>JAESFU010000138.1_pt1 | contig 103389 bp, 120 predicted proteins | sample 9269461 | NCBI WGS metagenome assembly JAESFU01 (sample SAMN14502556, study PRJNA617107) | algae metagenome | isolation source: Stenomitos rutilans HA7619-LM2 and co-occurring heterotrophs from cave walls | place: USA: Waikapalae cave, Hawaii | collected 2009-07-28
CGGGAGCGTTGGGAGGACTGTATCCTTCAATTAGACCACCTGGTCCAGTGTGCGGTTTGATTCCCGCAAAAGGCATCTGGTTTTCGGCAATCGTCACGGTTTTATGGCCCCCCGTATTCCATACGGCATTGTATCCTGCGTCCCATATCCCATCGCCCGGATCAGCGTTGCGTCGATCGTAACCGAAAAATGTGCGTCCGGCCACATCATCGCAAATTTTAAAGCCGAGCATGTCCCATCTTCCAAGGCCGTTTGCATCAAAGCGATCACTCAGCGCCTTGAATATTTTGACTTCTCCTATACCTGTCACTGCACGCTTGAGTACATCTTTGTAGCGCTGTGAGGTGTAGGGATTGAACAAGATGAAAGGTGCAGCTGGAGCTACGAGCGAAAAGGTGCCATCACTCTTCAAGTAAACTGGCCACTGACCTGCGTATGCCGGGGTGCTTACGATGACGTTGTCGAACTTGACCACTCCCGCAGAAATAACCAGGGTATTCCCCACCACATTACTTGCGTCGCACCCTTTCAAAATGATTGAGGATTCAAAACCGATAAGAGCGAGAAGCTGATCTGCAACCCTCTTGACCGCTTTGGTAGATGCAAGAACATCACTGTCATCAGCGACATGATTATCTGATTTAAACCTGCGGAGTTCAGAAAACAAGAAGCCGCCGGTAACTGCAAGTCTTGCTCTCTTTGTATAATACACCGGCTTTGACGAGCCGTCCGCAAACGTTTCATTCTCGATCAACTCTTCGATGATCACACGAGGACTTATAGCGCCGCCGACGAAAGGCATCAGTTCGCCATCTACCACTATCCATCCGCTGGAAATAGAGTCAGCAAGTATACTTACGCCCGACAGGATCAGTTTTGTACCAAGCGATAATGCCAGTGCGCCGAAAGCATCGCGGTAACTGGTCTGCATGAAGTCAAGCGTATCCTGGTACGTATTGAGTCCATCGTTGAGTGTAAGGTTGAGCCTCCTATTCATACAATTTTCACTTTGAATTTTTTGCTTGCGAGTTTGTAAGAATTCACAAATGCGGTGAGTTCGTTTAAGTCGAATGCGATCAGCACAGAGACCTCGATCACGAAGTCGGCCCCGAACTTTGAAGTCTCGCTTTTCGTGTAATACACTTGTCCTTTGCCTTCAGATCGTCTGAAGAGTCCAAGCGGTTTGCTTTCTACTTTTCTATAGAGCGGTATCCCTTCAAATTCTTTTGCATCGACAATTCGTATTCTTCTCTGAGCGATGTCATAGCGATCGTTAAGCGCTTTCTCCAGATAGCATACCTGCGGAGTGATTGCAAGCCTGTATATCGCCAGACGACGAAACGCCAGAACATCATTGTACATCCGAATCACCGGCGAAATCAAAGCGACTAGCCATGCAATCATGTATCGCCTGCGCAGCACACTTGGCAGTAGCCAAATGACCAGCTTCTTAAAATCGATATTGTACTTATTGAATGGCACTGCGTGGGATGTATTGAATGGTTAAGTCAAGCGCGTTGTGAAAGCGCAGGTATCCACTATCCGGATCGTATTCGACTGACACCGCAGCAAACGGCAATTCTCCGTACGTCGCATAGCTTTCATCGAGCACCGCATTTACTACCCCTTCTACTTTTTGCACCGCATCGATATGATAAGTGTTCACGAACGTTCCGTTGAACGGCAGGTTCTTCAGATAATTTTTGATGGCGCTTTCAGCAGGTTTGTTTTCTAGGCCATCTACTCGGTTGCCTTCTGCGGTGATGATGAGCGGATCGTAGTAAATTCTCCATGATTGCTTGAGCTTATCAGCAGGCAGACTATCGATGAGCAGTACTACGCCTGCATCTTTGATTCGTTTAAAGTACTCGCGAAGAGCGGAGAGCTGCGGTGCGGTTAGTGGAGTAAGGTCCACGCCATTTGTCGCGGCAACCTTTATGCGAAGCACTGGCCTTCCGGAAGCAGACACTTGCTCAACGACCGCAGCATATGCTACGATTTTGCTTGCTTCAATTTGCTGTTCATTATATCCTGTATTGTCAAAAAGATCGCTGTCGGCAAGTAGGTTGAAGCCATATTGAAACGACTTTGCCTTCTCTGCATACCACCGTAGTGTGTGAGGCTTGAGCCGCGAGATATTGTCGTTGATTTCAACTCGCAGCGCATCGTAGATTCTTTCCACCGTCCCAAAACAAAAGGCAACGATGTATGTCCACAATCTCCATAGAGAAGTCCTGCTACTGCTCGAAAGCTGCGGTTGCAAACTGCTGTCACTTTGAACAGCTGTTATGATCTCTTCCTGAATTTCTTTTGTCGTTCTTGCCATTTGTTAGCTGATTACAAAGTCTATTTCGATTGCCCAGTATTCCAATCCTCCCTGCGCATCCTCCACTGCTACAAGCGATCCTGTCACGGGCTTGTGCCCACCATCACTCAAAAACTTTACACGGCTTGTATCGATGGCATCAGGCATATCTACTTCTTGGCCTGCCGCTACCTCTGAGGTCACATCGATGTCGTTAAGCTCCGCTATATCGAAAAGCGCATCGGCAGTGCCGCAGTGCTGCATAGCCAGATCAAGAATCGTTTGGTGCTTTTCAATTACGTGTTTCATTTGTAAGGCGCATCAATGATGATCGAGTCACTGCTTAATTCAATTTTGTTTACACGCATGCCGTCTCTCTCAAACTCCTTTTTTATCTCAGTCAACAACCCACTGTTGTCCTCGTCCTTTAAAAATCGCTGTACACCGACTGCGATAGTGGGATCTTCCTTCCAATCTCCTTTGTTCGTTACCAGTAGCAGCTGCTGGTGCTGCTCGGTTGAATCACCAACAACGAAGTCGCCGTTTTCAAATGACACGTCAAGACTGCTATTGATCTTTATGTCCTTCATTGTACTGAGTGATTGAAAACTCCTGTTACTGCTCCGCTTGGTGCCACCAAACCGTTGTCGTAAGTGATCTTAAGCGCCTTGATCTCTTCAACGATTGCAGTTGCAAGCTTCTCAGCAATGCGGTTTCGAGCCGCATCCGAATCCTCCACTTCAGCGCTCTCATCGAAGGCATCGCTGATCTTTGTTTTCAGTCGATTTACATCAAGCATCTTTCAAAAGGTTTTTAAACCGGTCCTTCAGTTCTTCGTATCTCTGTTTCGATTCAGGTGTCAGCTCAATCGTAGGCCCGTAGTTGGTCGCGTGCCGCTCCACAAGTATTGCATCCAGCAGCGCAACCATCAGTCCTTGCAAATCATCGCTTCCCTTCTGAAGAAGAAAGCCGCCAGAGTCCTGCACGAACCGAGTTTGGCCGGTCAGTGATTTGACTGTTTGAATTGCTTCTACTGCCAGCACTACGTATTCTTCTCCCTTCTCAATTTTCCCGATCATCACAGTGCTTCCGACTGCTGGCACAATGATGAAGTGATCGGAGTCCTTTACTACAGATTTCAACCTCACGTCCTCCATCACAAGTCCGCTTTCCCACTCTACCTGAGCCGTGTCATCTTCATTGATCGCAACCACTTTCACTGCATGGATTACAACCGGCCCAAACGCATCTGAAAAGTTGCCCAACTGCTCCTTAATATCTTCGGTTGCTTTGTCCATTAGCTTAGTTTTTCTCCGATGCCAACGATTCGCCTGGCTCCACTTGTTCCGTACGTCACCTCAATGCTTTCCACCACATAGTTGCCTGATCGCTCCGGGTATTTGCGGTCCTGAAGCACTGCACGGTAGCCGGGCTCACAGTATGGCTGCAAAAATGCAGTGATGCGACCCTCGTATCCATCGTAGCTCAATTTGTTTTGCTGCTTTGCTGCCATCGCATTGAGCGTTGCCTGATCTGTCACGTTTGCATTTTTGATCTTCTTCACTTCGCCGTTCTGGCCAGCCTTGCCAGTCACCTTTGTGCCGTCCGCTTTCTCTCCGACGATGTGAATGATTACCTGCTGATTCTTCGCTTCACGCAGCTTCAGGTTGCCATCTTTGATGACATTCCATCCGAGTCGGTATTTCACATCGGCCTTGTGCTTAAGGAGTCGAAGGCCACCGTAGAGTTCTTTGCCGGTGAAGAAGAAATCAACTAGCAAATGCTTCTTCATGTCCTCAAGAACCTCCGTGCCGCTTTGCGAATGCATGGTCCACTTTGCAATCTTTAGTTCCGGGATCAGTGGAGAGAGCGTTATATCGGTTCCTTCGACCAGGTGCGCGAGCAGTTCTTTCAGCGTCGTGTTTTTAAAGCGTTTTAAGTACTGCTTTTTGCGCAGCTGATAGCTGTAGCCTTCGCATTCAATCTCCACCGGTGTCGTGAAATTTACCCGGCTTACAAAGCCTATAAATTCGTTTTTCAAAGAGCCGTTGTAGCCAAGATCAATTCGAACCTCGTCACCTTCCTTTATCAGCTTTGCAGTATCAGTGGACATTGTTACAATGGTTCCAGCTTGCTTTAGTCTTGCTGTTGATGGAACTTTCACGGTTGCCCGGTCCACGTAGCTGAATAAGCTCTTCTGAATCTTTACCTCGTGAGGTTTTATTTTTTTGTAACCTCCAATGGTGATATCGCTTGTTAGTACAAACACTTATGTTATTTCCAGTTCATATACTTGATCGCTTTCCAGTTCTATCTCATATGGCTTGGAATGCTCGATGCCGGCAACTGCCGGAAAACTCATCGACCGCAGCACTACCTTTTGTTGATATGTCCCTTTGAGAAACACATCGGTCAGCGCACATTCGAGTGTCATGGCTTGGTTGATTGTCCGCAGCCTTTCCAGTTCGATCAGCTCCTCCTCCGGAAATTGATTGTCCGGCCTGATGATGATCCCTTTGATGTTGATCGCATAGTCTTCAGCAGTAATAAATTCCTTTACCGATCCTGGTCGTTCGGGAAGAACCGTTGAAACGATTAGATTTTTCGCCGCAATACTGATGATTGCAAAAGGCAGCAGGTAACCATTAAGCTTCACCGGCAGAAAGAATTCACGACCGAAACTGTCGGTTGTGTACATCGGAGCGCCGAGACGTGACGTTTCCTTGCGACCAGGTGAATTTGGTATGGCAAATTCAGCCGGTGGTTCGTAGCCGAATGCTGATTGAAACAAGTCTCGTATGTTGAATTCTGCCATCTTATGCGTTTGCTGCTCCGTTGATTGAATAAAGAACCCGCCTCAATTCTTCCTTGACCATCTTACCCAATTCGTCTATTCCCTCTTTCATGTTTACGGTATGCACTTCGAATCGTTCTACCTGCTTCCCTATATTGATGATGATTGGTCGAGAGCCGCCATTGTTGATGCTATCCGCTTTTGATTTTGTCGAATCGTCCACTGACTTATGCAGCGATGCAAATACACTCTTATCCGGCGCGCCGTTCGCGGTGTTGGGGTTCACTCCTTTGGCTTTGCCGTTCTTCTTTGTGCTGAAGTCAACTTTAGCCCACTCGGACTTAATGAGTGCGACGTCATTCACCATCGACTGAGTGAATCCACTCATCGTCTTCTTGTGATTTTCCTGTAAGGCTTTAAGTTCTTTGGATGCAGCAGTCTCGATTGGCGCAGTAGCGGTTTTCCATGCCTGCGACCAATCGCCATTGGTGGCGAGCTCGAAGGCTTTCATCACATTTAAAAACTTGCCTTCGATCTGCTGAAAAAAGTCTTTCATTTTTAGCCATGCGACTTCACCGAAGTAGGTTATCTGCTCCCACATCATTTTAAACGGCGTGACGGCCAGGCGACCGAATGCCTTGATTATTTCCCACAACGACTTCAAGCTGTCGCCCCAGTTTTTATTTGCTTTGACCATCGCCTGAACCCAGAAAAATGCAGCTGCTACGAGAGATATGATCAGAAGAATTGGATTCGCCTTCATCACAGTATTAAGCACAAGCTGAACTGCTGCCCAGGCTTTCTTTGCCCAGGTGATTCCATAGATGCTAACGGTAAGCACTCCGACGACGCTCGCAATCCCGATAATCGTAGGAGTACTGTTTACTGCCGCCGTTGCTAGGTGAACCAGCCATTTGACAGCAGGCTTCATTGCTTCGCCGAGAGCGAGAAGTCGCACCTTAGCATTATCAAGCAGCGTGCTCCATTTGCCGGTCAACGTCTCACTTTGCTTTTTCATCATCTCATAGAACCTTCCACCTGGTCCGGTGGCATTCTGCATTGCTACAGCAACCATCTCCGAAGAGATAGCGCCCTTTTCCATTGCCTCGCGAAGCTTCGACATTTTGATGCCGGTGATCCCTGCGATCTCTTGCAATGGATTCCAGCCCGTATTGATGAATTGAAGGAGGTCCTGTCCTTGTAATTTTTCAGCCGCATGTACTTGTCCGTATACGAGTGCGAGTGAACGAAGTTTCTCAGCATTGCCCCCACTGATGTCACCGAGTTGTCGAAGCGTTGGAAGTATCTTTTCACCCGCGACGCCAAAGCCAAGCAGCGTTTGAGATGCTCCAGTCAAGTCGCCTGTTTCAAACGGAGTCACACTAGCTTCAGCTCGCAGGCTGTCAAGCAATTTGTTGCCAGCAGCCTTGCTGCCGGTCATGACCTCAAAACTGATTTGCTGTTGCTCAAACTGCGCCGCCTGTCCAATGGTTCCCCTGCCTAGCTCCAGCACTCCGAGTCCAGCAAGAAGTCCTCCGACCATACCACCCTGTCCGCCTCGCGATCTGCCTTTGTTTTCCATCCGATCGATTTGCTGTTCGAGCCTGCGCGCTTCCCTGGTTGCATCCGAGAATACCGAAGCGATCCGGGTATTCATGCGTACGTCATTAACTCGCCTTAGCTTCTCATGCAGATCGGAAAGTGATGATCCCATCGATCTGCTGGCCGACTGAATTTTATTGAAGTCTGTAGTGATGCGAGCCGTTGACGAATCGGCAGCGGTCGCAGCAGCTTTCATCGCAGGAGAAAACTGATCTACAAGTTTCAATATGAATTCAAGTGCGTTGGCCATCTGTCCGTTTGGTGCCGCCCGGCACAGGTTGGCCGGGCGGCGGTCATCTTACATTTCGCGGTTGTTCTATAAAGTCAAAAAGCCCTGTCCATCACTGGAGGGGCTTTCCTTTTTCGTTTTTACGAATGTCTTCTAAGATCGCATAGTATTCAGCCCATTCCTCGTCGGTTAAAATCGACGGGTCAATGCCAAGGTGGTAACGCAACTGGCAATCGATGTAGCGGACAAAATTCTTTCCGTTAATCGCGCCCTTCGCGTTTTTTAAAGCTCCCCCAGCTCACCCTTTTTCTTATCCATCAATGCTTCGACATGGTCGATCAGTCCGAAATAATATCGGTCCTCTGTGCGAATGGCTTCATCGCCACCAAGCCATATCTTCTTCACTACCTCTTCATTAAACTTTGCCGGACTCGTCGACACCTTCGATGCGGCAACGCTGTAAGTGTCGCGGTCCACCGGCTTCATGTAGCAAATCCGGTTTTCAGTCGTGTATGTGAACACCTTTGAGATTTTGTGCTCTTCTTTCCATCTAGCAATCTGGTCGGCATCCACCTGACCAATAAGGTTCTGTTTTTCCATGAGTGTAGTTTTATTGTTGAAGCGAGTTTGAGCCGTTCTTTAGCGCTGTTTCAGCCGCAGGCATATGAAGGGAAGTGTGACCTCTCTAAACTTGTCCCCCTGCTTCATACCGTCTTCGAATTCCGTGAAGTCAACCGCGATACACGAATCCGTTCTGAGCTTACCATCTTTCTCATAAACACAAGTAATGTCAATCGCGGTTCCTGGAACGTCCGTGATGTCCTGGTATCCGGCGGCGCGAGCTGCTGCATTCATATCATCGAAGTCACTTTTGAGCAGCATCAGCGTCCCTTCATACTTTTTGTTTCCGCGCTGAATAGCCTTCGGTTCGTTGCCTTGTCCATACACCGGTTCCTTCTCCTGGCTTTTCTTGTAGGTCAGCCCGCGAAGGCCGGTCAACTCTCTGCCAAGCACTGAAACCTTTGTATCGGCGTATTCAAATTCCCGTGAGTCAAAAGACATAATATGATTGTGTTACTGGTGAACGAATGATTGTGTTATACTCCGAGTCCTAGGAATATGTCGATGTACTTCAAACAACCTTTTGGACGCAGCTTCACAAACACATATACTTTGTTGGTTGCAAGAATGTTGAAATTCGGGTTGGAGATATTGTTTAGTTGGTACAGTGTTGCATGCTGCGTCGGGCTAGGATTCACCAAGCATTCAACAGCACTGCTGCCGTCAATCTTTTTGCTGAGCTGTGAACGCATCTGCGCATCGATCGCGCTTTCAATCTTCGTCTCAAGCGCTTTCTCAACAACTGGGCTAAGCCTTCCGTTTTCATCCACATCAACGTCCTCCTTCAGCTCTTCGTAGTATGCTGAATATGCAATTCGAACCGCATTATCGATTACACGGCCATGACGCAGGCTGTTGTAATCATCGGACAACGCAGTAAGCATGTTGTCGTCGGTAAATATGTAACCGGGTGCTGTTTGGTTCCGCTCAAAGCTGATGTAGCGTTTGTCATAAAGCGTGTCCAAGTCAACGCTGTCAATGTTTTCGAGCACTGCTGCGCCAAGCTTTACCACTGCGTTGGCAGCAATAGCGAGGGACTTACTTTTTACCCGACCGATGTTTCTTTGAGGCTCTTCCTTCGAAGCGCGACCAAGCGCCATCAAAGTTGCAAGCGCTGTGCTGTCCGAAATGCTACCGACTACAACTGCGACATTTCGCTTCGTGTCATTGGCATAGTCTTTAGCCGCACCAACAGTAGAAAACTCATACCCCTGTATCAGTGCGCGGAATGGCTTTCGGTTCGTTAACCACGTATCCGCGAGCGTTTGCATTGCAGTAACTGCATCGTGTACGTCGCTGTCAAATCCGTTGGCGATAACCGGCACATATGAACCTGCGGGAAATTTAATTGCTGCAAGAATTCGGATCGCTCCATTGGCGAAATTCAGAAGTGCGCCTGCAATGCCTGCCACGGACATTTGCGTAAGCGATGTCGCCTGAGCAACACAAATCACATACAGCGTTGAGCCTTCCGGAGCTTCAGCAAAGAAGCCTTTCGTGATGGCGTCCAGGACAAGTGCATTCGTCGGTGCTGCAAAAGCAGTTTCGGCCTGCTTCTTTGACTTCAGAATGAAGGGAACGGCATAACCAGCGGCGGGAGCCGCAGGCGAGGCAATAACCACGCCTGCTACGCCGAATTGATTTAGCGCCTGTCCGCCCAGGTTTCCGTTCGATAGGAAGATTTTTGCATCCGGTCTTGGCATAGAATACGAATAATTATTTGATATGATGTTGTGATCTGATCAGCTGAACGAGGTACTCTTACTCGCTTTTCAACTCAGCAAGGACCTTCTCGGCTTCACCGACAGCTTTAAGAGCAGCCTCAAACTTTTCTTTTGTCTCATCCACTGTCTTTGATGCCTTTTCTTTCTTCTCAGCGGGCGCGTCAGTGAGGTCGTGCACCGCTTTTTTATACACTTCTTCTGCCCCGATTGCTACTTCTCTTTTCTTTTCAAGCGTAGCCTCCGCTTTCTGAATTGCTTTGAGCTTAGCTGCTTCAGCTTTAGCCTGGTCATCATCGCTGCTTTCGTTCTTCACATCCGCGCGGGTCACACTTTCAACTGCTTTATCCTTCAGGCTCGATGCATGGAGTTCTGCATCACCTTTTGTGAAGAAGGCCTGACCATCAGCTGTAATATGAAATTCATCGACGGTGTGATTTGCGAAATATCCTTCAGCGATTTGTACGGCCTGCTTGCGATCCATGAGAAAAAGTTTATTGTTTAAGATTCAATTTGCCAGTGGTATAGAGGTATGCTTCAATCGACCTGCGCCGGGTAAGCCCTCTGAGAATTTTGCCCCTTGATTTGTTCCATTTCAAAAACTCGGCGACAATGCGATCGTCGTTCGGATTCTTGTTCACCAGGTGCAACAGCGTCGAATCGCCAAGGCCTTCCGGAATGTTGTCGACATCGATGTCGGTACCTACGTTGTAAGCGAAGCTGACCAGTGCATCAAATTGATGCTGCTTCACATCCACTTTCAACAGAGACTCAACATCATTTTCAAACAGTGCGAGAACGAAGTCAAATATTTGATCCGCGCGCTCCCTGGTGATTGCCTTGTCTCTCAGCGTCACCTTTGCTCCGTTCGGATAGAAGGTGTTTCCCCAACCGATCGTCGGAACACCTGCATCGCACAAGTAAGGTGTGAGGCGGAGGCTTTCGAAATGCCTGATCAGTGATCTGCCGAGTTCCGATGTCTTCACGGTGTAAAGGGTATAGGGGTGAAAGCTTACGCCTTCTTGAATTTTGTGTCGTAGGTGTATTGAACCAGGACAATGATCTCACCAGTAGACAGCTTGCCATCAACAAGAGCCTTGCTAAGCATTGCGGCGATGTTCAGGAAGTAAGCCTTCTGTGCTTCCGGATGATACTTTTTGAGGTGATCGATCGCGCACTGAACGATCTGGTCATTGGTTGCCTTGCCTGCGCATTCTTCGGCAATTTTCAGTTGCACCAAAATCTTTGGAAGCTCCGCCTTGATCTTCGCGGAAATGATGTTGTCAACTTCTCCGGGAATCAGCGCATTGATGAGTGGCAGAACCGGCCCATCCATGTAGTACTTTATCTGCTCAACAACTTTGATGGCTGTTGGAATTTCTTTCTTCAGGAACTCCTTTGCTTTACCAAAAATGCGAACGAAGAAACCTGCGATCTGACCGAATAAGCGTTGGAAAAACTTTTTCATATAAGTGAGATTTTACTGTCGTCTTTTGGGTGGAGTAATCTGGTAGCTGTCTTCGTGTCTTCCGTACTCCTTTCGGAAGTCTACTAGTTGTTGATCATGCCTGTTGTCGGAAGCCTTGAGGGCTTCAATGTCTTTCCCGTTTTCTATCGTCTTAATGATCAGTGCGTCGATCTTGTCACTGGTGCTTTCGATGCGTTTGACGATCATCGTCCCAAATCCGGTAATGAGCACTGTGATGACCCAGAAAAGGACCGGCGTTGATTGCGCTTTTACTATCTTCTCTACCTGCGCATCCTTGTGCGAGTCGCTCATGAGGTCGGATTAAAAACGGGGCTTATATAAAGCCTGAGGCCTTACGGGGCCAGCAGGCTGTCGTGGACTAAAACGTTGAATGATTAAGCAGCCTGGATGATCCTCACAATGCCTTCGCTGTTTGCTCTGCGCACACGACCACCCATCCTGATAAGAGCCGAGTGGATGTCGCCGTAGTACAGCGGGTTGTTCAAATCCTGGAACATCTTCACATCTCCAATTGCGCGGGCCACTGAGTTCTTCTGCCATGCAAGTGATACGAGGTTGTCGGTTGCGGCCAGAGCTGCTCCAAGAGCCTTCAGCGCATCAGCATTGTCTGCTGCAAGCACCGAGCTGCGGGTGAGGATATTAAATCCGTGAATGCGGCCAACTACACCATTTGCAGCATCGACGTGTTCGGAAAAGTTCTTTTGCGCGTTGTCGCTGAGAGAGTCGTAGAAGAACTCAAACATGTTGTCATCGATCATGCAGTACCTGTCAGACTTCAGAACGTTTTGGGTGTTCATGAGAGTCATAGCCTTTACGAGGTCCTTGTGATGAAAACCTTTACGTGTGCCGGTCTGTCCATTCACACCTGCAACGGTGCCAGCGCCAGCGCCGCCAGTAGTCCTCACGATCGACGCAGCGTTTGCACCCCACTTGATGAGCATATCGTCGGCGATAATTTCATTGAGCACCTGGGCATGTTCGCCGAATGCGGAGTCCATCTTGTCGTAAGACAGATGCACTCTGTCAACGTCAGGTAAATGAGTGGGATCGGTTGAATATTCATCCAGAACATACGTGATGTCTGTGTCGGTCCTGCGTACAGCAGCTGCCGGAAATGCAGCGCGGTTCTTCACGATCGCAGGCTTCGCTCCAGGCTGAGGGATGTGCACGATGCGACCAGCTACTACGTTGTCATCATCGTTGTATGCATGCTTAAGAAACAGGTTGTCCTTCCAAAGTCTTTCGGTGATGTACTTGACCCACACTTCGACGTTGACGCCGCTCACTTTTACACTCGGATAGTCAATTGAAATCCGTGGGGCGAGATACGCTATAAATCCGGCACCAAACGCTACTCCGGGCACCAGATATGCAAGTGCAGGTGAATGTCCTACGATAGAAGGCACTGCCATCATCAGCAGTATTCCGCACATAACTGCGACTACAAAATTTTTCACTGAAAGATTCTTCATGGGTATGAACGTTTAAAAATTTTTGACGTGGTTGATGATCGATGATTTTGATAGCAACGGATTATACGCTGCGTGTATACTCGACTGCGAAATGCTCTTTGTACTTCAGTTTGAAGTGCTCGAAGCTGAGTTTCTTCAGTGTCTCCAGCTGTCCTGTTCTCCACAGTTCAGTGCCAGAGAGTTTGAGGAGCGCTTCAAGTTCCGGGGTAGATTCAGCGCCATCCGTCTGCGATTGCAGGCTTACATAAGGCTTCTTTCCATCCAGCAGTGCCTTTGTAGTATCGAAATCAAGACTGGCAAGTTTGGTGTAATGGGCTCTCTCTGCTTCAGTGATCTTTTTTGAACTAACAGCCAGGTCAACTAGAGCTTTAATTTCGCCGTCCTTTTGAGCCTTGCTTACATCGGCCAGTTTTGTTTCGAGGTCTGCCTTGGCAGTCTTAAGTGCCGTAATAGATGCTGCAACCTCAGAGACGCTCGCATTTTCTGCAAGGCCGAGCAGGCTGATAATTTCAACCAGATTAAGTTCCATTTCAGAAGTTTTTAATAGAGGGATAATTGGCACTTTGCCAGCAGAGAGTTCAACCAGTGCATCGGATTCATCGTAGAGCGCAGGAACATCACAAAGAGCAAGCGCATTGTCGTTGCTCCCGATATCTACAATGGAAGCTTCGCGGATTACACTCTTTGTAACCGTCTCGTAACGCTGCCCAACAAGAATGTGCTTGGGATCTGAAGACAACTCCAGCGGTTTGAATCCCATAGATGCCATTCTTATAAAGTCGTTCTCAACTTTAGAGGCGATCCCGGCTGCGAATGGGTCATTGAGATCAAAGACGGCATCGGCCAAAAGCTTACCATCTTCTTTTCGAATGTTTTCCCAACGTCCAATTACCGAGTACTCGTCCTTTGTACCTCTCCACGGTCTGTTGTGTAAAAACAGCATGATCGGGTTGCGTTCAAACTGACTGGTATCGATGCCGTCAGTCAGTACGCGAAATCCGTAGCTGTTAAGAGAGTTGTCAGAAAGAACAAAGGTTTTTGCCATCTGCGTGGTGCTGTAAAACACAAACATACAAGCGGCTGAAACCCTGTTCCAAATGGGGTTTTCGTGGTATGCACCCTTGTTGCTACAGCATAGTGCACAAACTGTATCATGATGAAAATCGCAGTTGCGAACCCATATGCACGAAGTGCATCTTTGCCTTAAACCACTACGGATGGGAGAGCTAAGTATTGCCCAAAAGAAAGAGTATGCAAAGGTGCTCTTCACACGCGAAGACATGACGCAAAAAGAGATTGCGCAAAAGGTCGGAGTGAGTGAGAAGACAATGTCAAAGTGGGCAAATGAAGACAACTGGGAAGTTCTTAGGGCGAGCCTCTTTATCAGTAAAGAAGATCAGATCGTTCGAACGTACAGAATGATCGACAAGCTGATGAGCGACATCGAAGAAAAGCGCAACGGCATTCCTGACACAAAGGAAGCTGACGTACTTGCAAAACTTGCTGCAACGATACGATCGCTGGAAACTGAAATCGATATCGCTCAGATCGTAGATGTATTCAAAGAGTTTATCGGCTTTATTAAAGTCCAGGACTTCAAAAAAGCTCAAGAGATTATTGTACTGCTTGACGGCTTTATCAAATACAAACTGAAAGCCGCATGATTTTAAAACTCGTCGACCGGCGCGCTCTTCAAGACTGGGATGCATATCGAAAAAGCGTCGTAGAAAGTACGAGCGTGGATTTGAGTGAATCGCCGGATGCGCAGTCCAAGCGAATACGAAAGCTCGAAGCCGATCCTGAAAAGTGGTTCAAGTACTACTTCCCAAAATTCGCATACGCCGATCCGGCAGACTTTCACAAGGCAGCAACCAGACGACTACTCTCTCACGACAGATGGTATGAAGTCAGGGCATGGAGCCGCGAACTTGCAAAGAGTACTCGTGCAATGATGGAGTCGCTTTATATGACGCTTACGGGCAAACGATTTAATGTGCTTTTGATTAGCAATAGCAACGATAATGCGGTAAGGCTGCTTGCTCCCTTCAAGATCAATCTTGAATCCAACCAGCGCATCGTTCATGACTACGGTGATCAGCAGGCTCTCGGTTCCTGGGAGACTGGTGAATTCATCACGAAGAAGGGCGTATCCTTTCGCGCGATCGGGGCCGGGCAATCACCACGAGGTACCAGAAATGAAGAGAAACGTGTCGACCTTGTTTTGATCGATGACTTCGATACGGATGAAGAATGTAAGAATCCGCGCATCATCAAGCAAAAATGGGAATGGCTCGAACAGGCTGTGATGCCGACCGTGTCGGTCTCGGGTAAGTATACATTTTTATTTCTTGGAAACATCATCGCTAAGGATTGCTGCATTGTACGCGCATCCAAGAAGGCAAGCCACTTTGAGAAGATCAACATTCGGGACAAGCATGGCGTGTCCACATGGCCGCAAAAGAATTCTGAAAAGGACATCGATGACATTCTTTCTCTGATCAGCTATATCTCCCAGCAAAAGGAGTTCTTCAACAATCCGATTACTGAAGGCACTGTCTTCACCGAGATGTACTTCAAACGTCTGCGACCACTCAAGTTCTACCGATTCCTTGTCTGCTACATCGACCCCTCCTATAAAGCAACAAGTAAGAACGACTACAAAGCAATTGTGCTGATGGGAAAGCACGGTGATGAATACCACATCCACAAAGCTTTTGTCAAACAGTGTACCACTGCCAAGATGGTTGAAGCACTCATTGATTTTAAGAACTACGTTGGATCAGCAACCAACGTTTACTTTTTTATGGAAGAGGTTTTCCTGCAAGACATCATCATTCAGGAGGTTTATCAAATCGCTAAGGAGATGCGCGTATCGATTCCGCTCAAAGGAGATGACAGGGCAAAGCCGGACAAGTTCACTCGTATCGAAAGCAATCTTGAACCACTCAATCGCAATGGGAAGCTGTGGCTCAATGAAGAATTCAAAGATGATCCGGGTATGCAGACTCTGGCAGAACAATTTGTTGCGCTGGAACCCGGAAGCAAGTCTCACGACGATGGACCTGACGCAGCAGAAGGCGCAAAATGGATCATCGATTTTAAAACAAGCACAAGCCCGGCTGATGTAACGGTTGGCAGAAGGGCTGCGCAAAAAAACCGCTTATAATGCCGTACCTGACAGTAGCAGAACTCTCCACTCATATCTATGGTGAGATAATCGATCAGATATCAAGAAACGATGATTCAATTGCGGAGGACGCCATTGTCGCGGCCATTGAAGAGGCTTCTGGATACCTCGCCAAATTCGACATTGCTGCAACATTCGCAGCAACCGGTGACGCCCGCAATCCACTTCTTGCCATGTATGTGAAAGACATTGCTACGTGGCACTTCATTCAACTGGCAAACCCAAATATTGAAATGTCTTTTCGCGAAGTGAGGTATAACCATGCGATCAAGTGGCTTGAGAAAGTGCAGAGAGGCATCATCGTCCCGGCGCTGCCGCTTCCGGCACCTGACATCACCGTGCAGACGGGATCGGTCCGGTGGGGACAGGCAAGAAAGCAACAATCCGGATCGCTGTAAGGCACTCAACAATTCTTACTTATAACGTCTTCAAATATGTCTGAATCCCTTCCGAAAGCGAGCAAAACAACGCCTGGTGCAAATAAGCCGGTTGTTATTCAAAATTTTGTTGTCTCGCGACCACCGCAGCGTACCAATTTCGAAATCGATACCTGGCGCACGGCACTTTCCTACGCTGAAATGGATGGCGGCAACCGCACACGGCTCTATGACCTTTATTCCGATATTTTGCTTGATCCGCATCTTACCAGCCAGTGGAGCAAACGGGTGATGAACGTGACCAATACCGATGTTCTGTTCACCCGTGATGGAAAAGAAATTGATACGCTCTCTGATCTGATGGACTCCCCGGAGTTTGAAGAACTGCTTTCAGAAATCATGAATGCAGTTGCCTGGGGAATAACTGTTGTGGAGCTGGGCAACAAGAAAGTATTTGAAATGGGTGAAGAGAAGCTTCGCCTCACGATATACAGCGTCGAGCGAAAGCACATTCGGCCACTTGAAGGAACGATCGTTGCCGAGCAACATGGATCCAATACGGAAGGAATCAAATACCGTGAAGGCGCATACCTGAACTATGTTGCAGAGATCGGAAAGCCTCGCGACCTTGGACTGCTACTGAAGGCAGCTCCCTACATTTTGCTAAAGAAAGGAGGCCTAAGCGACTGGGCTTTGTTTGTACAACTCTTCGGTCAACCGTTCAGGGAATTTCAGTACGACGGCTATGACGAAGCGACGCGCGTGAAACTCGAACAGAGTGCCAAAGAAATGGGAAGCGCACCGTATATCATTTTGCCAAGCGGCGCAAAAATTACTCTGCACGATATCAAAACCAATCCGGGAGGCGAGGTGCACAACAAGCTTGTCGAATTCATCGATCAGCAGATCAGTATCCTTACGCTGGGCAACACGGAAACCACCAAGTCAAGCAAGAGCAGCGGCTACGCGCAGTCCCAGACGCATCAAAAGACGCAGCAGGAAATCTTCATTGCCGATAAAAAGAGAGTGCGCAGGATTCTAAATCGTGTGGTTCGTCCGATCCTATACAACCTTGGCTTTGATGTAAAGGACGGCTACTTTCATTTTAAGGAAGATGTCTCCGTTGCAGAAAGGCTTGACCGCATCAAACTTGCTGGTGAAGTCAAAAAGATCGGAGTGCCGGTTGCAGACGACTATGTGTATGAAGAATCTGGTATTCCAAAGCCTGACAATTACGATCAACTCAAAGAAGAGATGCAGGCACGTTCTGAAGACTTTGACCAGGATGAAGATGATCCAAAAGAGAAGACGGAGAAGAAGAAACCGAAAGAGAAAAAGAAGCTCCGCTACATCGATCAGCAGGTCCGCAAACTCAGAATTGCACTGGCTGATTTTTTCGACCCGGCCCCGTGACCACGACGGGGCTGGTCCAGGACAACCTAAAGAGGTTGTATTTTCAAAATACAACCGGAAGCGGTTGTACGCATGATCACGGTTTGCTTACTACACTAGCGGTCGACAAGGAATGGAAGCGGATCATTGACAGCTTTGCCAAACAGCTGCATGAAGGCAAATGGTCCGAGGGCAAAATACCGGCAGGCATTTACTTCAAAACAGCCTCAACACTGGCCGAGGCACTTGTCGGTGCAAACCAGTTTGCTTACGATGATCCGCGCAATTCCCTTGCTGCTACGCTTCGTGCAAACCTTTATCAATTCAGCGGTGCGAAATCTCTTACAGAGGCCGCAGCGTTCACGGAGCTGCTTCTTGATGAGAACGGAGAGCTGAAGTCATTTAACCGGTTCAGAAGCGATATGGAGGCATTGCATGGCCTTTACAACGAACAGTACCTGAGCGCAGAATATCACAACGCAGTCGCCCAGGCGCAGGCGGCCAATCAGTGGAAGCAGTGGGAGAAATCCGACACATGGCTTGAATACCGCACGATGCTCGATGACCGGGTCCGCGAAAAGCACCGGTTGCTGGAAGGTCTCGTTCTTCACGTTTCTTCGCCGGTTTGGAATAGAATCTATCCGCCCAACGACTGGCTGTGTCGCTGTGTTGTCGTTCCAGCTCCGAAGCCAAAGAATCCGGTATCTGAACAGGAAGCAGGAAAGCTCGGAAAGGACGCAGTAACCAATCCGCTCTTTGACAACAATCCGGGAAAGACAGGCATCATCTTCAAAGCGGATCATCCCTATTTCGAGAGCGTCAAAGGAATCAGGGAACTCGATGCCGTCCGAAATTATGGGCTAAAGAGCGCCGAGAAAATTATGCAAGACGCCGATCGCTTTCCTGCGATCAGCCACATGGATACCGAGACCGACTACTACATCTGGTGGGAGCGAATGGTAGCCGAGTTCGGTGTCGGCCAGAACAACTTTGTGCTGCCTGACAAGCTCGGCAGCAAACTGCTCTTTACTGCAAGTCCGGATGGCAAAAAGAAAGGCTCCTACTTCCGCGATCACATCCTGGGCAACGACGAGAAGCGCTATGAATATGCAGCGAGCCTGGTAGACATCGTCACTGATCCGGATGAAGTTTGGTACAACAGGCAGAAAGGAGTTTTGTCAGCGATCTACGTCAAGTATTTCAGCGATGCGCCGTACGTGGTTCGGACCGAGGTTGAAGAGAAGGTCATTCGTGCACAGACCATACACAAGGCCGACAAGAAGGAAGTGATTGGGAAGCTCAGAAAAGGAGCGCTGGTCTACAAGAAATAAAAAGGGAATCGAGTGTAGCTGAACAGGCGGGAAAGCCTCGCTTTCATCTGATTCCCTTCGCAACGAGTAGCGTGCGGTAACGAAATTAAAGAATTTATGGCAAGCATTGCAGCGCGAATCAAAAATACTCAGGCGGCGGTCTCCCGGTATGCACAGCTGGAGTACCCTGCCATTGCCGGAAAGGCTGCACTTCGGTTCATCGACGACAACTTTCGAAATGCCTCCTGGGAAGGAGTGCCCTGGAAGAGAAGGAAGATTCTAGACCGGGGGCGCGCACTATTGGTCAAACGAGCCGTTTTAAGGCGCTCTTTTCGCTACCAGGCTATGAATGCCGCTGCAAGAATCTTTACCGATGTAAAGTACGCCAGAGCGCATAACGAAGGCTTTCGGGGTACGGTTAATGTCGAGGGCCATTCGCGCCGAACGTTCGGCAAATTCCGGGCTTCGTCCGTTTCGACCCAGCGGTCTCGGGTGATCCGAACTGAGAGCGGGCAGCTTTCTGTGAAAGGCCATACCAGGAACATGAACATCCCGAGAAGACAATTCATGCCGACCGCTCTTCGCCAAAGCCCGACACTTAACAACAGCATCAAACGTCAGGTAACAGTGGGCCTGATGAAAATTCTTAAACGAACTTAGATATGCTCACCTCTCCTTTTGGCAACCTGTTTCTAGCCTTACAGCAGCGAATCACAACGGTCGTGCCTGACATCAAATGGATCGACCAGGACCTCGGCCAGCTGGAAGACTATAAACCCGGTTTTCGGCCTGCCGTCCTTTGGCCATGCGTTCTGATCGACTTTGACGAATGGGAATGGGAGGAGAACAACAATGGTGTTCAGCGGGGAACCGGCTTCATTGTCCTTCGCCTGGGCCTGCCACCATTTACAGCCTCAAATCAGGCCACTCCTTTGCCTCAAAAGGAAAGCGCCCTTCAGTACTACGAGATCGAAAAGAAGCTCCATGCGGCCCTGCACGGCTGGTCAGACGGGGTATTTGACCGGATGCTTCGGCGAACCTCTCTGACAGAAAAAAGAGGGGAAGACAATCTTCGCGTACGTGTGTTAAAATATATTTCGTCGGTAACTGACACCGGCGCGATGCCTGCAAAACAGCGAGTCCCGCGCCCAGAGCCGGTTGTAGGCAGCGACATGGTTGAGTAAATGAGCGTTTTTACTGGTAAAAAAAGGGAAGTTTGTGGGTACTTATTCGCAGGTTTTGGTCATTAGGACAGACCAATTCATCCAGGGATAAAGGCTTTTAAGCAGCTTTACGGCGGGCTTTTCTTCAATGATTTGCTTCAGATCGGCAGTCTTTTGAGTAAGGCAAATGACGATTCTGCTTTCCGATAGGTCGAACTCTTCGTTCAGACGTGAAATGGCTTCCTGGTACGTGAAGCGCTGAATGCGGATGTAGAAGTAATAGCGATAAAGGAGCCGTTTGTCTCGCTTGGAGATCAAGTCTTTGCTGCGCCCAATCGTCGGGTTCTTTATCTGGGGCGTGGCGGGGTTCTGTAAGAGGTTGTTGAACAGGCTATATTGCCCACGCATGAATGCAAGTATAATAATAGGTTTCAACAGATTATAAAAACTTTATTGACAAAAGCCCCGCATTTTGCGGGGCTAAGGGTTTCTCTTTAAGGCTGAAAGGCTTTCGATAGCTGTCGCTCATCAGGAAGAAGCGATTCCAGTAGGTTCAGAAGCGAAACGCTCCCTTCTTTCGCGTCCTGCCTGGTGGCTGCGGGACATTCCATTTGAAATCGGACACTGCTGACAATTCCTAGGATCAGGGCTTGGTGTGTGGCCTCGGGACAGGCGCACGGCAGGCAAATCTGGAGGCTGCTTTCTCCATAGTGTACGTTCTTGTGTTCCATTGACCTTACGATTTAGATGTTGAACCATCCAATCAATTTACAGTAAAACCCCTCCACGAGGGAGGGGAAAAACACCGTACGAAATAAGAAAAAGACTGCTTATTAGTCGTTCATATGGCTGTACCTGATCAGAGTACCATCAGGCAATGCCCATCCTTTTGCGCCGCCACGAATGACGCCTCCAAATGCGTTTTTTGCTCTGTACTGCATCATGATTACTACAGTGTCCTTCAGATCCCAGAATACTGTATTGTCGTGCTCAAAGCTCTCCGGATCATTGAGATCCCCCTTCACGTATTTGACAAGTTCGTGATGGCTTCCATCCCAGGAACTAAATGCCTTTTCAATGTACTCTCTTCGGTCGGCGCTGTCTTGCTGTGTTTTCGTAAGCGGTGGCGCTCCGTCATCGGTTGCAACGCTGATCATCCAGACAAAAAGGATGAGGACGACCAGTGAAACGATGCAGCCAGCGGTGTTTACTTTTTTCTTTGGCGTGGGTTGTTGTGAGTTCATGATGTGTGTGAGATTATTGATGATTAAAGATTGCTCAAGTAATGCTTGTAAGGTCCGTGTTCAAACTGGGTTACAAGCTTGGGCAATTCTTCATAGGTATAATCATTCAACCGCTTCTTAAGATATGAATATTTCACGCACCAGCTATCGACGCTCTTGATATCGATTTTCCATTCTCCGTTAATTAGCGTGTGCCATCCCATCTCATGAGCGAAGCTTAGTATCTTTTTGCGCATCTTTTCAGCTCCACTTATGGTTGGATTAAGCGACTTCAAATGTTCAATGATCCTTTCCGCTTCCTGGTAGGTCAGCTCTCTGCTGCTTTCGGTTCTTCCGCCACTGATGTCGCGGATCATTTCGCGCTTAAACTGCATAGTGCCGGTGCTGCTCAGCAGTGCATGCAGCGTCTTTAGTTGATAAGGTTGAATCTTCATCACAGAAACGTTTTTTGTTATTTCCATTCGCTTTCCCACATGCGGTTCTTCAGGTAGGTATCTGGATCGGCCTTTGACTTCCACTGATGCTTTTGTAAATGCTTTTCGTACAGCTTGTGACCAAAGAAGGCAGCGATTTGATCAGCCTTCGCAAGCCTGTCCCAGATTACTTCACAGCGTTTCTTGTTGTGCTTTTGGTTGTACGTGTTCCAAAACTCTTCAAAGGTGATTTGGTAATCCTGCGATACAATCGTCACCTGAGTGCCAGTAAATGCTTCGGCAAGTAGGTTCTCCGTTATAGGACACTTTTCTTTAAATGCGTGCGCCTGTTTGGCTGTAAGGGTTGCAGACGTCAGATCAATTTTCACTAGTTGCGATTGCGAATCGTATACAACAACCGCTTGGCCGACAAATGCAGGTGAAGTGATCGTATACTGTTTCATTGGACATTAAAAGTTTAGGATAGTAACCTGGTGATTTCTGGTGAAGTAATTAGGGTGGACCTTGCCAACCTGCATCGCTTTCACCTTCGCACGCTGCTTGTACTTTTTGAGGAGCTTGTAGATGTGCTTTTGCTCGTCATTGGTAAAGCAGAACTTCTGCTCAGGCTGCACATCAAATAGCCGTTGACTCGGTTTCGGGTTCGTTTGGTTCATCGTAATTGATTTCAGATTGTTCCGATTGCTTCTTGTGCTTTTTGCCTTTGAGTGATTGGAACTTCTTTCCCCAGTACTGCTTTGCACCTTCTTCCCAAATGATGAAATTCTTATTGCCTCCATAACGACTCGTAACAAAGCCAATGAATCCTTCCACACGCACTTTGATATTTGCATCGAATCGAATTTTATCAGCACACGTTCCGGCGGGCTCTTTGCCTCTTGCATGGCTGATGAAAATGAAAATCTTCTTCTTGAATTTTTCTTTGAGGCGTTTATAATCGTTATAGGCAATTCCACTGTACTGCACACTATCGATCACAACAATCTTCGGACTCTTCTTCCTGGAAAGGCGCTCGACCAATTGATCAAATGGTTCGTTATCCAACAGCCGAATTTTACCGTGTATCTCTTCGAGGCCATGACGTAAAAACAAATCCTGCATCGTCTTTCCGTGGCCTTCTTCGTGACTGTTGTAAAGTATCGTTGCAAACCGGCTGAGTTCCTTACACAGCTGAATGGTGAAATTTGTTTTTCCCTGACCGCTCAGTGCCCAGATGATCATTGTAAAGTGATCGTCTACGTCACCGAAGCTTTGTTTGAATTTATCTGATAGTTCTAAAGAGTTGTACTTCTTAGCAAGCAGTTCTTTGACGCTTAAGGCTCGTGCCATTAGAGTGAATATTGGTTTGTATTTAAGGGATAGTGGGATCATGTGCCTACAAGCTGACGCCGACTGTTTGCTCGATCTGGATGTCAAAATGTTTTCTGTATATCCATGAGAACTGCACACGCGCTTCTGCGGGTGTCAGAATGCAGTTCACGCCAAAGTGAGTCACCATCTGTCTCCATGATTCCTCTTCGTTTTTCATGAAGGCACCGTGCTCGATGATCAGAGCTTCAACGTCGTACTTTTTCACTGCAAGAAGCTTTTGATGATCGAGTCCGAACCTCTGTGCGATCAGTTGATTGAACTGGCTTTCGATATCGTCGTATACATCACCGAGCATAACCTTCAGCGGCTTGATAACATCACCGACATAAGCTTCAGCAGCGTCGTGCAGCAGTGCTTCTTTTTTTAGTTCATCGGGAGCAAGCGAGTATACCAGCAGGCTGTGTTGAAGGACAGAATAAAAGCTTGATGTGTGCGCACCGAATCTGCACATCTGAGAGAGTGCATGAATGATGTCGCCGATTTGAATCATATCAACTGTTGGATCAACCAAATTGATCTTCGTGCCCGACCGGGCGTTGAACACGCCGTCGTAACAATGTGTTACCGGGTGCATTTGCTGTAGTGTTTGCATCTAGTGAGTTTTAATGATGATTGGAATAAGTGCCGGCCTGTTCCCGGCAGTCATATTTTACCGTTTTGCGTTTTTGAGTCGGGCCTTTTTTTCCTCTAACTCCTGGTATCGCTGGTCAATCCATAACTCGGTTTTCATTTCTTCCTGCTTTTGTTGATGATCCAGCTTGTCGTGTTTCATCCTCATGTGAAATATGAGCATATCCCACGCAATGCACAACGATAAGAGGAGCAGAAGTCCAAGTGTGGAGGCGATTGTTTGAATGTCACTCATCGTTACTGAGGTTTGATGCTTGAGAAATTAAGGTCAATATGCTGGTACTCGCCGGACTCATCACGCACCCACACACGGAAATACGTGCGGCTCTCAGGTCTGCTGATACTCTTATCGATCAACTCCATTGCCTCTTCCCACTTCTCCTTTATGTGAGTCTTCGTAATCCTGCTAGTGTGCTTCTTGAGGCTTAGAATGCGTCGCGTATCGAGCCTGCCCGAACTGGTCTGAAATGCATCCATAACAATTGTCTTGATGAAGTCATCACCAGAAACATTTTCATTGATCAGCTTCATCAGCTTCTCCTTCGCCGCATCGATCAGGGTTTCATCAAATCGAATTATCTCACTGGCATCTACCTGAATTTTGATACTCTGATCGAAGTTGTACCAGGTGTAGTTTCCCTTCGTGTCCGTCTTGACTTTGTTGTCCTCTCGAATCGCTTCGATGACGGCGTTGCAGGCCGCGATAACGTAGCCCTTGAAGTCGCCGAGTACACGGTTCAGAGAAATTGCACGCATGGCAAGACTGTAGGCCGTCTTTTCTTTCAAACGTTCGCTTTTCTTAACACGTGAGAAAGGAATCTGTAGACCGGCTTCGTCTTTCCAAAATTTGTCGGTTGAGCTTTGTTTGCGGGGCGTCATGATGTTTTATAGGTATTAATGAATGAGTAATTGAGTTTGCTTAGCGATGTACACCGACTGTAGCTCTTGGTTGGCTTCTTCGAGCTGTTGTCGATCTACCATAATTGTGAAGCGATCTTCAAAGCGGTACATGATGTCGTGAGCTATGACCAGCTGCTCGGTATTCGTACAGCTCTCGATAATTCTCTTGACGAAATGCTTGTAGGGTTCAAAGAATTGGCTACGCATGGGTTTGATTTTAGGGTGAAACGATATGGTTTAGGAAAGTGCGTTGAAGTTTAATTGTTGCTCCGGATTGTCGCTAAGAGTCGGATCGTGGCGAAGAAACACAACGACACCTTTTGAAGCGAAGCGCCTTACTTCGGCCAAGTCGTTGCGACATGTGGTGACTTTAATCGTTATCCCACGAGCGACCATTTTTCCATGATGCATAACCTGCCACACTGATTTCTTTTTATCTTTGAAGAAGTAAAATCTATCATCCGGATCAAGGCAGTACAGGTGTGTAACACCTCGGCAGTTGAGGTTCATGCTGCCTGCTTTAGAAGGTCAAGAAGAACGTCACGCATCACCTGATACTTCCGCCTCTTACTTCCAGCAGCAGCAGCAGCATCAGCAGCAGCAGCATAAGCAGCATAAGCAGCATCAGCATAAGCAGCATAAGCAGCATCAGCAGCAGCAGCATAAGCAGCATAAGCAGCAGCAGCAGCAGCAGCATCAGCAGCAGCAGCATCAGCAGCAGCAGCATCAGCAGCAGCAGCATCAGCAGCATCAGCAGCATCAGCATCAGCAGCAGCAGCATCAGCAGCAGCAGCATCAGCATCAGCAGCAGCAGCATCAGCAGCATCAGCATCAGCAGCAGCAGCATCAGCATCAGCAGCAGCAGCATCAGCAGCATCAGCATCAGCAGCAGCAGCATCAGCATCAGCAGCAGCAGCAGCAGCATCAGCATCAGCAGCAGCAGCATAAGCAGCATAAGCAGCAGCAGCAGCATCAGCAGCATCAGCAGCATCAGCATCAGCAGCATCAGCATAAGCAGCAGCAGCAGCTCTGCGCGCTTGATCGAATTTTTCAATTTCAACCTTCTCCGTAAGAGACTTCTGGATCAGGTCAGCAACATCCTGTATCGCTTTTCTTTCGCTGTCCTTTTTTGCATGCCTGATCACTCCTTCCTTTTCATCTACAAGCAGCCATACCAAAAACTTCTTCCATACCGGTGTCAGGTCAACGCCTACAGGTATTGCTTCTAAAAATTGCAACGGAAAATCTTTCGCTTCTTCGTTGGACAAGCCTTCGAAAATTCTGTCTTCAAGTCGTGCAATGATGCGCGGAATGCCCAGTTCTGTTTCATACTTGGAATGGTCAGCGCCGTGTATTGTACAGCCTACGGCGCAGCCTTTTCCATTGACCCAGTAATTCCCCTGGATGATCTGATCAGCAGCCTGATGGGCTTTGACGCGCGCGATGTAATGATCCTTGATCGATTGTTGTCCGTGAAAGCTTAAGAGCGGTTTGTTGTCCATGTGTGAGTGTATTGGTGTTTTAAATGATGAGTCAGCAGATGTGTTGATGAATAGAGTCGGTGATCTTTCGAAGCAGATTGCCTTCAAAGGAGTTTAGCGGAAGGGTGTTGTGATCGCTCCAATACAAGTACAGGGCGATGCTTTCACATGGGGTAAGAGATACCGTATACTTGGTTCTGCGATGAATGGCCTGCGTGTACATCTTCTTGTGTATCGTAGCAAGCACAGCGATGACGAGCTTGTCGTGCAGATCGCGGCCTGTCGTGGTGAACACAATGACCTTGAGCAGCTCGTAGAGCGTCATGAATTCGTTATATGATAGCTTCAATCGCATCGAGGTGAGATGGAAGTTTTTGAGCGATTTGTTTGATGGCCCTGATGAGTGGTGGCACGATGGCCGGATCGTTGCAATCCAAGTAGTCTTTCACCGATTGGACAGCATGAACGACGGTGGTGTGATCGTCTCGTTGAATATCTGCCGCAATCACCTTAAGAGATCGACCAGGTAAAAACATCCGGCACAGATAACAGTAGGCATGCCTGGCGGAAACTACTTCCTGTTTGCGAGTCTTCGATATCACTTTCTCCCACCGAACATCAAACTCTTCGCAGACAATTTTGACAATCTCATCTTTGAGAGGGTCGTAACAATTGTCTACAGTTTTCAGAAGCCGTTTTTTGCTTTGCGCGACCGTGGCTCTGTATCTTTCAATTGCCTGAGTGGTTTGGAGGTTGTGTTGCATCACAAAAGTTTTGAATCGTGCAGCTCTCCGATCATCCTTGCGTAAGTGGTGCCGAGAGCTACGGAATGAGGGTGTATTTCTTTTACCAGAATTGCAGCAGTATGAAGCTCCATGTACCAGTCGATCCGTTCGCTGACAGTAAGCTCCTTGGCTTTGCTCAGGAACAATTCGTCCCTTTGGTGCCACTCATTTTTCCACCACGCCCAGAACATGCGCTCTCCTTCCAGTATGCGCCTGCCATAATCATCATCGGGGATGTACAGATGCAGGTAAGTGATCCCTTCGATGTACTGAAGCTCCGCATACATGTCCTGAGACATTGGTATCAAATTGCACACGGCGAGTTTTGCCATTCGTTGCTTCTCCAGAACCCACTGGTAAGTCATAACTGCTAGTTTTTTAAGCCGCCTGCCGGGACTTTTCTTCCTTCAGCTTCCTCTTGTGAACAAGCCGTTCGACCCGGCGCAGGTCGCCTTCGTATTCGTTAAAGATTTCTGTGATGTCCTGTGGCGAGGTGATGCCGTTTGCCTTGCAGATTTTCTCTACTTCACTTTTGTTGGTGCCACTCAGATCGATGAACCGTCTGCCGATGCGGCTGTATATTTCTTCATAGCCTTTCTTCTGCGTATCCTTGCCTCGCTTGATGCGTTTCTTAAGGTATTCGGTGCCCTGGATGATGATGCCGCATTTGCCCTTTAATTCGTTGTACAGCGATATGAAAAAGAAAATCAGTTGATCGCTCAGCTTGTCAAATTCATCCAGGATCAGCAGTGGTCGATCCATCTTCAGAAAACACTCGACGATGTAGTCCATCAGTTCGCTCACGTTCATGCCTGCGTAGTCCTTGCCCATCTTCTCCAAAATCTTTCGAAGGAAAGTCTTCCGGTTCCAGAACTCTTTGCATTCAACGTAAACGGCGTTCTGCACCTGTCTACAGAACCATTCGGCAGTAAAGCTTTTACCGCAACCGGCGCGACCAACGAGCGCGAATACATTTCCATAATCCTTTGCATCAGCGAAGAAGGTGGTCAGCGTCAGGAAGTCCTGAGTTTCGACCAGGTGCCACGACCGGTTGGTATAGCCTACCTGCTTTGCAATGTTGCGCCACATGTCCTCGCTAATGTTTTCCCATTTGTTGGAAAGAACATTGAACAGCGTTCCTTCGCTTACGCCTCTGAGGTGGTTGGAAGCTTGCTTTTGAGAGCCGTAGCGCTCAACAAACGATTTTGTGAGCAACTGGATGTCGAACTTTTGATTTTGGTTCATAGCTTTGAGTTGGTGTTTTTAATGATTGAGATCGTCAGCGTTGTGGTAGCGTCTGGCGATCTCTTTTTTTATGAATAAAGGATGTCATTGCATTCGGTGACTAGCCTGTCGTATTCTTCAAACAAATCGTTGTCGCATGCCTCCATATCAATATGCGCTGCCACATCATAGGCAGATTGGATTACGCTCTTCATTCGTTTCTCTTTACCAAGTTTGAGCGCGCGAACGACGTCGCGAAGTCTTGAGTTGTGTGTTGCTGGTTGAGTTGTAGTTTGCATGGCTTACATTTTATCGTATGGGTCAAAAGTTTCAGGTTCATTTCTCTGCTGGTACCCGATCTCAGCAGACCGCTTGATTTCTTTGACCAGCACCTGCGCCTGAAGAAGGCTCTCTGCATCGAGCCGGTGATTGGAAAGGACCTCTTCACGCTGTGCTTTTTTCTCAGCGATGTACTGCATGTGAACTTTCTTTTGGTCGAAGAAGTCATGAAGCCGGTTGTGATCGCCTTGCTTGTAATCGGCAAGGGCTGAAGGCATGAGTTGATACTGGAAGGCCACAAAGCGCAGCTTGTCTCCATCAGTGATCAGCACCCGGCTGAAGTCGAGCGGATCGTAGTATGCCTGCACTGTTTTACCAACCGTTTTTAGGTATAGCGGCTCCGGAATCTCATACACTCGTTCCTCACCGTAAAGTGTCAGCCTAAGGCCTGCATTGGTGATTTTATTAGTGTACTTATGAGGAGTTCCAAAAGTCAGCAGCATCTTGGTATCGGTGATCTGGCGCTCTTGGGACTTGTCGCTTGCCCAGAAGCCTTCCAGCCACTGTTGAAGCTTCGTTTGACCGGACTGAGGATCGACAGCGTGGCGCATCCGGTTGATAAAATCCTGAATCTGCGCCGGACCTTTTTCTTTTACTGGGAAGGACTTCTTATTGAGTTCAAGTGCATCGGGGTTCAGACGACTCTTCGACGTGATGTTCGTGCCTGCGTAGTTCGGGTACAGTTTGAGAGTCTGGTGCCAGCGTGTGCCGAAAGCCTGTTCGATATACTTGGCTCTTGCCACCCTTGCAGTTGCAGGCGTATACGTAGCGATGGAAGAATAGAAGTCATCAAGTGTCCCACGCCCCCACTGGTCCGTCTGTATCTGGTGAGGCAGGTAGAACATGCCGGTCAGCTGCCTTATGTGGTGCATGGCGTCGAGCCATGCAGCTTTGATCAGGTCCGCAGATACTCTCTCTCCGTATGAGAAGCCAAGCGGGTAGTCGTTGTAAGCATCCATCACCACGATCACCACGAAGCGGTAGTAGTAATTGATGGAGACGTGTCCTTTGGCATTGATCTTTTCGTCGATAAAGTACAGATCGAGATCGTTGTCATCAGATCCCACCAGCAGAAGCGGAGCAGAAGGGCGCTTACGCATGATCTGCTTGCCATATACGTTGTAAGCCGCAGCTCGACCCTGCCGGTATTGGCTCACCAGGTAGTCGTTCTTTTTGCGATGAATGCCAACAGTACCCGCTGTGATGGGCTTGTATCCAGCAGCCTGCGCCCACTGATTGTAGGCTCTGGCAATAATGGTATCATCGTGCTGATTTTGATTGGCGATAAGCTCTAAAAGCATGCTTGCGCTTACTTCATCCGTTACCTTCGAAGCATTCCTATTGCCATATCTCGCATTGATCAGGCAACTATATCCTTCTCTTTGGTATTCGGCCATGCGGTCCTTGATCCTGCGGTAACAGGTCGGCAGGTCTACTTTTTCAGCGCGAATGATGTCACAGGCGTGGTTGTAAAACGCTCCGACACTGAGCTTCAGGGTCTCCTTTATGAAGCGGTGGTCTGCTTCCAGTCTGACCAAAAGGTTCAGCCAGGTCGCAGCCTTAACGTAGGCTCTGACTGCGTCCATCGGAAGCATCTTGTCTTCGTCAAAGCGGTAGGCTGTAAAGAATTCTTCGGCCTTGTAGTCTGGAACGAGAAGGTCCTTGATGGGTTTCTTGGCGAGGTAGTCATATGGATTGCCGAAGTAGGCTTCAACATTCGCTTTGTAGCGGATTGGAAGCGGCTCATACTCAATGAGCACCTTTCTGCTGTCAGCTGGATCGTCGATGAACTGCCAGCCCTTAGAGCCTCGCAGTTTGGCCATTTTTACCGTTACCGGTTTGATACCAGCATCCGGGAGATCGTTGAATTCGAGAAAAAGCTTTGATTCTACGAGTTTCAAGCGTTGCGATTTAGATCGTTTAGATATTCGGGTGTTACTCGCTGGATCAATTCCGCTATACCTTCTTTCACATCCATATAAGCGCAGAAAATGGCTTCATTTTTCCGCTCTCCGTCGCGGATCATTCTTACATACCTAGGACTTACCCCTGTTATATCGACCACTATTGGCACCGCAGGGTCATGTTTGTGGACGTTTTTTACTGTTTTCCGTGGATTTTTTGGCATACCTTCAATGTTCCGATACTGGAACACTAAGCTATGAAAAGAATCTCGGAATATCCTACATCATTCAAGGAAATTTTTCAAAAAATAGATAGTAACCCGTAGTGTATTTCGCAAAAAACATCCTCTTTTTGAGGAAAAGGAAGGGGCTAAATCAAGCAGAAATCCCTGATTATCTTGATATTTCGCGCGCAACATGGTCTAATTACGAGAATGCCCAAACGGAGCCGGACCTTGAAACATTAATTAGCATTGCAAAGTTCTTCGGAGTGAAAATTGATGATTTGCTGCTCACTCCGCTTGGGGAAAATGTATACCTAATTGACAATTCGAGCGATACCAGTGGCGAGGGAAAATGTATACCTAATTGTATACCTAATAGTATACCTAATGAGGGTTCGAAAGGGGTGTTCCCAGTAGATTACACATTAGAGAATCCTACTATAAAAAAGATAGAAACGGACGTTTGGTTCATTATGCAGGAAGTGAAGTCCATCAGCCAGAAGCTAGAACAGGCGCTTAATTCGAAGGATTCAGGCAGCGAATTGAAGTGAGGTTAAAGAGTTGATTGACGGCGAAAAAGCCGATTTACCCGAAATTCACCTGATTAGGACATTTGGTTTTCGAGGGCTCAACCGTCGAAATCGGCTGTAATGCAGATGTGGTCTGCGTTTGTGCGAAATTTGCACTTTTTATATTTTAGGACATTTGGTTTTCACCCCCTTAAATTGTGATGCATCCGGTTCGAAAAGCCAAATGGGGTGTAAGCATTCGCGAACAGAAGAAAGGAATGTTCAACGCACTTCTGTATAAGAAATATCCCGCATTGTATCGCAGCAGGATACAGAGTTCCTTACCGTGGAACTATTACCTGATCATTTTCGGATTTCTGATCACCGTTGCCGGTATCGCAATCCAACAATCTCAATTGACGATCGCCGGCATCGTGCTGTATTCGATCTTCACCGTCAAGTTCATTCTCAAACGTCTTGCCTCCACGTCACGAAGTATCAGGCACATCGTCGAAATGATCGTTACCTCGGTTGCAATTCCATTTTTATCAGTGTACTGGAGTTTGTATGGCGCCTGGAAATTTAAAGTACTGTTCGCATGAAGCTGATGTTTCCGGACAATACGATCAACAAAATCCTTGTCTTCCGCGCTCTTCAGCTTGGCGACCTTCTTTGTACGGTTCCGGCGCTGAGAGCACTACGCCTTGCATACCCGAACGCAGAGATCACACTTTTATCTCTGCCATGGGCCGAAAGTTTTGTTGCAAGGTTCAACCGGTACCTCGACCGCTTTATACACTTTATCGGCTTCCCCGGACTGCCCGAGCAACCTTTCGACGCCACTGGGTTTCCGGAATTTCTGCATAAAATTCAGGACGAACGATTCGACCTCATCCTGCAAATGCAGGGAAATGGCAGCATCGTCAACCCGATGATAGCACTGCTCAATGGCAGGCACAGCGCGGGTTTCAGATTGGCCAACGACTATGCACCTGATGAACAAAGCTTCTTGCAATATCCGACAGGAATTCATGAGATCGAACGCCACCTTGCCCTAATGCAACATATCGGAGCAGATCATTCGGATACGGATCTTGAGTTCCCATTGACAGAAAAAGATTTTTCAGACCTCGCCAACGCTGATATAACGGTAACAAATAAACGCTATGCCTGTGTTCACCCGGGATCCAGGGGAGCGTGGAGGCAATGGCCCACGGCTCACTTTGCAATGATCGGCGACTATTTCGCGGGTCACGGCTTTGAAATTGTACTTACAGGCACGAAGGACGAAATGAACATCATCGAAGATGTTCGTCGTCAAATGAAACATCCTTCGATTATTGCCGCCGGCCGAACTTCTCTCGGCGCAATAGCGGCTCTCATTTCGAATGCGTTTCTTCTTGTATCGAATTGCACCGGCGTTTCGCACATCGCGGCAGCAACAAAAACAAAGAGCATCGTCATAAGCATGGATGGAGAACCGGAGCGTTGGGCGCCAATGAATACGAACCTTCACTTCACGATCGACTGGCTCAGGGATCCTGATATTGATAAGGTGATGGAACAAGCGAGGAACCTGGCGAATGGCGCCTCAGCAACTTATTCGCCGCATCAATGATGTTTGTGGCCGAAACAGAATGACTTTCGTTCGTTATCCATTGTTGCGACATGTAGCGCAGTACTTCATTGCGGCTTTTCAATTCCTCCTTCACATCGAAATACAAAACTTCCGATGGACAGTTCCACGGTGTATGCTGAGGATTTGTCTTTGCATATAAAACAACGACCGGCTTTTTTAAAGCGGCTGCGATATGGGTGGTTCCCGTATTGACCGACAAAATGAGTTGAGCGGAGTTGAGCAATGCAATAAATTGCGCAATTGGCAATATCCCCGAAACAGAAACTGCCCGTTCACCAATTCTTGATTGCAATCGCTCAGCAAGCGGTCGTTCCGACGACGTACCGGTAATGAAGATCGTTGCGTGATGCTTTGCTGCTATTGCGCTTGCAGCCGTTGCCCAGATAGCTTCATCGAAAAGTCTTTTTTCTTCGCTTACGCCAGGATGTAATATGATAAAGCGCTCCGGCAAAGCGATTCCGTTCATGGCAAGGGTTGCTTCAAGCTGCTGCAATGCATCTTCCGGAAGCACGATCCTCATATCATCATCGCTGACAGTTGCGCCTATGTAACGTACAAGGTGCAGATCTCGTTCAACCTGGTGACGGATCTGCGAAAATGGTTCATCGTCTGGCAACCAGTCGGTAAGCAGTGCATATGGATTTTCTCTGCAGTACGCAAGACGAAGGGGAATCTCCGCCATATATGCAATGAAGGCGGCAGGTAAAGGATTTTGGCTGCACACCGTGAATATCACTGCAGCATCAAAACGCTGCTGCTTCAGTTTTTGGATCAGTTCATTGATGACGCTCGCGCCGCCTTCGGATTTCGTCTTTATAAAAGGAAAATCGAAAACAATCACTTCATCGATGCAATCAATAAAAGGCGTGATCACAGATCCCATCGACGAAGTGAGCAGGGTAATCCGGGCACCTGTACAGTCCTTCAACGCGCGGATCGCAGGCGAACTCATGAGTACATCGCCGAGGTTATCGGCACGAATGCACAAAATATTTTTACAATCCTGCCACTGTGGTTTCATGATACAAGCACAGCATTGTCAACAATGATTTGCGATGCCAACGAGAGATTCAATACAATATGTGTCGGCACACGCTGGTCCGTCATCACCCATTCCGTCTCATTTCCGTTATCTATCAATATCGTTTTGCAACCCGCGCGGTTACCAGCCTCCACATCATTGAGAATATCACCGACCATCCATGATTCGTTCGGGTCAATGTTAAGCTCTTTGCATGCGCGCATTATCAAGCCCGGCTTTGGTTTTCGGCATTCGCAGTCGCTCCTATATCTGCTCCTCACGGATTCAGGATGATGCGGGCAATGATAAAATCCATCAAGTCGAATTCCTTCCTCCAACAACAGGTCCTCCAGTTTCATCTTGAGATCGCCAAATTGTTCTTCACTGAAATAGCCGAGCGCAATGCCCGATTGATTCGAAATCACTACCAACAAAAATCCCTGTGTTTTCAGTTCTCTCAATGCGCCGGCCGTTTCCGGAAAGAGACTGATTCTTTCCGGATCATTGTTGTAAGGAACATCCGGAATCAGCGTTCCATCCTTATCGAGAAATACGGCCTTGTTCATAGAACCAAAGTTGAAGCTTACGCTACCTGCGACTTTCCGCCTGTCATTGACTTCTTAAACGACAATGGCGATACCAGTTCAAGCACATCTTCATACAGGTTCGAGAGCATGTACGAAACCTGCGACCACGTGAACAGGTTATTCACTCTGTTGATCGCATTCTTCTTCATCGATTTTAAAAGTATGGGATCCGAGATCAGACGTATTGCCTTTTCTGCAACTGCGTCGGGATCCTGGGGAGGCACAAGGAACCCGGTTTTGCCATCCGCGACACTGTATTTTATTCCACCGACGTTGCTGCCAATAACCGGTGTACCACAAGCCATCGCTTCGAGCGGGGTGATTCCAAAAGGTTCATACCATGGCGTCGTGATGAACACATCGGCAGCGGAATAATAATATTTGAGCACGTCACGACTTTTCCTTCCGGCAAATGTTATCCAGTCAAGTACGCCCTCGGCCGATGCGATTGCCTCCAGCCTTTTTATTTCAGGTGTATTCCTGATTTCGTGTTCGTCTGCTTCACCGCCAACAATAAGAAGCCTGATCTTCATGCCAGCCTTTTTCAACCTCGACATTGCTTTCACGACATTATCAACGCCCTTTCTCGGTACCATCCGTCCGAGCTGAAGAAGGATCTTTTCCTTTGGATCAAGGTTGAGTTCTTTTCGTGCAGCGAGTTTGTCGATCGGAAAAAACTCTTCCTGACTGAACCCGCACGGCACTATTGAAATCTTATCGGCTGGGGCTTTGTAATATTTGATGAGGTCGGCGCGATCCTGAGGACATTCGGCAATGATTGCGTCGGCCGTTTGCACAACTTTACGTTCGATACTGATTCGCTCCTCCGGGAATTTGTCATCCTTGCCCTGGTATATCTTCCTCACCTGTCCGAGCGCATGGAACGTAACAACGAACGGAATCCCGAGGGCTGTTTTCAATTCAGCAGCAACCCAGGCCGACATGTAAAAGTTTGCGTGTACCAGCAAATAATGCAGTTTTCGCGACTGAATGAAACGAATCATATCATCGCGAAAGTCGGGCATGTATGTCAGCAAGTCTTCTTTGGGAACAATATCCACGGGACCGGCCTTCACATGAATGACCCTGATACCGGGTTTCCAGTTCACTATTCGTGCAATCGAGGAGTCTTCCCACCTCGTGTAAATATCGATATGGTAACCGAGCTCAGCCAAATGCTTCGCAGTTTCAGCGACATATACATTCTGCCCGCCACTGTCTACACCGCCAAGCGTTGCCAACGGTGAAGCATGTTCGCTGATGAAGGCAATTTTCCTTTTCATAAAAACAGGGTTGTGTTTAACTAATCAGTTCTCCGGTCACCAGAGAGGTGAGTGAAGGAGCCATCGTCCGGTGCTTTTGAACCACTTCCTGGAAAGTCTGCTCCCATTCGTCGGTGAACCTTTTTATGTTGAATCTTTCAATAGCTGTTTTCCTGCCCTCCTGTCCTATTCTCCACGCCAATTCCCTGTCCTCAAGAAGGAGTTTCATTTTATCGATCAAATACTGGATGTCGGTGTGTATGAACCCGTTCACACCGTTTTGAATGACGGTAGTCAATTCAGTGGTCGCAAGACCAACGACCGGTATGCCAATCATCATCGCCTCGCAGATAGCAAGCCCAAGACTGGTATACCTGATCGGATTGAAAAAGAACCTGTACTCGCTGGTGAACGATGGAAGCTGAGGATGCAACACTTCTCCCAGTCCAAACTCGCCCGTGCCCATTCCAACAAGATCGAGCGGAACATCAGTCGCAGCCTGCCGGAACAGGTCAAAGCCAAGTAACCGCCCTCTCGTAGGCAAATTATTGATGACTACAATTCCTTTTTCTTTGGTACCCTTGTAGCCGACGCCCGGGTCGATAACGCCATGTTCAATCACTTTTGCCGGTACGCCGTTGTTGTCCCACATCATACAATTGAAATGAGTGACGTGAACAAGCTGCACCTCGGGATCTTTCATTACATGTCTCGTATCCGTCGGATGCTGACGAGGCGGATCGTGTTCGAGATAAATGCGCGGAAGTTTACGCTGTCTGTCGCTCAAGATCTCAAACTGATCGGTGAGATAATTTTTGTTTGTTTGAAACAATACAACGTCAAAGTCAAGTTGCCTCACCTCATCTACCGGAACTTCGATCACATTGTCTCCGAAAGGAAAAGTTTCGCCACGGCCCACATAGCCTTCATTCTTTTCGTCACTTATAGGAATATAAATTTCATAGTTGCCCTGTGAGAGAAAAAAAAGATACGATCCGTGAATATGCCATGTGAATATTTTTAGCTTCGGTTGCATAAGTGTGTTAGAAGTTTCAATTATGATACCATTCGGAAAGCAACGCTTCTCAATACGCTTTACTGCATCAGGGGTAGAAGTGTAGAATTAATTTCTCGTAGAATGTAGCACTGGCAAAGGGTTCAGAGGATTTAGTAAAATTGTTTAACGTTAAGATGCGCGAATGCAAACATCAGTAGGACAATATGCAATGCTTAAAGTATTGCGACGAGTTGAATTCGGAGTATATCTCGATTACGGTGCAGAAGGCGTGCTGTTGCCGAAGCGATTCGTGCCTTCAAATTTAAAAGAAGGTGATATATTGAAGGTGTTTCTGTATCACGACTCTGATGGAAGGATTATCGCGACCACTGAAACTCCGAAAGCGATGGTGGGTGAAATTGCTTTGTTGAAAGTGGTGAGCGTTACGAAGCTTGGTGCATTTCTCGATTGGGGCCTGATGAAGGATTTGTTTGTTCCAAAGTCGAAACAATTATCGCAAATGTATCCGGGCGAATCATACCTCGTGAAATTATTCATTGATGAAATGACCGGACGAATTGCAGCAACCGAAAAGTTTGATTCGACACTGTCAAATGAAAATCTTACGGTGAAGGAACTCGACGTTGTGCAATTGCTTGCATACCGACGAACTGATATCGGTTGGTTAATGATCATTAACAATCAACACACCGGCGTGTTGCATTCTAATGAAGTGTATAAGGTAATCAGGGTAGGCGATAAATTCGATGGATTCGTTAAACACATCTATCCCGATAACCGCATTGACGTTGCTGCCGGACAGCCCGGTTACCAACGTGTATCCGGAGAATCGCAAAAAATTTTGAAGCTTCTGGAAGACAACGGTGGCTATCTTCCATACAATGACAAATCGAGCCCCGAGGACATTTATGAATTCTTCGGAATGAGTAAGAAGACATTCAAAATGGCAGTTGGCACCCTTTACAAAGAAAGAAAGATTGAAATAACAACCGGCGGTTTGAAGTTAGGAGCTGGCGCTGGCTGACTCGTCTTCCATCCCTTTATTGTCCTGCCCGGTCTCCGTCTCTTCAGTATTTTGTTGCCGCTGCTGTTGTTGAACCCCATCCTGTTGTTCTTCGTTCGCAGTTTGCTTGTGTATTCTGCTCACTTCATCCTGCGCAAGCTTTCCGCCTTCCTGTGTTCTTCCCTGGCCCTTGCCCCAGCTTTCCTGTCCGCGGTCGCCTGTATTACCCAAATCTTTGCTCATAATTCGTTTTTCGTTTTAATAGAAAAATATTGAGCCACCGCTTTCTTCAAATCTTTCGTTTGTGGTATTGAGTAACTTCATGTCAAATACGATTGCCATGAACCGCATCTTTCTTCTTTTGCTCACTGTAGTTACGGTAAATGCATTTTGCCAGGCGCCACAGGATACCAGGCAAACAACAATGGTTTTTACGAACGTGAACGTGGTGCCAATGGATTCCGAGAGAGTCATTGAGAACCAGGACGTGGTTGTCAAGGGCGGGAAGATTGTGTCTATAAAAAAGGCCTCGAAGGGCAAGCCTGAGTCGAATGCGATGTTTATCGACGGACGTGGGAAATATCTGTTGCCGGGACTTGCAGAAATGCATGCGCACGTTCCGCCGGTCGATGATATCGAACCTATGAAGAAAGTTCTTCTATTGTTTGCAGTGAACGGGGTTACGACAATTCGTGGAATGCTGGGCCACCCGCGGCATCTGGAACTGCGAAGCAAGTTGCAAAGCGGTGAGATCCTCGGACCGAAGTTCTATACTTCAGGACCGTCTTTTAATGGACAGTCGGTGAAGTCGCCGGAAGACGCGGAAAAAATGGTTAAGGAACAAAAGGCAGCGGGCTACGACTTCCTTAAAATTCATCCGGGCATCACCAGAGAAAATTTTGATGTGCTTGCAAAAACTGCTCGCGCCGAAAAGATTCCTTTTGCGGGTCACGTTCCTTTCAAAGTCGGGATTTGGCACGCCCTCACTTCGGGCTATTCCACGATCGATCATCTGGACGGTTTCATTGAGGGACTGGTTCCGGGCATCGAGTCGATTCCTGAAAATGAGGTCGGGTTATTTGGGTTGTACATTTCCGACAGAATCGATACCACGCAGATCTCAAAACTTGTTAACGGACTTGTTAGCAATAAAGTTTGGGTGGTTCCGACGCAGGCACTGGCCGAACGCTGGATGTCGCCGGTTAAGGATGCAGATGCATTCGCAGCTGAACCGGAGATGAAGTACATGGATGCCAACACGATTTCGCAATGGACAGGGGCGAAAAAGAATATGATGAGCAATTCTAAATATGATGCTGCGAAAGTGAACGAATATATAGAGCGGAGAAAGAGTTTGATTCTTGCATGTCAGAAAGGAGGGGTCGGTTTGTTGTCGGGTTCCGATGCACCACAGGTGTTCAATGTACCCGGATTTGCAATACATCACGAACTGAGATATATGGTTGATGCCGGGTTAACTCCATTTGAGGCGTTGCAATCGAGCACGGTGAACGTGGCGAGATATTACAACGACATGCAAAACAGCGGTACGCTTGCTGCCGGCAAGAATGCAGACTTCATAATGATTTCTGGAAACCCGTTGAAGGATATTACCAATACGTCAAAAGTGGAGGGTGTAATGCTTGGGGGCAAATGGTTGTCGAAAGATTTTATCGACAGCACGCTGCGCTCGCTCACAAGGTAAGCAGGCTATTCCAGCGGCTTAGCTTTCATGAAATTTTGTTCGTTAGCGTCTTCGCGCGCGTCTGAGTCCATCAGTATTTTCCATGTTCCATTTTCTTTCCTGAGAAGTACATGAAAACGTCCGTATGCTTTCACTTGCTCACCATTTGAGCGGACACCTGTAAACTGGAAGTACCCGGTTTCGAATGCGCGATCGTTAGCGGCTATTCGCTGAGTGAACCGCAGTTCCAGGGTTCGTTTAAAGTTCGAAGACTTCTGTTCCCTGTCGCCTTTTGAATGCTGACGTTTGTATTCTTCAAAACCGAATACCTGATTTCCGTCGCGGATAACGCGTGTGACCTCGGGGCTATGCACTAACATGAACCGTTCCGAATCATAGGTATTGAAAGCTTGGATAAACGGCTTCCAAACCTGTTCGTTGATTTGTTTGAGGAGCGAATCTGCCTGCGCGGATGCTGCGATTGAAACGGCCAAAAGCAAGAAGCACATGGTGGCTTTCATAACGATCATACTTCGTACAGTAGGTGTATTATTCCAGATCAGATACCCAAAGCTGAATCCTGAGTGCGCCAGCTGACAGCTGATCGCTCACCGCAAAACCTTGCATTCCGGCTCTTACTCCTTTGCATCATTCATCTCGAGCCAGTATCCATCCGGATCCTGAAAATAGATTTGCTTAACGCCATCCACCCTGGTGGTAACAGCTTGTGGTTTCCCTGCCCAATCGCGGAAATTGACGTTATGCTTATTCAGCCTTGCTATGACTTCATCGAGAGAGTCGACACTGAAGCACAAATGGCTGTTGATGTCATGTTTTTGGATGGACTTCGCGCCTTCGATCAGGTGAAGATGGCTCACATCGCTTACGCGGAACCAGGTATGCTTTCCGTCGTGAAACGGTTCGGGCATGGTATCGATCTGAACAATATCGCGATAAAAGTCAGTGCTTTTTTTCAGATCCATCACGTAGATGGCAATGTGGTTGAGAACGGGTTTCTTCGATTGTGCATTGACGTTAGACAGCCCTGCAACAGCAATAAGCAGAATGGCAAGAGTTTTCATGCAGTTAAGGTAGTTGGGAAAGGGAAAAGTAAAAAAACAACTTTCAACTGTCAACTCCTTTTGTGTCTGAGACGAGTCTCTCAAGCGAAGCGAAGAGGACTCGTCGTAAGGCTATGAACGACGAGTCAGTCCCGGCTGAGCCGGGACGAGACTCGTGTATGACTTCGGCGGCCTACGGCTTTCAACCTTCAACCTTCAACCTTCAACTCTGCAGGGGCATGCCTTTTGTGACCTCAGCACTAAACAGTACTCATGCAGGAATTAATCAGCAAACTCACATCGCAGGTCGGGCTGAGCGAGGATCAGGCAAAGAAGGCATTATCGGTTATCTCCCAATTCGTTAAAGATAAATATCCCGCGGTCGGAGGCATGGTCGATAATCTTCTCGGCGGAAGCAAAGGGGAAGAAGGAAGCGGTGGCTTCAACCTGGGCGGATTTAAAATGTAAGGCTCATGCAGCCTTCCACAGGGCGTTGTCAGTCTTTATAAGTAATCGTAAATTCGATTACTTAACTGCATTATGAAAACGCTCACATGGGTTGCTACCTTACTGCTATTTGCTGCTGCCAGCTACGGTCAAAAAGATGAAAGAATTACTGTTAAAGCCGGTTCCGACGTAGAACAGTCTCTGGCAAGGGAAATCTTCCAATACCCTGCTTTTGTACCCGGCACCGTTCACTACAAGGATGGCCGGGTGAGCTCTACCTCACTGAATTACAATCGGCTTCTTGGGGAGTTTCAGTTTATCAATTCGTCCAACGACACGTTTGTTATTGCTGACCCGCAACTGATAAAAGCGGTAGTGGCAGACAAGGATACCTTTTATTTTTCTGAGGGATTTGTTCGCGAACTGCGCAGTGCACCCCGTGTTAAACTCGGATTGAAAGAAACGCTGAAAGTCATCTCACGCGAAAAAATCGGCGCATACGGTATGGCTTCCCCCAATTCTTCAATTTCTTCCCTCAGCAGTTATGATGATGGTCGGCGTATGTATCAATTGGACGTGAGGCAGGACATCATATTCGCTAAAAGACGCACATATTACTTTGGTGACGCCTATAACAATTTCTTTCCCGCTTCGAGGAAACGACTACTGGGGCTCGACCCAAATCATTCGACAGAGATCGAAAACTACCTCAGAGACAACAAAGTTGACTTTCACGACGGCAGCGATCTTGCGCAGCTGGTAGAATTTATTGCAGGGCTGAAATGATCAACCTTCGAAGTCGGACAACTGAACGCGCTTGAACCGGTTCTTCTGCTTTTTATTTTCGATTGCACTGATCGTTGCAGCAGCAACATATCCGGCAATCATATAAAAAGCCACCGTCATAACACGGGTCCTCAATGTTTTATTCGTAGCGCTTGCATCGAGACCCATCGGTCCGGGGAGAAATATAGCGCCCAACCCTGCTCCGAGACCCAGCAAAGTCGCTCTCTTCCAGATGTGCTTTGGATTTCCTGTTCCCGCCAGACTATAGTACATGCTGTTGCTAACGAGATCGCCGCCCAGTGCAAGTTTGAATAGGTGGTTTCTCGCTGGTGAAGCACTTTTCAGAATTTTGGCCAGGGCGTTCATTCCAAGCAGATCCATCCGCGGTGCCTTCGGATCGATTCTTCGCATTGTTTCATGCAGAATGGTGAGTGTGGATGCGCCGGCAACCCCGCCGACAACAGCAGAAATCGGTTTCATGAAGCGTAAATGTTTGAAGCTGAGAATAAAAAATCTTTGCCACAGAGGTGTCGGGTGTCGGGTGTCGGGCTTTGAGCCATGAGCTTTGAGCTATGGGCTTTGAGCTGTCAATCGAAATGGGTCTTAATGATAGCAGTCGTGTCTTTCTGTATGCCGAAAGCTGACAGCTGATAGCTGAAAGCCCCACCCATCCCGGTCAACCGAGACAACTGTAGAAATATTTTCCTGCTTTCCCTTCATAAGCCATTCTTGGGAAGCTTAGAAATCTGCCAGGTGTCTTGCAGCCATTGATGTTCCGCGATCCCGGGATCCGGGTGGCATAAATTTCAAAGACATTCCATCAAAGGAGGGTGGGTTATGAACCGGAAAAACAAAGCCTCGATCATCAACATTATTGATTTCATGATGGAAAAAACAGGCATCACACGTCAACAGGCTGATGCTGCTTTTAAGACAATTGTAGTATACATGCAACAACATCCGGGTGAGCCTTTGCACAAGATCATCTCAATGATGTTCGGTAGTTCTGATAAGAGATCAAGTGAATTGAATTGAGCATCGTACCTGCGTACGCTTATACCACAACGTTTACCATTCTGCCCTTCACGTAAATGATCTTTTTGGGAGGTTTGCCTTCAAGCCATTTCTTTACAATATCATTTTCAAGAACAAGTTTCTCCACTTCGTTTTGGGCGGCATCCAGACTGATCTCCATTTGTGTCCTCAGCTTTCCATTAACCGAAACCGGGTAAGTTTTTGAACTCTCCACAAGAATACCGGCATCAAACTCCGGAAACTGTTCATGATGTATTGTTGACGTATGACCGATCGCGTGCCATAATTCATCTGCAATATGTGGAGCGTACGGTGCAAGCAGGATCAACATCTTTTCAAGCACGTCTTTCTTATGACAGCCGGCATCCTGTAATTCATTTACCGAAATCATAAACGCGCTCACCGCTGTATTAAAAGAAAACCGTTCGGTATCCTCAGCGATCTTCCTTATCGTGCGGTGCAGTATCTTCAATTCGTTCGGCTGCGCTTTTTCGGTTGTCCATACACGTGTGTTGTTGTCATCGTAAAACAAACGCCATAGCTTTTTCAGGAAACGATGCACGCCTTCGATACCCTTTGTATCCCAAGGCTTGTCCTGCTCAACGGGACCTAAAAACATTTCATACATCCTGAATGTGTCCGCGCCGTATCTCTCTACAATGTCATCAGGGTTAACGACATTGAAATAACGCTTACTCATCTTTTCCAATCGCGAACCGCAGATGTATTTTCCGGATTCGAGCTCGAACTCCGCAGTGTTAAATTCAGGCTTCCATGCCTTGAACGCATCAACGTCAAGTTCTAGTCCGTTTACGATCGATACATCTGCATGCAATTCATCGGTAACATAGTTGTCCTTCAATCCTGCAGATACAAAGCGGTTAGTATCCCGCACCCTGTAAACAATCCGGGAGTCGCCACCTATCTTACCCTGGTTCACCAGCTTACGGTAAGGCTCGGCAAAAGAAATGAGGTCTAGATCAAATAGCACATTCGTCCACATCCTGCTGTAAAGCAAGTGCCCGACAGCGTGTTCGGTGCCGCCTATATAAATATCCACCTGGTTCCAATAATCAGAGATCCTGCGGTTGCAAAACTCTGTATCATTTTTCGGATCCATATACCTGAGAAAATACCAGCTGCTTCCGGCATAACCAGGCATCGTATCAACTTCCCGGATTGCGCTGCCGTAGTTCTTCCATTCCGAAAGATTGCTCAATGGTCCCTCACCGCCCGGTCCTGGTTTAAGTTGATCGAGGTGAGGCAATACGAGCGGCAATTCCGTTTCAGGCAACGGCTTCGCAATATCATTTTCCCATACAATCGGAATCGGTTCACCCCAATATCGTTGACGGCTGAACGCAGCGTCACGCATTTTGTAATTCACTTTCCTCTTTCCAATTCCTTCAGCTTCGATCCGTTTCAAAACCACGTCTATCGCATCGCGCATCACCATGCCATCGAGGAACTGGCTGTTTGAAAGGATCGCATCTTTTGTGGCATTCGCCTGATTGCCATCAAACGCTTCTCCGATAATATTTGTAATTGGAATGCCGAACTGCTTCGCAAATTTGAAATCTCGTTCGTCACCGCACGGAACGGCCATGATCGCGCCGGTACCATATCCCGCAAGTACATATTCACTGATCCAAACAGGAATTTTTCTTCCATCAAAAGGGTGTAACACGTAACCACCGGTGAACACGCCGGTGATCTTCTTTTCCGCCATGCGTTCCCGCTCACTGCGACTTTTTACATAGGCGATATACTTGTTGACCTCCTCCTGTTGCCCTTCGGACGTAAGAATGGAAATCAGTTCGTGTTCGGGTGCTACCACCATGAAGTCTACGCCAAAAATCGTATCCGGTCGCGTCGTATATACCTTCAATAAAGAGTTAGAAGCCTTGTCTGCTTCGTGAGAGATCCTGAAGTCGATTTCGGCGCCGTAACTTTTTCCGATCCAGTTGATCTGCATTTCTTTCAGCGACTCACTGAAATCAACATGTTCGAGACCCTGCAACAAACGATCCGCGTATTCCGTGATCCGCAGGTACCACTGACGCATTTTTTTTCGAATCACCGGAAACCCGCCACGCTCACTGACGCCATTTACCACTTCATCGTTTGCGAGCACAGTTCCGAGCGCTTCACACCAGTTCACCTCACCGAACCCACAATATGCGAGGCGGTAATGCATCAGGATGTCGTGCTGCATGCGCGCATCCATGGCTGCCCAATCCGAAGCCGAAAACACAAGCGTATCATCACCTGGAGCAGGGTGATCCACATTTCCATGAGTGCGAAAAATTTCTTCAAGGCGCTGAATAGGCTCGGCCTTCTGCGACTTTCTGTTGAACCAGCTTTCAAACAATTTCAGGAATATCCACTGCGTCCATTTGTAGAACGATGGATCTGATGTTCGAACCTCACGACTCCAGTCGTAACTGAATCCAATATTGTCGAGTTGACTCTTAAAATTTTGAATATTCTCTTCCGTCGAGATTGCCGGATGAATGCCGTGATCAATTGCATATTGTTCAGCAGGTAATCCAAAGGCATCAAAACCCATCGGGTGAAGTACATTGAATCCCTTCAACTTCTTGTAGCGCGCGAAGATGTCGCTGGCGATATATCCCAAAGGATGCCCTACGTGTAATCCGGCACCGCTTGGATAAGGAAACATATCTAGGACATAGCACTTCGGCTTCGACTCGTCATTCGAAACTTTGTACACGTCGTGGTCCTTCCAGTATTGTCGCCACTTCCTTTCTATGCTTTTGAAGTCGTAGTCCATCTCATTTCTTATGGGTTCATTGATTGGCGAGGCCGTCAACAGGGCGTCAAAAGTACTAAATGCAAACAATAGCCGATTTGCAAATGAAATGGCCCAGATATGTTAAAGTTTTTTGACAATAAAGCTCATAGAAAATTTACTTTGGTGATATTCGTTACAATGCGGCAATCGCCCCGCTATTTAGACTGCGGAATCCTATTTTTGAAAATCAAATTTTTCGAGTAATGGCTCAAATCGGAAAAGCTTCAGCAAAACGGTCGAAACCCTCGTATTTCATGGCGATTTTGGGAGTAACCATCGTGTTGTTCTTCGTCGGAATCTTCGGCTGGCTTTTGCTGAACGCAAGCAGGTACATCGATCAACTCAAGGAAGAAGTACAGGTGCAGGTGTATCTCCGAAACAATGTGAACCAAAAAGACATCGACTCGCTCAGAAACTATATCGCAGCACAACCGTTTACCAAGTCGGTGGAGTATGTTGATAAAGAGACGGCAAAAAAACGCTGGCTCGAAGCGGGCGAAGCGAATTTCGAAGAGCTGCTGGACGAAAACCCGCTTCCCGCGTCCATTGATTTTCATACCCGAAGCAATTATGTGCAGAAAGACAGTCTGAACAAAATCCAAACGGATCTGTCACAGTTTTCAATGGTGGTACAGTCTGTCAACTACCCTGCTTCCCTTGTTGAAAAGATGGGTCCGACGATGCAATGGATACTTATCGGGCTCGTAATTCTTGCGGGAGTGTTTTCTATCCTTTCGATAATTCTTATAGACAACACGATCCGGCTGGCGATGTACAGCAATCGATTCCTGATAAAGACCATGCAAATGGTCGGCGCAACGCGGAGCTTCATCTCGAGGCCAATGAATGTCCGGGCGGTGATCAACGGCGCCTTCGCCGCTCTCATCTCGATCGCCCTGATCTATGGTCTGATCATGCTGTTTGAAAACTTTCTCCCCTACCTCAAGGATCTTCGCGATAACAGCAGGTTGCTGCTACTGTTTGCGTTTCTCATCATCCTCGGTATCGGGATCAGTGTGTTCAGCACGCATCGCAGCGTTGTGAAGTATCTGAAAATGAAACTCGACGACCTTTATTAAGCTATGGGCGGCATCAGCTGATTCCCGCAACTTGACTATATTGCGCCCTCAAATGAAATTATGGCTGAACGAAAACCCATAAAGCCTGCTACGGCAGCTCCTTCTGCAGCCGGCCGGCCGAGTCCGACCCCTTCCACTCCGACAGCAACCCCTGCGGGTGGCCAACTGTTTGGACGAGAAAATTACATTTGGATCATCGTGGGACTGTTGGTAATCGGGCTTGGACTGATACTCATGGCTGGCGGAAGCAGCAACGATCCGAATACATTCAATCCCGCCGAAGTGCACAGCAAGACGCGCATCACCGTGGCACCTTTGTTGATCCTTCTCGGTCTGGGTATAGAAGCTTTTGCGATTTTCAGAAAGCCGAAACGTCAGCAATAATATTGAGAAACGTACGATATAGACAGCGATGGGATCCATCGCTGTTTTATTTTATGCCAACGCAACTATCTAACTGATCAAACCCTCCGAATGAATCTTTTTGAAGCGATCATCATTGCCATCGTTGAGGGCATCACCGAATACCTTCCCGTTTCGTCAACCGGCCACATGATCATTACCAGCAGCCTGATGGGAATCCATAAAGATGAATTCACTAAACTGTATGAAGTGGCCATCCAGTTGGGAGCGATATTGGCCGTGGTGGTTTTATACTGGCGAAAATTTTTCGACTTTTCAAGGTGGCAATTTTACGTTAAGCTCATCATTGCTGTTATTCCTGCCCTGGTGCTTGGAAAACTTTTTTCCGATACCATCGACGATATGCTGGAGAGTCCGCTAACCGTTGCGGTGTCCCTGCTTGTTGGTGGAATTATCCTTCTGTTCATTGACAAGGTATTCAATCATCATCCGATCGTTGAAGAAGAACAAATCAGCTACAGGCGTGCATTTTTTATAGGCCTCTGGCAATGCCTCGCAATGATACCCGGAGTCAGTCGTAGCGCTTCGTCTATCATTGGCGGGATGCAACAGGGATTGACACGGAAACTCGCAGCGGAATTTTCATTTTATCTCGCCGTTCCGACGATGTGCGCGGCGACCGGCTATAAGTTGATGCAGGGATACGACAGTTTTACAAGTGAACATATCAAACTGCTGGTCGTAGGAAATATCACGGCGTTCATCGTTGCGATCCTTGCAATCAAATTCTTTATTGGGTTTCTTCAGAAACACGGCTTCAGGTTATTTGGATGGTATCGCATTGTTGCTGGCATCGTTCTTCTTATATTGATATGGCAAGGCGTTATCGAATGACGCATTTGCGACACATCTAACCCCAACCCCAACGCATGCAGACTGCACCCAAGAAAGTAATCAACGCCTGGTGTATGTACGACTGGGCGAATTCAGTTTACAATCTCGTTATTACAACCACGTTCTTCCCCATCTATTTTACCGCCGCAACAAAGTCGGCGTTCGGCAGTGAAGAGATAGAGTTTTTTGGACGAAAATTCATCAACTCTGCGTTGTATAATTATGCGCTTGCAGGCGCCTATTTGATTATTGCGGTGCTGTATCCTATTCTCACTTCTATTGCCGATACCCGCGGAAACAAGAAGAAGTTTATGCAATTCTTTTGTTATGTTGGTGGCGTGGGATGCAGTATGCTCGTGCTTTTCACCGGAGGCAATGTTGAATTGGGAATCATGTTCTTTATGGCCGCGGCGATAGGTTATTGCGGCAGCCTTGTATTTTATAATTCATACCTGCCTGAGATAGCAGCGGAACAGGACCGTGACAGGATCAGCGCAAGAGGATATTCATTTGGATATATCGGCAGTGTGATCTTACAACTGATCGGATTCGCGCTTGTACTGATGTTGCCGGATGCAGGTCTTGCATCGAGGATCACTTTTTTGATCGTTGGGTTGTGGTGGATCGGATTTGCGCAAATCACTTTCCGCAATTTGCCGCGATCAACACCATCCGTCCGAACGCACAGCCAGGGTGTTATTCGCGAGGGATTTGCAGAGATCGGAAAAGTTTACCGCCAGGTGAAGCAAATGCCGGTGTTGAAACAATTTTTGCGCGGCTTCTTTTTTTACAGCATGGGTGTACAAACCGTGATGCTTGCTGCCACACTGTTTGGCGCGAAGGTTCTCGGTCTGGATGAAACAAAGCTGATCATAACCGTTGTGATCATACAACTCGTCGCTATTGCAGGAGCTATTACGATGTCGCGATTGTCGGCACGTTTTGGAAACTTCAAAGTGCTTATTGCAGTTGTGGTGATGTGGATCATTATCTGTTTTGCGGCTTATTATACAGCAGTACTGAAAGAGCAGGGCACGGATCCTGAATTTCACTTTTATGGACTCGCTGTTGCCGTGGGCCTCGTGATGGGCGGAATACAATCATTGAGCAGGTCTACTTATGCCAAGCTGATGCCGGAAACGAAGGATACCGCATCGTACTTTAGTTATTACGATATCACCGAGAAGATCGCAATTGTTATCGGCACATTCAGTTTCGGTTTTATCGAAGAGCTGACACGCGATCGCGGGGGCATGAAGAACTCCGTATTGTCGTTGATTGTTTTCTTTGTGCTCGGTCTCATTTGGCTGATCTCTGCCTTAAGAACCCAAAACAAACTTGCACGCACCGCTGTATGACACTGTATACGATCGATGCCGGATTGTTCAAGCTTGATGGAGGCGCAATGTTTGGCGTTGTTCCAAAATCATTGTGGAGCAGGTCGCATCCGCCGGATGAAAACAATCTTTGTACGTGGGCAATGCGGTGCCTTCTGATAGAAGAAGGAGACAGACTGATACTGATTGATAATGGCATCGGCAACAAGCAGGACGAGAAGTTCATGGGCCACTATCACTTGCATGGCAATACCGACTTGCAGGCATCACTTCGAGCGAAAGGCTTCGATGCTTCGGATGTTACCGATGTGTTTCTGACACACCTGCACTTCGACCATTGTGGTGGAAGCGTTGTCAAACAAGGAGATCAACTCATCACTGCCTTTCGGAATGCAACGTATTGGAGCAATGAACGGCACTGGCAATGGGCTATCAAACCCAACGCAAGAGAGAAAGCATCATTTTTGTCTGATAATATACTGCCGATCGAACGATCCGGTCAATTGAAATTTTTAAAAGAAGGAGAACGTCTTTTTGAGGGTTTCGATGTTCGATGGTTCCATGGACATACTGATGCAATGATGATTCCGATGATTCGGTACAAGGGTCAAACGATCGTCTTCATGGCAGATTTGCTGCCGTCGGTGCATCATCTTCCACTTGCGTGGGTAATGGCGTACGATATGTTTCCGATGACAACGCTTACAGAGAAAGAGCGGTTTCTAAATGAAGCGGCAACAAATGGGTATATACTTTACTTTGAACACGACCGCGACAATGAATGTTGTACCGTGATGCATACGGAGAAGGGAGTGAGGTTGAAGGAGAAGATGGTGTTGGGCGAGATAGGTTGACAGTTGACGGTTGACGGTTGACAGTTTAACGGCCACTTTGCGTTCCTTAGCGTCCATTGCGTCCTTTGCGGTGAACTTGCTTCGCCAACAGGAAGTATACATTTAAAAAGTACGCAAAGAGTTTGCTTGGCTGTTCGCGACACCCGATACCTGACACCCGACACCCAAAGCTCAAAGCTGATAGCTCAAAGCTTACCTCACACTGATCAACGACGTCAGCGGGTGCCGCAAATTTCTTCTCGTCATCATATCAACTTTGATACTTCCGACGCTGATGGGACTTTCGATTCGAAGAGGAATATGATTCTTATCATCGCTCACCCACACCGTCATTTTTTCGCCGCCTTCGAAGATCGTGCCCTTGATGAGTAGCGGCTTGAATTTTATCGCACGAAACTTACCATACTTGGTTTTCACAGTTTCCTTGCCGAGATAACGGATGTACATTTCGAAGATCTCTTTGTCGAGGAACAAAGTGAAGGGTATTTTATCGCCCGGTTTGTACTTGTCGAAATCGATATTCCGCGAATAATAGATAGCGCTGAGCACATCCTGAACGCAGGCCGGTACTTTAAACACGCCATCATCCGTAACCGCCATATTGGTGGTCTTGTTGAACGTAACGTTTTCATATTTTTTATACCCGCCTTCGTATACGTTGCGGATGAACTTGTACGGTTGCAATGTGGCGGTGTCAATATACGTTTCGTATTTATCGCGAACCTTGAAGAAATTATCATAGAAACTGAACGTCTTTCCTTCTCCGACGATATGATATACTGGCTTATTGTTCAGCCGCTCGATCGTTGACGTGAATGTTGCCTCACCCGCGCCGACATACACACCGGCAACAGTGTAAAAAACTTTGAAAGAAAGGAATTCACCTGCATGGAAAGATGAGTTCCGCATGGAGCAAAAATCGTTCACTGCCTTGAGCGGCAGGCTCAGTCCCACGAGACATAGTAGCGATAGAATCTTATAAAATCTCATTTTGCTTCCGGGTAACTGTTTTTAATTTCTGCTCTACCGGGTATTCGCCAAACAATTTCATGCCCAAAATTAGCAAACTGCCTATCAAAGCCGGTATTATCAGATTGATAACCCATATGGCCAATGATGTCGCCAGTATGCCGGTATTGTTCCGGCTATAAACATCGAGCAATTCAAGGCTCGCCTTCCATCGAATACTGAGGTCCGTCAGTACTGCTATGGTTGGCAATACCGCCAGAACAAGGAACATTACACTCATTGACCAAAAAGTTTGCCACCAGTTTAATTCAACGGCAAACAGCTGGAACAGCAGGTAGTACTGAACGATGAAGACAATATACCGAGTAAAAGATAAAGACAACAAGCGCAGCAGCAGAGTTGCGTTAAAGTTCTCTAAAACCTTGAGATGCGCGGCCAGACGAGCCGTCAGTTGCCACTTCTGGGCAATGGCTGCAAGCCACGAAAGGCGTGTATAAAAGATCATTAACAGCATCACGCCGACTATCACGAGGTAACCGATCATGGAAGTCCACAGCGCCTCATCGGATGTAAGCCCCTGCCTCATGAACAACAAACCGCCGATGCCAGCGATGAGCGTGATCATCAGTTGTGCAATGCTTGCAACAATCGAAACAGGTATTGAGTCCAGACGCTTGCCTTCATCTACATATACCATACGACCTACGTATTCTCCGGTACGATTGGGCGTGAAGAAGGCGAGGGTGGTACCACAAAGCACTGCTTTGAAAGATCGGATGAACGACAGCTTTTGCAGCGGCTGCATGGCCAGTTGCCACTTGCGCGCTTCGATACCCCAGTTAACAAACATCAGCAGGATAACGGCAACAAGTCGGACGTCAACTTTTGTTATGAGAGATTCAACTATTACGTTCAATGAGTCGGAGAAGTCTTTCTGGCTTTGCATCTGGTCTGCTATGGAGATGAGCAGAACAATAAACACCAGCGGGCCCACCACGTAATTAAGTATTAATTTGATATTTTTGGTGCGCACGAACCACAAAGTACTTAATAGCCAAGTTATTGTCAAACCCTCCCACGATAATCCTCGGAATTGATCCCGGTACTTTATTTATGGGTTATAGTGTAATCGTTGTCGAAGGACAAATCACCCGTCTAACGGTGATGGACACGTTAAAGTTGGATCCACGAACCAACAATTATGAGCGACTTAAAGTCATCTATGCGAAGGTGAGTGAGTTGATCGGTTGTTATCGTCCCGATTGTTTTGCTATTGAAGCTCCTTTTTTTGGAAAGAATGTTCAGAGTATGCTGAAGTTGGGTCGTGCGCAGGGAGTGGCGATTGCAGCTGCGATGGCTGCAGGACTTGAGATTTGCGAGTATTCGCCGAGAAAGGTGAAGCAGTCAATTACCGGAAATGGTAATGCCAGCAAGGAACAAGTCTGGGGCATGTTGCAAAAGATGGTGGGTATTGCTTCTGCTGAGATCAAATACATTGATGCATCCGATGCGCTTGCGGTGGCGGTGTGTCATTCGTTTCAGAGGAGTGCAGTGGTTTCATTGCCTTCGAAAAAAGCGAAAGGATGGAAGCAGTTTGTTGCAGACAATGCTGCGAGGGTGAAGAAGGTGAGTTGATGTTAAGCTATCTGTAAAACACTTCGGCGCCTGCGGAATTTACAATCATAAACAAGCGCTCATCCGGTGAAAATCCCGCTTTCAAATCCAAATACTCAAGCCGTTGTAGTTTGATGATGACAGCTTGTTGATATGCTTGCAGCGTAGACGGGTGCGGTTCTTCCTGTCTTCGAATCAATACAATTGAATTGGGCCATGCAGGGTAGATTACTTCGAGTTGCCATCCGTCGCTCAACTATCAACATGGGTGTGAGGAACATGTGTCCTGCAACTAGGCTAATTTTTCAGCGCCGATTTGATCTGGCAAATATTATGTGGTGAAACGATATTTGCAGTCTTCCGGTGCCTGCAGTGTTTCCATGTGGTTTCACACTCTAGCTTTGATAAAAACCTCGCGTGAATTGAACTAGTTACATTAAATCAGACGTATAATTAAGGTAATAAAAGGAGATATCACGAAAATAGCAGTTGACGCTATTGTTAATGCGGCGAACACCTCATTGCTTGGCGGTGGTGGAGTGGATGGAGCAATTCATCGGGCAGCAGGCCCCCAGCTTGTTGAAGATTGTCGAAACATTCGTAAGCGTCAAGGAGGATTGGAAGTCGGTAAAGCAGTAATTACCAAGGCAGGTAACCTGCCTGCAAAATTTGTTATCCATACAGTGGGACCGGTATGGGTTGATGGTACCAACCAAGAAGAATTTCTTCTAGCGTCCGCTTATCGCAATTCACTGGTTCTAGCAGCAGCACATCAAGCGGTATCGGTATCCTTTCCAAATATTAGCACCGGTAGATATCGGTTTCCTAAAGAGGACGCGGCAAGAATAGCTTTTGATACGGTGTTAGATTTTGTGGCATACAGTGATGTTGTTGCACGTATTCTGTTTGTATGCTACGATGAGGAAAATTACGACATTTACCAAAGGCTTCAAGGAGAATGACGACAAATCGAAAAACTGCTAGGTCAACTGAACATTTGCTTAAGCGTTGTGAATGCCGCACTCTTTTTGTCTGCTTCAAATGGCTCCAGCAATACGTTTAACACCGTATCGTCTTTTTGGAAGTCAAAGACGTAAATTGACAACCATCCAGAGCTCCAAAATTCAACAACCGCTGTTTTGTCGTGTCGGAAAAGTTCCACTCTTTGCAGGTCGCCGAAGTCACCTCCTGCAAACGATGAATATTCGATTTTCTCCAGACTCAGCCCCGGTAAGAAATGTTCGTTGAACGATTCGATATTCATTTCCAATTCACTTAACTCGTAGGGTCATCTCATGATTAGTTAATCGTAGATTATGAAGTACCCTTGTATCTAATTTGAGTCAGCTTGCAACCTCTCAACAATCCTCCTCCTCACCTCCTCAAATTCCTCCTTACTTAACTTAAGCTTCTCTCGTCCAAAATTCATATCGTCCGCACTATTGATTGGGATAAGATGCATGTGCGCATGCGGTACCTCAAGTCCTACAACCGATATCCCACAACGGTTGCAATCAAACGAAGATTCAATTGCTTTTGCAATCGGTTGCGCAAACACGAGCATCCGCGAGAGATATTCCTTATCCAGATCAAAAATCTTATCCGTCTCCACCTTCGGAACCACCAGCACATGCCCATGGACAAGCGGAAAAATATCCAGGAACGCAAAAAAATATTCGTCCTCCGCTATCTTGTACGAAGGAATTTCTCCGGCAATAATTTTAGAAAATATAGTCATCGTATAGCGGCTCTTATTAAACCGTTATCTCTTCAATCTTGAATTTCATAACACCAGCAGGCACATGAACTTCTGCAATCTCCCCTTTCGTTTTTCCCATCAGTCCCTTACCTATCGGCGAAGTGATCGAAATCTTTCCCGCTTTCAAATCCGCCTCTTTCTCCGACACAATCTTATACGTCAGCTGCTTCTTTGTACTCAGGTTCGTAACTGTCACCTTCGTAAGTATCGACACCTTGCTCGTATCCACACTCTCTGCTTCAAGTATTCTGGCATTCGCAAGATCACCCTCAAGCTTCTTGATCCTCGCTTCAAGGATTCCCTGGTTTTCTTTCGCCGCATCGTATTCCGCATTCTCTTTCAGATCGCCTTTCTCGCGCGCTTCTGCGATCGCACGTGCCGCCGCCGGACGGTCCACGGTTCTCATTCGATGCAACTCCTCTTTCATTTGTTCAAGGGTTTCCTTGGAAACATAGATAACCGATGACATATTCACCTCCTTTGTTTTGCTGCTGTTCTTTATGGAACAGAAAAAAAGAACAACGCTCCAGCCTGTCCCGAAGCGTTGCAGTATTATAATGTGTAAAGATAGCTATTTACCTCAATCCAAGTTTGTCGAGAACCACTTTGGCCATTTTGTAGAACGCCTCGTTTGAGTATCCCGCGATATGCGGTGTTACAACAACGTTCGGAACTTTCAACAACGAATCGAGTTGCCTTCTCTCCATCTCGGTATACTCGGCAAGCTTCTCGTTTTCCAGTACATCCAGCGCAGCACCACTTATCTTCCCGGTTTCAAGCGCAACCAGCAACGCAGCCGTGTCGATCACCTTTCCCCTCGATGTATTTATGATCACCGGCCGCTGTTCAACCGCAGAAAAAAACTCACTGCCACCCATGTGCAAAGTCTCAACAGTAAGCGGAACATGAAAACTGATCACATTGGCATACCGGCAGATCTGCTCCAAATTTGCTTCCTTCACATTGCCTTTTCCAAAACCAAACTTGTATTTGTCATATGCAAGTACCGTAACCTCAAACGCACTCAACAATCGCGCAAAACTGCTTCCGGTATGTCCGTATCCAATAATGCCTACCGTCTTTCCATGCAATTCGGTTCCACGATTTTCATCGCGAATCCACTTGCCCTCTCCTATCTGCCGCATCCCGTGAACGATCCGGTTCAAGACAGCAAGCAGCATTCCCAGCGCATGTTCGGCCACCGCATTTCTGTTGCCTTCCGGACTGCTCACACACACTATTCCTTTCGAGGCCGCATACTCCGTGTCGATCAATTCCATCCCGCTGCCCAGCCTGCCGATCCATTTCAGGTTCGCCGCAGCATCGAGCACCTGCCTGTCGATTTTCAATCTTGTCGTTACAATCAAACCTTCGACATCATAAATTTCCCGAACCAATTCATCATAGGTGATTGAAGGGACATGCAAAACCTGGAACCCGTTTTTTGTCAGCTGTTCATGGAGGTAGGGGTGCGCTTTCGCCGTTACAATTACTTTTCTCATTGGTATTAACGCATCTTAAATGTGAGATCCGCAAATTCTCTCACCGACAATTGTTCGGCACGCCGGTCGAATAAGGGATCTTCAAGAACCGCTCCATCAAAGATTCCCCGAACCGCATTGCGCAGCGTTTTTCTTCGTTGGTTGAATGCGGTCTTGACAAGCATGAAAAATTTCTCCTTCGATCGAATTTTAACCGGCGTTGTCTTTCGCGTCGCCATGATCACACCGCTCACCACCTTTGGAGGAGGGTCGAAGGCTGTGGCCGGTACGTCGAACAGGTATTGTACGTCGAAGTATGCCTGCATGAAAACACTCACTACGCCATAGACTTTCGAACCTTCCGGTGAGGAGATTCTCTGTGCAACTTCTTTCTGGAACATTCCTACCATTCTCTCCACCTGTGGCATCCAGTCTAAAATCTTAAAGAGTATTTGCGATGAGATGTTGTAAGGAAAATTTCCAACTACCGTAAAATCTTCTTCGAATGGTGCATTCATGTCGAGAATACTATCGCTGATGATCTTTCCCTTCAGTACTGGATATGTCTTCAACAAGAACGCCACCTTCTCTTCATCAATTTCCACGCATTTCAGATCTATATCCTGCAGCTTCAACAAATGCTTTGTCAATGCTCCGCCTCCGGGACCCACCTCGAGCAGTCGCGTGAACGGCACGCTCGTCAGCGCGTCCACTATTTGCAATGAAACGCCGTCGTCGCGCAAAAAGTGCTGCCCCAGCGATTTCTTTAGTGTGTACATCCTTCCGGCAAAAGTAAAGCGATTAGCGATAGCCGCTGTTTCACTTCACATCCCCCAATTATTGTATTTTAGCCCGATGATGCAACAGCAAAAGCCGGTGATCGGAATCACAACCGGTGATCTTAATGGAATCGGCCCCGAGATCATTATTAAAACGTTCTCCGACAACCGGATCCTCGAGATCTGTACTCCAGTGATATTCGGTTCGAACAAGGTCATCAACTTCTATCGGAAATCAATACCCGAAATCAATCTTGCCTACCAAATCCTGAAAGATCTCACAAGAGTCAACTACAAACAGATCAACATTTTCAACTGCTGGGAAGAAGATGTGAATGTGGCACCCGGCCAACTGAATGAAACCGGCGGTAAATATGCCGTACGTTCTCTTACATCAGCTGCACAGGCGCTGAAGGAAAATCGCATCCAGGGGCTTGTAACCGCGCCGATCCATAAGAGCAATACCTATACTCAGGGATTTGAGTTTACAGGACATACACCCTTTTTGAAGTCGTATTTCGGTGCGAGTGATGTACTAATGTTCATGACAGCTGAAAACATGCGTGTCGGCCTTGTTACAGAACACCTGCCTGTTGCTGAAGTTGCAAAGCATATTACACGCGAGGTGATCCATTCCAAACTTTCGATCATGCATCAGTCACTGATCCGCGATTTCGGTATCGACAAACCGAAGATTGCAGTTCTCGGATTGAACCCGCATGCCGGCGACGAAGGAAAAATAGGAAATGAAGAAGAGCAGATCATCAAACCTGCTATCAAAGACGCGAAGCATAGTATGCTTGTCACCGGTCCATTCAGTGCAGACGCTTTCTTTGCACGTAGTTATCACGAAAAATTCGACGCGGTGCTTGCGATGTACCACGACCAGGGCCTGATACCGTTCAAATCTCTTGCGATTGGCGAAGGAACAAATTACACTGCGGGACTTCCCGTTGTAAGAACGTCTCCTGATCATGGTACCGCGTTCGATATCGCCGGAAAAAATCGCGCGGATCATTCTTCATTTGTATCCGCAATTTTTTCTTGTGTCGACATCATCAATACGCGAAACACGTATCACGAAAATCACAAGAATCCATTGAAGAAGATCACCTCCGTAATCCTTGCGAATGCAGTGGATGAAAAGATCGAGGAAAACCCGGAGTGATCAGGGTTTGAACATCTCGTCGGATATCCCTTTGTTGATAACGTAGTTGCTGTAAACGATCTCTACCGTTCCCTGCTGTTGATCTTTCTTTTCGGTTTTTTCAGGAGCCTTCGTACCAGGATCATATTCGAAAGTCACACCTTTCGGCAATTTGTAATCCTTGGTATTGAAAGTGAAAATGACTTTGTCGGGTAGACCGTATTCAGCAAACCTGCCGTAATCGAGCGCCATGTTGTAAGTACCGTTGTTCTTGGTGGTGGTACTTGCTTTGTGTATGAGATATGTTTGCGGATCAATCTGCAGCGTCGATATAACCACATCATTTTCTTCATTCACCGGAATCAGTTTAACGATCGTCAAATCTTTTCCATTCAAGGAAGTGTTGCCGGCAATAATGGCAGTGTATTCGTTCCCCGAGAAAAGTGAATTAAGATTGATGCTGATTCCGCCCTTAGGCACAACAGAAATTCCTTCATCTTTTTTGACGCGGAACTTGTCGGGGTTCCTGTAAAAGACGGTCACTTTGCTGTCTGGCACCTTCATGAAAGTGATGTTCGTTTTAAGAACACCATCGGCACGATAATCTTTCACGCGGTTCAATTTATCTCTTACCCGCGAAACCAGTTGTTGGCCGTCTTGTGCAACTGCCGCCCCGAAGTGAAGCGCGATGGTCAGAGTTGTTAAGGCAAAAAGCTTCTTCATTTGCATTTATAACAATGCAAAGCTACTCCGGTTGTGCCGACCGCATTAAACTTTAACGAAGCTATCAGATTCGCGATACGCGCGGATCAATGCGAGTTCGCCATCCTTGCCAGGTTTGGCGTTGCCGTGCTCCATTCCTAGGATGCCCTTGAAACCACGCTCGTGAATATGTTTGAAGATGTTCTTGTAATTCATTTCACCGGTTGTCGGTTCTTTCCGTCCCGGATTGTCTCCGATCTGCATATAAGCGATCTCATCCCAACACGCATTCATGTTGTTGATGATGTTCCCTTCGTTTCGTTGCATGTGGTACATGTCGAAAAGGATCTTGCAGGACGGACTATTTACCGCTTTACAGATCATATATGTCTGGTCGGAGAATCGAAGGAAAAGATCAGGGGTATCGCTAAGTGGTTCCAGCACCATGATAAGACCATGCGGTTCGAATATCGCTGCGGCCTGTCGCAACGTTTCAATGACGTTCGAGGTTTGATACGACATCGAAAGCGAGTGGTCGTAATTACCAGGAACCACTGTCATCCATTTTGCATTGACGCGCTTCGCTACTTCTACCGCGTCTTTGCAGGCTTTCAAAAACTTTTCACGCCATTCCTTGCTTTTCGAAGTCAATGAGGTCTTCAACGGCCAGCTGTCGAACGACACAACAAATACACCCATGCGCATACCGAGGGAAGCAAGGGTCTCGCCAATCTTCTTTTGCTGTTCCGGCGTGCGGCCCATCAGGCCATTGTCTTCGATGGAGCGGAATCCCATTTCATGTCCAAACTTGATTTGGTCGACGAATTCTTTCCCTGCATGACTCGCGAACATGCCGTCGTGAAACCCGTAATCGAGATTGAAAGGTTTTTCGGCCAGGAGCTGTGCATCTTTTTCAACAGGGGAAGCGATCGAAGTTCCGAACGCACCGAGGACACCCGCGCCGGCAAGCGCAGTATTTTTTACAAAATTTCTTCTTTGCATATGGCTTTGTTTCTGATAAGAGGCGCTAAATCTAAACAAATTCATGAACAACAAGTACAGGATACGAGCCGATACCACATAGCTTTATTTTTCATAACTTGTCGCTCCACAAAATATGCGTGTGAAGTTATCCGGACCATTGCTGTGCCTGTTGATCATGACTTTTGGAGGGATTGCACAGGAAACTCCAACAGATTTTAAGACGTACACCCAAACTATTCCCGGAACGGCCGTCACCTATGATATGGTTGCGATTCCAGCCGGCGAGTTTAAAATGGGAAGTGCAGAATCCGAAAAAGGAAGGCAGCAGGACGAAGGTCCGCAGCGGCAGGTGAAGGTCTCCGCGTTCTGGATGGGTGCAAGAGAGGTTACTCATGATGAGTTCCTGCTATTCTTCAACGATGAAACTGTTGCGCGCAACTCAGCAGTTGACGCTGTTACGCGACCGACGACTCAATATATCGATCTGAGCTGGGGCATGGGGAAACAGGGTGGTTTTCCTACCAACAGCATGTCGCATTATACCGCAATGATGTATTGCCGTTGGTTGTATAAAAAAACGGGATCTTTTTATCGTCTTCCGACGGAAGCCGAGTGGGAATATGCTTGCAGGGCCGGAAGTACGGACACGTATCCATTTGGCAACGACATATCAGCTCTTGGAGATTACGCATGGCATGCAGGAAACAGCAATAAGAAGTATCAAAAGGTCGGACAAAAGAAACCAAATGCCTGGGGATTGTACGACATGCTTGGCAATGTAAGCGAATGGACACTTGATCAGTATGTTCCGGAGTACTTCACCAAAATTGGTGAAACAGCGGCAGATCCGGTAGTTGACCCTGCGACCAAGTATCCAAAATCGGTTAGAGGTGGGGGTTATACTGAGGCTCCGGAGATGGTACGTCCCGCCGCACGATTCAAATCCGATCCTTCATGGAACAAACGCGATCCGCAGGTGCCGAAAAGCAAGTGGTGGCTTACAGATGCCGCATCGGTGGGATTCAGGGTTGTACGCCCATTGAAACAACCTACTGCCGAAGAGGCGGAAGCTTTCTACGACAAATACCTTAAAAAATAAACACTTCAATATTTTCAACATGGACAATAACCAAAGATCCTCGCGCAGGGATTTTGTGAAACAATCTTCCCTGCTTGCTGGTGGATTGATTGCTGCGCCAATGCTGTCACAGGCAAATTATTTTTCAGGATCAGACAATGTTATCAAAGTAGCGCTCGTGGGCTGCGGAGGCCGCGGTACCGGCGCCGCAATGCAGGCACTTCTTACAAAACAGAATGTGAAGCTTGTTGCAATGGCCGACGCATTCAAAGACAGACTTGATACCTGCTACAACACACTTCAGTCGGACGACCTCTCCGATTGGTCCGGTGCCAAGGGTAATGTTAAAGACAAAATCGATGTGCCTGAAGACAGGAGGTTTGTCGGCTTCGACGCATACCAAAAGGCGATACCTCTCGCAGACGTTGTGATCCTTGCAACGCCTCCGGGTTTTCGTCCGATGCACTTCGAAGAAGCAGTGAAACAAGGCAAGCATGTGTTCATGGAAAAGCCCGTTGCGACGGATCCTGCGGGAGTAATGAAAGTGCTTAAGGCTGCGGAAGTGGCGAAGCAGAAAAAATTGAACGTGGTGGTTGGCTTGCAACGCCATTACCAAAATTCTTACAGGGAGTTATTCAAGCGCAAAGATCAGATCGGCGACATCACAAGCGCCCAGGCATGGTGGAACAACGATGGAGTGTGGGTGAACAAACGCCAGGCGAATCAAACGGAGATGGAATACCAGATGCGCAACTGGTACTATTTTGTATGGTTGTGCGGTGATCACATTACTGAACAGCACATTCACAACATCGATGTGGTGAATTGGTTCAAGGGAGGTTATCCTGTGAAAGCTCAGGGTATGGGAGGCCGCGAGGTTAGAAAAGGAAAGGACCATGGCGAGATATTCGATCATCATTATGTTGAGTTCACCTACGCCGATGGCTCTATATTGAACAGCCAGTGCCGTCATATCCCGGGCACCATGGCAAAAGTGGATGAACTTATAATTGGTACGAAAGGAAGAATACAATGTGGTGCAGCAAACATCACTGACCTCAAAGGAAAAGTATTGTACCAGTTTGATGCGAAAGCAGAAAACAATCCTTATCAAACTGAGCACGACGAATTGTTTGCTGCAATTGCAAAGGGCCAGTACAAATATTGGGATGCGGAGAACGGAGCAAAGAGTACGATGACCTCAATCCTTGGAAGGATGGCAACGTATAGCGGACAAGTAGTGGAATGGGACAAAGCGTTGAATTCCGGACTTGATCTGCAACCGAAATCATATGACTGGAGCGCATTGCCACCGATCGTTCCGAATGCAGAAGGTTTTTATGCAGTTGCGACACCGGGAGTGACGAAATACGTATAGTTGATGGTTGACAGTTGAAAGTTGAAAGTTGAAGGTTGAAGGTTGAAAGCCGCAGGCCGACGGTCCCGACGCATGTCGGGATGAAAGCCGGACGCCGGAGGCCGAAGTCATAGACGAGTCTCGTCCCGGCTCAGCCGGGACTGACTCGTCGTTTATTATCTTACGACAAGTCCTCTCGCTTCGCTCGAGGGACTCGTTTGAGACACGAGGGAGACTCGCCTGTGACACATGTATTGTGTATTTCCGTGGAACCCGACACCCACAGCTCATAGCTCATAGCTCAAAGCTCATAGCTCATAGCTCAAGGCCCAAGCCAAAAAAGCCCCCTGCGTACTTCGCACAGGAGGCTTTTTGTTTTCTGGCTATGTCTCGGGTACTAAGATTGCTTGTTTTGCTTGTTGTCTTTTTTGAGCTTCTCCATTTGTTCGGGAGTAAGAACGTCCTTCAGATTCTTGAAATGCTTTTCTTTCAGTTCTTTCATTTTCGCTCTTTTTGCTGATTCATCAAGTGAAGAATCGTTGCGGATCTTCAGCGCCTGTTCGCGCATGGAAGAGCGAACCTCTTTCATTTTCGCAGATTGTTCTTCGGTCAGATTCAATTGCTTGAATTTGTCATGCTTGTTATGCTTTCCATGACGACCATGCTTCTTGTATGATTTGTTTTTCGCGTGATCCTTTCTTTCCTTTTTTAGTTCTTTCCATTGTTCCTTTTGCTTATCGTTAAGGATCGATTCGAACTCCTGGTTGTGCTTTTTGCGCAGTTCCATTTTTTGCTTCTTCTTTTCTTCGTCAGACAAACCGTTCTCTGCTTTCAGCTTCTTCATCTCATCCCGGAAGCTGGAGTGAACCGATTCGGCACGTGCCTTTTGCTCATCGTTGAGTTCAAGTTTTTCAGCAATCTTTTGCTTATGGTGTTCTTTTTTATCATTGTTGGCACCCTGATCCTGTGCGGAAGCCGACACACTGATCACCGAAGCAAACAGGAGCATTGTGAATAGTCTTTTCATCGCGTTAAGTGTTTAGGTTATAGAACCGATCGTACGGTGTTCGTTTAATTATGCGCTCCGGAATGTTTGTTAAAGTTCTGTGTGGGCGTCGGGTATCAGGTGTCGGGTATCAGGTGTCGGGAACAGCCGGGCAGATGCGTTCATGTACTAGAAAAGTCTCGCTGCCGAAGTCTGCTTTTGTCCCAAACGAGTCGCGTCCCGACGCATGTCGGGACTGACTCGGCGTACATTTCGCTGAGACGACAAGTCCCCTCGACATTCGTCTCGGGAGACTTGTCTGTGACTTGAGCTCATAGCCCATAGCTCATAGCTCAAAGCCCATAGCCCAAAGCCCCGAGCTTGAACTTAATTCCAATTACCTTTACCCCATGGCGAAAAGCAATTTTCAGAAGTTTATCGGGAAGGAAAAGGGCGCAAAGCTCAAGGAACAGATCCGCCAGGAAAAAAAGAAGATGCGCCAGGAAACAAAGGCCTACTTCGATCAGAAAAAGAAAGAACGCAACCTCGAGCGGGGCATAGCTCCAAAACAGTCCTCCGAAACAGCGCCTGCAAAGGGACGAACCGCAGCCAGATCAGCAGCGGTACCGGCCGCTAAGAAAGAATCTCCAAAAACGGACGAACCCATTCAGCTGAACAAATTCATCGCGCATGCCGGCGTCTGCTCAAGGCGCGATGCCGCCGCCCTCGTAAAGTCCGGTAAGGTGCACGTAAACGGAAAAGTGGTTGATGAGCCAGGGTTCCGCGTTACTCGGGCAGACAAGATCCAGGTGAACGGAAAACCGGTAAGCATCAATGAAAGATTTGTATACATCCTGCTCAACAAGCCAAAAGATTTCATTACTACCACTGAAGATCCGCAGGGCAGGAAAACAGTTCTCGACATCGTTAAGAACGCTACTTCAGAACGCGTGTACCCTGTCGGTCGCCTCGATCGCAACACAACAGGCGTTTTGCTGCTTACTAACGACGGGGCGCTTGCTCAAAAGCTTTCTCATCCCAGCTTCGAAATAAAAAAGATATATGAAGTGAAACTCGACCGCGAGTTTCAGAAAAAGGATATGGAAGCGATGTCAAAAGGACTCGTGCTTGAAGACGGATTCATCGCCCCGGACTCCATTGCATACGCCGATTCAAAGGACCGTTCCGTTGTCGGCATCGAAATTCACAGTGGTCGCAACCGCATCGTGCGACGCATGTTTGAACATCTCGGATACGATGTTCGCAATCTCGACAGGGTGATGTATGCAAATCTTACAAAGAAGAACGTAGAACGGGGTAAATGGCGGTTCCTGACTGAAAAAGAACTTCGCCTGCTCAAATTCATGAACGCCTCATTTGTGAAAAAAGCAGCAAAGAAAAACGATGGCCTCTGATCACCGCCAGCCCGAGCTGATAGCGCAGGAACCGGATTTTGTAATCGTCAACAAGCCGTCAGGACTTCTCAGTATTCCCGACCGCGAAGGAAAGGACGTATCTCTTAAAACACTTCTCAAACAACGTTTCGGAGAAATTTTCACCGTTCACCGGCTTGACCGCGAAACCAGCGGCATCATATTGTTTGCACGCAATGCCGAAAGCCATGCATATTACTCATCGGTGTTTGAGGAACGTGAGGTAGAAAAATACTACACGGGGTTTGTTTCGGGTGTTCCTGACCGTGAGGAAGGCCTGATTGATGAACCGCTGATGGAAAACCGGTCGAAGTCAGGCACCATGATCGTACATAAACAGGGAAAGCCATCTCAGACACAGTTTCGTGTTCTCGAATCTTTCAAGAGATATGCATTCATGGAGTTTCGCATATTCACTGGCAGAATGCACCAAATCCGTGTTCACATGAAACACGCAGGACATCCGGTGCTTTGCGACAAAATATACGGCAGCGGCGACCCGATCATGCTTTCTTCGATGAAACGGAATTACAAAATGCGTGAAGATGAACTGGATGAAAAGCCACTACTCGACCGACTTGCCCTGCATGCAAAATCGCTCGCATTTAAAGATATGGATGGCAATGAACGTCGTTTCGAATGTCCGCTTCCAAAAGATCTGCGTGCGCTTCATAACCAGTTCACCAAATGGCTCGTGTAAGCCTCATTGATTTTTGAACACGATCCCCTCCTTCATCACGAAACGAACTTTTTCCATCGTGCGAATGTTCGCAACAGGATCGCCGTCAACCGCAATGATGTCGGCAGACTTGCCCTTTTCAATACTTCCGGTCAGATCTGAAATCCCCAGAAGGTCGGAGGCCGCAAGTGTTGCCGTTTGAAGGATTTCCATGAATGGCATTCCGGCTTCATTCATATAAACAAACTCAAGCCAGTTCTTTCCATGTGCATACACACCGGCGTCCGTTCCAAACGCGATCTTCACCCCCTGCTTGTACGCCCTGGCGAACGTACTTTGTATTTTCGGACCAATTGCAAGTGCCTTTGGCGTCACAAGCTCGGGGTAATAACCCGGTATACGCGCTGAATCACCTACCGCTTTTCCGGCCGTGATCGTCGGCACATAATAGGTACCGTGCTCTTTCATCAGACGCATCACTTCATCGTCCATATACGTACCGTGCTCGATCGAATGAACACCCATGCGTACGGCCCGCTTCATCGCTTCGGTGCCATGACAATGCGCAGCCACCTTGTATCCGTAATCCTTTGCGGTTTCAACAATCGCGCGAATTTCCGCTTCAGTGAATTGCGGGTTCTCGCCGCTTTTTGCAACGCTGAGTACGCCGCCCGATGCAGTGATCTTGATGCAGTCGGCTCCATCTTTATAACGTTGCCTCACTGCCTTTGCTGCATCGTCTGGGCCGTTCACAACACCTTCCGCCGGACCCGGATCACCCATCAATGTTTTTTTCCTGCCATTGGTAGGATCCGCATGCCCGCCGGTTGTCGCGATCGATTTGCCGGAGGTAAGTATGCGGGGGCCCTTTACAAGTCGGCGGTTCACCGCATTTCTCAGAGATATGTTCACGCCGGTGCCGCCAAGATCACGAACCGTTGTGAAGCCGGCCATCAGTGTGGTCTCGGTGTAAACAACCGACTTGAAAGCAATATCGGCTTCATTGAGCGTAAACGAGTACAAGTAATTGTTTGGATTTGTTTCTGTCTCAAGATGAACATGACAGTCGATCAACCCCGGCATCACTGTTTTTGATTTGAGGTCGATCACACGATCATTGGAAGCGGGTGTAACGTATCCGCTGGCGACAGACTGAATACGGCCGCTGTCTACAATGATCGACATCTGCTTCAGCACTTCTCCTTTCTTCACATCGATGAGCCGGCCGCAGTGAAGGATCGATCGTTGCGCATGTGCATATAGGTTATACAGAAGAAAAATAAAAATTACAACCGTTCGAACAACATATTTCATAAGCAGTACATAAAAAACCCCGTAAAAATTACGGGGCTGAATTTAATCGTTATTGATGAAGTTATTCAACGTTTGGCTGTGGTGTATAACGAAGATAAGGCTTCACGATTTTCACGCCTTTAGGGAACTTCTTCATCGCATCGTCGGTTGAAACCGCCGGCACAACAATCACATCTTCACCTGTCTTCCAATCTGCCGGAGTAGCAACGCTGTAATTGGCAGTCAGCTGAAGTGAATCGATCACACGAAGAACTTCATGGAAGTTACGTCCTGTTGATGCCGGATATGTAATAGTAAGTTTTACTTTTTTATCGGGTCCGATCACGAACAGCGACCGTACAGTAAAAGTTTCTGACGCATTTGGATGGATCATGCCGTACAGGTTGGCAACCTTACGATCCTCATCTGCGATGATTGGAAATTCGACCGAACAGTTCTGCGTTTCGTTGATATCCTTTACCCATCCGCGGTGTTTGTCAAGTGGGTCAACGCTTACGGCAAGCACCTTCACATTGCGTTTTGCAAATTCTTCCTGCAGCAGAGCTGTTTTGCCAAGCTCAGTGGTACAAACCGGAGTATAATCGGCAGGGTGTGAAAAAAGAATTCCCCAGCTGTTGCCGAGATATTCATAAAAGTCAATCTCACCGGCAGTTGTGGTGGCTTGAAAGTTCGGGGCGATATCGCCTAATCTTAAACTCATATAAAAATATTTTTATGATGAAACGCTGCGAAGATAATTAACCTATCGGTGAAGTAGACTAATTTTTTGTTAAGCCGGAAGCCGCGAATCAGCCATCCCGGCGGCTCGCGGCTTACTCCTGTACGCCAAATACTTCGAGCAATCCTTCCGGCAGTTCTACCTCGATCGTTCTTTTTTTCTTATCGATCCGCCTGAGCGTCTCTTCATGCAGGGGGATCAGCACTTCCTTTCCGGCAATGTTGATGTTGCAGAGCATCTGGTGCGGTTGCTCGATCACTTCATGGATCTCACCGAGTTCCTTTCCATTGTTGATGACGAGGTATCCAAGAAACGAGATCGGCGCCGACTTGCCGGAGAATCTTTCAAAGTCGGACGCGCTCATCCAAACCTGCTTCTGCAACAGTTTAGCAGCTTTTTCTTTGGTGTCGTACCCCTCGATGGTAATGTAGATTTCGTCGTCATTCTTGACTTTAGTCGACTGAATGAAATAAGGAATGAACTGATCCTTATTCTCTTCAAGAAAGATCGACTCCAATCCTTTCAGCGAAGTTTTTTTGCCGAGGTTTTGTTTCAGTATCATCTCACCTCGAAATCCGAACGTGGCAACAAGTTTTCCTATTGCGAAATAGTTTTTCATTGCAAAAACAAAAAATCCCGACGGGCAGTCGGGATTAGGTTATCGAAAAAGATCTTCTTGTTATGATTCGCGATTCACTTTTCTTGGCGCACCAGCCCTGCGGTTGCGTCTTTCCTGCTGATTTGCTTCCTGGCGCTTCTTCACATGAACCTCATGCTCAGAGTGCCACTTTTGAAACTTGTCCATCGCGGTAGCTTCATCGAACAAACCCAGCTTGACGCCGCGCAACAAATGCTTCAAATACAAAACACCTTTGAATGACAGTATCCTTCTCACCGTGTCGGTCGGCTGAGCTCCTTTATGAAGCCAATCGAGCGCACGCTGACGATCCAGTTGAATCGATGCAGGAACAGTAAGGGGATTGTAAGTACCAATTTTCTGAATAAACTTCCCGTCGCGAGGGGCGCGGGCATCGGCAACGACGATGAAGTAAAAGGGTCTCTTCTTAGACCCATGACGTTGCAATCTAATCTTGACAGGCATCTTAAATAGAAATTTAAATGCGTTAACGAATACGGTTTAACCTTTACAAGGTATGCAAAGGTAGCAATCCACGACATTTTGCCAAATGAAACTTAGAAAAAATCTCACCGTTCCAACATTACTCACCTTCGGCCCAATCCCATTCTGCCCATGGGCATTTTATTCATCATTTTCATCATCTCTTTCATCTGGTCGAATTGTTTGATGAAGGCATTTACCTCTGGCAAATCCTTCCCGCTTCCTTTTGCGATTCTTTTTTTACGGCTCGAATCAATAATGTCCGGATTGCGTCGCTCAAGCGGAGTCATTGAATTGATTATGGCTTCGATTCCTTTGAATGACTCGTCGCTGATGTCTATGTCTTTCACCGCTTTCCCTACTCCCGGTATCATTCCAAGCAGGTCCTTGATGTTGCCCATCCTCTTGATCTGCTCGAGTTGTTGCTTGAAGTCTTCGAAATCAAACTGATTCTTCCGAATCCGCTTCTCAAGTCGCTTCGCCTGCTCTTCGTCATACTGCTGCTGCGCCTTTTCAACAAGCGTTGTGATGTCGCCCATGCCCAATATGCGCTGAGCCATCCTTTCAGGATAAAACACATCGAGCGTATCGAGTTTCTCACCACTGCTAACGAACTTGATCGGCTTCTCGACTGTATAACGAATCGAAAGCGCAGCACCGCCGCGTGTATCACCGTCGAGTTTCGTAAGCACAACACCGGTGAAATTCAATCTCTCATTGAAGGCCTTCGCTGTATTCACCGCATCCTGCCCGGTCATCGAATCCACAACGAAGAGTATCTCTTGCGGGTTCAGGGCACTCTTGATGTTCGCCACTTCAGTCATCATCGTTTCGTCGATCGCCAGGCGGCCGGCGGTATCCACAATGATGATGTTCTTGTTGGTTCTCTTCGCTTCCGCAATTGCATTTTTTGCAATGTCGACCGCGTTTTTATTTTCAGGCTCGCTGTATACATCCACCTTGATCTGTTCTCCAAGAACTTTCAGCTGGTCAATCGCAGCCGGCCTGTAAATGTCGGCGGCAACAAGCATTGGCGAAAGCCCCTTCCGCGACTTCAGGTAATTCGCAAGTTTGGCGCTGAATGTTGTTTTACCGCTACCCTGCAGGCCTGCGATCAGCACAACCGCGGGACTTCCCTTGGTGACAAACTCGCTCTCGGTTCCTCCCATCAGTTCAGCAAGCTCGTCTTTAACGATCTTAACGATCAACTGCCCGGGACTCACCGCGTTGATCACCTTTTCGCCGAGCGCCTTGTCTTTTACTTTATCGGTGAACTCCTTCGCGATCTTGTAGTTCACATCCGCATCCACGAGAGCGCGCCGGATCTCCTTCACAGTCGCCGCAATATTCAATTCTGTAATCCGTCCCTCGCCCTTAATCTGCTTAAAGGCCGTCTCGAGTCGTTCCGTTAAATTTTCAAACATGTGCGCAGTCTTTAATCGTACCCTATGAAAAGAAAAGTGAATACAACAATGTTATATTCACTTCACCACGCAATTTACAGTAAGATTATGAAGAGTAATTTTCTACTATAGAATTTGATTTTTATCCAAGGTATCCCTTGAGTTCTTTGGTTCTGGAATTCGTTCTCAGTTTTGTGATTGCCTTGTCCTTTATCTGTCGCACGCGTTCTCGTGTGAGATTGAACTTTTCGCCGATATCTTCAAGGCTCATCGGGTGATCGTGGCCGATACCGAAGAAGTAACAGATCACTTCTTTTTGTCTCTCTGTCAGCGATTTCAACGAGCGGTCGATTTCCTGTTTCAGTGATTCCTTGTGCTCGATATTCGTTTCGGCGCGTTCGGCATTCGGATTCTCCATCACATCAACGAGTGTATTGTCTTCGCCTTCTGAAAGGGGCGTGTCCATGCTTATGTGGCGGGCACCTATACCCAGGGTTGCTGAAACTTCTTCTGTTTCAAGTTCGAGAAGATCCGCAAGTTCTTCAGGTGAAGGCTCGCGCTCATATTCCTGCTCGAGCTGCGAAAAGGCTTTCTGAATTTTGTTCGTAAGGCCCACTTTGTTCAGCGGCAACCGTACAATTCGCGACTGCTCTGCGAGTGACTGGAGGATGCTCTGACGGATCCACCAAACGGCATAAGAAATGAATTTGAAACCACGGGTTTCATCAAATCGTTGCGCCGCCTTTATCAAACCGAGATTTCCTTCGTTGATAAGGTCAGGGAGCGACAAGCCCTGATTCTGGTATTGCTTTGCAACGGATACCACAAAACGGAGATTCGCTTTCGTCAGTTTGTCCAGCGCCTGCTGGTCGCCCAACTTGATTCTTCTTGCTAATCTGACTTCTTCCTCAGGACTGATCAATTCCACTTTTCCAATTTCCTGCAGGTACTTTTCAAGACTCTGAGATTCACGATTCGTTATAGATTTCGTGATCTTGAGTTGACGCATGCTCATAGGCAGGGCATTAAGGGTTTTAGAGGTTGTTTACGGATTACTCTAAAAACGAAATGGGGTTGCGCTTTGGTATATAAGCGGATTCGTTAATAAATTATGTCCGTAACCAGCAATTTAACAAATTCTTACACAGAAAACAAAATTTCCATCCGTAACCAATTGATTGTCAAAACATCGATTCCACAAACATGGGAAAATCAGCGAGTTTTCATCAACAGCCAGGGTGGGAAAAAAATTTTGGCGGTTGCATTATTTTTCTATTATTGCACAATTGGTAGAAAAGATCAATACCGTGTAGATGAGCAAAAAACAATTGTTTACGTTGGAATTTCCTGTCAGATGTTCTCCTTCGATCTTATATGAATTCTTGAGCACCCCGGCCGGACTGCAGGAATGGTTCGCAGACAAAGTGGATGAACGTGACAATGTTTTCAGTTTCTCCTGGAACGGAACGGTAGACAAGGCCGAGGTAACGGAAAGCGAGCCGGAAAAATTCATTCGTTTTCACTGGATGCACAGTCCGAAAGAAGAATTTTTCGAGTTCCGGATCGAGAAGTCCGAAGTGACCAATCAAACCATCCTTGTAATTAGAGATTTCGCAGAAAAAGCAGAAGTAAAGGATCAAAGCCAGTTATGGGACTACCAGGTGAAGGACCTTTTTCACCGGCTCGGCAACTGATCCGTCGCAGTTTTTTCCACTCCAAGTATTTTTAGCATCAGATCGAATGTGTGGCTCACCGCGAGTACCCCTTCGTTCATCCGGTCGAGGCCCATCCTTAATGAAATTCTTATCACCTTTGATTGCTTCAACAGTTCCGAGAATCCGGCCTGGTGCAGATTTGACACGGGGATGAATTGTTCGGTTTGAAGATCGTGGTTCCATTCGTCCTCATCGCGTGCCACAAAAAACGGAGAGGCCGCAAGAAGAGTATACCGATCCGCGATACGCTCACGGCATCGGGTAACCGCCGCGCCCTTCAGATGCAGGGTAACACTGAGATATTTACCCCACCAGAACATGGTTCTTATTGCGCACACCTCATTGTGAGAGAAGAGCCGCGGGTAATCGAGCATAACATATGGCAGCCCCTTATACTTTTCACCGCGCGAAATCTTCGGGGACCCAGTCTCGAGCGACGTATCCAACAGTTTATCCTGGAGGTATGCGGAATATTCCCCAAACAAACTGTATACTTTGTCGATGATCGTATTCTTTGTTAAAAGCCAATGACTGTTTCGCGCGAGTTCCATTTCGTCTGCCGAAAAGTTTACTTTTGCCGGATTCATTCGATAAAGTTAGCCTGAATCCGGCGCCAACACTGTGTTTAAAAAACTCGACATACTGATCCTGCGGTCCTTTCTCGGTCCGTTCATCGCGACATTTTTTATCACATTGTTCGTTCTGATCCTTCAGTTCTTCTGGCTTTGGATCGATGATTTCGTGGGCAAGGGTATCGACGGACCCACCATCATCAGGCTTATTGTGTATCTCAGCGCAACCCTTGTTCCGCTGGCACTGCCGCTCGCAATACTTCTTTCTTCCATCATGACCTTCGGCAACCTCGGCGAAACGTTCGAGCTGGTTGCAATTAAATCAGCAGGCATTGGCTTATTGCGTTTCATGCGTCCACTCTTTTTCACAGCATTGCTATTGTCAGGACTCGCATTCCTGTTCAACAACAATGTTATCCCGGTTGCAAATCTGAAAATGAGAACGCTTCACACCGACATCGTGAACAAGAAGCCTGCATTTGATCTTCGCGAAGGAGTGTTTTATACTACCATCCCCGGCTATGCAATCAAAGTCGGAAAGAAGGAAAAGGACGATTCGACGTTAACAAATGTGATCATTTACGAAACCAGTCCGAGCCTGCAGGACAATATCATAGTGGCTGAACGCGGGATCATGCGCGTTTCGGCGGACAAACGTTTTCTTGAATTCACTCTACGAAATGGCTGGCGTTACGAAGAACGCGGAAACCGCGGGTCGCCAAAAACAGATTTCATCAGACTAGGGTTCAAAGAATATAAGAAGGTTCTCGACATCAGTGCCTTGCTTTTCAATCCTACTGCAGACAGCACGTACAGGAACCGCTATGAAATGTTGAGCGTGCGCCAACTCGATAAAGCCGTGGACTCGCTCGAAAGGCTCAATGCATCCGTTAGCAAAAGGATGCTCACCGACATGCGGGTGTACATGAACTTCTCCCGCTACCTCGACACAGGATGGACCAAGGTTCCGGATAGTCTTATCCAAACATTGAAGCCGAACCAGCCGATCGTTCCGGATAGTGCGAAGCGACTGGTTCTTACAGAAGCGATCTCATATGCGAGTTCCATAAGGAACTCCCTTGACCTGACACTCACGGATGTTGCCGGACAAAAAAAAGAAATCCGGTACCATCTCATCGAATGGCACCAGAAGTTTACCATGTCGATCGCGGTGCTGGTATTGTTCATGATCGGCGCGCCTCTGGGTTCCATTGTGAGAAAAGGAGGAATTGGGACACCGGTTGTTTTTGCAGTTATCTTCTTTGTGTTGTTCTTCCTGCTCAACAATTTCGGGAAGAAATTTGCCAAGCAGGATATCCTTCCCCCTTTTTCAGGCATGTGGCTTGCAACCTATATACTGGTACCGATCGGCCTGTTTCTGATTTACAAAGCAATGCATGACTCGAATCTCATGAATACCGAATTCTATTTCCGGTTTTTCAGGAAGGTCCGTGCATTTTTTGCAAAGAACCGGAAAATACAGGCGAAGCCGGAACTCCAATAACATTAAAAAGTATTACATGAATCAACGTTCTACATCGAGAAGACAATTTCTTAGCCGGTCGGGGAAAGCCACTCTTGCACTTACAGTCGCAGGTGCGATTCCGTCCGTACTGTCTGCGTCTAACAGTTCCGGATATGCGCAGTTTGTTCCGGCCGATTTCAAAACGGGATACGATCAGGCTCCGCTTCCTTATGGCTATTCTGCTCTTGAGCCTGTAATAGACGCCATGACGATGGAGCTGCACTATTCAAAACATGCTGCTACTTATTCCAAAAATTTGAAAGAGGCCGCAGTTGCAGAAAATATCGACACGAAGAAGTCGCTTGAAGATGTACTCGCCAGCGTGTCAACTTATTCGGCGAAGATCCGCAACAATGGCGGCGGCCATTACAACCACGAACTGTTTTGGAAGCTGATGAAGCCGGGCACAACAGGTAAGCCTTCCGCAAAACTGATGGCAGCAATTGAAAAAGATTTTAATTCCTTCGAAGCGTTCAAAACCCAGTTTTCGGATGCCGGAAAAAATAGGTTCGGCAGTGGCTGGGCATGGCTGGTGGCAGGACCCGATAATAAGCTGTTGATCGGTTCAACGCCTAACCAGGACAATCCGCTGATGGACGTGAGCGAACTGAAAGGATTTCCACTTCTCGGTCTTGATGTATGGGAACATGCTTATTATCTGAAGTACCAGAACCGCAGACCGGAATACATTGAAAACTGGTGGAAAGTTGTCAACTGGCAATTTGTATCCGACCGGTTTGAAGCTTCCAATAAAGCGTAAACAGGATAACCGCCGTTGTTGCAAGCCGGAAACAATCAAACACAGAACCCAGGTCGCGAAAATCTGCAAATACAGAAGGTTGTTGCGATAGTGGCCATTGTATTGTTCGGAGTGAAGATAACGGCGTACCTGCTGACGGGATCCGTATCGGTACTTACTGATGCGCTGGAAAGCACCGCCAACATTGCGGCTTCGCTGATAGGACTGTTCAGTTTGTATGTGGCCGCTATCCCCAAAGACAAAAATCATCCCTACGGTCACGGTAAAGCCGAGTTCATTTCTGCTGCGGTGGAAGGAAGCCTGATTCTAATGTCAGGGCTCATCATCATTTACAAGTCGATCGCGAACTACCTGTATCCCGAACCAATCTCAAAACTTGATGTCGGTATTGCGTTGGTGGGCGCAGGAGCACTTGTAAATTTCGTCACCGGCCGAATCAGCATCCACTATGGCAGGAAAAATAATTCGCTGGCATTGATCGCGAGCGGCAAGCACCTTCAATCGGATACATATTCTACGCTCGCATTGATCGCGGGGCTGTTGATCATTTTAATGACCGGTCTCAACTGGCTCGACAGTGTAATTGCATTCGTGTTTGCGATCGTGATCATGATCACCGGATACAGGATTCTCAGAAAATCAATTGCCGGTATCATGGACGAAGCAGATCTGGTGTTGCTGAAAAAAATGATCGAGCTGATCAATTCGCATCGGCGTGAAAACTGGATCGATCTGCACAATTTGCGCGTTATAAAGTATGGCGGACAATTGCATGTCGATTGTCACCTTACCATACCGTGGTACCTCAACATTCATGAAGGACACAATGAAATTGAAGAACTGGCGACGCTGATCCGGAAGGAATTCGGTGATTCGCTTGAATTGTTTGTACATTCTGATGGTTGTCTGTACTATCAGTGCAATATTTGCAAAAAGCACGATTGCCCGGTCAGACAACAGGCCTTCGAAAAACGGCTTGAATGGAACATGGAAAATGTATTGTCGGATAAGAAACATGGCAACCCACTTCCTGAACCAACGACCAGCGCGATATAAAGACTTGTTACTATGGAAAAATGGAACAGCTACAGGCAGGCGAACGAACAAAGGTACCTCGATGAACTTTTTGCGCTTTTAAAAATTCCATCGGTAAGTGCAAAGTCGGAACATAAAGAGGATATGGTTCGCTGTGCGGAATCAGTCAAAGACTTTTTGTTGAAAGCCGGAGCTTTGCGTGCAGAGGTGTTCGAAACAAAAGGACACCCTGTTGTTTATGCCGAGAAGCTAATTGCACCAGATGCTCCAACGGTGCTTGTATACGGGCACTACGATGTTCAACCGGCCGATCCGCTTGAATTGTGGCATACCGAACCTTTTGATCCGCAGGTGCGCGACGCAAAGATTTTTGCCCGCGGATCAGCCGACGACAAGGGTCAGTTCTTCATGCATGTGAAGGCACTTGAATTGATGATTCAGACAGGCACACTTGAAACGAATGTGAAATTTTTGATAGAAGGGGAAGAAGAAGTCGGTTCACCGAATCTTGAATCGTTTGTCGCGGCGCACAAGGAATTGCTGAAGGCTGATGTGATTCTCATCAGTGATAGTGCATTGCTGAGTCTCGATACTCCTTCGCTGGATATTGGTATGCGCGGACTTTCATACATACAGGTAGAAGTGACCGGACCTAACCGCGACCTGCACAGCGGAGTGTATGGCGGCGCGGTAGCGAATCCAATCACGATGCTTGCAAAGATGATCGCGTCCTGCCATGATAAAGACAATCACATCACTATCCCCGGATTTTATGATGATGTGCTCGAGGTTTCGGAAGCTGAGCGCGCGATGCTTGCAAAGGCGCCGTTCAATGAAGAAGAATACAAAGACGATCTGGGGGTGAAACAACTTTGGGGAGAAAAAGGATTTAGCACACATGAACGTACCGGCATACGGCCGACGTTGGAATTGAACGGCATATGGGGCGGCTACACGGGTGAGGGATCAAAAACTGTATTGCCGTCAAAAGCCTTTGCAAAAATCTCAGCACGACTCGTTCCAAATCAGTCTTCGGAAAAAATATCAAAATTGTTGGTGCGTCACTTTGAAAGTATTGCACCTGCCGGGGTTACTGTTAAGGTGCACGAGTATCATGGCGGTGAACCGTACATGACGCCGATCGATTCGTCGGCGTATCGTGCGGCCTCACGAGCGTTCGCCGCGACGTTTGGAAAAGAACCTATTCCCGTGCGCGGAGGAGGCAGTATTCCAATTTGTGCGATCCTCGAACGCGAGTTGGGTGTGAAGATCGTTTTTATGGGATTCGGTCTCGATAGCGACAATCTACATTCTCCAAATGAAAAGTTTGATATCGGAAATTATTATAAGGGAATTGAGACGATTCCGTTTTTTCATAAATTCTTTGTGGATGAATTGCGAAAAGGATGAGTTGCGGCTGTGAGCTGTGAGCTTTGAGCTATGAGCTTCGAAAGACAAATACATTCACCGCAAAGGACGCCGAGGACGCAAAGGAATAAGGCAACCTCAAATAGTATTGCAGAGACAAATTGATACAGTTAACCTCTGCGTACCTTCGCGTCCTCCGCGTCCTTTGCGGTGAATGCCTTTTTACTTTTCACTTTTTCCTTAAATCAATCTCCATCTTTCAGTTTCCCAATGGATAAACTCCGCCTCGACAAATACCTGTGGGCCATAAGGATCTTCAAAACGAGAACCCTCGCAGCTGAAGCATGTGAAGGCGGGAAGGTTAAGTTGAATGGCGTTTCGTGCAAGCCCGCAAAACCGGTATCCACCGGCGAGGAGTATGAAATAAAAACCGAAGCGCGCAAATGGAGAATCAAGGTAACAGCACTGCTAGCCAACCGTGTACAATACACCGAAGCGATAAAATATTACATGGACATTACTCCAAAAGACGATCTGCAAAAGCCCGAATTCCAGTCGGAAGCGTTTTACACAGGTAAGAGAAAAAGCAAAATAGGGCGACCCACTAAAAAGCAACGCCGCGATCTCGAAGATTTTACAGGTACTTAGCCGTAGTTAGCTAATAGTAAATACCTACTCTTCGGTAATACCCGCCTTCCACACCTTTTCTCTATCATAGAAACAGGAAATTTACCGTTATAGGGTACGACCCGTTAAATCGCCTAACTATGAAACAATCCGTCATTGAAAAAACTATATCTCTGATCTCCACGAGTTTCATGGACTTTATACTTCCCTCAGGTGTACGTCAATTGCTCGGCCGGGCCGACCGCAATCAATCAGGCTCAAACACCGCAACCGAATCAAAATATTCGCTTTCCAAAATGCATCCGGCCGAAAAGAAGTTGTCGCGCTCTCATGGCGTCAGCCCAAGGCCTTAAGAGATTTCTGTCTTACGCATCTGCTATCTTTGCCCATGCGCATTGATATCATCACAGTGCTTCCTGAACTTCTGGAAAGCCCATTCGCTCATTCGATCCTAAAGCGCGCATCCGAGAAGAAATTGCTGACCATACGGTTACATAATCTGCGCGACTTTACTCCTTATAAACATGGTCAGGTAGACGACTACCAATTTGGCGGTGGTGCAGGTATGGTAATGATGCCCGAGCCGCTGGCTATTGCGATTGAAAAATTATCCGCCGAAACATCATACGACGAAGTGATCTATATGACTCCCGATGGCGATCGCCTGGATCAAAAGATGGCGAACATGCTTTCACTGAAACAAAACCTTCTTATTATCTGCGGGCATTATAAGGGCATTGATGAAAGGATCCGCGAGCATTTTGTTACCCGCGAAATTTCGATTGGCGATTATGTATTGAGCGGAGGTGAACTTCCGGCCGCGGTTCTCGTAGACGCCATCGGGCGACTCCTTCCGGGTGTTTTGAATGACGAAACCAGCGCGCTTTTTGATTCGTTTCAGGACCGACTCGTCGCCCCACCGGTGTATACGAGGCCGGCAGATTTTCGTGGCTGGAAAGTTCCACAAGTGCTGCTCAGCGGCGATCCGATCAAAGTGCAGGAGTGGCGATTTGAACAATCGGTAGAACGAACAAGACTCAAACGGCCCGGACTGGAGGAAAGTTAATTTTACCTTTTCACTTTTACCTTGATTCTCCACCACAACCTCATCGATATCTTCAACGAAACGATGTATCCCGCCGAGATAACAATCTCGAACGGAAAAATCTCGGAAATAAGAAAGACGGGCAATGAAATCGATCCTTCACTTCAATACATTCTTCCCGGCTTCATCGACAGCCATGTTCACATTGAAAGTTCGATGCTTGTTCCCTCCGAATTTGCGCGGCTTGCAGTATTACATGGTACCGTTGCAACCGTAAGCGACCCGCACGAAATAGCGAATGTATGCGGCATGAAGGGAATTGAGTTCATGATCAACAACGCAAAAAAGGTTCCTCTTAAATTCTATTTCGGTGCCCCAAGTTGTGTTCCCGCAACGCCTTTCGAAACTGCGGGCGCGACGATCAATGCCGATGACATATCGTCTCTCTTCGATAACCACGATATCCGTTATCTGAGCGAAATGATGAATTACCCCGGCGCGATTGCCGGAGATCCGGAGATACTTGCCCGAATCAAGGCAGCGACTTCCCGTGAATTGCCTGTCGACGGGCACGCACCCGGACTTCGCGGTGATGCGCTCCAGTTATATATCGATCGCGGCATCTCCACGGATCATGAATCATTCACATACGAAGAGGGACTCGAAAAGCTTCAAAAAGGAATGCGACTGCTGATTCGCGAAGGAAGTGCGGCAAAAAATTTCGATGCATTGATTCCGCTGCTGCATGAGTACCCCGGGCAGATCATGTTTTGCAGCGACGACAAACATCCCGACAATCTTATTGAAGGACACATCAACCACCTCGTAACACGTGCACTTGCGAACAAAATATCTTTGTTCAAAGTGTTGCGCGCCGCATGCGTCAACCCTGTGCTTCATTATCGTTTGGATGTCGGCTTACTACGTATCGGTGATGCAGCAGACTTCATCATTGTCGATCATCCGGCACATTTCGAAGTAATTGAAACATGGATCAACGGCATTTGTGTGGCCCGTCACCATCAGGCACTGTTCTCCACAGCGAAAGAACAACCCATCAATGTATTTAATGCGTCGCCGGTATCTTCTCACGATCTTGGAGCAAGTATACTGACCTATGCGATCGATGGAATGATTCCAGTCATCAACGCCATCGACGGGCAACTCGTCACGAAGCGGATCGACATAGTCGCAAACGACAAGTTTGAATCAATCGTTTCGGATAATGTAAATGACATACTTAAAATTGTAGTAGTTAACCGGTATTTAAATGCCCCGCCTGCCGTGGCATTTGTGAAAGGATTTGGATTACGGTCAGGAGCAATTGCATCTTCGGTTGCACATGACAGTCACAATATCATTGCAACTGGTTCCGACGATGAACTTATTGCTCGAGCCATCAATCTAATTATTTCAGAACGGGGAGGCATTTGTTGCGTCACTGAAAATGAAGACAAGGTATTGCCGTTGCCCGTAGCCGGATTGATGAGTATTGAAAGTGGCGAAAAAGTTGCCGACGAGTATACCACCATCGATAAACTGTCGAAGTCATGCGGCTCCACCTTGAATGCACCGTTTATGACACTGTCGTTTATGGCTTTACTTGTGATTCCCGAACTGAAGTTGAGCGATCGGGGTTTGTTTGATGGAACCCGTTTCCGCTTTCTTTATTCTGACGGAGGGGCAACACAACAGTGAATTGTGAACCACCATTCAACTCGCTTTCGGCACGAATGCGTCCATGATGGTTGTCAACGATCTTCTTACAAATCGCCAGTCCGATTCCCGTACCCTGGTAATCGTTGTTGGTATGAAGCCGCTGGAACACACCGAAGATTTTTTCTTTGAACACGTTTTCGAAACCGATACCGTTGTCCTCTACACAAATTGAAATATACCTGGCAGGATCGAGATGCTCGTCGGGATGAAGTTGCACCAGCCTGATCTTTATGATCGGCTCAGCATTATTGAATTTAAGCGCGTTGCTTATCAGGTTCTGAAACAACTGGTGGATCTGTCCCGGAATAGCTTCGATGATCGGAAACTGGTCGATGTGAAACTTAGCGTTCTTCTCCTTGATCAATATCTCAAGGTCATCGAGTATCCTGTCGAGTATCTCATTGATTTTCGTTTCCGAGAAAAACAAATTCTTGTTCGATAGCTTGGAGAATGAAAGAAGATCCTCTATCAGATTCTGCATCCGGTTCGAAGAATTGATCATCACATTCAAATAATCAAAATCATCGCTTTGACCGGAACTTGCCTTTTGCGCCTGGAGGCGGCTTCCGTATATCTGAATTTTTCGCAATGGTTCTTTGAGGTCGTGCGAAACCACGGACGCAAACTGCATCAGGTCGTAATTTGACTGTTCGAGCTGATGGTTCGTCACGCTCAATTTTTGCGATGTCTTCTTCAACTCCTCGAAACCACGCGCCAGCAAATCCGAAGCGTGCTTCTTTTCAGTGATATCTGTAAAGGTGACCACTACCCCGTCGTGCATTTTTACAGCGACGATTTCGTACCACTTCTTCGAATGCGCCATGTAGTGTTCGAAGTGAAGGGTTTGCCCGCTGTCTACAACGTTCACATATTGATCGAAAAGGTCGCCGCGCAGCGATGGAAATTCCTTCATGAGGTGTTTTCCGCCAAGGAAACCGGCTTCAACGCCAAGCATATGATCCATTGAACGATTCGATGCGAGCCATACAAAGTCTACAACACGATTCTGATCGTCACGGATAGCTTTCAACGCAGTGATGCCATTGAGTGAACTGTCAAAGATTCCTTCGATGATACCGCTGAGATTCTTGATCTCCGTGATCTCCACAAACGTCACCACCACTCCGTCATGCGACCGGTCCTGACGCACATAGGGCGTAATCTTCATCTGATACACTTTCCCATCCGTCACCGTTACCTCGCGTTGCAGCGAACGGCCCGTAGAAATGACCTTCTTGATTTCATTGACGAAGTCGAGGTTGACGAAATTATGTGAGATATCGGTGATGGAGCGACCGATATCCGTCGGAATAAGATTGATCTGTCTCTTCGCAGCAGGCGTAAACCTTCGCGTGATCAATTTCTTGTCTATCAGCAGTTGGCCAATCTCAGTATTTCCGAAGTAGTTGTTCAGGTCGTCATTCAACTCAATCAGTTCCTTGATCTTTAACTGATGTTCAGCATTTACGGTATGCAGCTCTTCATTCAGACTCTGCAGCTCTTCGTTTGTGCTTTGCAGTTCCTCGTTTGCCGAGATCATTTCTTCATTTCTCGATTGCAACTCCTCATTCGCTGTTTCAAGTTCCTCAATCACCGCCTGCAGGTTTTCGCGCGTCTCTTTCAGCTCATCTTCCAATTCTACCAGACGCTCGCTGCCAAGTGCCAATGGATCTAAACCGGGTTCGCGTTTCGGAGGTGTCGTCACCTCTTCTTCATTCAAAACAACAAACACAAAAGGCTGCAAATAGTGTTGTTGCTGCAGGTAAGGCTTTACGATGATGTTGATGCTACGAACCTTATTGTCTTCCCGAACTTTTACGCGCCTTGCAACGGTTCTTTCATTCTCTTTGATTGCTTTGCGGACCGTACTTCCGAGTGCGATTGCAAGATCGGACGCAACCATTTTCAGCAGGTTGAAATTGAAGCGATCCTTCGGAAAACGGATGAATGCATTGAAGTTGCCGATCGCCTGCTTCACTTCAAACTCCCGGTCAATAAAGATTCCCGCATACTTGTATTCTTCAATCACGGTTTCATTGAAGATCTCTTCCACATTGTTCAGAGCGTTCTTCAATCGCTTACCGGAAAAAGGAGTCGGAACTTTCCTTTCCAGCGGAGAAACAAATGGCTCGTATTCCATCATCCGCGGCGTCTCAAGATTTTTGAAGATCTTCCACTTCTTGTTCTCTTCGTGTACGAAGTCTTTGAGTATGCCAATGTTTTCACTCGGACCAAGAAACAGAAATGCCGACGGATTGAGTGCAAAGTGCAGAGTTCTGAGCACCACTTTTTGCAGAGTGGCGTTCATATAGATCAGCATATTTCTGCATGAGACGAGATCCAGTTTGCTGAACGGTGGATCCTTCAGAATATCGTGTGGTGCGAACACAACAAGCTTTCTTATTGCTGCACTGATCTTGTACTTGTTACCTTCCTTTGTGAAATGTTTTTCGAGGCGCTCGGCCGAAACGTCGTTCGCAATTGTTTCCGGGTAAACACCCTTCGACGCGATTTCAAGAGCTTCCTTGTCGATATCTGAAGCGAAGATCTTTATCTGCAGGTCCGTCCGTTTTATTGATTCCAGAAACTCACAGAAAAGAATTCCCAGCGTATAGGCTTCTTCACCCGTGCTGCAGGCAACAACCCAAACTTTTATTGTGTCGTTTGCAGACTTCCCTGCAGCAATCACAGGCAGCACCTGCGCTTTCAATTCTTCAAATGCTTCGGTGTCGCGGAAAAACTTTGTAACGCGAATCAAAAATTCTTTGCACAAAGAGCGAATCTCTCCTGAATCACTTTGTAAAACCTGTAAATAATCCTGAAGACTTTTCACGTTCTTCTGAATCATTCGCTTTGCAAGCCTGCGATTTATCGTGGGCCTTTTATAATTTGAAAAGTCGTGCGAAGTTTCCTTCTTTACTACGTGAAGAATTTCGTTCACAACACCCTCATCCCGCTTATTGCTTTCATTGAAAGCCTTCAGTAACGGGGTTTCCTTTAAAAATTCACTCAGTTCTTCAGGAATCATCTCCGGCGCCAGTATCAGATCGGCGGTCCCTGTCGCAATCGCACTATTGGGCATGCCATCGAACTTAGCAGTAATAGGATCCTGAACAACGACGATCCCGCCATTGTTCTTGATCGCTTCAATTCCTTTCGTCCCATCCGTTCCCGTCCCGGAAAGCACAATGCCGACCGCATTCTTACCAGCTTCATTGGCAAGAGAGATAAAAAAACCGTCGATTGCCGTGTTCGGCGACATGTTGGCGGTTTTGTCCCAAAGTCTCAACAATCCGTTCTCAACCGTAATAAGCTTCTTGCTGGGAATAACATAAATGCAATTGGCCTGCAAGGGCAGGCGATCCCGGGCTTCGAACACACGCATTTCCGTATGCTTCGTAAGCAATTCGGGCATCAAACTTTTGTAATCGGGTGACAGATGTTGGACAATCACGAACGCCATGTTCGTATCGCCCGGCATGTTGTCGAACAATTCATGAATTGCCTCCAAGCCACCGGCGGACGCTCCGATACCGACTATATAAGCGGGAGACACTAGGGATTCTTTATCTTGACTATCAATGCTATGCATCAGAGCGGACCCTTAATGCGAATTTAAAAATTTTACAGAAACAGGATTCAGAACAACGGGTTCGTTGGAAAAAAATCTTAGAGCTTTAATAAAAAAATCATACCAGCCAAACGGCTCCGCCGATACTATCACGGGTTGCTCCGGTGACCGATGCCATCACATTATTTTCTTCGCGCCAGCGAAGAACTCCGATGAACGCCATTACGAGTGCTTCTTTGAAGTCAGCGATCTGCTTTGAAGGTACCTCGATCTCAATATCCGGTATTTGCGTCCGAAGCCTGCTTACAAGGAAGTCATTGTGGGCTCCTCCGCCGGTAACCAGCATTTTGTCGTTGCCGGATTTTTGGAACGGCCGGATTGCCTTCCCTATCTGGTAGCAAATATGTTCGACATATGTCCGAAGCGCGTCGTCGATATCATCGTTTCTTGCATCAATCATTGGGAACACTGTGTCCGTCCCGAAATCATTTGCAAGTGATTTCGGATATGATTGCGTGTAATATGGAAGCCGGTTCAATTCGTCAAGAAGAGTTGGGATCACTTCTCCCATCGCCGCAAGCGAACCTCCATCATCGTAGGGCTTGCCGGCTTTTGCGCTGATCATGTTCAGCACGCGGTTGGCGGGACACACGTCGAATGCGATATACTTGTCGGGGTTGTTCACAGATACGTTTGCAATACCACCGATGTTCAGGAAATATTTGTACTCGGGAAACAACAATTTTTCGCCGATCGGAACAAGTGGAGCACCCTGACCCCCGAATGCAAGATCCATCGCGCGCAGATCGCTTACTACATTGATTCCTGCAGTGGCAGCTATCGATGAACCGCGTCCAAGTTGTGAAGTGGTGCGTGCCGCAGGAAGATGAAATGTTGTGTGACCGTGAGACGCAATCAGCTGCACCTTGTATTGCAATGAATTCTCTTCGATGAATCGCAACACCTGCTCTCCGAGATAAGTGCCGTAGGAAGAATGGAGCACTTCATACTCGAGCGCAGACAGGGAAGTGGCGCCACTGAGCTTCGCCGTCCAATCGCTATCGTACTCGTAACATGCGGTGTGAATGATTTCGTACTCCCATTTTTTTGCGCGTTCCTGGAATTCAACATACGCTATGTCCAAGCCGTCGAGAGAACTGCCACTCATGAGCCCGATAACGCGATACACCATCGTTATTAATTTTTGATTGCCGAATTAACATTTAGATTTGCTGCAAGGCGATTCGCGAACAGAATACGCTTTCCGCAGTTTTCAAAAGCGATCGAAGTTCGAAAAACTTTTCCTCAATGGTAGTAAACCTTAGTTCCAATTATTCGCTGCTGAGCGATTGGATCGGTGAATTGCGCGATATGCAGATTCAAACCGACAGGGCAAGGTTTAGAAAAAACCTCGAACGAATCGGTGAGATCGCGGGTTATGAAATAAGCAAAACGCTTCCTTTTGTTGAACGGGAAATCCAGACTCCGCTTGGTACATCAATATGCCAGGAGCTGAAATTTCAACCGGTGCTTGCAACGATTTTAAGGGCCGGGTTGCCATTGCATCAGGGACTGTTGAATGTGTTTGACAAGGCCGACAATGCGTTTATCTCGGCATACAGGAAACATAAACGGGACGGGTCGTTTGATATCAGTCTTGATTATATTTCCAGCCCCGAAATCGAAGACAAGATCGTAATCATTTCCGACCCGATGCTTGCGACCGGATCTTCTCTTGTAAAAACCATTCAGTATCTGAGGGAAGAAGGAAAACCTTCGGAAATCCACATCGTGGTTGCGATTGCCTGCACTGTCGGCATCGAATATGTACGAAGGAGTGAACCGCAGGTAAAGCTTTGGTGCGGTGCGATTGATGAAGAACTGACTGCGAAAGGATACATTGTTCCCGGCCTGGGAGACGCAGGCGATCTTGCATATGGAGTGAAAACGCAACTTTAAAGAGGTTTGTGCGTTAATAGTACGTTTTTCTGTATATTGTTTATCCATTGTAGAAACCGAAAACTGATGCGAGTCCTATTTACCATCGTACTCATTACACTCCTGAAATCAGGATTCGCTCAGGATCCCAATTTTTCTCAATTTTTCGTTTCACCACTTACTTTGAATCCTGCGCTTACCGGAAAGTTCAACGGTAATTTCAGGCTTGCAGGCAATTACCGCGATCAGTGGCCGGCCATCAGCAAAGCCTTCATCACATCTACTGCATCATTCGACATGCCGATTCTAACAGGCAGGATTTCCGAGCTTGATACATGGGGTGTTGGCGTAATGGCAATGACCGACAAGAGCGCAAATGGCGTGCTTGCAGGAAATTTTATTTCAGTTACTACAGCATACCATAAAGGTTTGGATGAGGATGGACTTCACCAAATTGGCATTGGCTTCCAGGGTACGTACTCAAACAAACGTTTGGACGGTACCAAGCTAAACTTCCTCGATGAGCTTGATCAAAACGGCGGATGGACATTGCCAAGTGAAGAAACAATCGATAACCGCCAGGTGAATGTGAGTCATTTCGATTTCAGCATTGGCGCCTTGTACAATGGATCTTCCGACGGTTATAACAACTATTATATCGGCGCATCTGCGTATCATTTAAATAAGCCGAAAGAATCTTTTACCGGCGATCTATACTATCAATTGAGCAGTCGCATCACGGTTCATGCCGGAGGCGCAATTCCTTTGGCCGACCGCACAAGAACGTTGTATCTCAGCGGACTTTTCAGCCGCCAGGCGGGTGCAACAAATATTGTTGGTGGCGCGGCTGTAGGCTTTCTCGTCAATGGCGATGAAGAAAACCCCACCAGTTTTTATGCGGGCGCATGGGGACGTGTCAACAACGTCAACGACGCAATTATTCCTTATGTCGGCCTTGAATTCGGTGGTTTCCGTCTCGGAGCATCGTACGATGTGAACGTATCTACTTTGAAGACCGCTTCACAAAGCCGCGGTGGCATTGAGATATCGCTCATCTACATCAAACGACCACCCGGATATAAAGAAGTTCCCTGTCCTCGTTTCTAATCAATTTTATTTCTTGAGCAACTCAGCGGCCGGAATTACAAGCGGCACTACTACATAACAGAAGAGTGTTATGAGTACGATCGCAACAAGATTCATAACAAAACCGGCACGAACCATCTGCGTGAATTTTATTTGGCCGCTTCCAAAAACGATGGCGTTTGGTGGTGTTCCCATCGGCATCATGCTAGCACAACTTGCTGCGAGTGTCATTGCTATTCCAAGCATCAGCGGGTGAAACCCCGTTGCTTCGGCAATTCCGGCAACAACCGGTGAGAAGACGATTACCTGTGCAATGTTGCTCATCACTTCGCTAACGAACAGCGACACAACCGTTACCGCAAATACCATCAGCAACACATTCGTTCCAGCGATTCCGGAAACTGCCTGACCAAGTTTTTCGATGAGACCTGCTTCCTGCAATGCCGCCGCCAGTGCAATTCCACCGCCAAACAAAAGCAGGATGCCCCAGGCCATCCGCGACGTGTCGCTCCAGTCGAGCAAGCGTCCGCCTTCGTGACCCGAAGGACAAAGAAACAACGCAGTACTTCCGATCAAAGCAATCATTGTATCGTCGAGTTCAATGAATCCCGTAAGGTTGATAAGGTCCTTTGTGATCCACAGCATTGCCGTGCAAACGAAGATCACCATCACACGTTTCTCCTGCACGGTCATCGGGCCGAGGGCATGAAGCTGATCGGCAACCAGTGTCTGCGTTTTATCATCGGAACGAATATGGTTGCGATACAAAATTTTAGTAAGCACAACGTAGAGCGAGAACAGCAACAACAATGCAATCGGAAGGCATATCATCATCCAGTCCAGAAACTGAATCGTGTAGTCGTATCTCTGCTTTATAAATGCGGCAAATGCAACATTGGGTGGCGTGCCGATGATGGTTGCAATTCCTCCGAAGTTGGAAGCATAAGCGATGGACAACATGAGGGCAAGAGAAAAATTCGCCGACTTCGCTTGTCCGTTTACTGCGGAACCAATTACAACAATCACTGAACTGGCAATGGGAAACATCATCATGGTGGTTGCAGTGTTGCTGAGCCACATGCTGATGAAGCCTGTTGCAAGGATAAATCCGAGAATGATCCGGTCGCCGCTGCTTCCGGTAAGCTTCACGATGCTCAGCGCAATGCGTTTATGCAGGTTCCACTTTTCAATGGCAAGGCCGAGCATGAAACCCCCAAGGAACAGGAAGATGATCGAATCACCGTATGATGACGCGGTCTGCTTGATACTGGCAATGCCGAGAAGAGGGAACAGTATCAGGGGAAGCAGTGCAACTGCCGGCATCGGCATTGCCTCGGTTACCCACCAGGTAATCATCAATGCTGCGACGGCAAGCACTTTCATCGCATCATTCGAGAGGGAAGCCGGCTTCCATACGAACAGCGTCGCAAACAGAATAAGTCCTCCGGCGATCCCGGCCGTTCTCTTCCAATTATCGGGATGCATCACTATGATTCTTTGAGTGGTTGATTTTGCAGCCGCGAACCGCTGACATAGCCCGAAGATGCAATAGAGAAACGATATGGCAGCAACGCATCTTCGCGAGCATAGTCAACACCAATTCTTCTGGTTGTGACGAAGTCGTCAACCTCCCTTCCTTCGGTAATATAGATAATGTCTGATTGTAAACTGATGCCGGTATGCATTCTCCCGATACCAAGCGCCTTGCACACATTTCCGGGGCCGCGGGTAAGTGTAAAATCAATTTCCTTTTTGCCGGTTCGGGCGAGCATGATGTCGGTGCCTTGACGGGGCTCCAGCGCACGGATCAGAACAGCATGCGGAACATTCTCCGGTCCGCTCACAACATTGAAAAGATGATGAATGCCATAACACAGATACACATACGAAGATCCGCCTTTGCCAAACATCACCTCGGTTCGCGCCGTGCGCCTTCCTCCAAATGCATGCGAGGCCTTGTCGACAGCTCCGGCATATGCTTCAACCTCTGCGATGATTCCGGATGTAATGATATTGTCGAAGTTTGTGACCAGCTCTTTACCAAGCAGGTCCTTTGCCACCTGTAAGACATTCTCGCGCAGGTAAAACGACTCTTCAAGCTTTTTCATGGGGATGGGCCACAAGAATATTCACTAAGTTTGAACGATTAGCGGAAGCCGACAAATAAACAAAAAAGCAAGAAAAGCGTAAACTAAAATTGCTTGCTCAAAGAAATCGTCATAGCGATACAATCGTACCAGCTGGCGCATCGCTTTATCACCACACACAGGCTATGGAAGTGGATACTGATTCCGGGCATTTTGTATATGATCCTGTTTGTGGCGGGCATGTACTTCTTCTGGCAATCTTCGGATGCTGCCGTGTCGTACATCAGTAATCGACTTGGCATCGACAGATGGTTGCACCAGAAAGGCAGCGGCATCCTCAGTTTCTTCTTTCTGATGGGCGAGATCATGTTGCGACTGCTTCTCATGTTCTTTTATTTCTCATTGTTCAAATATCTATTTCTGATCATTGGCTCTCCTGTGTTCGCGTATCTCAGTGAAAAAACAGAATCGATCATGCAGGGGAAGGACTTTCCGTTCAGTCTTCCCCAATTGATGAAAGACATTGTACGCGGGATCCGTCTTGCGATCCGTAACACGTTATGGCAAACGGTGTACACCGTGTCGATTTTGTTGCTGTCGCTCTTCCCCGTGATCGGATGGATCACTCCGCTGATCATTTTGTTTGTTGAGTGCTATTATTACGGTTTCTCGATGCTTGATTACAGCTGTGAACGCCACAAGCTGGCTCCATCGCAGAGCATCGAATTCATTTCAAATCACAAGGGGCTGGCGATCGGAAACGGCATGGTTTTCTACCTGATGCACCTCGTTCCCATCATCGGTTGGGTGCTGGCTCCTGCTTATGCGGTCGTCGCGGCAACAATCAGCCTGCACAATAAAACTCCGAACCCCGCCTGATGGAAACCGAAAACAGATCGATTGTCTATCTCATACCAAGTTTTTTGGCCGACAATGCGCTGGCGTCAATAACGCCTGCAACACTTACTGCCGTCCAGTCGTGTAAAGCATTTTTTGTTGAAGACGAACGAACCGCAAGAAGATTTCTTAAAGCCATCTGGAAAGAAATGGTGATCGACGATTATCAATGGACGAATATTCATAAGGCCGAAGCGGGTATGGTAGAAAAATTTGTTGGCGCTATACGAAAAGGAATGAATGTAGGTATCCTGAGTGAGGCCGGTTGCCCTGGTATCGCGGATCCCGGGCAGATCCTGGTAGACGCCGCACACCGCGCCGGCGCCATTGTACGACCTGTCGTGGGCCCTAACTCGATCGTACTTGCATTGATGGGAAGCGGACTGAACGGACAACGGTTTCAGTTCAACGGCTATCTTCCGATCGATAATACTGAACGCATTCGCGCCATCCGTGAGTTGGAGAAAGAGTCACAAGCCAAAAATTGTACACAGATCTTTATTGAAACACCTTACCGAAATGTACGTTTTGCCGAAGAACTGATCAGGACACTTGGAGTTCATACACGATTATGCATTGCAACGGACCTTACGTCGGAATCGGAACTTATAACTACAAAAACAGTTGGTGAGTGGAAAAAGAGTAAGGCGCCGGAAATCCACAAGAAGCCCTCGATCTTCATGTTCCTTGCCTGATCACTCGCTTTTCACTTTTCCCCGCCTCAGCTACCGCTGAGTCGGTCAGGCCTTTTCACTTTTATCTTTCCCTCATCGAATCCTCGTGAAACCGGTAATGATATATTCAGTATCGCCGCGCCATGGAAGTGTTCTGCGAAATTGCTGATAGGTGATCTGCAAACATTCGTCCTGAAGATCCATCAGCGAATCAGCGACTTTTTCGTCGGCGACAGAAAAATAAAACTTCTCAGCGTTCACCATCTGACGGCAGCTTAGCCACATTTCGCCTTCGATTGTTTTGAACACGTTTCCCTTTTTTGTGAGCTTGATGAGTGTACCCTTGCGTTCTCCATTGCTGTATACATTGAAGAAGAACCAGTAAACGAGCAGGCCACCGATAAGAACTGAGATCAGTATGATCTTGAAGATGAAGCTGAGCATAGGAATATATTATGTGCTTTGAGTAAGCCGGCAACAACCGTTATGTACCGGTATCAACAAATTGCCTTCAATTGTGTTAAATAAACTTAAAGATATGCAATCGGCATTCCGCAGCGGTGCAGGCGCCGAAGTCCGTTCCAAAATTCATTTACCTTCGGGCACTAATAAGCGCTTATGCGTATAGGAATAGTTTGTTATCCGACTTTTGGTGGAAGTGGTGTGTTGGCGACGGAATTGGGCAAGGCTTTGGCAATGAAGGGACATCAGGTTCATTTTATTACTTACCAGCAACCGGTAAGGCTTAGCGAATTCAATGCGAATATTTTCTATCATGAAGTGCGGGTGCCAACCTACCCTTTGTTCGACTATCCCCCATACGAGACGGCGTTGGCAAGCACGATGGTCGATATCATCATCAACAATCAGCTCGACCTTTTGCATGTTCATTATGCGATACCACATGCGTCGGCAGCCTATATGGCAAAGAAGATAGTCGAGCGTCAGGGAAAAAACATTCCGGTCATTACCACATTGCACGGAACGGATATCACGCTTGTGGGCCGCGACAAGACCTTTGCACCTGTAGTTGCATTCTCAATCAACGAAAGCGATGCAATAACCGCAGTATCCAAGAATCTGCGCGACGAAACGTACAAGATATTTTCGATCGAGAAAGAAATTGAAGTGATCCACAACTTCGTCGATGTCAAACGTTTCAACAAAAAGCCGATCGATGCCTTCAAAAGAGTCATCGCGCCAAACAACGAAAGGATCGTGTTGCATGCTTCAAACTTCAGAAGGATCAAACGCGTAACGGATGTTGTTAGAATCTTTCAGCAGATCAACAAAGAGGTACCGAGCAAACTATTGTTCGTAGGCGATGGTCCTGAACGCCCCGCGGCGGAAAGCCTTTGCAGGGAGTTGGGTTTGTGTGACGATTTGCGTTTTGTGGGAAAGCAGGAGCAGATGGAAGAGATACTCGCCATCGCCGATTTGTTTCTCCTTACTTCAGAGTACGAGAGCTTCGGCTTAGCCGCACTCGAAGCAATGGCTGCAGGAGTTCCGGTAATTTCGACGAATGCAGGCGGACTTCCCGAAATCAACGTTCACGGTGTAACCGGATTTTTAAGCAACGTTGGAGATGTCAAGGAAATGAGCGCATTTGCGATAGACCTTTTGTCGAACGACGAAAAGCTCGATCAGTTTAGAAAGAATGCGACGAACCACGCGAAGAAGTTCGACATCGAGCACATCGTGCCGAAGTATGAGAAGTTGTACGATGAGTTTTTGACGATGAGTTATTAGGGGCTTTGGGCTATGAGCTTTGGGCTATGAGCTTTGGGCTATGGGTCACGGATGATATATGGGTTTCGGGTATCGGGTGTCAGGTTTCGGGAATATAGGGCTCTCTTCGGCGGGACATGTGTTTTACCATCAACCGTCAACTTTCAACCTTCAACCTTCAACTACCTTACTTCCTCCTTATCCACGCCGCCGGATCCATGTTCCTGTTCTCCATGAGCAATAGAAACTCAACTTCACCATTTCCATCTTCATTGGCACCTGCACGGCCAACAAGACTTCCTGCTTTCACCTTCTGACCCTTTGATACGCTGGTGGACGAAAGCTTGCCATATGTAGTGAAATACTTACCGTGCCGAATAAGAACATTCGATTCGCCGTCGACATCGAAAACAGATACCACTTCTCCATCGAAGATCGCCTTTACACCTGCACCCTGCTCTGTTTCGAGAGTGAGTCCGGGATTCGTTCCCTTCAATTTCGTTCCCGCGATAGCATAGGTACCAAATCCAATCTTAATATGTCCTTTATCTATTGGCCATGGCAACTTCCCTTTGTTTCTTTCAAAATTATCCGAGATGATCTCTCCGCCTGGCGTTTCGTCAAACACACTTCTACCCTTTTTAGCTACCACTGCTTCTTCCTTTTTCGGAGTAGCCGCATTGCCAGCAGCCGTTTCAGCTTTTGCTGCGTTGGCAGCCTCGGCTTTCAACCTGCGTTCTTCCTCAAGCGCCTTCTGACGGGCGATGCGGATTTCCCTGTCGATCGCAGTTTTGATCGACGCACGAAGCTTATTATCGGCTTTTTGCTTCGCGGTAAGTTCTCTTGTCAATTCCTTTTCTCTCGAACGAAGTTTGTTGATCACCGCGTCCTTTTCTTTCTTCTCTTCTACAAGAACAAGCTTTTCCTTTTCCTGTTTCGACAACACTTCATCCTTTTCTTTTCGCGTCAACTCAAGGTTACTGATCTTTCTTTGCAACAGTGATTGTGTGCTCTTGATCGCATCAGCCTGCTGCTCGCGGTATGCGCGATAAGATTTCAAATACTCAACTCGCTTCAATGCGTCGTTGAAACTTGCAGCTGAAAAAATGAAATTCAGAAAGTCGTAGTTGCTGCGATTCTTGTACGCATACACAACACTTTTCTGATATTGAACCTTGAGGGTATCAAGATCTCTCTTAAGTTTTGTGATCTCTCCACGTGAACGTGAAATATCGTTCTGAATGAAATTGATCTGGCTGTTGATATTGTTGATTGCTGCCTCGCGGAGTTTCAACTGCTTTTGCAGAAGCGCGAGCTGGCCAAGTGAAGCTTTGCGATTTTTTTTCGTTTGATCGAGACTGCGTTTAACTTCCTGAATCTGGTCCTGTATTTCTGCACGCTGCTTTTCAAGCTCGCTCCGTGTCTGAGAAACTGCCGCAAATGAAATCAGGCACACCATCGTTGTGAGGAAGATAAAACGCGTCATGAAAGCTTTTTAGGTAAGATAAAAATGTTCAACGCCGGTTCAAAACGATTATTGCAATTTATAATTTTTCGGAACGGTAAACGGAAAGTTTAACTGTTCGTTAAATCCGAACTGGCGGTACTTCATTTCTATCTCAAGCTTTGCCTTCTCTGAAACGGATATTCTGCGGTAAGTCGAAAAAGGAACATTGTCCTTCATTTCATAATCACCGTACGTAATATCCGCCGTTCGCGCCCGGGAAGTGTTCACATCATCGAGCTTGCTGTGTACAATGCGGTTTTCAGGTGTACTGATGGTGAGCAAATGTTTGAAAAGATTGCCAATGCTCATAAGCGACACCCCGTTTGTTTCGTTCTTGTACGAAACGATATTGCTGTCGAGAAATACAGGGTTGCCAATGATCAGATCCTGTAATTCGCGAAACCCGAAAGGAAGCCGCGTTATTTCCTGCAGATAACTGACGGATCTCAACTGAACAACCTTATCAAGCTTATTCAAAACTTTGACGCTATCGGGAGTGATCAGCACCCGGAATGCCTCGATTCCGAGCAGTGCATTGATGGATACCCATAGCAAACTATCCTTGTACAGGCGCACGTTAGCATTAAAATCATTTTTCTTACCGTCTGCTCCCTCAAAATCTACTTTCACCTTTGCCGAAAATGTAGTGAAGTCTACTTTGTTGCTTTGCACCTGGCTGAGCAGTGACTGAATATATTTTACCGTATCGGCACGAGTTGCACCAGACGCGCCGGCAATAGAATCCTTCCGTGAAATCGCGGTTTGAATGCGTTTGGTTGATCTGCACGACTGCAGTATGCCAATAGTTGCCATCAACAAGGCGAAAAGAAAAATTTTGTTCATCGTCATTTTTTTCCTGTGTGTCCAAATCCGCCCTTGTCGCGTTCCGTTGCCGACATTGACTTAACCTGCTTCCATTTTACTTTCTCGACCTTATGAACCACCATTTGTGCGATTCTGTCACCATGATGGATCGTTTGTGGTTCTTGCGATAAGTTGATCAGGATGATTTTCAGTTCTCCCCTGTAATCTGCATCTATTGTGCCAGGCGAATTCAGGCATGTGAGTCCCTGGGTGATTGCGAGACCGCTGCGAGGGCGGATCTGCGCTTCATATCCTTCAGGCAATTCGATAAATATTCCGGTCGGAATGAGCTTTCGTTCAAGAGGCTGTAACAACAGGGGTCCTTCCAGATTCGCACGTATGTCCATACCCGCGGCTCCTTCTGTAGCATATGCCGGTAACTGATTCGTGGATTCGTTGATGATACGCAGCTTTACTTTTGACATTGCCATTCTCTATTTTCGTTCCAGCAAAACAACTGCATGGGCAACGAGACCTTCGCCCCGTCCCACATATCCCATCTTTTCATTCGTTGTTGCTTTTATTGATATATCCGATTCTTCAGTTGAGAGTATTGAAGCGATTGTTTTTTTCATTGCATCCCTGTAGTTTTTAATTCGCGGCTCCTCCAGATACAATGAGCTGTCGACATTCACCACACGATATCCCTTTTCTGAAACCAGTGAATAAGTGAGCCGCAACAATTCTTTGCTGTCGATCCCTTTGTACTTCATATCGGTGTCGGGAAAATGAATGCCGATATCGCCAAGCGAAAGGGCTCCGAGTAAAGCGTCGCAGATGGCATGCAGCAGAACATCTGCGTCGCTGTGCCCAACGGCTCCCTTGTGATGGGGTATTTCAACCCCTCCGATAAAAAGTTTCCTGTTTTCCGCCAGCTGATGAACATCCGTTCCGAATCCGATCCTTAGGGACATCTGTAAAAAAAATGAAGCGTTCAATTGAACGCTTCAAATATAGAGTATTTCGATTTCAGGCTATTCTGCGGCCGTGGCTTCACCATCGTCGTCCAGATCGAGCACAAGCCCAAAGCGGATCGTATTCGACAACGGGTTGCGGTTGATACCGGAACCGGAAGGCACGAGGTACGAAAAATTCAATCCGAACACATTGTACTTGACTCCGACACCCACAGTAAAATATTTGCGGTTGCCCTTGGTTTTATCTTCAAAGAAATATCCTGCGCGAGCGAAGAACTGGTCGTTGTACGAATATTCACCACCCAACGAAACCTGGAATTCTCTAAGCTCCTCACCGAAACCGCCGGGTGCATCACCAAGCGAACTCATCCAGCTGCTCACAACTGTCTTGTTACGGTATTTCGCAAAATTTGTTGAGTCTGTTGTGTAGATCCCTGTGGCCAGTGGTGGTGTCGGCACCAACAGTTTGTGGAGGTCAACTCCAAACTGGATCCTGTTGTTTTCGTCGAACACCTTAGTATATACTGCTCCCAGACTAAGATTTGCGGGAATGAAGTCCTTTTGCGTTGCGTCTTTTGTGTATCCGATCTTGGTTCCGAGGTTGCTGAGGGCGGCGCCAAAGTTCCAGCCCTGGCCTTCGGCATTCGCATTCGTATAGAACAATGACAGGTCACCAGCTACCGCGTTTCCCGCCTGATAAGTACTTCCCTGGTCGGCAAAGTCGCCCACAAGGTTTGAGTGAATGTATCGAAGTGCGATACCGATACCCATCCGGTCAGAAAGTTTCCTTGAATAACCTGCATCGATTCCGAATTCGCGGGGCCGGCCTTCCTGAAGATCGATACCCTGTTCATTCGTAAACTGGATGTTACCCAGACTGAAGTATCTGATGGACGCAGACAACGCCTGCAACTCATCGAGTTTATAATATCCTGCAAACGACAGCAGATATACGTCGTTCAGACCAAGATCTTTTAGCCATGGAGTGTAAGTCAGACCAACGCCATACTTGCTCTTGGCAAAAGGAGTCTTCGACAAGTTCCAAAAGCCTGAATTCGCGTCGGGAGAGGTCGCAACACCGAGGTCGCCCATACCACCTGCCCTTGCATCCGGCGAAATCCTCAGGAACGGAACAGCGGTGGTCACTATATTAATAGTGTCGCTCTGCGCCTTCAGTTCCGAAAGGCCGGCTAATAAAAACATCCATGCAGCCAGTTGTAAGCACTTGCTTTTCATACTTGAATTTTTGTGTCAGTTTTAAAACATAAGCACCAGCAACAAGGCGACATCACGGAATGGCCCAGGGTTATTTAAAGCTGGCGGAAAATTGGTTGCGTAGATTTTTTGTCGATAGAATGGCTAAAATAAGTAAATACTTGAAATCGGGTTCCCATTTCCGGAACATTAGTACCTCAAGATCTTTGGGGCGCCTTTGTTTCGGGATTCAGACTTCTACAGCTATTCGAACGGAAACTGTTGGAAAATATTGTTTTTAAGGTGTCGTTAACACTGCCTTTCAATAGCTTTGGTATGGCCCGGTTTTATTAAAGTAATTATCTTCGACGCCCCCACCCCCTTGTGGATAATCGCCGTATTATATACAATATTTGTAATCAGACCTCGTTTTAGTCTATCGAACAAAGGCAAAAGCAACAAAAATGAATCTGAAAAACCTATTCATCCTGGTATCGTGCGCAGCAGTGGTCACTTCGTGTAAGAACAGCAAGCTGTTTAGCAAGAAGAAAGAACAATCCGATGTTACGGGTTGGAATTATAATGACAAGAACATGGGTGGCTACCAGGTTGCCCGCGAAAAGGAACAGAGAACCGGACCTGGTCTCGTTTTCGTTCAGGGGGGTACCTTCACCATGGGTGCCGCTGAAGAAGACGTGATGAGCGACTGGAACAACATTCCTACCAGAAAAACGGTAAACTCGTTTTATATCGATCGTACGGAGGTGGCTAACATCCATTACCGCGAGTACATTTACTGGATCAACAATGTATTCGATGGTGATGAATTCCTCGCCGTAAGAAATGGCGCTTTGCCCGACACACTTGTGTGGAGAAGCGAACTTGCTTACAACGAGCCTCTTGTTGAATATTATTTCCGTCATCCATCTTACAATTACTACCCTGTTGTGGGTGTAACCTGGCAGCAGGCTCACGACTTTTGTCTTTGGAGAACGGATCGCGTGAACGAAAAAGCGCTGATCGACAAACAATTCATCAATAAGAATACTCTTAAGAACATCCAGGGCCAGGGCTCGGAATCGTTCAACACAAAAGCATATCTTCTGGGTCTTACTACTCCGACGCCGGGACCAGGCGTTCGCTCGAAGAAAAATCCTTTGAGGAACCCGAACGGAACCCCAAGGTCGCAGGTGACTTTCGAAGATGGCATTCTGTTTCCGGCGTACCGCCTGCCGACTGAAGCTGAATGGGAATATGCGGCTCTTGCGCTTGTTGGTCAAAACCCACAGGTGAGCAGGAAAGAAGGCAAACGCGGTGAAGAGCTTGTTACAAACAAACAGGTGTATTCATGGAGCCAGAACGTAAACGGCCTTCGCGACAGCCGCCGTGGAAGCTGGCAGGGTACTTTCCTTGCTAACTTCAAACGCGGAAGCGGCGACAACATGGGTGTGGCCGGTGGTTTGAACGACCGTGCGGTATATACAGCTCCTGTTACCTCTTTCTATCCAAATTCGTTCGGACTTTATAATATGTCTGGTAACGTCAATGAGTGGGTGGCGGACGTTTATCGCCCTCTTTCTCCTGTTGACGTTGACGATGTGTCTCCTTTCCGTGGAAACCGCTTCCAGAAAGATTTTAAAACGACTGATGGTGAGTTTGAGAAAGACAGCTTGGGTCGTGTAAAGAGAATAAATGTTACTGACGAAGAAAGTCAGAGACGCCGCAACTACCAACGCGGTAATGTAATCAACTACCTCGATGGTGATTCACTGGTAGTAGGCGTAAGCTACGATTCAACTGTTGGTCGCGGATATGGCATCACTACATTGATCAGCGACAAATCACGCGTGATCAAGGGTGGTAGCTGGAACGACAGAGCTTATTGGTTGTCGCCAGGTGCCCGCCGCTTCCTCGAAGAAGATCAGGCTAGCAGCACAGTTGGTTTCCGTTGCGCAATGGATCGCCTTGGCAGTCCTGAAGGAAACGGAAGAAAAACAGGTATCAACTACAAAGCAAGAAGACAGAACACAAGAAAGAGATAATCTCAGCCATAACACTGAAAAAGCCGTCCTCAGAAAGGGCGGCTTTTTTATTGCATAAGATTGAGGTCTGGGTGAGCTTAGCCACGCGTGTGGTCTCAGATGAGTGTAGTATGTTCTTACTTTTACCTTTTAACTTTTACCTTTCACCATGACCATTGAAGATCTGTACGCCATCTATCTTAAGAACCCTTCCGTTCAGACCGACACAAGAAAACTGAAGCCCGGTGATATTTTCTTTGCATTAAAAGGACCCAACTTCAACGGCAATGAATTTGCTCAAAAGGCGCTTGCTTCGGGAGCTTCACATGCGGTGATCGACGAGGCGCCAACAAAAAATGACAAAAGGCTGATCCTTGTAGATGACGTATTAAAGACGCTGCAGGCACTCGCCCTTCATCATCGCAACCAGTTCGATATTCCGTTTCTTGCCATTACGGGCAGTAATGGAAAAACAACGACGAAAGAACTGATTCATGCAGTGCTCGCAACTACATACACGACGTATACGACAAAAGGAAATCTCAACAACCACATTGGTGTACCGTTAACGATCCTGTCGGTGAAAAAAGATGCGCAAATGGCGGTGATAGAAATGGGAGCGAATCATCAGCGCGAAATTGCTTCATATTGCACGTATACGTTGCCGACCTATGGACTGATCACGAATTGTGGCAAGGCGCATCTCGAAGGATTTGGAGGCGTCGAAGGCGTGCGCAAAGGAAAGGGTGAATTGTTTGATCACTTGCGCGAATCACGCGGTACGGCGTTCGTGATGTGGGACTATGATTATTTGCGTGAAATGAGTACCGGCATTCGACAGGTGATCAGGTATGGAACCGCAGATGCGTATTTGACCGGAAAGGTTGTTAAGGCTGCTCCGTTCCTTGAAGTATCGATCGACGGGGACGAGGAACTTGCCTCATTGAAGACTGCGCTTGTCGGCGATTACAATCTGCCGAATGTTCTTGCAGCCGTTACTGTTGGAAAAACATTTCGGGTACCCGATGAACTGATAAAGAAAGCGATTGAAGGATATCGTCCGACCAATGCAAGATCGCAGTTGGTTGAGCGCAACGACTACAAAGTAATTCTCGATGCGTACAACGCGAACCCTTCGAGCATGAAAGCCGCGATCGACAATTTCGCAGTTGGCGATACTGCATCAAAGATCATCGTTATCGGCGCGATGGCCGAACTCGGTGAAGAGAGCAGGCTCGAGCACATGCAGATCGTACAGCTTCTGAAAGAACACGACTGGCGCGATGTTGCGCTCGTTGGCGGCGATTTCCTGAACATCGATACCGCGTACAAAACGTTTCGTGATGTGCAGGAAGCGAAGAAGTGGTTCGGGCGGCAATCGCTTTCAGGCACCACGATTCTGATCAAAGGATCGCGGAGCATGCAAATGGAGAAGTTGTTGGATGATCAGTAGTACCTTCCGATGAGTTTGTGTTCAACGATGATTTTTTTCAACGCAAGCGGATCTATTGGTCCCTGCTTTCCATAAACAATCTTACCCCCTGGTTCTACAAGAAGTGTATACGGAAGCGCGCCCTGCCATTTGGGGTCAATGGCTTCGATGAACGGGTATTTGTCGCCACCTGCATAGAGGTAGTTGGCGTTCGAGGCCTGCAGCTTTTTTAACCTGTCGAGGCATTTTGATTTTTTTGTTGTGTCGTCGAGACTGATCGTCACAAACTCAAAGTCGCGTTCGCGGTACATCCTGTCGATCGTAATGAACTCGGGAAGTTCCTGTACACAGGGGCCGCACCATGTGGCCCAGACGTTTATCAGCCGAAGTTTATCGCTTTTATTCGAAACAAGTTCCTTAACGCCTGCAATGTTGATGTCTTTGATTGTGACAGGGAGTGCTGCCCATTGGGCAAGCAATTTTTCCGTGTACTCATTCTTCCACGACCATTTTATCGAGCAACCGAAAGTTTTGGTTTCGGCGGTTGCTACTTGTTTGCCGCTAAGCAAGGCGTCAATTGCGTTTCGCAAATCCTCGGCATTTGCACTACCGGGTTTCTCAGAGGCGTCGAGCCGGCCCTGGTATCTCAACTTTCGGTCGGCGTCAAAAAGAAATGCGTGCGGTGTTGCAACGGGGCCATATGCAAGCGATGCCTTTTGATTTTCGCCATCGTAGAGATATGGGAAGTTGAAGTTTTTATCTTTTGCACGGATCTTCATTTCATTGAGGTCGTCGCTGAGGTCGGTGTATCCGAGTTCTCCAAGGTTGATTGCCTTGGGATCATTCGGAGAAATCACAACAACGGCCACATTCTTTGAGCGATAGTCGTTGGTAAGTGAAATGATGCGGTCTTCATATGCTTGTGCGGTGGGGCAATGATTGCAGCTGAAAATTACGAGCAGCAGTTTTGAACTGGCGAAGGAGTTGAGCGAATATTTTTTTCCGTCGGTTCCCGGAAGATTGAAGTCCGGTGCCTTCGCGCCTGTTGCGAGAACCTTCGGATCGTTCTGAGAATACAGCGATGTGGAGGCTATGCTGCAGAGAAAACAAAAGGTAATGGCAAGCCAATGTTTTTTCATATTGTAAGATAATTTATCTTTTCGGTTGAAGATGAGTGTTGCAGGGAATCGTTGGCTAAGTAAAAAGGCCTGCCGGACTAGCGGTAGCTGAGGCCGGGAAAAGCCTGCCCGACTCTGCGGTAGCAGAGGCGGGTGAAAAGTATAAATTAAAAAGGGCCGACAGCTGACAGCCGATAGCTGACAGCCAAAGCGAAACAAACATCAATGTCAAAACAGCTCAGAAGCCGAAACTGGTTCGGCAAAACAGGCAAAGACGGTTTTATTTATCGCGCCTGGATGAAGAACCAGGGATTTCCGGATTTCGAATTCAAGGGCAAACCCGTTATCGGAATTTGCAATACGTGGTCGGAACTCACGCCATGCAACGCGCATTTTCGGGAGCTCGCAGAATCGATTAAACGAGGTGTACTGCAGGCAGGTGGCTTCCCGGTTGAATTTCCGGTAATGTCGCTCGGCGAAACACTTATAAAACCGACAGCCATGTTGTACCGCAATCTTGCGAGCATGGATGTTGAGGAATCGATTCGCGCGAATCCTGTGGATGGAGTTGTCTTGATGTGCGGCTGTGATAAGACCACGCCGTCGTTGGTGATGGGGGCGTGCAGTGTTGACGTGCCGACGATCGTTGTTTCCGGTGGCCCAATGCTTACCGGAAAATACAGCGGCCGAAGCATCGGCACCAGCGACGTCTGGCGATTCAATGATGATGTACGAAGTGGACGAATGACGGATGAAGAACTGACGATCGCAGAGGCCGGCATGTGCCGCAGCCGCGGGCATTGCGCAGTGATGGGAACGGCTTCGACGATGGCATCGATGGTAGAGTCGCTTGGCCTGTCGCTTCCCGAAAACGCTGCGATACCTGCAGCCGATGCACGACGCAAAGTGATTGCCCAATTGTCGGGCATACGGATCGTTGAGATGGTGAAGGAAGATCTGCGCCTTTCGCATATACTTACACGTGAGGCATTCGAAAATGCTATAATGGTGAACGCCGCAATCGGCGGTTCAACAAACTTTGCCATTCATCTTATGGCAATTGCCGGAAGGATCGGTGTTGATCTCTCCCTCGACGACTTCGACAGGCTCTCTGCGAAGATTCCGCTGGTAGCGAATCTCCAGCCATCGGGACTTCATTTCATGGAGGACCTTTACTATGCAGGCGGGATACCGGCGGTAATGAAAGAACTCACGCATTTCCTGCACGATATCAAGACGGCAAATGGGAAAACGGTTCATGACAATGCCTCGAGGGCGACATGTTACAATCGGGAAGTGATTACCACAGCCGATACTCCTTTTAATACACTTCCCGGATTTGCGGTGCTGAAAGGAAATTTTTGTCCGCATGGAGCCGTTGTGAAACCATCCGCTGCGAGTCCGCATTTGATGAAGCATGAAGGGAAGGCAATTGTTTTCAATGATATCGAACACTATAAAGAGCGCATCGATGATCCGAACCTGGAGGTAGATGAAAGCTCTGTTCTTGTGTTGAAAAATGTGGGACCAAAAGGATATCCGGGAATGCCTGAGGTTGGCAACATGGCCCTGCCGAAAAAAATGCTGGCCCAAGGTGTGACGGACATGGTACGTATTTCCGATGGAAGAATGAGCGGTACGGGATTCGGAACGGTGATATTGCATGTATCGCCGGAAGCAGCAGAGGGCGGAAACTTTTCGGTTATACAAGACGGTGATATCATCGAACTTGACATACCTATGCGAAGCATCAACGTGAAGGTGAGCGAAGAAGAGTTGGAACGAAGAAAGAAAAGCTGGGTTCGTCCTGCGCTGGCATCGGAACGGGGATATGTGCGATTGTATGTTGAGCATGTGCAACAGGCGCATCTTGGTGCCGATCTGGATTTCCTGAAAGGGAAGTCCGGTGATGAAGTAACACGCGATTCACACTAATATTTTCGCTGCGATGTCGAACAGATTCAATGGAAAAGTTGCCATAGTCACCGGCGCCGGCGTCGGTATTGGATATGAAATATGCAGAAAGCTTGTTGCAGAGGGAGCGAAAGTTGTGTTGAATGATATTGATGACGCTGTTGCCAGTAAAGCGGCGGAAACGATCAGCGAGGGTACGGGCAATTGCATTGCGGCTGCCGGAGATTCGTCGGATCTTTCGTTGATACGCAAGATGATTGCGGTCGCCGTTGACAAGTTTGGGAAGCTTGATATTGCGATTGCGAATGCAGGCATTACGTTGTTTGGAGATTTTTTTACGTATTCCGAAGAGTCGTTTTATAAAGTGATGAAGGTAAATCTTGGAGGAAGTTTTTTCCTTGCGAGAGAGGCTGCGCTTCAGTTGAAGAAGCAGGGCACCGGTGGCAGCATTTTATTTACATCGTCGGTTACGGGCCATCAGGCGCATAAACAGCTTGCAGCATATAGTATGACGAAAGCCGGCATTGAGATGTTGGCGCGCAACATGGTGATCGAGGTGTCGGAATTTGGGATCAATTGCAATGCAATCGCCCCCGGGGCCACGCTGACAGAACGAACTCTTGAAGATCCGGAATATGAAACGGTTTGGTCGAAGCTTACACCATTGGGGCGGCCTTCCACGACCGAAGACATTGCCAACGTTGCGTTGTTTCTGGTTTCCGATCATGCCAGACAAATCACGGGACAAACCGTTGTGATCGATGGAGGATGGAGTAGTATTAGTCCGTCGCCGTATGAGAAGTGAGCTTTGAGCTGTGAGCTGTGAGCTATGAGCTTTGAGCCTCAAATGTCCCCCGCTGGCCTTTAGGTCTCTAGGTTTACTATTTAATCCGTTTCCCTAGAATTACTACGAACTGTTGTTGTCGTTTCGAAGTTCTTTGATTTATTGAGCAAGGAGAAT
>JAESFU010000139.1_pt1 | contig 103090 bp, 104 predicted proteins | sample 9269461 | NCBI WGS metagenome assembly JAESFU01 (sample SAMN14502556, study PRJNA617107) | algae metagenome | isolation source: Stenomitos rutilans HA7619-LM2 and co-occurring heterotrophs from cave walls | place: USA: Waikapalae cave, Hawaii | collected 2009-07-28
CCCCTCGCATTTTGAGAGGCGGATCACGGATCCTTCGCTGCGCTCAGTATGACACCGGCAATTCAGAAACAGGTGTCATCCTGAGCGCAGCGAAGGATCCTTACTTCTATGTCCGGTCCGTTGGCTCGTTCGACGGCTCGCGATGCGGCTGGCCGGCCGCCCGCGTATCGACCTTCGGCCGCTCGATGTCGAGCCCCCCGGGTCCCTCGCCGCGGCTGAACACCTCGCGCACCAGGTATTGCGGCTTACGGTTCACCGCCAGGAACATGCTGCCGAGATACTCACCGATCATGCCGATCACCAGCAGCTGCACGCCCGCCAGTACCAGCACCGCGACCATCAGCGAGGCCCAGCCTTGCGGCGGCTTGTCGGAGATGATCGCCTCGACAATCACGATGCCGGCGGCCAGCGCACCCAAGGCGCCGAAGACCAGGCCGAGGATCGTCGCCACGCGCAGCGGCATCACCGAGAAGTTGAGGAACATGGCGAGCCAGAGCCGCAGCAGCCGGCGCAGCGTGTAGTTCGACCGGCCTTCGGCGCGCGGCAGGTGGTTGACCTGCAGGCGGCTCACATTCTGGGTGATCTGGAAGATCAGGCCGTCGACGTAGGGCGCCGGCCCCTCGTAGCTCGCTGTGACCCGCTCGCGCAGGAAACGCGACACGCAGCGGAAGCTGGAAAGGTACAGCCCCGGCGGCTTGTCGATCAGCTTGTCGGCGCACCAGTTGGTGAAGCGGCTGCCGAGATTGCGCCAGGCCGCGTGCTTCTTCTCTTCGTAATAGGTGTAGACCGCGTCGTAATTGCCGTCGCGCGCATGCTCGAACAGGCGGCGCACTTCCTCCGGCGGGTTCTGCAGGTCGTCGTCCATGGTGATTGCGTAGTCGCCCCGCGCCCGCGCGAGGCCCGCCATCACCGCATTATGCTCGCCGAAGTTACGGCTGAGGCTCAGCACCGTCACCGGCGCACCCGGTTCGGCCGCGAGCTGCTTGCAGACGTCGAGGCTGTTGTCCGGGCTGCCGTCGACCACGAGGACGATTTCCAGCCCGCCCTCGATCTCCAGCGCGCGCAGTTCCTTCACCAGCTCGCCGACCGTCGCCGCGCCGTTATAGACTGGCACGACGATGGACAAAGCCGGGGGGGAAAGAGCCGGCGGATTTTCCGAAGTCTCAAGCATCACGCACCGCCACGATCATGAGGGAACCGCCGAACGGCAGGCTGAGGCCGGCGCCGATGGCGGCGCGCTCGATGGCGAGCGCAGTGGAGAATATTGCGTCGAGCCAGCGCGGATAGTCGCGCACGTCGCTCTCCGCGTCGTCGCGTTCGACCAGCCGGTGGAGGAGCATCAGGGGAAACAGGAGCGTGTTCCAATAGCTCGCACGAAGGATACGGAAGCCGGGCGCGGCGATCAGGGCGCGGGCCTCGCTGCGGGTGAAGCGGCGGGCATTGTGGACGCGCCTGTCGTGCGCCGACAGCATCCAGGAATAGGCCGGCAGATTGAAGACCGCGATCGCGCCCGGCCCGAGGCAGCGATGCGCCTCTTTCAGGGCACGCGCGGGTTCCACGTTGGCGTGACACAGAACATCCAGCGAGACATAGCCGCCCAGGGTTCCGTCCCCGAGCGGCATTTCGTTGACCGAGCCCGACAGGACGGGTCGCCCGGCCTTCGATTTCGCCATGCCGGCCGCGACGGGATCGTATTCGAGGCCGATGGTCGCCCGGCCGGCGACGCCCGGCCCCATCACACGCAGCATCCCGCCCGTGCCGCATCCGGCATCGAGCACCGGGCCGCTGGCCCTGGATCGCGAGAGCGCCCGGGCAAGCTGGTCGGCGATCAGCCGGCGCAGGCCGCGATACCACCACATGCGGTCCTCGACCGCATGCATAAGCTCGTATTCGGCCCGTTCCACGAAGCGGCCTCTCTCCCGGGAAGTCTCCTCTTCCCGTCCGCTTATGATATCTTCGCTTCGCCTTGCCAACCGCTCAGACCAAACCTCCGACCATTCCGCCGCGTGTCGAGCGGCTGCTGCTGGTGCCGCTGTTCGCGCTGCCGATCCTCTGGCTCGCCGGCTATTTCTTCCCGCCCATCAACCACGACGTCGCCGCCATCCTCGACGTGTCGACGCGCTGGATCGGCGGCGAGAAGCTCTATGTCGAGGTGCTGGACGAGAACCTGCCGCTGACCTTCATCGTGCACGGGCTGCCCGTGCTGACGGCAAAGCTGCTGCCCGGAACAGTGGCATTCTGGTTCACGGCGTGGGTCGTGGCCGGCATCTTTGCCTCTTTCTGGGCCTGCCGGCGACTGATCCATCTCGTGCCTTCGGCTGACCATGCGCTCACCGAGGCGCTGCTGCCGCCGGTGCTGCTGTTCCTGTTCACGGTGCTGCCCAACGAGCATTTCGGCCAGCGCGAGCACATCATGTTCGTGGCCTGCGCGCCCTACCTGATCGCCTCGATGGCGCGCGCCGAGGGCGTGAACCCGTCCCGCTTCGCCTCGATCCTGGTAGGCCTCGTGGCCGGCGTGGCGCTGGCCATGAAGCCGCACTATCTCGCCATTCCCGCAGCGGTCGAGCTCTACCTGCTGGTCCGGCGCGGCGTGCGCCCGACCTTCACCGATCCGATCCCCTGGGCGATCGGCCTTCTCGCGGTGCTGCACCTTGCGCTGATGTACCTGGTGTTCCCCGAGTTCGGCCATTTCGTGCTGCCGCTCGCGGTCGAGGCCTATGCGCCGATCGGCGATTCGGGCTGGCGCGAGGTGCTGACCAGCAATGTGCTGGGCCCCACCCTGCTGGCCCTGGCGATCTTCGGCCTGCTGGCCATCGTCTTCACCAAGACCATCGCGGCGCGCGTCCTCGTGGTCTTCGGCGTGGGCGCCGCCCTCTCGGCGATCGGCCAGGCCAAGGGCTGGCCCTATCATGTGCTGCCGGCGCTTTCGGCGGCGATCCTGTTGGCGGCCCTAACCGTCTCGCAGACCGTCGACCGCTACCTGCCGATCAGCCGCAGCGCCCATCGCCTGCCGGTGGCGGTGATCTGCGCCACCTTCATGGTGCTGCTCTACTTCCAGGCCGCCCTCTACACGCCGCCTTTCTACAAACAGCGCCAGTTCGAGGATTCGATCGGCGGCCGGCTGCAGCACATCATCGAGCAGAACGCGCCGAACCGGACGATCCTGGTCCTGTCCCCGGGCATCTACCCGTTCTGGCCGATGATCAACTATATCGGCGGCCGCATGACGACGCGGTTCCTCACCATGTGGGTGCTACAGGGTGTCTACGCGACCTGCGACGACTTCCCGGCTCTCTACAATCCCCCCGACACGATGGGGGATTCGGAGAAGTTCGTGTTCGACACGCTGAGCGAGGACTTCGCCCGCGAGCATCCCGATCTGCTGATCGTCGACCGCATCGCCGGCGTCCCGCGCTGCCAGGGCAAGGAATTCGATTACCTCGAATACTTCATGCAGAACCGGGTGTTCGCAGATGCCTTCGAGAACTACGAACACCTGATGGATTTCGACCGCTACCGGATCTACCGGCGGAAGAAGGTCAAGAAGTAGGGCCTCGACAGGACCACCACCCGGCAGGGTCCGGTGGCAATCAACCGAGAGAGCCTCGGTGCAGTGACGCCAGATATGCGCAGATGCTCGGGAGCCTTGAGAGGCGCGGCACCGTTATGAATCGAACATAACTACCCGGAGTAGTCCCGTGCTGGCTATTGCACGCGGTAGCATCGATTCCTGCCGGAAGGCGAGGCCATGGCCGTAATTGGATGGATAGGCTTCGGGATCCTGAGCTGGCTGATCTTCGGCCTTATGGCGATCCGTGCAGCAGCCCGGCACGGGCATATCTGGGGCTACCATTTCGAGAACCCGCTCCTGTGCCGCGCGGCGATCCTCTTCCAGGCACCGGCACTCATCCTCGAATGCGCAGTTATGGATTGGCATCAGCCGGAGAAAGACCGGCTCTCAGTCGGAGCGGCGCGGGTCATGTGGGCGAAATTCGTGGAGCCTCAGGCCGACGTCGATAGCGTTCTGGCAGCGCGCCAGAAGCAAGCCGAATAGCGCTACTTCTTCCAGGGCGGCGACAGCGCCAAGGCACGCGCCGCCTCGGGGATCTTGTCCGGATCGGGCACCTTGAAGACACCGGACGACACCAGCACGATCTCCCCGCCGCAGACGAGATCGCAGCTTGCGAAGCAGAAGTTGAGGGTGCGCCGGGCGATGCGCGCCTTGCCCTCGAGCCATTGTCCTAGCCGGGCGCCGCGCACGAATTCGCTGGTGAGCGAGATGGTGGGATGGGGCCAGAACATGCCGGTCGAGAAACCGGAGCCCACACCCATCACCATGTCGGCGATAGTGACCAGCAGGCCGCCATGGGCAACACCCATCGGATTGCCGTGCCGCTGCTCAAGCGGCAGGCCGATCCTGAGCCCATCCTCCTCCGCCTTGAACCAGAGCGGCCCCACGAGCGAGACGAAGTCGTCGGTGACGTCGAGCCTGCGGAAGCCTTCCGGTACGGCAGCGGTCATGGATCGAGCCCATCCTTCGAGGCGGCGAGACGGTCGAGCATGGCGCGCACCGCGGGATCGAACGGCGTGGCGCGGTGCGTCTCCTCGTTCAGCGACACCATGATCACTTTCTGGACGGCGGTGCAGTTGCCCTCGCCGTCGAACAGGCCCTGGCCGATCACGCACTTGCGGTCATGCGCCTCGATGAGGCGGGCGCAGGCGACGGCGGTACCGGGATAGAACATCTGCCGCTTGAAATCGGCCTCGATGCGGCCGATGACCAGCCGGAAGCGCGGCAGGCCCGTCCGCACGATCCCGCGCAGGTAGGAGACGCGCACATTCTCCAGCAGCTCGAGGAAGGCGCCGTTGTTGATGTGCCCGTTGGCGTCGACGTCGGCGAAGCGCAGGTTTTCGGTGGTCGAGAAGCCGTAGATGCCGCGGTCGGCGAGATCGAACGCCATGAAGACTAGAACTCCGAGAATTCCAGGGTGAGATGGGCTGCCTCGGATGGCGGCACGACCAGCCGCCCCGAATCGGGCTTGGTGTACTTGACCCCGTTCTTCTTCAGCAGGTCCTCGCAGGACGCGAGGCTTTCGACGCGCACGGTGAGCAGCGCGGGATGGTCGCCCGACCGCACCGGCGTGATGCCGGGATAGCGCACGGCATAGTCCTTGGGAGTCATGTAGCGGATTGGCTGGGTACCGGTGTCGACCACGAGCCCCTCGCCCTCGCGCTTGACCGAGCCCGGCCCGAAATATTTCTCGAGCTCGGGGATCCACTTGGCCGGCTGCTCGGCGATCACGGTGACGCCCAGGATGCCGCGCGCGCCGTTGGGATGGGCGGCCCATTCGGCCCGGTAGACGAACTCCGGCGTCTGGTGTTCGCAGACGAAGAAGCCGACGATCGGCATGTTGTCCTTCGGGATGCGCACGGTGCGGAACTTGGCGAGCTCCGTCTTGCCCGCCACCTCGACCGCGCGGTCGAAGAACAGCGGCGCATCGGGATTGAGGCCGGCCGCCTTGAAGGCCTCGTAGGCCACATCAGCACCGTCGGTCGCCAGCGCCACGTTGGCGAGGCCGCCGCCCTCCTTCAGCCATTCGCGCCGCTCGGCGTTGAATTCGGTATCCTCGACGATACCCAGTATCTCGAAATAGTCGGTGTCGAAGATCATCAGGTGATTGGCCGTGCCGAGCTTCTTGTGGAAGCCGCGCGGCTGGACCTGAAAGCCGAGCTTCTTGTAGGTCGCCTCGGCCGCGTCGATGCCGTCGACCATGACCACTACATGGTCGAGCCCCTTCACCGCACGCTTCATACCGGCCTCCTACGCACCATGTTGACCCCCTTGGAGGTCATGACCAACTCGCCGTTCTGATTGACCGCCGACCAATGCTCATGGATGACGCCCATGGTCGGGCGGCTCTTCGACGGGACCTTGTCGGCGCATTCGACCCAGGCGGTGAGCGTGTCGCCCGGCCGCACCGGCTTCAGCCAGCGCAGCTCGTCGATGCCCGGGGAACCCAGCGCGGTGCGTTTGTCGACGTAGCTGTCGACGAAGAGCCGCATCAGCTTGGCTGCAACATGCCAGCCCGACGCGCAAAGGCCTCCGAACAGTGAGGCCTTGGCGGCCTCGGCATCGACATGGAAGCTCTGCGGATCGAACTTTTCGGCAAATTCGATAATTTCCTCGGCCGTGAAACTGGTCGAGCCGAGCGGGTATTTCCTGCCGACTTCATAGTCTTCCCAGTAGCGGGGCTCTGCGGACTGCATATCCCGGTCTTCGCAGAGCATGGGCAATCACGCAAGCATGTCCCCCTCAAAGAATGTCCTCCGCCGCGCGCTATGGTACCTTGCCCGCGGAATCAGTACGCAATGACCGATACAAGTCTCGTCCGTCGGCTCACCACGATCCTCGCCCTCGACGTCGTGGCGTTCAGCACCATGTCGGCGCGCAATGAAGAGCATGCGCTGGCCCTGCTGACCGCCCGCCTCGATTCGGCCGGCACGCTCGTGCGCCAGCATCGCGGACGTGTCTTCAAGATGACGGGAGACGGGCTGCTGGCGGAATTCGCCAGCCCGGTCGAAGCCGTCCGTGCCGCCCTCGAGATCCAGGAAGCCATGCGCTCGGCCAATGCCGGTGCGGAGGCCGACGACCAGCTCATCCTGAGGATCGGCGTCAACCTGGGCGATGTCGTGGAGAGCGGCGACGATCTCATGGGCGATGCCGTGAACGTGGCCGTGCGACTGGAGTCGATCTCGACACCCGGCGGCATCTGCATCTCGTCCTCGGTCTACGAGCAGATCGTCGGCAAGCTGATGCTGGGCGCCGAGGATATCGGCGAGCAGCACGTCAAGAACATCCCCCGCGCCATCCATGCCTATCGACTGACGGTCGACGGCGCGCGATCGCCGACCGCCGCCCATCCCGCGCATGCGGCGGCCCGATCGATGCCACGCACGCGCCTCGTCCTGGTCGGCGGGGTCGCGGCGACCCTTGTTGCGGGCGCGCTCGCCGGGACTTTCTATTTGCGCCACCCCTCGGCGCCGCCGTCGCTGCAAGTCGCCGAGCCCACCACGACCTCGCCGATCGCCAACCAGCCCGTGCCGGAAACGGTCGCGACACCGGCCACGCCCCGGGCAACGGCGCCGGCCGCGTCTCCCGCACCGGCGGCTCCTCCGGCGCCTGCCCCTCCATCCTCCCCTGCACCTCGCCGCTTTGTGGCCAAGGAGGTGCCCTTCGTTCCGGACTTCCACTGGCGGGCCCTGCAGAACTACGCCGCCGCTTCAGGCGCCAAGGCTTTCGCCTTGAACGTGCGCGGCATCTTCGCGATGGCGATCGACCGGATCGACGAAGCGGTGGCGCAACAGGCCGCGCTGGAGGAGTGCAACAAGAAGGTCACGAAAGACGTGCCGGTCGTGCGCGCCTACGACCGCTGCATGCTCTACGCGGTCGAGAACGACGTGGTCTGGTCGTTCCGTTCACCGCCCATGCCGCCGCCACCCTATGTGCCGGCCACGAAGCCGTCGCCGCCGATAACCCTCGATCCCGCGACGGCACCGCTGCTCAATCCGACAGCCCGCGAACGGCTGGCCAGCCATTACCTCACCAATACGCATAGCCGCGCGCTGGTGCTGGGACACAACCGCTTCGACTGGTGGACGCCGAGCGAAAACGACACGGACGCGATCCGCCGCAACCTTCAGATCTGTGGCCACCTGACGGGCCGGCCCTGCGTCGTCTACGCACTGAACAACACCGTCCTCGTGCGCACGCCGCAGACCATGCGCGTCACCGACGTCTTTACGCCCCAGGATCTAAGCGGCCTCGATGACGCCCAGACGAAGACCCTGGACCAGTACCTGATCGCCGATGGCTGGCGCGCCGTCGCGCTGGCCGCCAACGGCCGCATCGGCGTCGCCACCAACCGGCCAAGCGAGCAGGACGCCACCTCGATGGCCTTGCAGGCGTGCCGCGATGCCGGTGGCTCCGAATGTGCCATCACGGCCATCGGGCCGTTCATGGTGGCGCCGCAGTAGCGGTCAATCCGCGATCGCCGAGCCGAAACGCTTGGCGATTTCCTCGAGCATGACTTCCGAGGCACCGCCGCCGATCGCCTGGACGCGGACGTCGCGCGACATGCGTTCGACCGGCGTTTCGCACATGAATCCCATGCCGCCGTGGAACTGCACGCAGTCGAACAGCACCTCGTTCACGAGGTCGCCGGCCAGCGCCTTCACCATCGAGACCTGGGCCACGCAATCGCCGCCCTGCGCATCGAGCCACGCCGTGTGATGCACGAGCTGGCGCGCCGCCTCGACCTCGGCCAGGCGCTTGGAGAGTCGCTGGCGGATCGCCTGCTTGTCCCACAGCGGTTTGCCGAAAGCGGTGCGCTGGTTCACATGCTCGAAGGTCAGCCGGATCGCTTCGCGCGCCTCGGCCATCGCCATGGCGCCGATCACCAGACGCTCGGTCTGGAAGTTGGCCATGATGGAATAGAAGCCGCGATTCTCCTCGCCCAACACGTTCTCGGCCGGCACGCGGCAATCCTCGAAGATCAGTTCGGCCGTGTCCGACGAGCGCCATCCGGTCTTGTCGAGCGCGCGGCCGACCTTGAAGCCGGGCGTCCCCTTCTCGACGATGAACATGGTGATCGCGCGGCTCCCCTTGGCCTCGGGATCGGTCCTGGCGGCGATGAAATAGAGATCGGCGTGCACGCCGTTGGTGATGAACATCTTGGTGCCGTTCAGCACATAGTGGCCGCCGTCGCGCACGGCGCTGGTGCGGATGCCCGCCACGTCGGAGCCGGCGCCGGGCTCGGTGACGCCGACCGCGGTGATGGCAGTCCCCGCGACGATGCCCGGCATGTATTTCTCGAGCTGGCGCTTCGTGCCGAAGCGCACGAGGTGCGGGCTCGCCATGTCGGTATGGACCAGCACGGTGATGGCGAAGCCGCCATGGGTCGACCGCCCGACCTCCTCGGCCAGGACGACAGAGGCGCGGGCGTCGAGACCGGAACCGCCCAGCGCCTCCGGCACTCGCAAGCCAAAGAAGCCCAGCTCGCCCATCTCGGCCAGCACGCCGCGGGGCACGAAGCCCGCTTGTTCCCATTTCGGGCCCTCGGGCCTCACCTGCTCGTCGACGAAACGGCGGATCTGGGCGCGGATGAGGTCGTGTTCTTCGGTGAAAATCGGATGGGTCATGGGGCCGATTCTACACTTCGGCCTGGGAAAGTCCTGAATCAGGGGTTTTCGGACCTGCTTGACCGGCCGGGGTTCCCGCCCCTATTCTCCGCCTGCGAGTAAGTCGCAACAGCGGGAAGAAACGGCCGCCAAGGCATGTACATCTGCATCTGCAAGGCCATTCGCGAGCGCGAAGTCGATGCTGCCGTCCGGGCCGGCGCCCGGCGTCCCGCCGACGTTTTCCGGGCCTGCGGCAAGAGCCCCCAATGCGGCACCTGCGCCTGCGACATGCGCGATCGCATTGCCCATGCGATCGCCCATGAACGGTCGGTCCAGCCGGCGCTGCTCGCCGCCGACTGACGTCGTTGCCCGAGCCGTCAGCTCGGGCCCTTCCCTTCGCCCATCTGGCTCTGCAGGTAGTTCTGCACGCCCACCTTCTCGATCAGGCCGATCTCGGTCTCGAGGAAGTCGATGTGCTCCTCTGCATCCTCAAGGATGCTTACGGCGATCTCGCGGCTGACATAGTCCTTCGCCGCCTCGCAGGCAGCGACGGCCGTGACCAGCGCACCGTGCGCCGCGCTCTCGAGCTTGAGGTCGGCTTCGAGCGCCTCGGGCACATTCTCGCCGATCGCGATGCGGCCCATGTCCTGCAGATTGGGCAGGCCGTCGAGCATGAGGATGCGCTGGATGAGCTTGTCGGCGTGCTTCATCTCACCGATCGACTCTTCGTAGATCTTGTGGCCGAGACGATCGAAGCCCCAGTGCTTCATCATGCGGGCGTGGAGGAAATACTGATTGATCGCCGTCAGCTCGTTCTTCAGGAGCTTGTTGAGTTCGGCGACGATCTGCGGGTTGCCCTTCATGGCGAACCTCCTCTTTGTATGAGTCGGTTCTTACAGATACTCACCGATTTTAGAGGCGCAACCAAAGAGTGAGCGAGTGAGAAACGTTCGCTGAAAAAACAGCGCAAAACGCTTCGAATCGAGCGAGTGAGAACGACTAGCTCGCATGTGAGAAGCACTCGCTCGCAGTTGAGAATCACTCACTCGTCCGTGGCCTGACTCGCACCTCTCGAACGGATCGAAGGACGAAGCCACGGAGGAACCGGCTGCCGTGAGCGCGCGTTCGCCCGGGCCGTTCTCGCATCCGACCACGAACAGACAGCCGAACCCACACGCGAAATCGGGTCTTTCGTCCCTTTCGCAGCAAAAATCGTAGCACCATCGCAACGCGCAACGTCATAAGGTGAGGTGCGTTCATGTCGGACGCCGCCCGCCCGGGTCGATCCGGGCCAGCCAGCTTGAGGACTTGCGTTATGTCGAACTTCACCCTCCCGAAACTCCCCTATGCCGATGACGCACTCGCGCCGGTCGTTTCGGCCAACACCATCTCCTTCCACTACGGCAAGCATCACAAGGCCTACGTCGACAAGCTGAACGAGCTCGTTCCCGGCACGGCGTACGAAGGCCTGTCGCTCGAGGAGATCGTGAAGAAGTCGGCCAAGGACGAGAAGGGCAAGGCGATCTTCAACAACGCCGGCCAGATCTGGAACCACACCTTCTACTGGAACAGCATGACGCCGAAGGGCGGCGAGCCGACCGGCAAGATCAAGTCGGCGATCGACGACAGCTTCGGCGACCTCGACAAGTTCAAGGCGGCCTTCAAGGCGGCGGCCGTCGGACAGTTCGGCAGCGGCTGGGCCTGGCTGGTCAAGGGCGCGGACGGCAAGCTCAAGATCGAGACGACCGCCAATGCCGACACCCCGATGGCGCATGGCGGCAAGCCGCTCCTCGTCGCCGACGTTTGGGAGCACGCCTACTACCTCGATTTCCAGAACCGCCGCCCGGATCACATCCAGGCCTGGCTCGACAAGCTCGCGAACTGGTCGTTTGCCGAGGAAAACCTGGGATAAAAGGAGCAAGCAATGTTGGGCACCATCCTGCTGATCATCCTGATCCTCATTCTGATCGGGGCGCTGCCGACATGGCCGCACAGCAGCGGCTGGGGTTACTATCCAAGCGGCGGCATTGGATTGGTGCTCATCATCGTGATCATCCTGTTGTTGATGGGACGCATATAGTGGCCCATCCATCAGACAAAGGGGCGCCTCTGGGCGCCCCTTTTATCTTGGCTCAGTACCTGAATGTCAGGTTGATCGATCCGAACTGCGTGATGCGATCGCGCTCGAAGAACTCCGGCGTGCGCAGGACCTGCGTGTATGAGAGGCGCATCCCGCGCCAGAGGATCGCCAGGCCAGCCTGAACCTCGCCGACGAAGGGACGATGCGAGACACGCTGGCTGAAGCCGTCGGTGTTGCCGTCGAGGAAGATATTGCGCGCCACCGCCTGTCCGTCGACGCCCGCGAAAAGATACCAGCCAAAGCTGCCGTCACCGATGAAGGCGTCTGACCCTGGCAAAGCAGGACGCGCACGCGTGGGCCCGAAATCGTCCCGCAGGTTCTTGCCGATGCGCGCCGTGCCGCCGACGCTGCCATAGGTCGCGACATTTCCGACCGCGACGGCGGCGCGCGGGATGAAATCCACTTCAAGCTTGGGATTGTCGATCAGCACGGCGCGGCCGGTCCGCCAGCGCCGCTCGAAGGTAAGGCCGATCGTCGGCTCGTTATGGAGCTGGTTGCCCCAGCCGTAGGCTGGCGCCACGCCTATCAACCGATGAAAATTGTTCTGCACGAACTCGCCACCCGCCGCGGGACCGATCACGCCAAGGTCCAGCTGCAGCGTATCGAGCCGCATCGGCTCGTCGATGCCCGTTTTGTTGTCGTGGCGCTTGTACGTGTACTGCAGCGCGAAGCTCGCATAGAGCCACGCCGCATACGGCCGGTCGTTGTAGATCGGGTACGACACATAGGTGTTCTCGGGCGTGTAGATGTTCTGGCCGGCCGAGATGGCGATGCGGCGGATCACGGAGTCGGCCGCGGCCTCGCCCAGGAAAGTCGGGATGGTGGTCATCGCCACGATGCCCTGCGGCATCTCGGTGATGGCAGGCGACAGCCAGCCGATCCGGACACCGCTCGTATAATCCCGGTCCGACCTGCCGAACCGGTTGAACACGTCGTTCTCGACCTGGAAGGTGTAGATGCTGCGCTGTTCGTCCTCGGTCGCAGAGGGCCGCGGTGGCGGCCTTGTTTCATCGGAAGACTGAGCGACCGCCGGTACCGCCGCGGCGATAAGGGTTGCCATCGCCAGAGCGATGGACTTGGCGAGGCGATGATGCATTCCCGCGGGAACGCCCCTCCTCCGCCTTGGTTGCGCCTAGCGAACGTTAACGGGCGCGGCGCGGTCCCACAGGTCGGCCCGCCACCACACGGCGATCAGCAGGGTGAAGACGATGCCCAGCACGCTGTAGAAGGTCCCGGTTGCCGTGAAGCCGGTCCATTCGACCAGCGGGCCCGACAGCAGCAGCCCGAGCGGCATGCCATAGACGGCCAGCATGCGCACGCCCATGACACAGCCACGCAGCGCGGGATTGGTCACCCGCAGCAGGATCACCGCCATGGGGATCATGCAGAAGCTCTGGAAAAAGCCAGCCACGAAGAGGATCGCTTCGCCAAGCAAGGGCGTGGTCACCCACGAGAAGACGAGGTTGAACGACAGCCACAGCAGCGTGCAGACGATCATGGTGCGTGCCGGCCGGATATGGGCGCCGTACATCGACACGAGGATCGACCCAGCGAGCGCGCCGCCGGCGAAGCAGGCGATCAGCCAGCCGAGGCCGGTCTGGTCCATGCCGTAGATGTCCTTCGCGACGTAGGCGAGCATGGAGCCTGTCAGCGGATAAGCCGCGAAGTTCACGAGGAAGGCCAGCAGCATCACGGCGCGGACGACGGGCGTCGACCAGACATAGGCGAAGCCTTGCCGCAGGGCACTGAGCGCCGTCGGCGCGGCCTCGGTTTCGCTCAAGATGCGCAGGCGACGGATGCCGACGCCCAAGGTCAGTGCTAGGCACACGGCGTAGACGCCGCAGACCGCCACATACGCCATGCCCGAGCCGAGGGACGCGACAAGGGCAGCCCCTGAGAGGGCGCCGACGATGCGGGCGGAATCGGCGGTGGTGCGCGAGACGCCCATCGCGCGCATCAGATAGTCGGCCGGCATGGTTTCGCCGACCAGCAGATTGCGCATCGTGATGTCGGAGGGGCGGATCAGCCCCATGACTGTGGCCAGGATGAATACCGGCACCGGCGACGCGAGGTCGGTGAGGAACAGGGCCGTCAGGCTGGCCGCCAGCACGAGGTACCCCGATCGCATCAGGAGCAGGACGTTGCGATTGCCGATCCGGTCGCCCGCCATGCCGAACAGGGGCGAAATGAGCGTGCCAAGGAACTGCAGGGACCCGAAAACAGCCAGCGCCAGCACCGAGCCGGTCGAGACCAGCACGAACCAGCCGAGGATCACGCCCTCCATCTCGAACGCCCAGGAGGCCAGGAGGTCGGACGGCCACTGATACCGGAAGCTGCGAATCTGGAATGGCGCCAGAGCGGGCGCACGCGCGATGAGGCTCACGTCTTGTTCGTTCCTTCCCCCTGCGCCTTCATTGGAGCGCTTTCGGGAGGTCGAAGCTGCGCTTTCACGCCACAGACTGCAATAATCGCTTGGGCATGGCCCATCCGCACTAATGGCCGGACTTGGCCCTAGAAAACCCTAATTCTTGTGGCCCTATTCCGCATTGCACCTGTGAATATGAGTCGCGCCCGGTTGCGTTGCGAAGCGGCTCAGAGCATTGTGACAGTGGATGCCGTCAAGCGGTAAGTCGCTCTAGAACCGCGCGCGGGGGTTTTTGCCTTGGAGAAGTCCGCGATGGGCGGTGCCGTGAAGCGTACGAAGTTTCATCTGATCCTGATCAAGCCGACTCACTACGACGATGACGGCTATCCGATCACATGGCTCCGCTCGCATATCCCCTCGAATACCCTCGCCGCCCTCTACGGGCTGGGTGAGGATTGCCGCCGACGCGAGGTCCTGGGTCCCGACGTCGACATCGTCATCCACCCGATCGACGAGACCAATACCCGCGTCCGCCCCGACCGCCTGATGGCCAAGATCGAGCGCAGCGGCGGCATGGGCCTGGTCTGCCTGGTCGGCGTCCAGACCAACCAGTTCCCGCACGCCGTCGACCTCGCCCGCAAGTTCCTGAAGGGTCGCTTCCCGGTGGCGATCGGCGGCTTCCATGTGTCGGGCTGCCTGTCGATGCTGCCGGTGATGCCGCCGGAGATCCAGGAAGCCATGGACATGGGCGTCTCCATGTTCGCCGGCGAAGCCGAGGAAGGCCGCTTCGACCTCGTACTGCGCGACGCCATGAACGGCACCATGAAGCCGCTCTACAACTACATGGACGACCTGCCGGGCCTCGAGGGCGCACCGACCCCGAGCCTTCCGCCGTCGGCGCTGTCGCGCAACGAAGGCGGCATGTCGAGCTTCGACCTCGGCCGCGGCTGCCCGTTCCAGTGCTCGTTCTGCACCATTATCAACGTGCAGGGTCGCAAGAGCCGTTTCCGCACCGCCGACGATCTCGAAGCGATCATCCGCGAGAACTACAAGCAGGGCATCACCGGGTTCTTCATCACCGATGACAACATGGCCCGCAACAAGCACTGGGAAAGCTTCTTCGACCGGCTCATCGAGCTGAAGGAGAACGAGGGCATCCAGCTGTCCCTGATCATCCAGGTCGACACGCAGTGCCATCGCATTCCGAACTTCATCAACAAGGCGCGCTGGGCCGGCGTCTATCGCGTGTTCATCGGCCTTGAGAACGTCAACCCGGACAATCTGCTGGCCGCCAAGAAGCGCCAGAACAAGATCACCGAGTACCGCAAGATGCTGCAGGCGTGGCACACCAGCGGCGCCTCGACCTGGGCCGGCTACATCCTGGGTTTCCCGGGCGACACGCGCGACTCGATCCTGCGCGACATGGAGATCATCAAGAAGGAGCTGCCGCTCGACATCCTCGAGCTGTTCATGCTGACGCCGCTCCCCGGCTCCGAGGATCACCAGACCCTGTGGAAGCAGGGTGTCTGGATGGACCCCGACCTCAACAAGTACGACGTCCATCATCGCTGCGTGCATCACCCGAAGATGAGCGACGCGGAGTTCGAGCAGGTCTATCGCGACGCCTGGAAGTCCTACTACACGCCCGAGCACATTGAGACGGTGGCGCGCCGCCACGGCGCGATCCCCGGCCGCGACCCGGCCGAGCCCGCGCACTTCATGACCATGTTCAAGATCATGTTCGAGGCCGAGGGCGTGCATCCGCTGGAAGGCGGCGCGGTGCGCATGAAGTACCGCCTCGACCGCCGCCACGGCCTGCCGATCGAGCCGATCGGCGTGTTCCACTACAAGGTGGCGAAGAACTTCTGGCACAAGCTGAAGATCTACGTGCGTCTCACCCTGGAAGGACGCCGCATCGGCCGGATGGTCCGGAACGACCCGAAGCGACTCGAGTACACCGATCTCGCGCTGCAGCCCGTCATGGACGACGATATGGACAAGCTGTCGCTGTTCGCCGAGACGGCGGGCGGCGGTGCGGCCGTGAACAAGCGTCGCGGCGAAGACCTCGCCCGCGCCAAGGTCGCAGCCCAGCAGAACCAGCAGCGTCTCGCCGCCGCGGAATAGCCGCCCGACGGCCTGCCGGCACGTTATGATGCCGGCATGGATGACGAGACTGCCCTCCGCGTCTACCGCGATCCGCTCGCGCGCTGGTTCGTCACCGATGCCTACCGGATCGCCGATATCGGCCAGCTGATCGCCGCCACGAGCGAGCAGATCGTGGCGGCCGGCCTGCCGCTCGCCCGTCTCGCCTACTTCCAGGAAACGCTGCATCCTGAGTTCCACGGCAGGGGCTATTTCTGGCGGCGCGGCCGCGGCGTAGAGGTGCAGGCGGTACCGCACGGCTTCCGCCTGAGTGCCGACTTCCAGGACAATCCCCTGCCCGCCGTCTACAAGCACCGCCGGATCGTCCGCCATCGCCTCGAAGGCACGACGCCGCAGGCGCCGGTGCTGCGCCAGCTGCAGGACGAAGGCGCGACCGACTATGTCGCCCTGCCGCTCTTCTTCTCCAGCGGCCATGTCGATGCGCTCAGCCTGGTCTCGGACCGGCCCGGCGGTTTCGCGCAGGAGGATCTCGACCGGCTCTATCACCTGCACTTCCCCTTCACGCGCGTGCTGGAGAACCTCTCCCTGCGCGAGATGGCGGCGAACCTGCTGGATGCCTATGTCGGCCGCGCCGCCGGCCAGCGCATCCTCGCGGGCGAAGTGAAGCGCGGCGAGGGCCAGACGATCGAGGCTGTGATCTGGTACTGCGACCTGCGCGGCTTCACGCGCACCTCCGACAGCCTGCCGCGCGATTCGGTGATCTGTCTGCTCAACGACTATTTCGGCGCCATGGGCGCGGCCGTCACGGCGGCGGGCGGCGAGATCCTGAAGTTCATGGGCGATGCCATGCTCGCCATGCTGCCGGTCGAAGGTCCGGCCAGTCGTACCGAGACCGTGGCGCGGGCCGTCGACGCTGCAAGGGCGGCGACCGCCTCGATCGCGGCGCTGAACGAGCAGCGCACTGCCGCAGGCGAGCAGCCTCTGCGCTTCGGCCTGGCGCTGCACATCGGCGAGGTCATGTTCGGCAACATCGGCGCCAGCTCACGCCTCGACTTTACGGTGATCGGACCGGCGGTGAACTATGCCGCTCGACTGGAAAAGGTCTGTGCGATCTCGGGCGAATCGATCGTGCTGTCGCAGGCTGTCGCCGCGCTATTGCCCACGAATGCCACCGTCCCGATCGGCGCCCATACCTTCAAGGACGTCGACGAACCGCAGCAGGTCTATCGGCTTAGCTGACTCAGTGAACCACCGGCGGCTTCACTTCGCCGAGGCCGTCGGCCTCCGTCGCCGAGATCGTCGTGCGCACCATGGAGCGCTCGCGCGCATAGTCCCAGGGGCGGCCGCGATGGAGCATGGCACGGTTGTCCCACATGACCGCGTCGCCCTGGCGCCATTTGTGGCTGTAGACGAACTCCGGCCGCGTCGCCTCGTCGAGGAGCTGCGCCAGGAGCTGGCGCGCGTCTCGGTCGTCCATGCCGTCGATCGCATAGGCGTGGCTGGCGACATAGAGCGCGCGGCGGTCGTTGGTCGGATTGCGCCAGTTCAGCCGCCAGCGCACCGGCGGCAGCGCCTTGCGCTCCTCGGCATTGGCGAGGTCGGGATGGATCTGGTCGCGGCTGTTGGCATAGGAATGCGTCGCCACCGCCGACTTCAGTCTCTCCTGCAGGTCGGCCGGCAGCCGCTCCCAGGCGAGCCGTGTCGAAGTGTACTCGGTCTCGCCGCCCGCATCCGGCAGCACGCGCGCGGTCAGCACCGAGGCCAGCGCCGGCGTCTTCTTGAAGGACGAGTCCGTGTGCCAGAGCGCATTGGCCTTGGCGACCAGCACCTGCCGGTGGTCGGGCGCCACGATCTCGCCCTGTGCGCCGACATTGGTCAGTCGCGAATAGAAGCTGTTCTCGCCCACCGACGCCGCCTTGGTCAGCTCCAGCGGCCCGAAGGCGCGGCTATAGGCGACCTGGATGTCGTCGGCGATCTGCTGGTCGCGGAACACCAGGAGTGAATGCTTCTCGAAGGCGTCGCGGACCTGGCTGTACGCCTGGGCATCGATCGCGACATCGAGCAACGAGACGCCCTTCACCTCGACGCCGAAGCCGTCGGCCAGCGGGACCAGTTCCATCGCGTTCCTCCTCGCGGTTTTCTTTGTAGGGCGATTTTATCGCACCGCCACAGGGGGCGACTATAGTACGATTCCTGCATCCGAGGCATTGCTGATACCCAGATGGCCGCCCGTTCTTCGCCCGCTCCCCGCCTCGCCTTCGTCTGCGCCACGACGCCGACGGCCCGTGAAGCCAAGGCCCGCCTCGAAAAGCAGTATGGATCGGCGTCCACCGCCGAGGCCGACATCATCATCGCGCTGGGCGGCGACGGGCTGATGCTGCAGGCGCTGCACCGCAATATGCGGCGTCTGAAGCCGATCTACGGCATGAACCTCGGTACGGTCGGCTTCCTGCTCAACACCTACAAGGAAAACGGCCTGCTGCAGCGCCTGAAGAAGGCCCGGCAGGTGTCGCTGGCGCCGTTGTGCATCGAGGCGACCGATACGCGCGGCAAGATCTCGAACGTCCTCGCCATCAACGAAGTGTCGCTGCTGCGTTCCAGCCGGCAGACGGCGCGCATCGCCGTCTCGGTCGACGGCAAGAAGCGCCTGCCCGAGCTCCATTGCGACGGCGTGCTGGTGGCGACGCCGGCCGGTTCGACCGCCTACAACCTCTCCGCCCACGGGCCGATCCTGCCGCTGGGCGCCGGCCTGCTGGCGCTGACGCCCATCAACGCCTTCCGGCCGCGGCGCTGGCGCGGCGCGCTGTTGTCGCGCACCTCCAAGGTCGAGTTCACGATCCTCGATCCGAAGAAGCGTCCCGTGGCGGCGGCGGCCGATTCGGTGGAGATCGCCAACGTCGCCCACGTCGCGGTGACCGAGGCCATCGACACCCGACTCACCCTGCTGTTCGACCCCGAGCACGATCTCGAGGAACGCATCCTCAAGGAGCAGTTCGTTCCTTGACCGGCAAGGACGTCCCCTCCAAGCCCGAGAAAAAGAAGATCATCGGCCACGAGGGCTGGCAGCCGCTCGTGCTGGCGCTCGCCATCGGCACCGTGGGCGGCTTCGTCTTCAACTGGCTGCGCATGCCGCTCGCCTGGATGCTGGGCGCCTGCGTCTTCTCGACGGTGGCCGCGTTCCTCGGCCTGCGCGTCGGCATGCGGGTGCGGCTGCGCCAGGGCATGATCATCATCCTGGGCGTGCTGCTGGGCTCGGGCTTCACGCCCGAGCTGGTGCAACGGCTGGGCGAATGGGCGGTCAGCCTGTGCGTGCTGACCGGCATGACCATGACCGGCGCCACGCTTTGCTATGTCTGGCTGCGCACCGTCACGGGCTGGGACAAGGTCACCTGCTACTTCGCCTCCATGCCGGGCGGGCTGAACGACATGACCATCATGGGCGGCGCCATGGGCGGCGACGAACGCTCCATCGCGCTCGCCCACGCGCTGCGTATCCTCACGGTCGTGCTCACCATCCCGGTCTGGTACCGGCTGGTGAACGGCGCACAGACCAGTGTGCTCACCATGGTGCATGGGCCCTCGGGCAACGACTGGAAGGACTATGCCGTCCTGATCGGTTGCGGCGTGATCGGCGCCGTTGCAGGCCGCCTGCTGCGCCTGCCCGCCGCCTTCATGATGGGCCCGATGATCGTGAGTGCCATCGCGCACCTGGGCGGCCTCACCAACTCGCAGCCGCCCGGTTTCCTGGTCGCGGCGGCGCAGGTCGTGGTCGGCACCGGTATCGGCTGCCGCTTCGTCGGCGCCAACTTCGACAAGCTGCACAAGGAGATGGCGGCCTCGATCGGTGCCGCTTTCATCCTGATCGGCTGCGCCGTGGGCTTTGCGGAAATCACCTACATCCTGACCGGCCTCAACCTAGACGCCACCGTGCTGAGCTACGCGCCCGGCGGCTTCGCCGAGATGAGCCTGATCGGCCTGGCGCTCGGCGTCGAGATCGCGATGGTGGCGACCCACCATCTGTTCCGGCTGTTCCTGATCATCATTACCGGCCCGATCGTCTTCAGGACGATCCTGAGGCGGGGCCGCCACTAGAGCCAGGCCACCAAAACTTCGAGAATCCGTTTTGTTCGTTTCGTCTGTTTCGTTTATTTCGTCTACCCACGCTGACGATGGCAAAGGCACTGCCCCGAGGGGTCCAATCGAACAACGGGATCGGATCATACCATCAAATGCGACCCCCTTCTATGCCCGCAGCGTGATACCCCCGTCGACCACCAGCAGGTGGCCGTTCACATAGGCCGACTGGTCAGAGGCCAGGAACAGCGCGGCATTGGCGGTGTCCCAGCCCGTGCCCATCTTGCCGGTCGGCGAGGCGCGGTCGCGGATGGCGATCATCTTGTCGTAGGCCTGGTTATGGTCCTTCTCGTTCTTGGCGTACTGCTCGGCCAGGAAGTCGATCATCGGCGTGTGCATCAGGCCGGGCAGGATCGCGTTGCAGCGGATGCCCTTCTCCGCGTACTGCGACGCGATCGCCATGGTGAGCGAGTTCACCGCCCCCTTACTGGCATTGTAGGCAAGGTAGGAAATCCCCTTGGGGCTGCGGATCGAGGCGATTGAGCTCACGTTCACGATCGCGCCCTTGCCCTGCGCCTCCATGATCGGCAGCACGTGCTTGGCCGTGAGGAAGAAGCTCTTCACGTTGACGTCGAACACGCGGTGCCACTCGTCTTCGCTGAGCTCGACCGGCCCGCCCTGCGAGCCGATGCCGACATTGTTGTCCAGGATGTCGACCCGGCCCCATTTTTCCATGCAGGCATCGACCATCGCCTTCACGCTGGCATTGTTCGACGCATCGGCCTCGAAGGCGACGGCGACGCCCTTGCCCATTTCCTTCTCGATCAGCCCGACCGTCTCCTCTGCCGCCGAGCGCTTGCGGTCGACGCAAAACACCTTGGCGCCCTCGCGCGCGAAAGTGAGCGCCGTGCACTTGCCGTTGCCCCAGCCCGGCCCGCTCGAGCCCGCCCCGACGACGATCGCCACCCTGTCCGTCAACTTGGTCGACATGCCGCTCCGCTCCCGAATTACTTCCTTCTCTTCTTCCGCAAATGATGGGTCAGGGCCAGCGCAATGCAATGGCGCAATTCTCTGGCCGGAACGCGCGCCTTCGGGCCGAGCCGGATGGCGCGCTCGCCCTCATAAGTGAAGGTCTCGGGATAGAGTTCGCGGAACTGGCCAACCAGCCCGCTCTGGCAATGGAAATAGACCGCGTAGCCGCCGCTGTCGCCTTTCAGACGGTCGATGCGCACGGTGGTGCCGCTGCCGGTCTCCTCGGTGAGATAGCTCGGCTGGCCCCATTTCAGTGTCTCTGTCAGCGGGCCGACGCCGTCGGTCTTCGCCGCCACGTCGAAGATGGTCTCGCGCAACGCCAGCAACCGATCACGCACGTCGGGTGCATAGCTCTCGAAGGCCGCCGCCACCCTGGGATCGCCGAACCGTTTCATGGGTGGATATTAGCATCAGGCTGGCAACCCGCGAGGTGCCATGACAGGCTGCAACCAAGCAAGAATGAACCGGAGGAGCGTCCATGCGTCGTCGTGCGTTCACCGCCTCAGCCCTATCCGCCCTTGCAGCTCCCGCCCTCGCGCAGCCGCAATGGCCTACCAAGCCGCTCCGCCTCGTCATCCCCTACCCGCCCGGAGGCCCGTCGGACGTCTCCAGCCGCATCGTCATGGAGCGCGCCGCCCAGCTTCTGGGCCAGGGCGTGCTGTTCGACAACAAGGCCGGCGCCTCGGGCATGATCGGCGCGGAGTTCGTGAAGAACCAGCCGGTCGACCATCACACCTTCCTCACGACGACGACGGCGATGGTCTGCATCACCCGCCACCTGCAGGCGATCCCGTTCGACCCCGACCGCGACATCGTCCCGGTATCGCGCATGACGACCTCGTGGGGCGCTTTCGCCGTGCATCCATCGGTACCGACCAACACGGTCGCCGAGTTCGTGGCCCATGCGAAAGCCAATCCGGGCAAGCTGAACTACGGCTCCGCCGGACTCGCCACCATCACCCACCTGTTCGGCGAGATGCTGTGCCTTGAGGCCGGCATCAAGATGATCCACGTTCCCTATCGCGGCAGCGCACCGGCGACCAACGGGTTGCTCGCGGGCGAGATCCAGGCGCAATTCGACCAGACCACCCTGCCGCACATCAAGGCGGGCAAGCTGCGGGCGCTTGCAATGCTGGCAGAGGTGCGCCACCCGGATTTCCCGGACGTCCCGACCCTGCGAGAGGCCGGCTACGGCAAGGAGGGCGGCGATTCCTGGTTCGGCATCCTAGCACCGGCCGGCACATCGCCCGAAGCCATCGCGCGCCTCGACAAGGCGATTGCCAAGGCCCTGCGCGCGCCCGACATCATGGCCAAGGTCCACAATGGCGGCATGCGCGTGACCTATCTCGACCCCGCGGATTTCAGGAAACAGATCGGCACAGAGAGCGCGATGTTCGGCGCGATCATCAAGAAGGGCGATATCAAGCTGCCATAAGGCCCGCAACTCGCCCTCGCCCGACGCGGGCAAGGCAGTGCATAGTCGACGACATGATCACGCTTCGCTTCATCGTGCCGAGGTTCGTTCAAGTTGGAAAATCGGCTGCGGCGGCTCTTCTCCTGGCCGCTATCGCCGCCGATGCCTCCGCCCAGACGTCGGTCGCTCTCTCGCCCCCTCTGCCGCCGAAGGACGTGTTTCAGCAACTCGAGCACTACCCGGACCGGCTCACCCGGCCCGAACCCGTCCCTGTCGGCACCGTTCCCGTTGCCGTCGTCGACCTGACGCGCATCGTATTGAAGCGCAAAGGGGAGGCGGACTGGACCAGAAACTACATCACGGTCGCTGCCGCGCAGTACTTGAACATCGGGCGCGTGCCATTCGGTGTCTATCTGTTGACCTTCTGCCCAACCGATTTCCGGCGTAGCGAGGCCGTTACCTACCGTCGCCAGATCGCCGAAGTGCTTGGCAAGATCGACGCGTCGCTCATTCCGGTCAGCGACCGCCCCCGCCAGAGGCAGATACTCCAGGCCTCCGACGAGATGCTTGCAAGATCGAAACCGGCGTGGAGGTGCCCCGCGACGAGATCGAGGGATTCGCGCGGCGCATGGGGCCGCTCGTCCGCGCCAACCTCGATGCCATGGCAATCGAGCTCAGACCCTCGCTCGAAGCTGCCACATCCGAGATGCGCGGCGTCCTCAAGCCCGGTGAATGGGATCGACTACGGATCGTCATCGGCAGCGACGACGTTCTTTATGCTACCCCGGAAAGATATGCCTACTTCAAGCAGCTTCTTGGTCCGGGAGCAGGAGATCGCGTCTCCTTCTTCTCGCCGGACGGGCCCTCGTCTGTTTTTTTCAGGCAGAGTCCCGCTTCCCGCGCCTTCTTCGGCACAATGAACGCCGGTCGCGAACCATGACAACCACCGGGTTGCCCCGCGTCGCAATCCTGCTCGCCCTGGGTTGCCTCCTGTCGAGCTGCACGACCCAGCCTCCAACCGGCAGCACAACAGCAGCAGCAGCGGCGACCGGGCCGGAGACGTTCGAAGAACTGAATGGATCGTTTGGCGCCGTCTTCAATCGCATAAACGGCGGGCCGGCCGGCGCCTTCGGCCCGTTGGCCACGGTCGACGGAAGGGTGCTCACTTTGTCGCGCGGCTCAGGCTCCTGGTATCACACATTCGATGCGAAGCTCTTTGAACAGTATGCGCTGCTGAGGCATGTGCCGCTGACGGTTTTTCAGCTCGCTTCGTCACCGGGCGGCAACAAGCAGGCGGCCGCGAGCTACGCCGCCAGGGTGCGGGCGGCGCTCGATGCGCTGGATACGTCCGCCATCCCAGCCGCTCAACTGCCTGATCAGCGCGCGGTCCTGCAGCTGTCGATCGAGCTGCTCGACCGCGTCGCGGCTGGCACGGAGACGTCCGCCGCCGACGTCGAAGCCTTTGTCCAACGCACGCGCCCCGCCCTGACGCGCAACCTGGATGCCGAAATTGCGGCCACGATCGCCGCGCTGGCCGTTGGCGTGGAGCAGATGCGCGCCCTGATGCGGCCCGGCGAATGGGAGCGCGTCTACATCGCCGTCGAGGGAGATAGCTCTCCGCAACTGGCGTGGGCCAGATATGAGTATCTCGCCCGCGTGATGGGCCAGGACGCCAAGGGCAAGCGTCTTTTTGTGTTTCCCTACTCGTACAACCGTCAAGGCGGGACGTTCCTGCGTTCCCGGATGCTCGAAGACGATCTCGCGCGCACCTTCTTCCAGCGCCCCTACGCCGGTCGTACGCTCTGACTCAGCGTTTGCGCTCCAGGAACATCTTGTCGGTCTCGGCGGCCAGCACGCCGCCCAGCAGCAGGCCGCTGTAGAAGGGGCTGGCCTCCGCCACCTGCCTGGTCGTGATCCTGATCTGGTCGATGCCGGCGGCGAGGATGCCTTCGACCGACGAGGCGAAGACCACGCCGCCGATGCCGGCCCAGACCAGCGCGCTCATGCACATCGAGCAGGGTTCGCCGGTCGTGTAGAGGACCATGTCGGCCCAGCCCTTGTTGCCGTGGCGGCGGAGGTAGTCGTTCATGCAGGCGATCTCGCCGTGCAGGATCGGGTTTTCGCGCGCATCGTTGACGCCACGCGCCATCGTTTCGCCCGCCCCACCGCTCGCGCTCGGCCGCACGATGACCGCCCCGAACGGATACATCGGATTGCCGCGCGCCTCCGCAATCGCGAGCCGCATGCAGCGCTCGTGTTCGGCCATCGAGATCGACGGCAGTGCCGTCCGGGCCTGAAGCGCCGCGGGCATAGATGCCGTCAGCCCGGCGGCCCCGCAGGCGCAGAGCAGAAAACGACGTGTCGTGTTCATGGGACGAGTTCTCCCCCGATTGCCCATCTCCCATGCGGAGGATATCACGAAGCCATGCCCGCCCGCTCGCCCGGCCCGCCGCCGCGTCATGCCGAATATGACGATATCGCCGCCGAGTACGCGGCGTCCAAGCAGCTTCCCTTCCGCACCGTCGTCGAGGCACCGACCCTGTTCGCACTGGCCGGCGACGTGCGCGGCCTCGCGGTGCTCGACCTGCCCTGCGGCGACGGCACCTACTCGCGGGCCCTGGCGCGCCGCGGCGCGGCCTCGGTGACCGGCATCGACCTGTCGAGCGGCATGGTCGAGCGTGCCCGTGCGGCGGAACGCGAGACGCCGCTCGGCATCCGCTACGAGGTGGGCGATGCTGCAGGCCTCGGCGTGATCGGCGCCTTCGACCTGGTCGTGGCCAGCTACCTCTTCAACTATGCCGAAACGCGCGCGCAGCTCCTGGCCTTCGCCCGGTCTGCCCATGCCAACCTGAAGCCCGGCGGCCGCCTCGTCGGCATGAACGACAATCCGCGCACAGCACCCGACCGCTACGGCTCCTATGGCGCGCGGGGCTTTTCGCGCACCCTCGAGGGGCCACGACGCGAGGGTGCGCGCATCCGCTACACCTTTCCCAAACCCGACGGCACAAGCTTCGGTTTCGACAATTTCTGGCTGGCCCCGGAGACCTACGAATCGGTGTTCGCCGAGGCAGGGTTCACGGACTTCCGCTTCGTCGACGCAACGGCCGATCCTTCGGCCGGCGGGGACTGGAGCGATTTCCTCCTCGATTGTCCGATCACCGGCCTCGAGGCGCGCCGCTCTTCTTGACCTCGCTGACGTCCCGCGACCACACGCGCGGCCAAAGGAGCGACAGAAGCAGCACCGCCAGCAATCCGCCGCCCGCCGCCACGAAGGCGAATCGGTAACCGGCCAGGAAGCCTCCCATGTTCATGAAGCCCTGCGCGCCGTAAGCCTGTAGCGCCGTCAGCACCGAGGCGCCGGCCACGATGCCGATGGTGCGGGTGAGCAGCGACAGGCTGCCCGCCACGCCGCGGTCACGCGCCGGCAGGGTCGCCGTCACGATGTCGGTGTAGGCCACGGTGAGCAGCCCCTGCCCGACGCCTTCCAGCACCAGCAGCGCCGCCACCACGAGCACCGGCGTGTTGATCTCGGTGAAGCCCAGCGGCAGCAGGCCGAGGCCGACGCAGGCGATACCCACGAAGACCGTCGGCCGCTGGCCGATGCGGCGCACCAGGAAGGCCGAGAGCGGCGCGCCGGTCAGGCTGCCGCCGAACGCCATGGCCAGCACGATGCCGACGCCCAGCGGCGAAAGCTTCAGCACGTTCACCAGGTAATAGGGCGTGAGCAGCAGGATTGAGAAGCCCGCGAGGTTGGCGAGCGCATTCAGCAGATTGGGGATCGTGAAGCGCGTATCGGCGAAGAGCGACGGGCGGATGATGGGCTCGGGCACCCTGTTGGCGCGGCGGACATAGGCCGCGACCAGGACCACTGCCACGACCGCCATCGCCAGCGCCCACAGGCCCGGAATCTCCTTCCGTTGCGAGAAGACCAGCGACAACAGCAGCGTACTCATGCAGGCCGCCAGCAGGACCGCGCCCGGTGCATCGAACGGCCGCGAATCGGGCTTCGGGGACGGCAGCAGGCCGGAGAGAGCCAGCGTCACCAACGCGATCGGCACGCGCACCCAGTAGACCGCGGGCCAGCCCCAGAGTTCGACCAGCGCACCGCCCAGGAACGGACCGACGGCGGCGGCGATCGCCATCGAACTGGCGAAGCCCGCCAGCGCCTTGGTGCGGTCGCTCTCGGGAAACAGCGAAGTGGCGAGCGCCGGCGTACAGGAGAGCGCCAGCGCCGTTCCGATCCCCTGCGCGCCGCGTGCCCACAGGAACAGCGGCCAGTCGGGCGCCGCGGCACAGGCCGCGCAGCCGATCGCCGAGATGGCGAGCCCGATACGGAAGATCAGCCGGTGCCCGAACAGGTCGCCCAGCTTGCCGCAGACGAGCATCAGCGAGCCGTAGGTGAGCACGTAGCAGATCACCAGCCACTGCACGTCGCCCAGCGCCAGCTTGAAGTGCGCCGTGATCGCCGGCAGCGCCACGTTGACCGCGATGTCGAGCGGCGCCAGCGAGGCGCCCAGCCCGACGATGGCGAGGCCGAAGGCAGGACGGATCGTCATGGGAACGCGCCACTCCAGTGGCGCTCGGAAATCATGAAGGGCGCCACTTCAGAGCGGAGGTTACTCCGCTCGCAGTGGCGCGCTCCAATGATCAAAGATGCTTCTTCAGGAATTCGAGCATCCTCTCCCAGGCCGCGTTGGCCGACTTCACGTCGTAGGCCTCGCTGCGCTCGTTGGAGAAGGCATGCGCGGCGTCGTAGCGGAAGATCTCCGGCGACTGGCCCGCGCCCTTCATCGTCTTCTCGAGGCCGTCGACGGCGGCCGGCGTGCACCAGTCGTCCTGGTTGGCGAAGTGGCCCTGCAGTGGCACCTTGATCTTGGCCGGGTCGGCGAGCTGTCCCTGCGGGATGCCGTAGAAGGGCACGCCGCAGGAAATGCCGCCGATGCGGGCGCAAGCCGCGATGGTGAGCGCGCCGCCCATGCAGAAGCCCATCACGCCGACCTTGCCGCCGAGGCCGGCCAGGTGACCCACCGCACCGGCGATGTCCTGGTCGGAGGCGCCGACGAAGTCGAGGCCGCTCATCATGTGATTGGCCTCGTCCGGCTTCTGCGTCACGCGACCCTTGTAGAGGTCGGGCGCCAGCGCATTAAAGCCCTGCCGCGCGAAGCGGTCGGCGACGCCGCAGATCTGGTCGTTGAGGCCCCACCATTCCTGGATCACCACGATCCCCGGCTTGCCCTTGCCCGCCTCGGCCAGATAGCCCTTGCAGGTCGATCCGTCGGGACGCTTGAAGTCGATCAGGTTGCCCATGTTTATGTCCTCCTCGTACCGTTCGTCGCTTAAGGATCCTTCGCTACGCTCAGGATGACACCGACTTTTGAATCGGCGCACTGCGCAGATTCCAACAATAGTGTCATCCTGAGCGCAGCGAAGGATCCTTCTGTCTTCAGAGCAGCTTGCGCAGCTCCGTCTTCAGGATCTTGCCGTAGTTGTTCTTCGGCAGCGCCTCGATGAACTTGTAGTCCTTGGGGCGCTTGAAGCGGGCGATGTTGTCGAGGCAGAGCTTGTCGAGCTCGGCGGGCGACAGGGTCTGGTTGCCCCGCGCCACGACGAAGGCCACGACCTCCTCGCCCCACTCGGGATGCGGACGGCCAACGACCGAGCATTCGGCGACGCCGGCATGGAGGTTCAGCACGTCCTCGATCTCGCGCGGATAGATGTTGGAGCCGCCCGAGATGATCATGTCCTTGGAGCGGTCCTTGAGCGTCAGCAACCCCTCCTCGTCGAAGGCGCCGACATCGCCGGTCCATAGCCAGCCGTCGCGCAGCGAGCGCGCGGTGGCCTCGGGATTGTTCCAGTAGCCGGTCATCACGGGGTCGCCCTTGGCGATGATCTCGCCGACCTCGCCCACGGGAAGCTGGCGGCCCTTCTCGTCAACGATCCGCACCTCCATGCAGGAATCGGCACGGCCGGCCGAGGCCAGACGCTGCTCCCAGCGCGGATGGGTGCGGTCCCAATGGTATTCGCGGCTGAGATGCGTAATGGTCATCGGGCTCTCGCCCTGGCCATAGAGCTGCGCCAGCTTGTTGCCGAGAATATCGAGCGCAAGCTTGAGGTCCGAGACGTACATCGGTGCGCCGCCATAGGTGATGAGTCTCAACGCATCCGGTTTCAATTCCGAGACGCTGCCATGCTCGATCAGCCGCTTCACCATCGTGGGTGCGAGGAAGATCGAGCATTCGGGCCAGCGGTTCATCAGCTCGACCGTCTCGGGTACCTCGTACTTGCCGCTCTCGGGAAACACCTGCACCGAGCCGCGCGCCAGCATGGCGAAGTTCCACAGGCCCGAGCCATGGCTGATCGGCGCGGCATGCAGGATCGAGCCGCCCGGCGGCGGCCGATCGACGTCGGCATAGTAGTTGAGCGTCATCGACAGCAGATTGCGGTGCGTGAGCATGGCGCCCTTGGGGCGCCCCGTCGTGCCCGAGGTGTAGAACAGCCACGCCAGGTCGGTGGGCTCGGCATCGGCGATCGGGCTCGGGTCGCCCACCGCCATGAACGTGTAGGAGCGCGTCGTGACGTCGACGATCTCTTTCAGCTCGGGCGCCTCCCTGGCGGCCTCGGCGATCGTGTCGGCGAGGTCGGGCGTCACGAAGCAGAGGCTGGCGCCGGAATTCTCCAGGATGAACGCGAATTCCTTGGCGTGCAGCTTGGCGTTCATCGGCACGGCGCAGAGGCCGGCATGCCAGATCGCGTACATGACCTCGATCGTCTCGACGCAGTTGGTCATGGCGAAGGCCACGCGATCGCCGCGGGACAGGCCGAAACGACCCAGGAGATGCGTGCTCATCACCGAAACCTTGCGCCACAGGTCGCGATAGGTGAGGTGCAGTGACGTCCCGCGCGCCAGCGCGGGCAGGTCGCGGAACTCCTGCGCGGAGCCCAGCAGCAGATGGGCAATATTCATTGGCTTTTCTTTCCTTGCGCCGACTATTGCAGGCACGGCATCGACCTTGCAATGTGCCGCCCATGCAGGATTTCGATTTCGCCATTGTCGGCGCCGGCATTGCCGGCGTCTCCGTCGCCTATCACCTCGCACCGCATGCGAAAGTGATCATCCTCGAGCGCGAGAACGTGCCCGCCTATCACACGACGGGCCGCTCCGCCGCGCTGCACTCGGAGACCTACGGCAGCGCGCAAATTCGCGCTATCACGGTCGCCTCCGGCCGTTTCTACCGCAATCCGCCCGCGGGCTTCTCCGACCATCCGCTGCTGACGCCACGCGGCGCGCTGATCGCGGGCCATGCCGGGCAGGAAGCCGCCGTGAAGGCAGCCGCCGCCGACTACGCCCAGCTCGTCCCCTCGGTGCGCTGGCTGGAGCCGGCCGAGGTGCTGCGCCGCCTGCCCATCCTCAAGCCCGAAGCGGCCGGCGGCGGCGCGGTGTTCGAGCCCGAGGCCGACGATATGGATGTGGCCTCGATCCACGGCGGCTTCCTGAAGGGCGCGCGCGCCGCGGGCGCGGTACTGCGGCTCAACGCCGAGGTCCTCGGCCTCACGCGCCTCGACGGGATGTGGAACGTGGCCCTGCGCGACGGCGATGTCGTGCGCGCGGCCAACATCATCGACGCCGCCGGCGCCTGGGCCGACGTGCTGGGCGGCCTTGCGGGCTGCGTGCCGATCGGGCTGGTGCCGAAGCGGCGCACCGCCTTCACCTTCGACGCGCCGCAGGGGCTCGACCTCACGCCGCTGCCGATGATGATCGACTTCGACGAGAGCTTCTATTTCAAGCCGGAGGTCGGGCAGTTCCTGGGCTCCCTCGCCGACGAAACGCCCTCGCCGCCCTGCGACGCTCAGCCCGAGGAGATCGACGTCGCCACCGCGGTCGACCGCATCGAGACCGCGAGCACGCTGCAGATCCGCCGCATCAAGAACAAGTGGGCCGGCCTGCGCAGCTTCGTGCACGACAAGAACCTGGTCGCCGGCTACGACCCGAAGATCGAGGGCTTCTTCTGGCTGGCCGGCCAGGGCGGCTACGGCATCCAGACCGGCTATGCCGCCGGCCAGCTCGCCGCCGCGCTGGCATTGGGCAAGCCCCTCCCCGCCGAAGTAGCCGACCTCGGCGTGACCGAAGCGTCGCTGTCGCCGGCCCGATTCGCGGTGGAATGACAGGAAGAGGAAGGATCCTTCGCTGCGCTCAGGATGACACCTTTTCTCCAGGGTCGCACCACGCCAACCCTAATAACAGTGTCATCCTGAGCGCAGCGAAGGATCCTTAAAAACCGCGAGACGACTGCCTCAGGTGCCGACGCACCAGATGACACGGGAATCGACCCTCACTATGGTCGCCCCCGCGGGGCCCCCGTGGCGGAATTGGTAGACGCCAGCGACTTAAAATCGCTTGATCCGTAAGGGTCGTGCCGGTTCGAGTCCGGCCGGGGGCACCAAGGGTGCCGAAGCTCAGTCGACTTTGCGTCTCGGCGTCACGGATGAGAAAGAAAATGAGGCTGTATCTGTCGTCCTACCGGCTGGGAAATCACCCGGAGAAGCTGATCGAGTTTAGTCGTGCGGGCACCGTTGCGATTGTCAGCAATGCGCTGGATTTCATACCCGATGAGGACCGCCGAACATACGCTCTGGAAGTTTATGATCCTCGCTCCGAATTTCAGTCTCTAGGGCTTCCAACCCGAGATCTTGATCTCCGGCACTATTTTGGGAACCCGCTTGAACTGAAGAACGCCTTGGCAGGGTGTGGCCTAGTATGGGTCTTGGGCGGAAACGCTTTTCTGCTGATGCGCGCCCTGCGGCAAAGCGGTTTTCCCGAGATCATCCGCGGCATGCTGGCCGCCGATGAGATTGCTTATGGCGGCTTTAGCGCTGGCGCGGTCGTCGCCACCCCCACTCTTCGAGGTATCGATCTCATGGACGAGCCGACGCAGCTCGCCGCCGGATATCAAGAAGAGGTTATCTGGGAGGGCATGGGTTTGGTGAATTTTTCAATCGTCCCCCATTACCGATCTGATCACCCCGAAGCCGGTGCAGCCGAGAAGGCGGTCGCATTCATGAAAGCCAACCAGCTGCCGTATAAGGCCTTGTCGGACGGTGAAGTTTTCATCTCACAGACCTAGTACGTAGAGAAATGCGAGAATCGGGAGCCAAGTGTCAGCTTCGTATTCCAGCTAGGTATTTCCCTTCGGGCTTCCCCGTAAGCTCGCCAGACGAGCGGCATCGCGGCTCGACGCGAAGGCCGCGATCCGGATCGATTCCGCCATGATCGCCGCCTTCTTCTTCCCGTTCGAGTAAAAGGCGTTCTTCAGGTAAGTGAGCTGTTCGTCCAGCTGCTTGCCCTTGACCGCATCGCCGGCGGCGACGGTCGCGATGACGATCTTCATGATCTGGAAGAGCGCTTCCTCATTCTCAGTCAGGATCGCACTCTCTTTCTTCCTGCTATCCTCTGACATGGGACCCTCTATTGTTAGGCGCGGATTTCTAGTCCTCGTCCATCGGCGGGTCTAGGGTGAGTCGATGAGCATCAACAGTCCGGGTACGGCCATGGGCGAGCCGATCAGGCGGCCGGTGACGCATCACTTCACCTTGACCCCGCCCTTCTCGCTGGCCGACCTCGCCTTCTCGGTGAAGACCTTCGCGGCCGGCATCGGTGCGCTGCTGATCTCCTACTGGCTGGAGGTGAAGGAGCCGCAATGGGCGCTCGTCACCGTCTATCTGCTGTCGCAGCCGATGGTCGGCGCCATCCTGTCCAAGAGCGCCTACCGTCTGGTCGGCACGGCGTGCGGCGCAGTCTTCGCCCTGGTCTGCACCGGCCTGTTCGCGCAGTCCGGGCCGCTGTTCATCTTGGGCATGGCCGTGTGGCTCGCCTGCTGCACCATCGGCGCCACCCTGTCGCGCAACTTCGCCTCCTACGGGTTCGGCCTTGCCGCATACTCCGCGCTGATGATCGGCTTCGGCTCGATCGACGCGCCCGACGATGCATGGCGCATGGCCGGCGACCGCGTGACCGAGGTCGGCCTCGGCATCGTCTGCGCGGCGCTTGTGCATATCGTGTTCTTCCCGCGCTATGCCCACGACGTGCTGGACGGCTCGATCCGCACGACCTTCTCCTCGCTGGCGCGCTATGCCGCTGTCGTGCTGCGGCCCGGCACGCCCGACCATGTCTTCCATGACATGCGCCGGCAGATGTCGGCCGATATCGTGAAGTTCGACGCGCTGCGCTCCTATGCCGTGTTCGAGACGCCTTCCCTACAGCAGGACGACGAGGCGCTGTCGCGCACCCTGCGGGCCTTCCTCGGCCTCCTCTCGGTCGCTCGCGGCCTCTTCATCCGGCTGACCGGGTTGCGCGAGCGCGAGGATCAGGCGGTCGCGGCGCAGCTCGAACCGGTACTCGACCGGGTGGCCGGCCTGCTGGAGACGATCGCCGCCGAGGCCGACGGCCCGCATTCTCCCGCCGTCGTGAACGCGCTCGACGAAGCACGACGGGCACTGGCCGACGCACGGACCGAACTGGAGGCGCTGGCGTGCACCGCGCCGATCGAACAGGTGAGCGATAGCCTTCTGGTCCTGCAGCGCACCGGCGATATGGTGACAAGTCTCGTCCGCGCCGTCGCCGCCTCGACCGGCGGCGCAGCGGTCGAGCCGCCGGGGCCGCGCATGGCCGCGACGGTCGAACCCGACATGACGAAGGCGCTGATCCAGGCAGCGCGCGCGGTGCTGGCCGTCGCCACAATCGGCACCTTCTGGATCTTCTCGGCCTGGACCGCCGGCAGCATGGCAATGACCGGCCTGGCGGTGATGATGGTGTTCTTCGCCACAGCCGAGAACCCCGCCCAGATGGCGCTCAGCTTCGTGATGGCCGTCGCGCTGGCGATGGTCGTCGGCTTCTTCGGCATGGTCGTCATCGTGCCGCAGGTCGGCGATTTCGTGCCGCTGGCTGCCTTCCTGGCGCTGGTCCTGATCCCGTCGGGCCTGGTCATGACCAAGCCGGCCTATGCCTTTCCAGCCGCGGTCTTCTCGGCCTTCTTCGCCACGCAGATCGGCCTGGGCAACGTGCCGACCTTCGACATCGGCCCCTATATCGACAATTCGATCGGCCTGCTGCTCGGCCTCTGCGGCGGCGTCCTCATGATCGCGATGGTCATGCCCTACGACCCCGCCCAGCCGCGGCTACGCGAATGGATCGATGTGGTGAGCGCCGTGCCCGGCGCGGCGCGCGGCGAGCGGCCCGAGATCAATGCGCGCCTGCCGATTCTGCTCGCCCTGCTGAAGCTGATGCCGCGCCTCGACCTCACGAAGACGCCCGATGACGAAACGATGAACGGCAGCTTCGGCCTCGCCTCGATGAGCCTCGAACTGGCTCGCCTGCGCAACAGGATCGACACGCCCGCCTTCCCCGCCGACGCGCGCGACCGCGCCAGTGCCTGCCTCGACCGGCTGGCGGAGGGCTTCGATCGGCTGCCGCAAGCCGACGGTCCGGGCGCCCGCGCGGAGATCGTGGACGTGGCCGTTGCCGCGGTGGCCTCGACTCGCGCCGATCTCGCGGCGCTTCCGCGCAGGCCGGGCGATGCCGGTACGATATCGCTGGCGCATGCCCAGGCCTCGTTGCATTTCATTGCCGATCGGCTCGATATGGACCGGGCCTTCCTGATGCGTACGCTTTCCTGATCGAAGCGGAGCCATGCAGAACACACTCGGCATCGAGAGCCTGAAACCCCTCGACTTCTTCGGCTTCTACCTGCCGCCCATGGTCCTGTGGGCGCTGGTGGCGCTGGTGCCGTTCCTCGTCATCCGGCACCTGCTGAGTTGGAGCGGCGCCTATGCCTTCATCTGGCACCGGCCGCTATTCGACGCGGCGCTGTTCGTGACGATCGTCGGCGGGCTGGTCTTATCGGGAGGCACGCGGTGGCTCTAGGCAGGCATGCGATCCGCGTCGGCATCACCCTCGTCATGACCGCCGCTGCGGTCGCCGTCGGGTGGAAGCTGTGGAACATCTACATGTACGAGCCGTGGACGCGCGACGCCCGCGTGCGCTCGATCATCGTCAACCTCGCACCCGACGTGTCGGGCCTGGTCTCCAAGCTGAACGTCGCCGACAACCAGCAGGTCAAGAAGGGCGACGTGCTGTTCGTCGTCGAGCGCGACCGCTTCCTGGCGGCCCAAGCGCAGGCCCAGGCGCTGGTCGAGAACCGGCGCGCCAGCCTGCAGCTCGCCAAGGACAACGAGAAGCGCGACGAGGACGTCTACAAGGTCGATCCCGGCGCCATCTCCGCGGCCAATGTCGAGGCCCGCCGCGCGGCAGCACTTGTCGCGGCAGCCGAGGTCGACCAGGCCGTAGCGGCCCTCCAGACGGCCAACATCAACGTGGAGCGTACCGAGGTGCGCTCACCGGTGAACGGCTACGTCACCAACATGACCGCCAGCGTCGGCGACTACGCCAATACCGGCACGCCCGTGCTGGCGATCATCAACAGCGACGCCTTCTACGTGTACGCCTACTTCATGGAGACCAAGCTGCCCTATGTGCGCGACGGCGACGCGGCCGAGGTCCAGCTCATGGCGGGCGACGTGGTGATCCAGGGCAAGGTGCAAGGCGTGAGCCGCGGCATCGCCGAGGCAGGCGTCGACGGGGTCGGCCTGCTGGCCAACATCAACCCGAACTTCACCTGGGTCCGGCTGGCCCAGCGCGTCCCGGTCCGTATCGACCTGGGCCCGATCCCGCCCGGCGTACGCCTGGTGGCGGGCCTGACGGCGACCGTTACCGTGAAGCCGTCCGGCGAGAAGAAGTAAGCCCTCGCCTACTCCCTATAGTGACAGGCGGCCCAATGGCCGGGGCGCTTCTCTTCGAGCACCGGCGAGCGCTGGCTGCAGTCCGGGCGCGCGATCGGGCAGCGGGTGTGGAAGTGGCAGCCTGACGGCGGGCGGATCGGGTTGGGCACGTCGCCCTGAAGCATGATGCGCTTGCGCTTGATCGTCGGGTCGGGGATCGGCACAGCCGAGAGCAGCGCTTCCGAATAGGGATGCAGCGGCGTGTCGTAGAGCTCCTGCGCCGGCGCGATCTCGACGACCCTGCCGAGATACATCACGGCGATGCGCGTCGAGATGTGCTCCACGACACTGAGATCGTGGGCGATGAACAGGTAGGTAAGGCCGAACTGCTCCTGCAGGTCTTCCAGCAGGTTGATGACCTGCGCCTGGATCGACACGTCGAGCGCAGACACCGGCTCGTCGCAGATCAGCAGCTTGGGCTCGACGGCGAGCGCGCGGGCGATGCCGATGCGCTGGCGCTGGCCGCCGGAGAATTCGTGCGGGAAGCGCCGCATGTGATCGGGCCGCAGGCCCACTGTCTCGAGGAGCTGCACGACGCGATCCTCGAGCTCCTGCCGCGACTTGACCAGCTTATGGATGGTCAGCGCTTCGCCGATGATCGCACCGATCGTGAGGCGCGGGTTCAGCGAGGCGTACGGGTCCTGGAAGATGATCTGCATGTCGCGCCGCATCGCCTGCAGCGCGTTGTGATCCATCTTCATGACGTCGTTGCCCTGGAACCAGACCTCGCCGGAGCTCGGTTCGATCAGGCGCAGGATGCAGCGGCCGGTCGTCGACTTGCCGCAGCCCGACTCGCCCACCACGCCCAGCGTCTCGCCGGCGCCGATGTCGAAGCTGACGCCGTCGACAGCGTGAACTTTGTCGACCACGCGTGAGAGGATGCCGCCACGGATCGCGAAATGCTTGCGCAGGTCGCGGACCGAGAGAAGCGGCTTGCTCGTATTGGGGGCAGTCACCGGGGTGCTCACAGCACGCACCTCACATAGTGTCCGGGGCCGACCTCCTTAAGAGGTGGGATCGCCTGGGTGCAGACGTCCATGGCATACTTGCAACGCGAGGCGAAGCGGCAGCCGGGCGGCGGATCGAGCAGGTTGGGCACGGTGCCGGCAATGGCCTCCAGCCGCTGCTTCTTTTCGGCCGAGCGGTCGACGCGCGGGATCGAGCGGATCAGGCCCTGCGTGTAGGGATGGCGCGGATTGCCGAACAGCGCCTCGACCGGCGCCTCCTCGACGACCTTGCCGGCATACATGACAGTGACCCTTTGGCAGGTCTCGGCGACCACGCCCATCGCATGGGTGATCAGCATGATGGCCATGCCGAACCGCTCCTTCATCTCCTGCATCAGCTCCAGAATCTGCGCCTGAATGGTGACGTCGAGGGCGGTGGTCGGCTCGTCGGCGATCAGCAGCTTGGGCTGGCAGGACAACGCCATGGCGATCATCACGCGTTGGCGCATGCCGCCGGAGAACTGGTGCGGATAGTCATGCACGCGGCGCTGCGGGTTGGGAATGTTCACCAGCCGCAACATCTCGGCGGCGGCCACCATCGCCTGCTTGCGCGACAGCTTCTGGTGCAGCTCGATCACCTCGGCGATCTGGTCGCCCACCGTGTAGACGGGATTGAGCGAGGTCATCGGCTCCTGGAAGATGATCGCGATCTCCTTGGCGCGGATCTTGTCCATCTCTTCCAGCGAGAGCGGGATCAGGTCCTTGCCCTGCCACAGGATCTGCCCGTCCTCGAAGCGGCCGGGCGGCATGTCGATCAGCTTCAGCACCGATCGCGCGGTGACGGTCTTGCCGCAGCCCGACTCGCCCACCACGCCCAGTGTCTCGCCGCGATCGATATGAAGGTCGACCCCGTCGACGGCACGAACCATGCCGTCGTCGGTCTTGAACCAGGTTTTCAGCCCACGAATGTCCAGCAGAGGTTCGGCCACGCTACACCAGTCCTAGAGAACACGTCGCGGATCGAGCGCGTCGCGCAGTCCGTCGCCGATGAAGTTGATCGCCAGCACGGTGATGAAGATCAGCGAGCCGGGGAACAGCGCCCAGTGTGGGGCGATGTCGAGATAGTCCTTGGCGTCGCGCAGCACGCTGCCCCAGGTCGGCACGTCGGACGGGAAGCCGAGGCCGAGGAACGACAGCGTCGACTCCGCGATGATGGCGGCGGCGATGTCGATGGTCGCGACCACGATCACCGGCCCGAGCGCATTGGGCAGGATGTGCTGCATCACCTGGCGCAGCCGCGAGGCGCCCAGCGCCCGGGCGGCCTCGACGAACTCCTTCTCGCGCAAGGACAGGAACTGCGCACGCACGAGGCGCGCCGCCGACATCCAGCGCGTGCCACCGATGACGGCGACGATCAGCACGAAGGCACCGCCCTCGACGCCCAACACGCCCTTCACCGGTTCGCGGAACAGGTAGATGACCAGCAACAGGAGCGGCAGCTGCGGCAACGACAGGAAGAGGTCGGTGACCCACATCAGCGCCGCATCGACCCGGCCGCTCGACATCCCGGCGATGGCGCCGACCAGCACGCCGAAGAAGATGGCGACGATCATGGCGGCGACGCCGACCGCGATCGAGATGCGGCCGCCGTAGATCAGGCGCGCCAGCAGGTCCTGGCCGAGATCGTCGGTGCCCAGCGGATGGGCCCAGGACGGTCCCTGCAGCTTGGCGGCGAAATCGATCTCGTTGATCGCCACCGGCCAGAGGAACGGCCCGGCCAGCACGCCGAACACGATCAGGAACAGCGCAAAGGCCGAGAACAAGGCCATCTTGTGCCGCCGGAAGCGGCGCCAGGCCTCGTGCCAGGGCGAGAAGCGCTGCGCCTTGCGGGCGCCAGGCGCCGCGACGGGCGCGCTAGCGGAAAGCGATGCGGGGGTCGAGCCAGCCATAAAGGATATCTGCGATGAGGTTGAAGATGACGACCAGGCAGGCCGAGACGAAGGTGACGCCCATGACGACGGGCGTGTCGTTGGAGAGCATGGAGGTGATCAGCAGCGAGCCGATGCCGGGAACGCGGAAGATCTGCTCGGTGACGACGGCGCCGCTGAAGACGATGGGCATCTGCAGCGCGACCAGGGTCACGACCGGGATCAGCGCCGTGCGCACTACGTGCCGGGTGATGACCTTGCGCTCGCCGATGCCCTTGGACCGCGCCGTGGTGACGTAGTCGAGGCGGATCACGTCGAGCACCGAGGAGCGCACGAAACGCACCAGCGCCGCGCCCTGGAAGAGCCCGAGCACCGTCACCGGCATGATCGACTGCTTGATGTGCTCCCAATAGAACTGCCAGCCGGTCGCGTTGATGTCGGCGCGGTAAACGAACGGCAGCCAGTCGAGCTGGATCGAGAAGATCAGGATCAGCACCAGGCCGGTGAAGAAGGTCGGCAGCGAGAAGCCGATGAAGGCGAAGGTGTTGGCGATCTGGTCGAACAGCGAATAGGGCCGGGTCGCCGCCAGCACGCCGACCGGAATGGCGATCGCGATCGCGAGGATCTGCGACGCGCCGATGACGACCAGGGTCACAGGCAGGCGCTGCATGATCAGCGTGCTCACGTCCATGCGGCTGACGAAGGAGAACCCCCAGTCGCCCTGCAGCAGGGCGATCAGCCAGTGCCAGTAACGCATCCAGATCGGATCATCGAGACCGAACTTGGCGCGCAGCGCGGCGCGCACCTCGGGCGGAACCGCCGGGTTTGTCGCCAACTCGTCGAAGGGATCTCCCGGCGCCATGGCCAGGAGGGTGAAGAGCACGATGCTGATCCCGAGCAGACTCGGGATCATGATCAGGAGCTTCCGGATTACGTACTGCCTGCTCACGCGATGGACCTGCAAAAAAGAAAGCCCTCCCCGCGTGTCGCGGGGAGGGCGTTTTCGGACTTACGCGTCCTTGAACCAGTCGCTGAGGTCCGAGGTATTGTTGTCCCAGCCGCTGATCTGACAGTTGAGTTTCAATGCCTGCGCCGAGACGGTCGGACGCTGCACGACACCCATCAGGATGTGGTTCTGGACGGCGAGGTCGTTCATCTTGATGAACGAAGCGGCGCGCTTGACGGGATCGAGCTCCGCCTCGGTCTCGCGGTAGAGCTTGTCGCACTCGGGGCTCTGCCAGCGGGTGATGTTACGCCCCTGCCACTTGTTCTCCTTGGTGGCCGCTTCCCACGAGACGAGCTGGAGCATGTGCGTGCCCGGATCGGGCTGGCCCATGGTCGTCGTGTACATCTCGAGGTCGGTGTAGAACTTCGTGTAGGTGTCCGGATTAGCCACGTCCGACGAGAAGAACACCGACGCCGTCACCGACTTCAGCTCGATGTCGATGCCGGCCTTCTGGGCCGCCTGCTTGACGATGGCCTGCGTCTTCTGGCGCGGCTGGTTGATCGAGGTCTGATAGACGAACTTGAGCTTCTTGCCGTCCTTGGCGCGGATTCCGTCGGCGCCCTTCTTCCAGCCGGCCTTCTCGAGGATGTCGTTGGCCTTGTCGACGTTGAACTCGATCGGGTTGTTCTTGGAATCGAAGCGCGGCGGACCGTACAGGAAGTTGCGCGTCGCCGGACCGGTGCGGCCGTAGATGTGGTCCTGGATCGACTTGTTGTCGACCAGCAACGCCATCGCCTTGCGCACTTCCGGGTCGCTGAGCGTCGGATGCTTGGTCTTCAGGCTCGACCGCTCGCCGTCGACTTCCGTCCACGGATCGGTCGTGTTCATCAGGAAGAACTCGATGTTGCCGCCCGGCGTGATCGAGACGCGGCCCTTGCCGCCCTTCTCCAGGCGCGTGAGGATCTCGTCCTCGACCTGCAGGTTCCAGGCGAAGTCGAATTCGCCGGTCTGCAGCACCGCGCGCGCCGCCGAGACGGCATCGCCGCCGCCCTTCATCTCGACCGAGTCGAAGAACGGCTTGTTGGCCTGGTGGTAGTTCGGGTTTGCGACACCCGTCACCAGATCGCCCGGCTTGAAGTCCTTGAACATGTAGGGGCCGGTGCCAACCGGCTTCAGGTTGGTGGGTGCGTCGCGCGACTTGGCGCCGATGAAGTCGGCGAACAGGTGCTTCGGGATCAGCATGCCGCGCGTGCCGACGAAGGCGTCGGCCCAGAACGGCGTCGCCTTCTTGAAATTCACCTTGACCGTGTACTGGTCGACCTTCTCGACCGTGACATCTTGGTAGGACGCAATCGTATAGGCCGCCGTCGCGGGATCCTTGGCATATTCCCAGTTGAACACGACGTCGTCGGCCGTGAAGGGCTTGCCGTCGTGCCAAGTGACGCCCTGCTTCAGCTTCCAGGTCACCGACATGCCGTCGGCGGCCAGGCCGCCATTCTCCTTGGTCGGGATCTCGGCCGCGAGCTTGGCCTTGAGGTTGCCCTCATTGTCCCACGCCGCCAGCGGCTCGTAGAACAGGCGCGAACCGTCCTGGTCCTTGGTGCCGACCGCGAAGTGCGGGTTGAGAAGCGTCGGGCCCTGCCACCACAGCAGCTTGAGGGGGCCGCCGCCGCCGCGCTTGGTCGGCTTGTAGGTCGACGGGCTCTGCGCCATCGCAACGCCGGAATGCATGAGAATCTGACCCGCCGCCGGCGCACCGATGCCCACCGCCATCATCGCCTGCACGAAACCACGCCGCGAAAGCTTGCCGGACTTCACCTTGCCGATGAGTCCACGCAGTTCACGTTCCTTCATTTCAACACTCCCAAGATCGATGCTCTTCCCGATGCCGCCCTCGCTATGCTGCAAGATGCGTGCAATCCTTGATCGTTACAGGCTGTAACGTTGCCGTCAATGACAGCGCCGGCCTTTGGGGGAGACAAACATGGCGTGGATCAGCCTCTTGCTGGCAGGAATTTGCGAAATCGGCTGGCCTGTGGGCCTCAAGCTCGGCTGGACCGACGAGGGCGTGCGGCCGGGGTGGCTGCTCTTTGCCGCGGTTGCCATCCTGGTGAGCGGGGCGCTGCTTATGTGGGCACAACGCACCATCCCGATGGGCACCGCCTACGCAATCTGGACTGGCATTGGCGCGGTCGGTGCCTTCACGGTCGGCATCCTGGCGTTCGGCGATACCGCCTCGACGATCCGCTTCGTCTCGATCGGCCTCATCGTGGCCGGCATCATCGGCCTCAAGCTCGCCTAGGGAGGTACAAATGAGAATGAAGGACAAGGTGGCGCTGGTGACCGGCGCAGCAAGCGGCATGGGTGCAGCCACCGCGCGCCTTTTCGCCCGAGAGGGCGCCAAGGCCGTGGTCGTGGCCGACGTGCTCGACAAGGACGGCGAGGCTGTCGTCGATGAGCTAAAGAAGGGCGGCGGTACAGCGAGCTATGTGCATCTCGACGTAACCAACGAGGCCGAATGGCAGGCGGCCGTCGACAAGACGGTAGCGGCCCATGGCGGCCTGAACGTGCTGGTGAACAATGCCGGCATCTCGGGCTCGGCGGCCGAGGATCTGTACGACACCGCACTCTGGCACAAGTTGATGGACATCAACTCGACCGGCGTCTTCCTCGGCATGAAGTACGGCATCGCCGCCATCCGCAAGACCGGCGGGCCGGGTTCGGTGATCAACCTGTCGTCGATCTCGGGCATCGTCGGCCAGCCCTATATCCATGTCGGCTACAACGCCTCCAAGGGCGCGGTCCGGCTGATCACCAAGGCTGCTGCAGCGCAACATGGCAAGGAAGGCATCCGCGTGAACTCGGTGCATCCGGGTCTGATGCCGCCAATGCGCACCTCCGGGCGTACCGCCGATCCGGTGCAGCGTGCCAAGACCCTGAAGGGTGTGCCGCTCGGCCGCGCCGGCGAGGTCGACGAGGTGGCCAACGCCATCCTCTTCCTGGCGTCCGACGAATCCTCCTACATCACCGGTGCCGAGCTGGTGGTCGACGGCGGCTGGACGGCGGTCTAACGTGGCGGACGACCGCAAGACCGTCGCGCCGTGGAAGGTCCTGGAGTCGAAATACAATTACCGCGACCGATGGCTGGCGCTACGCTCCGACACGGTCGAGCTGCCCAGCGGCCGCGTGCTCACGCCCTTCCACGTCATCGAGCAGCCGGACTGGGTCACCGCCATTGCGATCACGCACGATGGCAACATCGTCCTGGTCGAGGAATATCGTCACGGCGCGAAGCAGGCCGTAATCGAGCTGCCGAGCGGCATCCATGACGGGCCGGGCGACCCGATAGATCAGGTCAAGCGCGAGCTGCTGGAGGAGACCGGCTTCGCGAGCGACGAATGGCACCCGCTCGGCGCGTTCTTCGCCAATGCGCCGCGCCTGAACAACCGTGTCTACTGTTTCGTCGCCCTCGATGCGCGCAGGGTTGCCGAACCGAAGCTGGACGACAGCGAAGACATCGTCACGCACCAGGTGCCGTTCGCGACCTTCCTCGAGGAAATGCGCGACGGGCGCCGCACCTTTCACGGCTTTCAGGGCGGCGCACTGTGGCTGTTGCACACCTTCGCCCGCAAGACACGGGACAGGCGGCTGGCCACGCTGCTGGATTGACTCTCATGTTCCTCTACCCCGCTAGGGGGAGAGGAACATGAGGAGTTACCGCTTCAACTCGCGCAGCCGTCCCGCGATCGCAAGGCACATGAAGCCGCCGATCACGGTGATGTGCTCCATGGCGACGCGGAAGTGCGGCGTGCGGGCAGGCTCCTGCATCGTCCAGAACGGATGGGCGATCACGATGGCGACGACGAGGAAGCCGCTCAGGATGCCGCAGCCCAGCCAGAGCCAGCGATCGAGCAGGATCAGCAGCGACCCGACCAGCAGGGTCGCGACCAGGACGATGTTGAGGAAACCCGCCGGCTCCAGGCCGAGGGTCTTCAGCTCGGCGACGCTGTGCTGGAAGCCGATCAGATGCGCGAGCCCTCCGCTCCAAAAGACGAAGGTCAGCACCAGCCGCGCTAGGAACCAGCCGATACCGCTGTCCAGGAACGCCGCGATCGCGCGCGGCATGTCGTTGCGCCCCATAGGTTGTTCTCCCCCGAGAAGATGCGGCCGGACCATAGGGCGACAAGCTGCCCTCTTCCACTGCGTTCGCTTTCGTGCGTAATTCGGCCATGGTTCGCAAACGACCCGACCAGGGCTGGCGCGCGGCGGCTTTCGCCGTGGCGTTGTTTGCGATCACGCTCAACTTCCTGCAGCCGCTGGCACATGCCGTCCTGATGCGCGACGGCGGCCCCGAGGCCGCCGCCCGGACCTGGGGCGTCTTCTGCCTGCCCACGACCAACGAGGACGGCTCGCAGGCGCCCGATCAACAGGTCGGCAAGATCCACGAATGCTGCCTGGGCCTCGTACAGGCGCCGGCGCTGGCCGAGCCCTCTGACATCGCCTTCCTGCTCGTCGAGCCCGCCGCCGAGAAGGTCGTCTTTGCGGCGAACGACGAAGCCCTCGCTCCCGTCGGCATCCGCGACGGGCCCCATCGACCGCGCGGTCCACCCTCCCCCGTCTGACGTCTGAACCCGCGACGCGCCCTGCCGTGCGTCGCGTTCTTTTGTCATTCGTGGGGAGATTTTCATGTTGTCCGTTCGCGTGGCCACGGCCACCGCTTTCACAGCTCTCGGGCTGCTTCCATTGCTCGCGCGCGCGCAGGATGCGCCGCCGGCCGGCGATCCGGCACCCGCCTCGAGCCAGCAACCGGTGTCGCTGCCGCCGATCACGGTCAGCGCCGGCCGCGGCTCCGACCTCCAGAAACTCGACGTCAGCACCACCGTGATGACCCGCGAGCAGATCCAGGCCACGCCCGAAACCGGCGTCGACCAGATCGTGAATCGGATTCCGGGCATCTGGCTGCCCAACGTCCCGACCGGCCAGCTTCACCCGACCGCCCAGCCAGTCAATATCCGCGGCTTCGGCACCAGCACGACCATCAATACGCTGATCATGGTCGACGGCGTGCCGGTCAACGATCCCTACTTCCGGACCATGAACTGGAGCACCATCCCGAAGAACTCGGTGGAGCGCATCGAGGTCATCCGCGGCGGCGGCGCCACCAGCCTGTGGGGCAACATGGCGATGGGCGGCGTGATCAACATCATCACGCGGGAGCCCGAGAAGACCGGCGCTTCGGCCGACACGAGCTATGGCAGCTACAACAGCTCCACGGCGGAAGTCGCCGGAAGCTACGTCGTGAACGACAAGGTCAAGATCGGCGCGAGCTACAATCATGCCCAGAGCTCGGGCTACAACCTCACGCCCGCCCAGTACCGCAACGCCAACCTCGTCGCGACGGCGTCCAAGGCCGACAATATCGCCGCCAGCGTGTTCCTGACGCCCAACGAGAACCTCAAGCTCTTCGCCAAGGCCTACTGGAACCAGACCTACGAGGACGGGCTGGTCTGGACCTACGCCCACAACAACTGGTCGACCTACCGGCTGCTGGCGGGCGGCAGCTACAAGTTCGACGAGAACCAGTCGCTGAACTTCAGCGGCTGGCTGAGCGGCGGCTCGTTCGGCACCATCAACGTCGGCAGCGGCGCCTACACGCTGAACAACATCAACGCGACCAACCAGTTCGTCAGCCAGATCGAGGCGGCGCCCAACTCAGACATCGGCGGCTCGGTCTTCTACGAGGCCAATTTCGGGCCGTTGCGCGACGTGAAGATCGGCGCCGATGCGCGCCGCACGCTGATCACCGACTACAACAACCTCTACGCCGGCGTGTCGGCCAATCCCACGACCTTCGTGGTGAACGGCGAACACCGCTTCCAGGGCCTGTTCGCGCAGGGCACCTACCGCTTCACCGGCATACCGATCGACATCACGGTAGGCGTGCGCGGCGACTTCTGGCAGGCGATGAACGCCAGCGTGCTCACGACGAACTCCAGCACCCTGAACGTCGTGCCCAATGCCAGCGCGGCGAGCTTCGATCCGCGAGTCGGCTTCAAGTTCTACGCCAGCGACGAGCTGACCCTGCGCGGGGCGATCTACCGCAACTTCTCGGCGCCCGGCATGAACCAGATGTACCGGGTCTTCGCCAGCGGCACCGGCTACACGACGATCAATCCCAACCTGGAGCCGATGACGAACTTCGGCCAGGAGCTGGGCTTCGACTTCGAATGGAAGTCCTTCACCCTCTCGGGCACCTACTTCAACAACAACCTGAACAACTTCATCGACCTCATCACGATCTGCAACACCAGCCCCGCCTGTGCCGCGCCCTTCGTCTCGGCCGCCGGCCTCAGCCCCGCCTTCACGACGGTCCGCCAGTACCAGAATGTCGGCAACGCCACCTTCCAGGGTATCGAGCTGATCGCCACCTGGCAGCCGTTCGAGCAGCTGCGGCTGACCGGCGGCTTCACCCAGACCACGGCCTATCTCACCAGCTCGGTGAACCCGACGCTGGTACGGACCGGCGTGCAGCTCGGCCAGGTGCCGAGCTACATGTTCACGGCGGGCGTGGAATGGCGGCCGATCGAGACCCTCATCCTGACGGCATCGATGAAGTCGTTCCCGCAATACTGGAACGACACCAACCACACGCAGCTGAACGACGGCGCGACCCTGATCGATCTCGGCCTGCGCTGGACGCCGGTGAAGGACGTCGACATCTATGGCAGTATCCAGAACCTGACGAACGTCCAGTATCTGGCGCAGGGCTATACGCGGACCTCGTTCGAGGGCTCGACGGTCAACCCGTCCGCCATCCCGCAGCTCGGCATGCCGCTGACTGCCACCGCCGGCTTGAGGGTGAAATTCTGATGCGCGCTCTTCTCGCCTTCGTGGCCGTCCTGCTGTTTGCCGGCACTGCCGCCGCGCAGCACCAGCACGGCAAGCCGGCGGCCGCGACGCCGGAAGCCTTCACGGCGACGCCGGCCTTCGGGCCGGACGGCACGCTGTGGCTGGTCCGTGCCATGGCCGACAGGATCGTGGTCGTGCGCTCGACCGACCTCGGCAAGACCTTCTCCGAGCCGGTCGCCGTGACGCCCGAACCGATGAACCTCGACTGGGGCCCCGATGCGCGCGCGCGCATCGTGGTCGACCCCAAGGGCGGCCTGGTCGTCACCTTCGCGATCTTCCAGGACCGCAACTTCAACGGCCGTGCCTTCTATTCGCGCTCGAACGACAACGGCGCGACCTTCAGCAAGCCACGGCCGATCACCGCCGATTCGACCAGCCAGCGCTTCGAGACGGCGGCGGTCGATCCCTCGACGGGCCGTGTCTTCGCCACCTGGCTCGACAAGCGCAACGGTCCGAAGGCGCGCGCCGCCGGGAAGCCTTATCCCGGCGCGGCGTTGGCCTATGCCTGGGAGGATGGCGAGGCGGGCTTCGGCCTGACCAGCATCGCCCTCGACAATACCTGCGAATGCTGCCGCCTCGGCGTCGCCTTCGCCGGCCCCGGCAAGCCCGCCGTCGTGTTCCGCAACATCTTCCCCGGCTCGGTCCGCGACCATGGCGTCGTCACTTTCAAGGACGAGAAGACGCCCGGCCCCGTGCGCCGCGTCAGCGCCGACGACTGGAAGATCGAGGCCTGCCCGCATCACGGGCCCAGCATCGCGATCCTGCCGGACGGTTCCTATCACGTCGCCTGGTTCACCGACGGCTCGGCGCGCAAGGGCCTGTTCTATGCCCGCGCCGACAATGGCGACACGCCGTTCGCCGCGCCACGAGCGCTGTCCACGCCCAGGCGCCAGCCGGCCCGGCCGTACCTGCTGGCCAACGGCAGCGCCCTTCACCTCGTGTGGAAGGAGTTCGACGGGAACAAGTCGATGGTGCGCTGGCAGGTGAGCCACGATAGTGGCCGCACCTGGACCGATCCGCGCACCGTCGCCGATACCGAGGACGCCTCAGACCATCCGCTGCTCGTCGCCACTGCCGGCCGCGCTTATCTGTCGTGGCTCACCAAGGCCGACGGCTACCGCCTGATCCCGCTCGAGAACCAGCCATGATCCGCGCGTTCTTCCTCGCCCTCGTGCTGGCACTCGCCTCGGCCGGCGCACAATCGGCCGACCTGCAGTCCTTCGGCCGCGGAAGCTGGTCCAAGCTGCGCGCCGCTCATGACGGCCAGCCGACCGTCGTGCATTTCTGGGGCCTCACCTGCGCGCCCTGCCTCATCGAGATGCCCGAATGGGGCAAGCTGCGCGCCGAGCGACCCGACATGAAGCTGGTGCTGATCGCCGCCGATCCGGTGCCGCAGGATCCCGCGCGCGTGAACGACATGCTGGCGCGGGCCGATCTCGCCAAGGCCGAGAACTGGGCCTTCACCGACCGCTTCAACGAGCGGCTGCGCTACGAGATCGATCCCGTCTGGGCCGGCGAGCTGCCCCGCACCCTGCTGATCGACCGCGACGGCAAGGAGACCGTCCTCACGGGCGTCGCCGATCTCGCCGAAGTCCGCGCCTGGCTCGACGCGCAGAAGAAACGCTGAGCCCCCGCATTCATTTGTCAGGAGTCCATTCCATGTTGTGCCGCCGCCTCATCCTCGCCGCCGTCGTCTCCCTCCTCGCGCTCCCCGCCATGGCTCAAGACTACAAGGTCGGGTCCCTCGAGATCACCACGCCGTGGACGCGCGCCACGCCGCCGTCAGCGCGTACCGGCGGCGGCTTCATGACCATCACCAACAAGGGCACGGTTGCCGACAAGCTGGTCTCGGCGCGCAGCAACGCGTCGGACAAGGTCGAGATCCACGAGGTCCAGATGGATGGCAGCGTGATGCGCATGCGCGAGCTGGCGAACGGCCTCGAGATCGCACCGGGCGCTACCGTCATGCTGAAGCCCGGCGGCTACCACATCATGTTCATGGAACTGAAGGCACCGATCGCCAAGGACGCCAAGGTGCCGCTCACGCTGGTCTTTGAGAAGGCCGGCAGCGTCGACGTAGAGCTCACCGCCCAGGCCATGGGCGCCATGCCACAAGGGCACGGGAAGAATTAGAACCTTCCCGTCTTAAATCCCCGCACCACCTCATCCTGAGGAGCCGCGCGGAGCGCGGCGTCTCGAAGGATGGGCAACAGACGTGGTGCGCGTGCCCATGCTTCGAGACGGCTGCTGCGCAGCCTCCTCAGCATGAGGTTGGTGTTGGTGGTCGGCCATGAGGGCCGACCATCATTCACTACATCGCCTTCAGCAGCTCGATGGCGATCAGGACCATGCCGATGACCGACACGAACCAGGCCAGCGTGCGCAGCCAGGCGATGCCGGCGACGTAGATCACGGCATAGGCGACGCGGCCCCAGAAGAAGATCATCGCGCCCATCGCCGTCATGGCATTGGCCTTGCCGGCCACCGCAGCGATCAGCACCAGTGCCGCGAACAGCACCATGTTTTCGATCATGTTGAGATGGGCGCGCTTGGCCCGTCCCGCCCAGCCCCTGATCTCGGGCAGGCCTTCGCGGTTGCCGGCCAGGGTGGGCAGGCCGACCGCCTGGTTGGCGCCCATGGCCGCCACCAGCATCTGTGCGAACGTCAGGATCACGGAGAAGAGGAGGTACTTCAGGTCCGGAGACATTTGCGTTTCTCCCGTTAGTTATTTGGTCCCGAAGAGACGGTCCCCCGCATCGCCGAGCCCGGGAACAATATACCCGTGATCGTTGAGTTTTGCATCGATCGCTGCCGCGAACACCGGAACGTCGGGATGGACCTCGGCGAAGGTCCGCGCCCCCTGCTCCGAGCCCAGCACGCAGATGAACTTGATCCGCTTGGCGCCGGATTCCTTCAGCCGGTCGACCGCCGCGATGGCCGAATGGGCGGTCGCCAGCATCGGATCGCAGACGATGACGTCGCGGTCGGAAATATCCTGCGGGATCTTCAGGTAGTACTCGACCGCCTGCAGCGTGCGCGGGTCGCGATAGAGGCCGACATGGCCGACGCGGGCCAGCGGCACGAGGTCGGTCACGCCCTCGGCAAGGCCGAGGCCGGCGCGCAGGATCGGCACGACGACCAGCTTCTTGCCGTCGAGCATCGGCGCGTCCATCGCCTCGATCGGCGTCTCGATGCGCGTCTGCATCATCGGCAAGTCACGCGTGGCGTCGTAACCCAGCAGCAGCCCGATCTCGCGCAGCAGGCGCCGGAAATTCGTGCTCGACGTCTCCTTGTCCCGCAGCTTGGTGAGCTTGTGCTGCACCAGCGGATGCGAAACGACATGGATCGAGTGCGGCAATGACATCGTCTTCTTCTCCCCAGAAACCCTAGAACACCGTGCCGTCGCTTTCGACCGCGATGGGCGGCCCGCCGCCGGGACGGCGCTCCGCCGCCAGCCGGCGACCGGCAAACCATGTGCCGGCTTCCAGCACCTTCACCAGTGGCAAGCGCGCCGCATCCATGCCCAGATGCAGGCGGACATGCTCGGCGATCTGGTCGAGCAGCGCCACGGTGAGCGCCCGCCATTCCACGATCGCCTCGTCGCCCGGCGCAAAGCTCTTCTCAAGCAGTGCGGTCTGCTTCGGCCGCAGCGCACCGGCGTCGACCAGCAGGCCGCCGTTGCGATACTCCGGCAGCCCGGTCAGCGCGTCGAGCGCCGCGACCTTCAGGCCGGCACCCTCGATCGGCTCGACCAGCGAGTAGCTCATCCACTGCGAGAGCTTGTGGAACGGCACCAGCCCGACCACCGGATGCTCCCACACATCGCCGCGCGGCGACGGCCAGATGGGCGAAAGCTTGTCCAGCACGGCGGCCAGGATGGCTTCGGCCTTCACCTCCCCGCCAGTGGCCACGATGTCGAACAATGCGCCGGGCCGCTCCAGCCCGACGTTGCCCAGCTTGCGCAGCAATTCGGCGCGGCCTTCGAGGCCCAGCAGCGGATTATGCGCCTTCACCTGGAAGCCCATGGCGATATCCATCGGCGTGAGCTTCGCCAGGCGCTCGGCATCGACGCGCAGCGGATCGCCCTTGGCATTGCGGCTGAAGGCGCCGCTGGCGAACATATGCAGGCTGGCGACGCCCAGCCCCTCCGAACGCGCGTAGGTCTCGCCCGTGCCCGGCTCGCGATAGCTCCAAGTCGCGCCGGCGCCGGCGTCGAGCAGGACCGATACGACCGCGAGGTCCATGCGACGCCGCGCGATCTCCTCAGGCGGCAGATGCTTCAGCCGCTCGGCCAGCACGCTCCAGCGGTCGCGGCCACCCGATTCGAAATGCCGCCAGCGCGAATGGAACGGGATTGCCGCCGGATCGGAGAAGCGCTCGCGGGCAACGGCCAATGTCGCCTGCACCGCCGCTTCCAGCCCGTTGAGATCGAGCTGGAACCACTGCGACTGCCCGTCCACGACATACTTCAGAACCTTCGCCGCACGCTCACGGATGGCGACGGGCGTGCGGAGATAAGCGAGATCGTTTCTCAAGATGTGCGTCCACAAACCGGTGTCATCCTGAGCGCAGCGAAGGATCCTTCGCTGCGCTCAGGATGACAAAAATGGAGCGAATCACTCATCGAGTCCTCGTCCCTTGGCTCGCGCCAGCTCGTTCGACCCGGGCTTGGTCTCGCTGAAGTAGCCGGCGGCCTTCTTGGCATCCATCTCGACCAGCGCGTCGGCGGGGATCAGGTGTTCGGGGATCGGCACCTGCTCGACGATGTCGATACCCTGCTCGCGCAGCGCGTCGGACTTCATGTTGCTCATCGAGGCGAAGCGGTCGATGCGGCTGATGCCCAGCCAGTGGAAGATGTCGGGCATCAACTCCTGGAAGCGCATGTCCTGGACGCCGGCCACGCATTCGGTGCGGTTGAAGTATTGCGCCGCGGAGTCGCCGCCGGGCTGGCGCTTGCGCGCGTTGTACACGAGGAACTTCGTCACCTCGCCCAGCGCCCGGCCCTCCTTGCGATTGTAGATGACGACGCCGACGCCGCCCTTCTGCGCCATGTCGATGCAAATCTCGATGCCGTGCGCGAGATAGGGCCGGCAGGTGCAGATGTCCGAGCCGAACACGTCGGAGCCGTTGCACTCGTCGTGGAGGCGGCAGGCGATCTTCGTCTCGGTTTTGCCGAGCTTCGACACGTCGCCGAAGAAGTAGATCGTGGCACCGCCGATCGGCGGCAGGAACAGTTCGAGGTCGGGCCGCGTCACCAGCTCGGTATACATGCCGCCGGTCTGCTCGAAGAGCGTGCGGCGCAGGTCCGTCTCCTTGACGCCGAACCGCTCGGCAATGCCGGGCAGCCACCAGACCGGTTCGATGGCCGCCTTGGTCACCTTCACGTCGCCCGAACCGCTCAGTATGTCGTTGTCGGGCTTCAGCCGGCCGGCCGCCAGCGCCTCCATGATCTCCGGCATGTTCACATGCGCCTTGGTGACGGCGATCGTCGGCCGGATGTCCCAGCCCGCCGCCAGTCTGTCGGCGAAGACCTCGGAGACCATGTGGCCCCACGGATCGAGCGACACGATCTTCTTCGGGTCGAACCAGGCCTCGAACGGCCCGATGCGCTCGGCGGGCGAGGTATTGGTGAGGTCCGGCCGGTGGTCGGCCTTGAGCTCCTGCGCGGCGATGGCCAGCGCGCGATAGATGCCGTAGCTGCCGGAATGGACGCCGATGACGTTGCGGCGGGAGGTGAGCCCGACCGTGCCGACGACCGGTCCGCGCATCGCAGGATCGCGCGCGCCCCAGACCACCGGAGGGGCCGGCTGGCCGCCCTGGCTGGGATGGGTATTCAGTCTGATATGCGCCATGTGCTTTCCGGTCCTCTGGGAGCGGGAAAGCGAGGAAGCTTACAGCGGTCAGATGACCAAAGGAAGACGCCGGTATGGCCCGGCAAAGGCGTGGCTGGCCGGACTTTCACGGACCGTGACGAAGGAGGCTATTCCCCCGCAGCGGAGCGGAGGCTCTCGCGTCTCGCTTACTCCCCACCCCCGCCATCTCCGCCGCCGCCATCGCCTCCCCCACCGCCGGCATCTCCGCTGCTATCGGCGGAGATTTCGATCGAGAAACCTCCCCAGAAGACCCTTCGATCCGCGGTCGCGCCGTCTGCCGCCGTTTCCGGCCAGACATTTGCGATACCCTTCGCCAGGATAGAACCGCCGACCACACCGAAAACGATACAACCAATCCAGGCGGGGCCGTTCTTCGCCAGAGGATTCATGCAGTACACCAAGACTCGTGCAGTGATGATCGTCACGACGATCATCACCGATTGAACAAGCCCGAAGGGGATTATGATCCTGCGCGACATGGGTGCGGTTTCTACTGGTTATACTACCAGTTCCCGCGGTCGGCTTCGAAAATCCACCTGGGTCGACCTTGATCACTACCTGAGGCGACAAGCCTATCCCTTGGCCGCCAGGTCGATGGCGCGGCGGTACATGGTCATCGCGGCTTCAGGAGTATTGTAGCCGGCATGGGCCGTGAGCGTGACATTGTCGAGCTTCAGCAGCGGCTCCTCGGGCGGCGTCGGCTCCTTGCCGAAGACGTCGGTGGCATAGTGGCCGATCCGGCCCGAACCCAGCAGGTCTATCAGCGCCGGCTCGTCGACGACGCCCGCGCGCGCGGTGTTGACGATGATGACGCCGGGCTTGGTTTTCTCCAGCTTCGTGCGGTCGAGGAAGCCGCGCGTGGCGTCGTTCAGGGCGAGATGCAGGCTCACGATGTCGGACTGCGCCAACAGTTCGTCGATCGTCACGGTCGGTACGCTGCCGCCCGAAACCGGCGAGCGGTTGTAGGCGATCACCTTCAGGCCGATCCCCTGGGCGATGCGCGCCATCTCGCGGCCGATGCCGCCTAGCCCGACGATGCCCAGCGTCTTGCCCCTGAGCTCCATGCCCTGCATCGGCCGCCAGCCGCCGCCGCGCATGATGACGTGCATGGTCGAGATGTGGCGCGCCGCGGCAAAGACCAGTCCCATCGCATGCTCGGCGACCGTCGTGTCGCCATAGCCGCTGATGGTCGAAACCTTGATGCCGAGCCGTTCGGCCGCCGCAACGTCGACGAAGCTCGCCGCCCCCGTGCCGAGGAAAACGATGTGCTTCAGACCGGTGCAGAGTCTGAGTGTCGGCTCGCTGAAATAGGTCGCATCGTTGATGACCGTGTCATAGCCCTCGACCGTGCCGGGCACCTCCTCCTCGGAGACCGGTCCCATGCCGACGGTGATCGGAATGTCCGACGCGCCATGAACCCTCTTCCAGACCAGGTCAATGTCGGGCGTCGAATCGATGAACAAGGTCTTCGGCATGGTCTCTCCCCGCCTTTGTCCGGATCTTATCGTTCAGTTTGCTTTCTCATTATCCAGGACACTGCGCACCTTCCGGGCGAGCTGGTCGATCGCGAATGGCTTCATCAGCAGGTCTACGCCGGGATCGACCACGCCGTTATGCACGATGGCGTTGCGCGTGTAGCCGGTCGTGTAGAGTACCTTCAGGTCGGGCCGCCCGGGTTTGACCTCGTCGACGAGCTGGCGCCCGGTCTTGCCCGGCATCACCACATCGGTGAACAACAATCGAACGCCGGGCTGGATCTGCAGCACGCTGCGCGCCTCGTCGGCCGAGCCGGCATGGCGCACCGTGTAGCCGAGCTCGCGCAGCGCTTCGACGGTCGTGCGGCGGACCCTCTCCTCATCCTCGACGACGAGGATGATCTCGTCGGCCCGGCCCTGCGGCAGCGCCGACGATGAGAACGGCTGTGAGGTCGTCTCGGTCACCGGCCCGGTGATCTCGCGCGGCAGGTAGATCTTCACGACCGTGCCCTGCCCCGGCTCGCTGTAGATCTTCACGTGACCGCCGGATTGCTTCACGAAGCCATAGACCTGCGAGAGACCAAGGCCGGTGCCGCGATTGACCGGCTTAGTGGTGAAGAACGGATCGAAGGCCCGCGCGATCACGTCCTGGGTCATGCCGGCGCCGGTATCGCTCACGGCCACCAGCACATACTGGCCGGCCACCACGTCGCCATGGTGGGCGGCATAATCGTCGTCGAGCGAGGCGTTCAGCGTCTCGATGGTGAGCCTGCCGCCGCCCGGCATGGCATCACGCGCATTGACCGCGAGATTGAGGATCGCGCTTTCGAGCTGGCCGGGATCGACCCTTGCGCGCCACAGCCCGCCGCCCAGCACGCTCTCCAGTTCGACCTGCTCGCCGATCGTACGGCGCAGAAGCTCCGCCATGTCCTGGACCAGCGCGTTGAGGTCGATGATGGCCGGCTCGAGCGCCTGCTGGCGCGAGAAGGCGAGCAGCCGCCGCGTCAACGCCGCCCCGCGATTGGCGCCTTCCAGCGCACCGTCGAGATACTTGGCGATGTTCGTGTCGCCCCGCGCCAACCGCCGGCGCGCCATGTCGACGCTGCCGATCACGATCGCCAGCATGTTGTTGAAGTCGTGCGCGATGCCGCCGGTGAGCTGGCCGATCGCCTCCATCTTCTGGACCTGGCGCACCTGACCCTCGGCGGTCTGGCGCGTTATCGTCTCCTGCCGCAGCGCCGCGTTCGCTTCGATCAGCTCGCGCGTACGCTCGACGACTCGGTCTTCCAGCGCCGCGTTGGCATCGGCGAGGTGGCGGCGGGCAGTGGTCATCGACCGGATCAGCGCGATGATCACGGCCGAGACGACGACGAAGAAGCCGAGGCCGGTCAGTTCAGAGGGACCGGAGCGGAACGAGTAGATCGGCTCGATCAGGTAATAGGACGCCATCACCGCCGACAGCACCGTCGCCAGCGTACCCGCGCCCCGGCCACCGACATAGGAAACGATGAGGACGACCGGAAAGAAGGTGATGAAAGGAAAACCTTTAAAGATGTCGCCGATGGCGAAGCGTACCGCGAGCGCGAGGCACGGACCGACAACCGCCAGCAGATAGCCGATCCAGGGACGCCGCCGTAGCGGCTCAGTCGCGTTGAACAGGTCCATTGGGCGAAAGGATAGTCCGCGGGCTTTGTACTGTCTGCTAGTCTGACGCCATGAACCGACGCTTCCTCCTCGGCGCGCTGCCGATCCTGGCCGCTGCGCCCGCCCTCGCCCAGCAGGTTCCCGTCATCCGCACCGTGACTCTGTCGCCGGCGCCGGCCAGCACGACCGTCACCGGCAGCCTCGCCGACACCAAGGCACGCGGCCTCTACTATCTGCCGGGCCAGGCCGGCCAGACGATGAATGTCATGGTGACGTCGCCCGGCAACAGCGTCGTATTCCAGGTCTGGGAGCCGGGCACCGCCGTCCGAACCAATCCCGACGGCACCCTCGCCCTCGATGGCAAGCCCATGCACGATGCCGGCCCGACCGAGGAGCCGGCAGCCTGGATCGGCGCCCTGCCCAGGCCCGGCCCCTACCTCCTGATCGTCTACAGCCGCCGCGATCCAGCCACCTACACCCTGACAATTTCGGTCACCGCGCAGTAATTTTTCAAGGTTGCGCCGCCACTGCAATATATCTAGCTTCGGCGCGTGTGGGTGGGCCGGTGTGGGGATGCTGGGCCTGTCAGTTCGAGTCGGGGAATGGCCGAGGAGCTGGACATGAAAAGGTTCGTCGCGGGCGCCGTCGCGCTTGCCGTGGTGGCGGCCGTCGCCGCCGGGACCATTGCCGCCTATTCGCAGCAGTCGACCGGTCCGAAGCCGGGTCAGGCACAGACCGCTGGCCAGCTTCCGGCCCCGGCCCTTCCTGGACAGGCGCCGGCGGGCCAAGCGCCCTCGTGCCTGACGCAATACACGCCGATGCCAGGCCAGTCGGCCATCACCATGATCAGGACGGGTTACGAGATCAAGGCGGCGGTGCCGAACGGGCTCTGGCTGCAGAAGGACAAGGACCTCTATTATTGCAACTCGGGCCGCCCGATCGAGGGCGATGCGCAATGCTGGCAGATGCGCGAGGTCACGCGCTGCTGACCGCGCGTGCCTAACAGGGCATGCTCGCCTCCAACACAAGATGGAGGATGGCATGCCCGATCTTTTTCCGACGACCGGCGAAGCCGAGGAAGAGAAGCTCAAGGAAGCGACCACGACCGGCGGCCCCGGCATCGTCAACCATCTCGGCCCCGACTCCTTCCAGAAGGACGGCCTACGCCCCTTCTTCGAATACCGGCCGCTGGGCCTCAAGGAGCTGACTGGCGGCAAGGTCGGCGCACACGTGATCCGCGCCGTGCCCGGCCAGCATCCCGATGCGCCGCGCCACAGCCACGCGCTCGAATTCCAGTTCGTCTACATCCTGAAGGGCTGGGCGATCTTCGAGTACGAAGGCTACGGCCAGCACAAGCTCGTCGCCGGCTCGACCGTCTATCAACCGCCCGGCGTGAAGCACAAGGAGATCGACCACAGCGACGATCTCGAACTGATCGAGATCACCATGCCCGCCGACTTCGAGACGACGGTCGTCGACTAGCCGGCCGAGGCGCCGCCGTCAGGCGCCGTGCCGCAGCAGCCGGCCGGAGAAGGTGTTGGTCGGGCGGTCGTCGCGCATCGTCACCTGCCCGTTGACCAGGATGTACTTGTAGCCCGAGGCGCGTTGCACGCGGCGCCATTCGCCGCCCGGCAGGTCGTGAGCGATCTCGTCGGGCAGGACCTTCAGCCCATCGTAGTCGTAGATCACGATGTCGGCCGGCGCGCCTTTCTTCAGCATGCCGCGGCCGCGGAAGCCCGCCACCTCGGCGGGCAGCGCCGACAGGCGCCAGTGCACGTCCTCAAGGCTCAGCATGCCGTGCTGGCGCACCACCTTGCAGATCGTCTCGGTCGGATAGCGGCCGGCCGTCAGGAACTTGGTATGGGCGCCGCCGTCCGACACGCCGAACAGGATGTAGGGATCGTCGACCAGCTCCTTCAGGTACTCGATGCTGCCGTTGGGCGGCGCGGCAAAGAACTCGGTCTCCAGGTTCTCCTCCACGGCCATGTCGAGCATGACGTCGACCGGATGCTTGCCCATCTTCTCGCCGGCATGGGCCAGCGTGTAATCGAGCCACTTCTTGTTGCGCTCGGTCTTGGGACCGACGATGGCGATCTGCGGCAGCGGGCCCGTGGCGGTGATCGGCAGGTTCTCCCGCAACTTGGCGCGGCGCGCCGGATCGGCGAGCTTCGCCAGCCGCTCCTCGCGCGTGCCGGTCGTCGCATCGCACCAGTCCTGCGAATCGTCGAACAGGTTCCAGTCCTCGAAGGTGAAGGTGAAGCCCGCGTCGGTCGTGAGCCCCTGCCCCACCACGCGGATGCCACGCTCGCGGCAGCTCTTCAGCCAGGCGAGTCCGCGGCGATGGATCTCCGGCCGGTGATCGAAGGCCTGGATCACGTTCATGATCATCGGCCGGCCGCTCAGGGTCGACAGCTCCTCGTAGAAGGCGCGGTCCTTGGCGTTGTCGCCCGAGATCAGCAGCATCTGCATGAAGCCCTCGTTGCGCTCGGCCAGCACGCGCGCGAACTCCCGGCAGGTCTCGTCGTGCATCACGTCGGTCGGCATCGGCGTGCCATCATAGTCGCGTTGCACCGCCGAGGGCCCCGTGGGCTTCATGCGTTGCGCCGACCAGCCGCAGGCGCCGGCATCCATCGCCTCGTTGAGCAGGCGCTTCAGTTCGGCATGCTGCTCCGGCGTCGGCATCTTGCCGGCCTTGGCCGCCTCGAAGCCCATCACCCAGATCAGCAGCGGCGACACCGGCACATAAGGAAGAATGTTCACCGCCTTGGGCGCGGCATCGACGCTGTTCAGGAATTCCGGGAACGTCACCCAGTTCCATGGCATGCCCTGCTGCATTGAGGCCATCGGGATCGCTTCGACCCGGGTCATCGACATCATGGCCCGCTCGCGCTCGGCCGGCCGCACAGGTGCAAAGCCAAAGCCGCAATTGCCGATCACCACCGAGGTGATGCCGTGCCACGAGGAGAGCGTGCAGTACGGATCCCAGAAGAGCTGCGCGTCATAATGCGTGTGCAGGTCGACGAAGCCCGGCGCCACGATCAGCCCGCCGGCATCGATCACCTCGTCGGCATCGCTGGCGGAGATCTGGCCGATCTCGGCGATGCGCCCGTCCTTGATGCCGATGTCGCCGCGAAAGCGCGGGAGCCGGCTGCCATCGACGACCATCCCGCCGCGGATTACGCGATCGTAGCGCGCCATTTGTTTCCTCCGGTTTTGCCGGAAGCGTGCGGGCGGCCCGCCGGACTGTCAACGCGAACGGGTCGCGGCGCAGAACTCAGTTGCGTTTCGTGATCTGGATGAAACTGTTGTTGGTGTTGGGCCGGTAGGTGACGTTGTACTGGCCTTCCGTGCCGACGGCATCGCAATGGGCACGGGTCGCTTGTACGCGCGCTATTGTGTAAGTCGTCCAGGCGCTTCCCTTCGACATGTCGACGTCGAGCTGGAACAGGAGGTTGGGCGAGCTCTTCTGGGCGTTCTGGTACTGCCAGCAGATCCAGTTCCGATAGCCAGGCTGGAGCTGGGTCGTCTTCCACTCGCCCTCGCCCCACTTGTAGCGGTAGCTGATCGTCGCTGACGTATTGTTGTTGAGACAGGCGCAGCCATGCGTCGTCTGCTGTGCCGCTAAGGGCTGCAAGTCGAATCCCACACAGGCGGTCGCTACGACCGCCATCAAAGCCAGCTTCATCGATGTCCCCCGAGTGACGGCACCACCTCTAGGGTAGTCTCCACTGGACTGCAATTACCGCCGATCAACCGGCTTTCTTTCGGCAGTCGAAGGTGACCACACGTGGCGTATACGACGCGGGAGGTTGAAGGTCGGGGAAGCTCTTTTTCGGCCAGGTGCCATCGGCCAGATGCCGGTCGATGATTGGCACCAGGAGCTGCAGAACGATCCAGGCGCGCAGCCGCTCACCCTCCTGCGTGCCGTGGATCGCATCGATGAACAGGTCCGGGTCGGACGGCATCAACCGCGCAACGTCGAGGAAGTCGATCTTGTGCGTCCGGGCAAACTTCTCGAGCACACGGTTCTGGAACAGCGCCAGCCGCTCGAGATCGCGGTAGCGGAAGGGTGCGTAACCGAAGTTGAGATACTCCAGGATCAAACGGTGGCGTACCGGATCGAGCACCATCCCGTCCGCCACCAGCCACTTGAAAGAAGCGATCGCCAGCTCCGCCCCAACCTTCTCCGCCGACGCGTCTATGCGTTCGAGGTCGGCCAGGATGATCGACAGGTTCACCGGCAGATCGGTGCGCGCGAGGTTGGGATTCTTCTCGTCCAGGCGCTCCGGCCAGACCAGCCTGTAGTCGGGCTTGGGCCATTCGCGCCCATCGGCTCCCGGTGTGGCAACGACGCCGGCGCCGCCCGTTCCGCTTGCCCCGGAGCGGGTTGCCGGCGGCTGTTCGTATTGGGCGATGAGGTTCTGCAGGCGGCGGGCCAGTGCGGAGGTGTAGCCGAGGTTTTCCAGGAGTTGCCCGAAATAGCCGGGCTTGGGCCGGGCCATGATCGGCATGACGGGCGGATCGGGCGGCAGATCGGGCACCAGCGACTTCAGGGAAAACTGGTTGGCACCTTCGTAATAGAGGACAAGATCGGGCGCGAGCGGCGCCACCTCGTTCTTCATGATGGCCGCGATGTCGGGCGAGGCAATGCTCTCGCGTCCGGCGTTCAGCACCTCGAACTTGAGGTCGAGCTTTCTGGCCGCCGCCCAGCGATTGAGCCAGTAGCCGACATGCTCGGGGTACGAATAGGGATAGTGATGCGAGCTCACCGTCGTCGAAGCACCGAGGAAGGCAATGCGGATCGTCTTCGACCGGCGCGCGACGGGCACGGGCGGACCGCGGAAGCCGTAAGCATTCGTCACCAGGCCGATCGGCGTTGTGGTGTCGGGCAGGAAGCGGTAGCGCGGGAAGGGCTCACCATCCGGCGGGTCGTAGACGTAGATCCGGCCCGGAGCATCCTTGAGATAGGAATGTGCGCAGGGATCGGGGCCGATGAACGCGCTGTTCCAGGCCTTGAACATGTCGGAGCGGCGCGTGCCCTCCGTCACGCCGCTCGCCTCGACCTGCCTGACCAGATCGAGGGCTTCCGCCGTCACCGGCCGGCGATTGGGAAGTGGCGGCGGATTCTCGGCGAACCACGCGCGCTGCACGCCTTCGGCGAGCGGAATCTCGCCGAGATACTTCAGCGCATCGCTCGGCGCCGAGGCATCGAGCCATCGCACCATTCCCTCGGCCGCCGCCGTGCACAGCACGACTGAAACCAGGATGAGCAGCGTGTTCTTTAGGAAGGTCGGCACCGCACCATCTGTTAGTACGTCGCACCCGCTGAAACCAGACGAGCGATGCGCGCATGCTATACAGCTACAGGTACCATGCGGAGAGTAGAATGCAGTTCGGCTGGCTTACCCTTGCAATGTCGCCCTCGCCCGACGAGGACAGCGCCCGCATCGACGACATCGTGGCGCAGGCCTGCGAGGCCGAGCGGCTGGGCTTTTCCGACGTCTGGCTGACCGAGCACTATTTCACCGGCGAGAGCGTCTATTGCGACTCATTGATGTTCGCAGCAGCGCTGGCGATGAAGACCAGCAAGGTTCGACTGGGCTTTGCCGTCGTGCAGACCCCCTTCCATCATCCCGTGCGACTCGCCGTCCAGCTGGCGCTGCTCGACAATCTCAGCAAGGGCCGCATCGACGTCGGTATCGGCAAGGGCACCGCCTACAACGAATACGAGTTCGTCGGCCACGGCCTGCGCAGCACCGACAGCCGCGAGCGCATGGAAGAGACCGTCGACATCCTGCAGCGCGCCTGGACAGAGTCGCCGCTCGACTATGAAGGCCGCTTCCACAAGCTGCACGTGCCGGCGATCCGGCCCAAGCCCGTGCAGCAGCCCGGACCGCCGTTGTGGCGCAGCGTGATCTCGCCCGGCTCGTTCCGGGAATGCGGCAAGCTCGGCATGCCGATCCTGACGGCACGCCTTCCGGTCGAGCGCATCAAGGAGCGGTGGGCGACCTATGCCGCCGGCATCGACGAAGGCGGCCACGACGCCGCGACGAAGGAACGACTGCTCGCCCAGAGCGCGCTGTGGCGCAACGTCTATGTCGGGGAGTCCGACGCCGAGGCGGAGGATGCGCTGGCCGCCCTGCTAGTCGAGACGCGCGAACACATGATGCATGTTCGCGAGGCGCACAATCCGGCCGACTTCGAACCCGAGCCCGCGACGCTCAATGCCTGGACCGACCCCAGGGTGCCGGACTCTGAGGCCGTTCCCTTCCTGCTGCGGACAGGTTGTCTCTACGGCTCGGCGAAGCGCGTGAGCGAACAGGTGGCGGAGCTGCGCGACGTCGGCGTGCAGCACCTGCTCTGCCAGACCGGCTTCGGCGCGATGAGCCACGCGCAGAACCTCGCCTCGATGCGCCGCTTCGGCGAACAGGTCATGCCCGCCTTCGCCTGACCGTCTGTACGACATCGCACAGACCGGTCGAGAGCTCCCCTATATTTCAATTTCCCACGGAACGATTAGACGTCGTCCGCGTTTAAGTTATTGGCCTTCCGCCCTGTCCGCCGGGTAGAACGGCGGTAGCTAAGGGGGGAGAGGAAGATGGCCATATCCGCAACAGATCAGGCGCTGGCGCGCCTCATTGCCAATGGCGAAAAGGATATCCTCGCCGATTGGGTCTCGACCCTGAATCTCGGCGAGACCCGCATGACGCCGCAGGAGGCTGAGAGCCAGGGTCGCGCCGTCCTCCATGCGCTGGGCAAGGCAGTCTCGCAGGGCAATGTCACCGACACACGCAGCGCGGAGTTCGCCGACGTGCGCGACGTGCTCCAGAGCTTTTCCCGAAGCCGCGCGCTGCAGGGCTTCTCTCCGACGGAAACGGCGACCTTCATCTTCTCGCTGAAGCGGCCTCTGTTCGAGCGCATCCGCAAGACCTCGAAGGCCGAGGAGGCGCCCGACCAGCTCTGGGGCATGAGCCTGCTGATCGATCAGCTCGGCATGTTCACGGTCGAGACCTATCAGAAGACCCGTGAAGAGCTGATCTCCCGCCAAGGCAAGGAAATTGAGGAGCTTTCGACCCCGGTCGTCAAGCTTTGGGACGGCATCGTGGCCCTGCCGCTGATCGGCACGCTGGACAGCGGCCGCACCCAGGTCGTCATGCAGAACCTGCTGGAGACGATCGTCCAGACCGGCGCCGAAATCGCCATCCTCGACATCACCGGCGTGCCCATGGTGGACACGCTGACGGCCCAGCACCTGCTCAAGACCGTGTCCGCCGCCCGCCTGATGGGTGCGGACTGCATCATCAGCGGCATCCGCCCGCAGATCGCCCAGACCATCGTGCAGCTCGGCGTCGAGCTCAATGTCGTCTCCAAGGCGACCCTGGCCGATGCGCTGGCCCTGGCGCTAAAGCGCACCGGCCGCGCCGTGACCAAGGTGAAGGCACAGGCATTGGCTACGCAGCAGGACTCCTCGGCCGAGAAGCGTGGCTGAGCTTACCGACATGGACAGCATCCCCATTCTCAAGATCGGATCGGCGCTGCTGGTGACGATCCAGGTCGACATGCACGACCAGTTGGCCACGCGCCTGCAGGAGGATCTCACTGAAAAGATCGTCCTGCATCGCGCCCGCGGCGTTTTGATCGACATCTCCGCGCTGGAGATCGTCGACAGCTTCATCGGCCGCATGCTGGCCAATATTGCCAACGTTTCCCGCCTGCTCGACGCCGATACCGTCGTCGTCGGCATGCGGCCCGAGGTTGCGATCACGCTGGTGGAGCTCGGGCTCGGCCTGCCGGGGGTCAAGACCGCGCTCAACGCGGAACGTGGGCTTGCTCTCATCGGCGGCGTGTCCGCCGAGGGAGAAGCGGCGGACGATGCCGACGACGACTGATACCCTGCCCATCATCTCGGGCGACGACGTCGTTCGGGTTCGCCAGAAGGTTCGCGTGCGGGCCACCGAGGTTGGATTGTCGCTGGTCGACCAGACGAAGCTGATCACCGCGGCGAGCGAACTGGCGCGCAACACGCTCGACTACGGCAAGGGCGGACACGCCGATATCGAGACATTCAGTGGCGACCGTCGCGGCGTCCGCGTCGTGTTCCGCGATCGTGGGCCTGGGATCCCGGACGTCCAGCAGGCGCTCACGGACGGCTTTACGTCGGGCAATGGACTGGGTCATGGCCTTGGCGGCGCGCGGCGGCTGGTCGACGATTTCGACATCCAGACCACGGTTGGCGTCGGCACCACCATCAGCATTGCCCGGTGGAAGCGTTGAACCGCCTGGTGGCGGTGCCGGACACCAGTCATACCAATGCGGCCCGCCGCGAAGTTGAAGCCCTGGCGCGTGGCTGCGGCTTCGACGAAGGCGATATCGGCCGGGCTGCCCTTGTGGGCCTCGAACTTGCCACCAACCTCGCCCGGCATGGCGGCGGCGGCCATCTCCTGTTGCGCGCCGTCGAGGGACCCGAGGCGCGCGGGCTGGAGATCATTTCGATCGATCGCGGCCCCGGCATCGCCGACGTGGCGCGCAGCCTGACCGACGGTTTCTCGACCTTCGGGTCGGCCGGCGTCGGCCTCGGCGCGATCCGCCGCCAGGCCGACGAGTTCGACATCCATTCCCAGATCGGGCCGACGCCGGGCCATGGCACTGCGATCTTCGTACGGCTGTGGCCGGGCCGCCGTCCTCCGGTCGAGAAGCTGGCGCAGATCGGCTCGGTTTCCGTGCCAAAGCCCGAGGAGTTGGTCTGCGGCGACGCCGTGGCCGTGGTCCGCGCCGGCTCCGTGGTCGCCTTGATGGTCGTCGATGGGCTGGGACACGGAGTGGCTGCAGAGCAGGCCTCCAAGGCTGCTTGCGAGGTCTTCGAGAAGTCCTTTGTCGCCTCGCCGATCGTGGCCGCCCAGAAGGTCCACGCCGGCCTGAGGGCAACGCGGGGCGCCGCAGTCGGCATCGCCAACGTCGATCTCGCCTCCTCCGTCGCCACCTTCAGTGGCATCGGGAATATTGCGGGTCTCGCCGCAGCGGGCGGGCAGGTCCGCCGTTTCGTCTCCATGAACGGCATCGCGGGTCACACCGCGGGCCAGCTCAGGGAGTTCGTCTATCCGTGCGATGGTCCGGGACTGATCGTGGTGTTGCATTCGGACGGCATCGGGACGAGCTGGTCGCTCGATCGCTATCCCGGCCTGGCCGCTCGCCATCCGGCGCTGGTCGCGGCGGTCCTCTACCGCGACGGCACGCGGGGGCGCGACGACGCCACGATACTGGTATTGAGACGGGCGCCATGACCAGCACCCCCCTCTTCAGCATGCGGCTCGATACCGAGCAGGACGTCGTCCGGGCGCGCCAGCGCGCCCGCCACGTAGCTCGTCTGGTGGGCTTTGACCGCCAGGCCCAGACCTCGATCGCCACGGCGGTCTCGGAGATCGCGCGCAACACGGTGACCTATGGCGGCGGCGGCGGGCTCGCCTTCGCCCTCACCGGCGAGCCGCCGGCACAGGCGCTTTCCATGACCTTCCGCGACCAGGGCAAGGGCATCGCCGATCTCGAGAGCATCCTGGGCGGAACCTACGTCTCGCCGACCGGCATGGGCGTCGGCGTCATCGGCACCCGCCGGCTGATGGACCAGTTCGACATCGACAGCGGTCCCTCCGGCACCGTCGTGCGCTTCGGCAAGTATCTGCCGCGCGGCACCGGCGCGGACGGCGAATCCGTCGGCCGAATCGCCGCCGATCTTGCCCGCTCCGGCCCAGAGGTGCTGGTCGAGGAAGTGCTCGCGCAGAACCGCGACCTCCTCACCACGATGGCCGACCTCGAGACGGCGCGAGCCGAGCTCACGGAACTCAACAGCGAACTCGACAGCACCAACCGCGGCGTGCTCGCGCTCTATGCCGAGCTGGAGCAGCGCGCCGACGAGCTGAAGCGCGCCAGCGAGGTCAAGAGCCAGTTCCTCTCCGCCGTCAGCCACGAGCTGCGCACGCCGCTCAACTCGATCACCGCCCTCACCCGCATGCTGGCGGAACAAACCGACGGTCCGCTCAACGAGGAGCAGCAGCGCCAACTGTCCTATGTGCGCCAGTCGGCCGACACGCTGACGCGTCTCGTCAACGACCTGCTCGACCTCGCCAAGGTCGAGGCCGGACGTATCGACCTGCACCCCGTAAAGCTCGAGGTCGGCGAGATGCTGGCCGCGCTGCGCGGCATCATGAAGCCGCTGCAGACCAGTGCGAATATCGATCTCGTCTTCCGCGACCTCACCGGTGGCCTGACGCTCTACACCGACGAGGGCAAGCTGCAGCAGATCCTGCGCAATCTCGTCTCCAATGCACTCAAGTACACAGAGCGTGGCGAAGTCAGCGTCACCGTCTCGACGCCGGCACCCGGCCGCGTCGAATTCGCGGTGCGCGACAGCGGCATCGGCATCCCCGCTGAGGATCGCGACCGGATATTCGACGAGTTCGTACAGGTGCGGAACCCGCTGCAGACACGCACCAAGGGGTCGGGCCTCGGCCTGCCACTCTCGCGCAAGCTCGCCGGCGCCATGGGCGGCGTCATCACCGTCGAGAGCGAAGCCGGCAAGGGTTCGGCCTTCACCCTCGACATTCCCGCCGTGCTACCCGGTGCCTCGCTCGAGGCCGCCACGGCCGCCGAGGGTGCCGGAAAGGTCCTGATCGTCGACGATGAGGAGAGCACGCGCTACGTGCTCACCCACATGCTGCGCAGCGAAGGACCGTGGGCCCTGATCGAGGCCGCCGACGGCACCGAAGGGCTGCGCCTCGCCCAGGCCGAGATGCCGGACTTCATCCTGCTCGACCTGCACTTGCCTGGCTTGACCGGCTTCGAGGTCTTCCGGTCGCTGAAGGGCGATCCCGCCACCGCCCACATTCCCATCCTGATCCTGACCTCCTCCCTGCTCGGTCCCGAGCATCACGATCGGTTGCGCGGCGCTGTGGGCATCCTGTCGAAGTCGAACCTGTCGCGCGCCATCCTTTCCGGTCATGTCGTGCAGGCCATGAAGAAAGGCGGCGAAGCATGAAGCCGCTGATCCTCAACGTCGACGACAACGAGTCCGGCCGCTACGTGAAGACGCGCGTGATGCGCCAGGGTGGCTACGAGGTCATCGAGGCACGGACCGGCATCGAAGCGCTGGAAATGGCTCGCCGCGAGCGCCCCGACCTCGTGCTGCTCGACGTCAAGCTGCCCGACATCAACGGCTTCGAGGTCTGCCGCCTCATCAAGAAGCAGGATGTCCAGCTTCTGGTCCTGCAGATCTCCGCCTCCTTCGTGGCGCCCCAGGATCGCGCCGTCGGCCTGAACGCCGGTGCCGATTCCTATCTCAGCCAGCCGGTCGAGCCGGCCGAACTGCTCGCCACCATCCGCGCGCTGCTGCGCCTGAAGCGCGCCGAACAGGCGGCCGAGCAGAGCAACGAGCTCTATCGCGTGATCGTCCAGAGCGTGGTCGACCATGCCATCGTCACCGTCGACCAGAACGGCGTCGTGCAGAGCTGGAGCGAGGGCGCTCACCAGGTGCTCGGCTGGTCCGAGGTCGAGATGATCGGCCAGTCGGCCGACTGCATCTACACGGCCGAGGACGTGGCTGGCGACGTGCCGCACGCCGAGCGCCAGCGGGCGGCGACCGAGGCGACCGTGACCTCGGACCGCTGGCATCTACGCAAGGACGGCAGGCCGATCTGGGCGAGCTGCGTGATGGCTCCGCTGCAGGCGCGGGGCAGCGCAGGCCAGGGCTTCATCCTGGTGCTGCGCGACCTCACCACGGAGAAGACGCAGCAGGACGCGATGGAGCGTACCAATGCCTGGCTGGAACGCGAGGTCGCCGTTCGCACCGGCGCGCTGACCGAAGCCAACCGCCGGCTGCGCGCAGAGATCGAGGAGCGCCAGCAGGCCGAGGCCGCTCTGCGCCAGGTCCAGAAGATGGAGGCGATCGGCCAGCTTACCGGCGGCATCGCACACGACTTCAACAACATGCTCACCGTCGTGCTGGGTTCGACCGAAGCGCTGAAGAAGGCCCTGCCCGTCACCGAGACGGCGCAGCACCGCCGGGCAGACCTGGTGATGCAGGCGGCGATGCAGGCCGCCGCCCTGACCCATCGCCTGCTCGCCTTCGCACGCCGCCAACCCAGCGATCCCAAGCCGGTCAACCTGAATGCGCTGGTCGGCGGCCTGACGGACATGCTGCGCCGCACGATCGGCGAGAGCGTCGAGCTTGAGATCGACCTGGAAGATGACCTGCCGCCGGTAACGATCGATTCGAACCAGCTCGAAAACGCGCTGCTGAATCTCGCCGTCAATGCGCGCGACGCCATGCCGGGCGGCGGCAAGATGGTCGTCCGCACGCTATCGCGCGGCGATCATGTCCTTCTCACCGTCTCCGACACCGGCATCGGCATGTCGGAAGAAACGCAGCGCCGTGCCTTCGAGCCGTTCTTCACGACCAAGCGGCAGGGCGAGGGTACCGGCCTTGGCTTGGCGCAAGTGGCCAGCTTCATCGCCCAGGCGGAAGGCTCCCTCGACGTTGTGTCGAGCGAAGGAAAAGGCACGACCATCCGCCTTTCCTTTCCGCGGCTGCCGGAGGGCACCGCGGTCACCCGCGACGCACTACCAGAGACCGGCGTCTTCAACGGCAAGGGACGCCACGCTCTGGTCGTCGAGGACCAGCAGGGCGTGCGCGAGCATGTGGCGGAATCGCTGCGTCAGCTGGGCTTCGACGTCGCGACGGCCGCGGACGCGCTGGCGGCGCGCAGCCATGTCGATGCCGGCCATCCGGTCGACCTGCTCATGAGCGATATCGGCCTGCCCGGCGGCACCGACGGCTGGCAGGTCGCCGACTACATGCGCAAGGCGCGGCCCGGTCTCCGCATCGTCCTGATGACGGGCTATGCCCAGCCCAATGCCGAGCCGCTGGGACCAGACACCGAACTCATCATGAAGCCTTTCGTGCGCAGCACTCTGGAGCTGCGGCTGACACGCCTCTTCGGCCGCGAACGCGCCTGAGGCGCGCCCGTGCTCCCTCGGCGCGCTACTTCGGGCAGTCGCCGAGGCGCTTGCCGCTCAACTCGCTCTTGCCCTTCACCGTCGTGCCGGACTTGTCGGCCGCCTCGAGCTGGCCGGTCCCCTGGTAACTCGTCTGCGTGTAGGTGATCTCGGCCTTGGCGGTGACGCCCGGCATCTGATCAGCCGGTGGGCAGGTCAAGGTCGCGGCGAGCACGCCCGCCTTCTTGGCGCCGGGCTCGTACTTGCAACCATGTTGCTTCATCTCGTCAGGCGTCGGGAACAACAGGCGCTCGAGCTGGGCCTCGTCGGCCGTGAGGCAGACCTTCTTCGACGAGGGCGGCATCGGCTGAATGCCTTCCATCGTGGTCTTCTCCGTCGTCTCCCATTCGCCCGCCTGGATGGCCGTCTGCGCACCGGCGGTGGCGGCGATCATCGACACGGCAGCGACGGCCGACAGTCCGAACAACTTCATGAAAACTCCTGCTAGCGCATGAGCCGCGACCATAGCCGAAATCGTCGCGCTACGTCGCCTACTTCGGCAGGCTCTCGATCCAGCGACGTGCCGGCTCGATTGCGGAGAAGATCCGCATCGGCCGGTTGGCGGTGGCAAGGATGCCGAGCACGCGCGACACGAGATCGGCCTTGTCGGCCGGGATGACGATGGCGAGTGCGCCATGCTCGCCGCCCCCGGCGTGACGCGCGCGGATCATCACGCCGATCGCCAGCATGTCCTCCGCGGTCATCTCGGTCTCGCCACGGCTGCCGTCGAACAGCTTGCGGTAGGACTGCGTGCCGGCGCCGTTCATCGTGTCGATGTAGTTCTCGACCTCCGCGCGCGTGACCAGGCCATCGGCAACGGTGGTCACGAGTCGGTCCTTTGAATCGACGGTCCAGTAGAGAGGCATGGCTCGCATTCTTGCCAGCCCTTTGAGAAAAATACTATCGGATGATGCAAATTATCACCGTGCGAGGTCTGACCATTTCGCGACAAGGGTCTCGACGATGGCATCGACCTCCACTGCAAGGCCGCGTTCGCCCCTGAAGGCCTCAGCGCGCGACCCGGCGGGCAGAAGCGGCATGCGAACGCTTCTCGGATCGAGCGCCATCAGGCAGGACGTGCCGAACTCATCGGCGTCCGCTCGATCGCATACAGGCAGCCTCAGCACATCGCCTGAAACATCGAGCGAAGGACCGGCCCATAGACGAAGGTCGAGGAGCGCCAGCCGCCTGAGGCCCAGCCGCTGCAGTTTCTCTACCCGCGCCGACACAGCCGGGCCTTCCGCTTCGATGACCGGCAACATCACAAGATCGAGCCGCTCCACCAGCTTCTGAGCCAGCGCCCGCACGATCACGGCGGGCGACTTGAGCGGCAGATGCGCCGGCAGGCGGTCGCCACCGCTCGCCACGGGGATGATGACGACGCAATCGCCGTCGAAACGGGAAACGGCTTCCTGCCGGGTGAGATCGTCGAGCCAGACGCCGCGCGGAGTGTTCATCGGGCGCAGGCTAGCACGTGCTAGGGTGGCTTCAATGAATCCGCTATCAGTCCTGCAGCATATGGGGCGGCGCGCCACGGCGCTGCTGCCCTTCTCGCTGCTGCTGGGAATCCTGTTCCAGGACCTCGCCGCCGCAGCACGCCCGCTGCTGATGCCGCTGGTTGTGATCCTGCTGATGCTGGCGCTGGCGCGCATGGACTGGGACAGGTTGCGCGCGCTGCTGCGCCACCCCGGACCGGCGTTGCTGCTGGCAATCCTCAACCTGATCGCCGTGCCCCTCGTCGTCTGGCCGATCTGGCAGGGGCTGGGCCTCTGGCCAAGCCTCGTCACCGCGCTCTGCCTCAGCGCCATGGCGCCGGGCATCATCTCGGCTGCGACGACAGCCACCTTCCTGCGGCTGGATTCCTCGCTCGCACTGCTGCTGTCTCTGTTCACCAACTTCCTGGTGCCCTTCACCCTGCCACCGCTGGCGCTCTGGCTGCTGGGTTTCGACCTCAAGATCGGCCTCTTCGACCTTAGTCTGAGGCTGGCGATGATCGTTGCATTGGCGCTGGTCGGAGCGGTCATCATCCGCCGCTGGCTCGGGTCGCGCCTCGTCTCGGCTGGCACGACTCTTGATGGCGTGTCGGTGCTGGTGCTGATGGTCTTCGCCATCCCGTTGATGGACGGCGTGGTTGCACGTGCCATGGCGGAGCCGGTGAAGCTCGCGGGCTTTATCGCCGGTTCTTTCGGGGGGATGCTTCTGTGCAATCTGGTGATGGCGATCGCGACCTGGCCGTTCCTCGACAGGCGCAGTGCCCTCACCGTGGGCTACTGCTCGGGCGGGCGGCACAATGCGCTGCTGATGGCCGTCCTGCCGGTGACGGCCGACCCCGACATCTTCCTGTTCATCGCGGCCGTGCAGTTCCCGATCTACCTGATCCCGACCCTGCTGCAGCCGCTCTATCGCCGCTTGCTGGCCCGGTAACGCCGTTGTAACGATCCAGTCAGGGGATTTCACAGGGACAACGGGAGACTTTCATGAAGCGCAGACTTCTTCTCGCCACTGCCGCCACGCTGCTCGCCACGCCCGCTTTCGCGCAGACCAAGTGGGACATGCCGGCCGCCTATCCGGCCACCAACTATCACACCGTGAATCTCCAGAAGTTCGCCGACGCCGTGAAGGCGAATTCCGGCGGCAAGCTCGAGATCGTCGTTCATCCCGGCGCGTCGCTCTTCAAGGCACCCGAGATCAAGCGCGCCGTCCAGACTGGCCAGGCGCCGGTCGGCGAGATCCTGGTCTCGAACTTCGAGAACGAGGATCCGGTCTACGGCATCGACGTCGTGCCGTTCCTTGCCTCCTCGTTCCCCGAGGCGAAGAAGCTGTGGGCCGCGCAGAAGCCCGTGCTCGAGAAGAAGGCCGCCGCGCAGGGCATGATGGTCCTGTTCGCCGTGCCGTGGCCGCCGCAGGGCCTCTACGCCAAGAAGGAAGTGAACTCGACGGCCGACATGAAGGGCATGAAGTTCCGCGCCTACAATCGCGGCACCTCGCGCATCGCCGAACTGACGGGCGCGCAGCCGATCACCATCCAGGCCGCCGAGCTCAGCCAGGCCCTGGCAACCGGCAAGGTCGATTCGTTCATTTCGTCCGGCGCCACCGGCGTCGATTCGAAGGTATGGGAACAGCTCACCCACTTCTACGACACGCAGGCCTGGCTGCCGAAGAACGCGGTGCTAATGAACAAGGCCGCCTTCGACAAGCTCGACGACGCGACCAAGAAGGTCGTGCTGGCCGAAGCCGCCAAGGCAGAGGCACTGGGCTGGGCCGAGGCCGAGAAGCTGTCCGCCGGCTTCCTCGAAACGCTCGCCAAGAACGGCATGAAGGTGCAGCCGCCCTCGCCCAAGCTCGCCGGCGAGTACAAGGAGCTCGGCAAGAAGCTGACGGCCGAGTGGCTGGAGAAGGCCGGACCGGACGGCAAGGCCGTCGTCGACGCCTACAACAAGAACTAGGCGCGCGCCTTCGTGCGGGTGGCGCTCAAGCAGCTCTATGAGCTGACGGGGATCCTGGGCGGCATCTTCATGGTGCTGCTCCTGGGCTTCGTCCTCTATTCGGTCGGGCCGGGCGTCGGCCTGTGGCTGGAGCAGACCTTCGGCCTGCCCAACCCCATCACCTACGTCGCCCGCTCGGCCGACGAGTTCGCGGGCTATGCCATGCTGGCGTCGGCTTTCCTCGCCTTCGCCTCGACCTTCGGCCGTGGCGAACACATCCGGGTCACGTTGTTCCTGCAGCGACTGCAAGGCACGCCGCGTCGACTGGCCGAGATCTGGTGCCTGGTGTTCGGCGCCTTGCTCACCGGCTACCTTGCATGGTTCTCGGTGAAGCTCTGCTGGCAGAGCTACGAGATCAACGACCTCTCCACCGGCCTGATCGCCGTCCCTCTGTGGATACCGCAGGTCGGCATGGCGGTGGGCGCCGTCGTGCTCTGCATCGCCGTCGTCGAACAGCTCGTTGTCGTCGCGACAGGCGGTCCGCTGATGGAAGAACCTTCGGGCGACGAAGCCGCCCACCTGGAACGCTGATGGGTAGCATCGACGCACAAATCGCGCTGCTCGCCGTCTGCGCGCTCTTCTTCCTGTTCGGCACCGGCATCTGGATCGGCATGAGCATGATTGGCGTGTCGATCGCCGTCATGTGGACCTTCGCGCCGGCCAAGCCCGCCGGCGATGCCATGGCGACGGTCGTGTTCTCCGACCTCTCCTCGTGGACGCTGACCGCCCTGCCGCTCTTCATCTGGATGGGCGAGGTGCTGTTCAGGACCGCGATATCGGAAGAGATGTTCCGCGGCCTCGCGCCGTGGATGCAGCGCCTGCCCGGCCGCCTGATCCATACCAACATCATCGGCTGCACGATCTTCGCCGCCGTCTCGGGCTCGTCTGCCGCGACCTGCGCGACCATCGGCAAGATGACGGTGCCGGAGCTGCGCCGCCGCGGCTATCCCGATTCGATAGCGATCGGCAGCCTCTCCGGCGCCGGTACGCTCGGCCTGCTGATCCCGCCGTCGCTGATCATGATCGTCTACGGCGTGCAGGCCGAGGTCTCGATCGCCAAGCTGTTCGCGGCCGGCGTCATCCCCGGCATCCTGCTGGCGGCCCTCATGATGGCCTATGTCGCGGGCTGGTCGCTGCTCAATCCGACCAAGATCCCGCCGCCCGACGCGCCGATGCCGTTGCGCGACAAGCTCCGCGAATCGAGTTCGCTGATCCCGGTCGTCCTGCTGATCCTGCTCGTGCTGGGCTCGATCTACACCGGCGTCGCGACCGCCACCGAATCGGCGGCGTTCGGCGTCGTCGGCTCGTTCGCCATCGCGGCCTGGCAGCGCCGCCTCACCTTGCGCAACTTCTGGGACAGCGTGATGGGCGCCACGCGCCTCACCTCGATGATCCTGCTGATCCTGGCCGGCGCCTCGTTTCTCAAGCTCGCCATGGGCTTTACCGGCCTGCCGCGCCACCTGGCCGAATCGATCGCCGCCATGGGTCTCACGCCCGGCATGCTGATCCTCGTGCTGGCGGTCCTCTACATCATCCTGGGCTGCTTCCTCGACGGCATCTCGATGATCGTGCTGACCGCCGCCATCGTCCTGCCGATGATCGAGCAGGCCGGCATCGACAAGATCTGGTTCGGCATCTTCATCACCATCGTGGTCGAGATGGCACAGATCACGCCGCCGGTCGGCTTCAACCTGTTCGTGCTGCAGGGCATGACCGGCAAATCGATCTTCTGGATCGGCAAGGTCTCGTTGCCCTTCTTCCTGACGATGGTCGTCTGCCTGCTGCTGCTCTACTTCTTCCCCGGCCTGGTGAGCTACCTGCCCGACCTGATGGTCAACGCCGCGAAGTAAGGCCGGCGTAGAAGCCCTTCAACAGGTCGAGCACGTCGAGCACGGGAAGGTCCAGCGCCTTCGCCAGTGCCGGCTTGTACGGCGGCAGGTTGGTGCATTCGAGCACGATCGTATCGATGTCGGGATGCCGCGCCACGAGTTCGCGCCCCGCCGTCACGACCTCCCGCTCGACCGTCTCACGGTCGAGCGTCAGTCCGTTGCGCAGGAAGGTGCCGGCGAAGGAACTGTCCTCCGGCAGGCCGACGACCGGCGTGTCTCCCGGCGCGCCTACCGCCGCGAGATGCGCCGGCGTCAGGTTCTTCGCCGACGCGGTGATGACGCCCGCCCTACGCCCTTTCAAAGCCTTGATGTGCAGCAGCGCCGAGGTCGCCACCGGCACCGGCGACACAGCGGCCAGATCATCCTGATAAAGTGCGAGAAACCCGCAGCTCGTGCCGAGCCCGACCGCGCCTTGCGCCGCCAGCGCCTCGGCATTCGCCTTCAAGGCCGACAACACGCGCGGCCGGTCGGGATGCGCCGCCACCGCATCCGCCGAGCCGATCCCTTCCATGCGCCGGAAGATCACCGGGAAGTCGTAGGACGCCGCATTCCCGACATCGCCAACGATCCGGGGAAACCGCGTATCGAGCATCAGAATACCGAGGGGACGATCAGACATTACGCCTCGCGATCTCGCGGCCGGCCACGTAGCCGAAGGTCAGACAGGGACCGATGGTCGTACCGGCGCCGACCGACTTGGTGCCGATCGGACTGGCCATCGCGATCCCCGCACAATAGAGGCCGCCGATCACGCTGCCGTCGGGCCGCAGCACGCGGCAATGCCGATCGGTGCGCGGACCGCCCTTGGTGCCAAGGCTGACATAGAGAAAAGGTGCTGCGTAGAACGGCCCCTGCTCGACCGTGCCGAGGGCGCGATCCTTGGTGTAGAAGCGCTCCCAGAATGTCTCGCCGCGATGGAAATCGCGATCGACGCCTTCCTTCGACCAGCCGTTGAAGCGGTCGACGGTGGCGCGCAGCGCCGCGGGGTCGAGGCCGACCTGTTCCGCCAGAGCCTCGATCGTGTCGGCCTTGCGGATGAAGCCCTGCTCCTTCGAGCCGAAGTGCATGGAAAGCGTCATCGCCTTCGCATAGCGCGAGTCGAAGATGCGCCAGGCCGGCAGGTGCCGATGGCTGCCGTCGGGCAACCGCTCGTCGACCGCCACGCCGAGTGCCGCGCTGCCTTCGCTGACGAAGCGCTGGGCGTCGCGGTTTACCAGGATGACATGAGGCGCGTAGGTCTCGAGCAGCGGCTGGGCGTGGCGGCGGCCTTCGTAGGTCGTGAAGGTCGCGGGCGAGATCAATGCCTGGTCCATGTGCGCGAGTTCAGCGCCGACCTCGGCCGCCATCACCTGGCCGTCGCCGGTATTGGTGTCGGGCGCGCCCGTGAGATCGATGCCGGGAAAGTGCTTCGCCATCAGTTCGCGGTTCCAGTCGAAGCCGCCGGTCGCCAGCACGACGCCGCGCCTGGCGTGGATCGTCTGCCGCTGGCCGCCGACCGTGGCCTCGACTCCCGCAACCGTATCGCCGTCCATGACCAGCCGGTGGACCGGCGCTTCCAGCTCGATCCGGCAACCCTTGTCGAGACAGCCGCGCACCAGTCCGACGACCAGCGCATTACCGGCACCGACCCTTGCCGTCAGCAGGCGCCACAACAGAGTCGGCGCCATGCCGAGCGCGCCACGCACCGGGTTCTTGAGCACGCCGTCGACCAGCTCGCGATAGGTGAAGAGCTGCGTCTTCACCGATGCCCGCACCCTGTTCCACCAGCGGCCCAGCAGGAACTTGCTGATCGGCGTGGTCGAGACCATGCGGCCGAACGGCTTGCCGCCGGGCTGGTCGGCATAGGGATCGGGATGATTGACCAGTTCGAAGCGCAGCGGCGTCTCATCCTCGAGAAACTTCAGCATCGGCGCCGACTGCTCGGCCAGCACCTGCCACAGCTCGTCCTCGGTTTCCGCCCAGCCCGGCGGCGCAACGCCCCTGATGTAGCGCAGCGCCTCCTCGGGCGAATCCTCGATGCCCGCCGCCTTCATGTGATGATTGGCCGGCACCCACGTGCCGGCACCCGACATCGCCGTGGTGCCGCCGAGCCAGCGCGACTTCTCCAGCACGATCACCCGCGCGCCGCCATGCGCCGCGGCAAGTGCAGCCGACAGGCCGGCGGCACCGGAGCCGACCACGATGACGTCGTAGTCCATGGCTTGCCGCCTTACTTGGGCGGCTCCGGCCACTTCTTCTGCGCACCGCGCACGCTCTCGAACCAGCGCGAGAGCCGCATCACGCCGGAATCGTCGAAGCGATGGCCGGCGATCTGCAGGCCGATCGGCTTGCCTTCCTTCGTGTAGGCGCAGTTGATCGACGCGGCCGGCTGTTCGCTCATGTTGTAGGGCATGGTGAAGGAGATGTGCTCCAGCGGGCGGTTGACGTCGTTGGTCGGCGTCTCCCAGTCGGCGCGGTAGGTCGGCACGGGCGACACAGGCGACAGCACGAAATCGAACGGCTGCGTGGCACGCGTCGTGGCGGCGCGGATCGCCATGTAGTTATTCACGCCGCGGATCACCTGGGCGCCCGAGACGTCGGCACCGCCGCGGCACCAGTCGGCAATGAAGGGCAGCACCTTGGCCTGCTTCGCGTGAGACAGTGCCGAGAAATCGACCCAGCTGCGCACCCGCCAGAACAGGTCCTGCAGGTGCAGCATCTCCGGCGACAGGAACGGCGCCACCGGCTCGATGTGTGCGCCGGCGTCGGCGAACAGCTTCGCGGCGGCCTCGATGGCTTCCTTGACCTCGGGATCGACTGGCAGGCCCGAGCCCGCGTCGAGATGCAGGCCGATCTTCAGCCCCTTCGGCGACAGCGGCGCGGCATTCCAGTCGATTTCGGCGGGCGGCAGGTTCATGTGGTCGCGCGCGTCCGGCTTCGATAGCTGGGCCATCAGCAGCGCGGCGTCCGCGACGGTGCGCGTCATCGGTCCGATGGCGCGGCCGAAGAACGGCGGATCGACGGCGATGCGGCCGAGGCTGGGCTTCAGGGTGAAGATGCCGTTCCAACTCGCCGGCAGGCGGACCGAGCCGCCGATGTCGGTGCCGAGATGCAGCGGGCCGTAGCCGGCCGCCGCCGCGGCGCCCGCACCGGCACTGGAGCCGCCGGGGTTCCAGTCGAGGTTCCACGGGTTGCGCGTCAGCGGATGGAAGGAGCTGCGGCCCGAGGAGAGCATGCCGTAGTCCGGCATGGTGGTCTTGGCGAGGATCACCGCGCCCGCCTCACGCACGCGCGCCGACGCCGGCGCATCGGCCGCCGCCGGGACCAGGTCGGTTGCCGCGGTGCCCAGCGGCACCGGCACGCCCTTGGTGGCGATGTTCTCCTTGATGGTGATCGGCACGCCATCGAGCGCGCCCTGCGGCGCCCCCTTCTGCCAGCGCGCCTCGGAGGCCTGCGCGGCCTTGCGCGCGGTGCCGAAATCCGGCGCGTAGAGCGCCTTCAGCTTCGGCTCCCAGGCCTCGATGCGCGCAATCACGGCATCGGTCGCCTCGACAGGCGACAGGGTCTTCGACTTGTAAGCGGCAAGTAGCTCGCCGGCGGTCATGTCATGCAATGCGGTCATGGATACAGGGTACACGATTTTCGGGTGACGAATTCCTCTTCATGCCTGCAAAACGCGCGCCCATGCCGCCTTCGTTCGGACCCGAAGCGCAGATAGACTGAGGCGATGGTCTATATCGAACTTCTGATCGCCGTCGCTCTCATCTTCATCAATGGAATTCTCGCAATGTCGGAACTGGCCGTCGTCTCGGCGCGCCGGGGCCGGCTGAAGGCCATGGCCGATGGCGGCTCACGCGGTGCCGCCGCGGCGCTGCGGCTGGCCGACGATCCCGGCCGCTTCCTCTCGACGGTGCAGATCGGCATCACCCTGGTCGGCATCCTGGCCGGCGCCTTCTCCGGCGCCACCCTGGGCGCGCGCCTCACCACGGTGCTGGCCGACACCGGCATGCCGCTGCGTTTCGCCGAGCCGCTGGCCTATGGCGGCGTCGTCGCCCTCATCACCTACCTGTCGCTGATCGTCGGCGAGTTGGTGCCCAAGCAGATCGCTTTGCGCAACGCCGAGGCCGTCGCCGCGACGGTGGCGCCGGGCATGACCATGCTGGCCCGCATCTCCGCACCGCTCGTGTGGCTTCTCGATATCTCAGGCAAGACGATCCTCGGCCTGCTGGGTGGACGCCAGGGCGGCGACTCCTCGGTGACCACGGAGGAGATCAAGGCGCTGATCGCCGACGGCGAGTCCTCTGGCGCCATCGAGCCGCGAGAGCGCGGCATGATCAGCGGCGTCATGCGTCTCGGCGACCGCACGGCGCGCGCCATCATGACCCCGCGACACGATCTCGACCTGGTTGACCTGTCGCTCGAGCCGCAGGCCCTGCTGCAGGCGATCCAGTCCAGCGTCCATTCGCGACTGCCGGTGTGGGATCCGGCCGCGAACCATGCCGCCGGCATCATCCGCAAGAACGATCTCCTCGAGGCCTTCATCCGCGACGGCACCGCCGATCCGCGCGCTCATGTGAAGCCCGCGCCCATCGTCCCCGATTCAATGGACGCGTTCGACGTGCTCGACACGCTGAAGAACTCCACCGCGCACATGGTCCTCGTCCAGGACGAATACGGCGAGCTTTTAGGCATCGTGACGACCGCCGACATCCTGGAAGCGATCGTCGGCGTCTTCGAGACCGACGAGGGTCCGGCCGAACCGCAGGCGAAGGAGCGCGAGGACGGATCGTGGCTGGTGGCGGGCAGCATGCCGGCCGACGAACTCACCGAGCTGCTGGGCATCACCGCCAAGCGCACCGCCGACTTCCATACCGCCGCCGGCATGGTCCTGGCCGCCATGCGCCGCCTGCCCAAGGAAGGCGACACGGTAGACGTCGCCGGCTGGCGCTTCGAGGTCCTCGACATGGACGGCCGCCGCATCGACAAGCTGCTTGCGACGCGGGTGACAACGGTGCATCGGGCAGTGAATACGTAACCGGAGCGTGACGCTTTCTATGATCGCTGCCTAGCGCTCCCTCTTCTGGATCCAGAACTGATACATGCCGGCGAACGTGTCGGGATTCTCGTTTTCAAAGGTTTGCCACCGTGCGAGGTCGGTTGCGGCCCGGTCGTCCGGGAATCTCGATCGATAGGCATGCAGAACGTCGGACGCGATCTCGAATCCGATGAACGTGAGATCGTTGTCGCGGAGAAACAGCTCGATTTCCGTGAGGGTGAGGCGCTTCTCCTGGACGTGGAAAAGAAGGTCGCGGCAGGCGCTGACGCTGAACATGTCCGATGGCGCTGGGTGCGCCGACCGGTCGCCACCGTCCATGTCCATCAGTTCCTGGCGGCAGCGCCTTATCTCGTCCGCCGTCGAGCCATAACCCCGTCCGGCGACGAACTCTCGCAGCCGTACGACGTCCCGTCGCGCGCTCTCGCTGTAGAAGCCGAGCAGCATGAAGCCGCCCGGCTTCAGGAGAGACAGCAGCGTGCGCCATCCCGTCCAGGGATCGCCAAGATGATGCAGCACGCCGCTCGCCTCGATGACATCGAAGCGGCGATCGAATGAGCCGAGCTTCAGCAGATCGGCCTGGGCATATTCGATGGAGGAAATCCCGAGCTCGCGTGTCTTGCGCGCGGCATAGGCCAGGCTGTTGCGACTGAGATCGACGGCCAGCACGCGGGCTTCGGCGAACTGCTGCGCCGTCCTGATCGGATGCTGCCCGGTGCCGCAGCCCGCCACCAGGATCTCCATCCTGTCGGTGGACGGCGCGGGAGCGAACGACGCCATCGGGAAGGTCTGGCGCAGGTAGGCCCCGATGCAATCGGCCTTCTTCGCGCACGGAAGCTTGACCCAGCGTGGATAGGGATTCTCCTCGTACTGGCTCTGAACGGCCAGCGAGACGCTGTCGTCGATTTCGGTGAGCCGGCGAAGAGCGGCGGCGAGCCGACCTTCCTCTGCCGGTTCACGAAGCTGCTGCGTAAGAAGCGAGGCTACAGGCTGGGGCCACGGCCTCTCCAGCAACCGGGCCCATTGCGGGACGGTCTGGAGCGGAAAGTAGGTCGCGACCGCCAGCAGCCACGAGACCGGCACCGGCGCCCCGGTGTCCAAGGCCGCCGACAGCGACTCCCGCAACGCTTCGGCAGCTTGGAGTTCATCGGTCGAAACGGCGAACACGTACTCGTTGATGAAGCATTGCCGGGCAAGCGCACTATGGAAGCCTAGCCCGTCGGTCGGCGCCGCGGCATCGCCGGCGGCATCGAGCAAGGCCCGCCGCGCCATCGTCAGAAACCGCTCCATGTCGACGTCGCCGACCGGGGCGGCATCGAGCAGGGCGATCAGCAGCTGATCGGCCGCCGCGGCCGCAAGTCCGCGATCTCCGAACAGGACCTTCCCCGGCAACGGCTGCGGCCATGCCTGCACGGCGCGGCCCACGCATCCGGCGATCTCAGGGTCGAGCCTGACGAGGCCTATACAAACCCGTGCGAGCTGGTCCGGTCGGCCCCACGACTCCGACAAGGCCCGCACCATGAGCGGCCGCAATCCGCCGTCGCTCCCCACGTCGCGCACGCGGCTGAGGCAGGCGACCAGAAGCGCCTTGGCGTCGTCGGACTCCCCGGTCCTCAGCGAGCGCTTTACGGCGTCCAAGGCCGCCGCCGGCTCGCCCCGAGCAAGCTTCGCCGCCGCGAGGTTATTAAGGGCCATGGCGAAGCCCGGGTTGATCGCGAGCGTGCGCTCGTAGCTCGCGATGGCTTCGTCGACGCGGCCCTGGCCATACAGGGCGACACCGAGATTGTTGTGCGCCTCGGAAAGGTTGGGCTGCAGGGCGATCGTCCGGCGGTAGCAGTCGATTGCCTCGTCCGGTTTCCCGAGGCTTTCCAGAACGTTGCCGAGGTTGACCAAGGGCTCGAGATAGTTCGGCGCGAGGTCCAGCGCCTTGCGATAGCTCGCGGCGGCGTCTTTCGGCCTGGAAAGGTTGATGAGCGCGTTGCCGAGATTGCAAAGCGCCTCGGGGTAATCCGGTTGGACGGCGAGAGCCTGTCCTATCAGCTCTATGGCGAGATCGGCGCGTCCCGCCTGAAAGCTGGCGACGCCCAGGAGATGCAGGCTGTCGGCGTGGTGGGGAGCGACGGCAAGGACTTGCCGATAATGTCGCTCGGCTTCGGCCAACCGCCCGGCCTGATGCTGCCGGACCGCTTCGGCAAAAATCCTCTCGACGTTCGAACCCGAGATCGGGCCGGACACCGGTTGCGGCGACGAGCGGTTGCCACCGCTTCTGTGTTGCCTGCGTTTCATCGGGTCTCCCCACCCTGATGGACTTAGACACTTTGACAACGGTCGGTGGTGGAGTCGAGGGGACAACCGTCGTTTGCTCGACGTTCATGCGATCTCGCCGCAAACTCCTTCGCATGAACTATTCAGCTTTTGGCGCCCTGGCATTCGCCGCTTTGATCACTATTCCCGGCATCGCCCAATCGGCCGACTGCGCGGCCCGTGTCAGCCTGCCGTGGGAGACGGCGGGGCCGGGCTACTCCGGTGACGCCATCGTGCGCGGGCCCGATTGCGCGAATGCAGTCGTGCTGTTCGTGGCGCGGCGACCGGGCGGCGAGCTGAGATTCGACGACGAGCCGGACAAGGTCGTGCCGGGAAATGCGCCCATAGCGACGGAGATCAAGCCGGCGGCCGAGGTCCCAGCGCTCGCCAGTGCGACCGATGGGGCGGCGATGACAGCGGCGCTGCCCGCCGCGCTGGCCGCGTGGCTGCGGGCGCAGGCGATGCCGCAGAAGCCGACCAATCGGGCAGAGCTGATCGCGGCGGGACCGACCAAGGGCGACTGCAGCGTCTCGGACACGTTGCCCTGGACTGCGGCGGGGCGCGGCTATCTCATCGACGTCTTCTCCGATGGCACGGACTGCCTCAATGCCGCGACCGCGCTGGTGATCCGCGCGCCGGACGGGCGGCCTCTCTACAGCGCGGCGACCCCGGGCTTCATCGTCGATATCTATAATCCGGACCTCAAGACTCGGGCCGACATGAAGAAGGCGCTGACCCGCATCGAGACGATGACGGAAGACACGACGGGGAAGCTGCCGGCATGGCCGGAAGGTCAGGCCGAGCGCGAGATCACGCGCGGCGACTTCACGACGACGGTGGCGGAGCCGTTCGACCGGGCGTCATGGAACGCCTTGCGCGACGCCAGGCGGCCGATGCTGCCGGTCGACTATGGGATCGAATCCGCCGCTTTCGTCGTGCTGATGCCGGACGGGCGGGTCATCGAGGTCGGGCGCAGCCAGCAGAACTGAAACCTTCAGCCCTTGCCAAGGGCGCCGATCCGATCCGCGATGATCTTGGTCAGGTAGGGCGCCACGAACAGCACGACGAGCAGGCGTACCGTCTGCATGGCCATCACGAAGGACACGTCGACGTCGGTCGAGGCCGCGATGATGGCGATCGAGTCGGCGCCGCCCGGGCTGGTGGCGAGGTAGGCGGTGAGCGGGTCGATGCCGGCGGCGAACACCATGAACGCCGCGACCCCGCCGCACAGCGCCAGCATGGCGAAGATGCAGAGGAGGATGCCGGGAAGCTGGCGCAGCACATGCACCAGCAGTGCGCGCGTGAAGCGCAGGCCGACATTCCAGCCAACCAAGGCATAGCAGCCGGCCAGCAGCCAGGTCGGCAGCTCGAGCCGCAGCCAGCCCATGTGCGTGAGCACGATGCCGCCGACCAGCGGCACCAGGAAGGCGCCCGCCGGAATGCGCAGGCCCCGGGCGAGCCACGATCCGACGACGGCCAGCGCCAGGGTCTCGACCAGCGGCAGCCAGGCGACCTCGGGAAACCAGACGATGGCGTCGGGCGCATGCTGGGGCGCGACACCGAAGAAGCGCGCCACCGCCGCGGCGACGGCCGCCACCATGACGACGCGCAGATACTGCATGAAGGCCACCATGCGCATGTCCGCGCCATAGGCCTCCGCCATGTAGGTCATGACCGAGGCCGCGCCGGGGCTGACACCCCACAGCGCCGTCGTGCCGGGCAGCATCTGCCAGCGCGTCATCTGCCAGCCGACCCAGGTGCTGGCCGCGACGACCGAGACGACGCCGACCGTGAACAGCACCCAGTGCCCGAGAATGTCGCCCACGATCGAGAGCGGCACCATCTTGGCGATCATGCTGCCCACGATGCCCTGCGCCACGGCGAAGACCGGCACGGGATAGCTCACCTTGCCGCCCCACGAGGCGAAGACGATGCCGGAGATCAGCGGCCCCAGCATCAGCGCCGCCGGCGCATGCAGCCAGAGCATCAACGCGGTCACCGGTACCGTGATGGCGATCAGCGCCGACCAGGAGGTTACGTGCCGGCCAACGCCTTTCACGCGACTTTCCTACCGACAAAAGGATCCTTCGCTGCGCTCAGGATAACACCACTTTCTTGATCGACGCACCGCGCCAATTCCAACAACAGTGTCATCCTGAGCGCAGCGAAGGATCCTCGAGTCATCTTCAGGTCACGAACTCCTCGGCCTCGCCGTTCATGCCGCGGATCGTCTCCATCAGCTCGACGGCGGCCGTCGCGAGCCTTGCATCATCCGTGCCGCGCAGGACCAACGAGACGCTGGGCTTGCCATTGCGGAAGGCCGGGTACGAGCCGATGTCGATATCCTCGTAGCGCTTCTGCAGCGCGCCCAGCGGCTCGGCGATGATGCCCTCGGGCAGGTTGGTGCGCACGGTGCGTGAGACGACCGGCACGCCGCCGACCAGCCGGTGCTTCATCGACTGGAACATCGCCTCGGCGACCTTGGGGATGCCGGCGAAGGTGAAGACGTTCTCCATCTGGAAGCCCGGCGCCACGGAAACAGGATTGTCCACCAGGACGCCGCCATGGGGCACCCGCGCCATGCGCCGCCGCGCCGGGGTGAAAAGCGCCGGATCGCCGTAGTGCTTCGTCATGCGGGCGACGGCCTCGGGGTGCTCGGAGATGCCGACGCCGAAGGCCTTGGCGATGCAGTCGGCGGTGATGTCGTCGTGGGTCGGCCCGATGCCGCCGGTGGTGAAGACATAGTCGAACTTGGCCCGCACCTCGTTCAGCGTCGCCACGACGGTCGCCTCGATGTCGGGAATGACCCGGGCTTCCATGACGCGGACGCCCAGTTTGCCCAGCTCGGTGGCGAGATACTGGATGTTGGAATCTCGGGTACGGCCGCTCAGGATCTCGTTGCCGATCACGAGGATGCAGGCGGTGACGATTTTTGCCGGGTCGGACATGCAGAGCCTGCGTAATTATCGTTTGGTTTCAGGACCCTAGCGGACGCGGGGTCATGGGCCAAGCCACGGTCCCGGCCTTGTTACCGCCCGTATCGCATGCCAAATAGGGCAGATGACCAATTCCCGTGAAGCCGTCGACGACAGCGCCGACTATTGGCGCCGCGACGAGCGCACCATCAAGCTGCATGGCCCCGAAGGCTTTACCGGCATGCGCAACGCTGGCCGGCTGGCCGCCGAGACGCTCGACTTCATCACACCCTATGTCCAGCCGGGCGTCAGCACGGACGAGTTGAACAAGCTCTGTCACGACTACATCCTGGACCATAAGGCGATCCCGGCGCCGCTGAATTATCGCGGCTTCCCCAAGTCGATCTGCACCTCGATCAACTTCGTCGTCTGCCACGGCATCCCGTCCGACACGCGGCTGAAGAACGGCGACATCGTCAACATCGACGTGACCGTGATCCTCGACGGCTGGTACGGCGACACCAGCCGCATGTACTTCGCGGGCGATGTCAGCGTTAAGGCCAAGCGGCTTTGTGATGTCACCTACGAAGCAATGATGCGCGGCATCGCGGCCGCCAAGCCCGGCGCCCATGTCGGCGACATCGGCCATGCCATCCAGTCCTATGTCGAGGCACAACGCTATTCCGTCGTGCGCGACTTCTCGGGCCACGGGCTCGGCCGCATCTTCCACGACGCGCCGAACATCCTGCACTACGGCAAGAAGGGCACCGGCCCGGTGCTGAAGCCCGGCATGTTCTTCACCGTCGAGCCGATGGTGAATGCCGGCACCTGGCAGGTGAAGATCCTGAGCGACGGCTGGACCGCGATCACGCGCGACAAGCAGCTCTCCGCCCAGTTCGAGCATTCGGTCGGCATCACCGAGACGGGTGTCGAGTTCTTCACGCTCTCGCCCAAGGAACTCGCCAAGCCGCCTTACGACGTCGAGGCGAAGACGCTACAGCCGGCGTAAAGCAAAGCTCCCTTCCCCCGCCTAGCGCGGAGCGTTGCGCGCGTGCCAAGATCGGCACTCGCACGCAACACTGATGGGAAGGAAATCCGATGTCGTTCTACCGTGGCATGACCTGCTCGAACGTCACCCTGAAGGGCGACAAGGGCGCGTCGATCACCGCCTATGTGGCCAAGCCGGAGGGCAAGGGCCCTTTCCCCGGCGTTGTGCTGGTCCATCACCTGCCCGGCTGGGACGACTTCTACATGGAGACGACGCGCCGCTTCGCGCACGCAGGCTACTATGCGGTCTGCCACAATCTCTACGAACGCGAGGGCGGCCAGAACAATCCCGACGATGTCGCGGCCAAGGTGCGCGCCGAGGGCGGCATCGCCGATGCCCAGATGGTCGGCGACACCGAAGCGGCGGTGCAGTGGCTGCGCGCCCAGCCCGAGTGCAACGGCAAGGTCGGCATCATCGGCTCCTGCTCGGGCGGCCGGCACGCCTACATCTACGCCTGCCAGAAGAAGGACGTCGATGCCTGCGTCGACCTGTGGGGCGGCCGTGTGGTGATGGGCAAGGAAGAATTGAACGCCAAGACGCCGGTCGCGCCGATCGACATGACCAAGGACCTCTCCTGCCCCCTGCTCGGCATCTTCGGCAACGACGACCGCGCGCCCAGCCCCGAGCAGGTCGACCAGCACGAGGCCGAGCTGAAGAAGCTCGGCAAGGACTACGAGTTCCACCGCTATGACGGCGCCGGCCACGGCTTCTTCTACTGGCACCGGCCGCTCTACCGGATCGACCAGGCGATGGACGGCTGGGCCAAGGTCTGGGCCTTCTTCGGCAAGCACCTCGCGAAGTAGAGCCGCACCCATGTGCACCTCGATCGTCGAGATCACCCAGGCCGAAGGCATGGCCAAGCGCGGGGACGAGTGGTTCCCGCTGACCCAGGCCGTGGTCGCCTACGACCACGCAAGGCACGCGCCGCTGGGCGACGTCATCACCCTCGACTTCTTCAACGAGCATCTCGATGCCAGCGCCCGCGCCGGCGTCGAGATCACGCTCGACTCGGCCAAGGCCCTGCGGGCGGCGCTCGACCGCGCGATCGAAGCGGCCGAATTTGAGGAAGCCGAGGTACGCGGTAAAAGCACGCCGCCTCGGCTCGTCCGGGTAGCCTGAACGTCAGGTTGGTATCCCGTCGGGTTTGGGGAGAGTCATGCAGGAATTGCCAAGGCGCGGACTTCTAGTCGGCGCGACTGCGGCCGTGTCGATGCTGGGCGGGACGGCACCGCTGGCCCTGGCGCAAGGACAACCCCGAGCGCAGGCAACGGCCGCGTCACGGCCTGAGCTGCGTGAACCGGTCGTCCTCGCCTCGAAGGACGGCGTGCTCGAACTACGTCTCAGCGCGCGTCAGGGCGAGGTGAAGCTCGATACGGTCGCGAGGCCCGTGAAGAACTTCCTCCTGTTCGACTATGAACTGATACGCGGCACGGCGTCGGACGGACGCAAGGAGGGAAGGAACCTCTATCCCGCGCCGACCTTGCAGGTCTTCCCCGGTGAGCGCCTGGTCGTGCATTTCGAGAACGGCCTGAGCGGCCTCACGATCCGCGATTTCTACAATCCGGCCTACACCGCCAACGACAAGACGGTGCCGATCTATCCCGAGCAGCTGACCGAATCGCCGCTCAACCTGCATACGCACGGCCTGCATGTCAGCCCCAAGGGCAACGCCGACAATGTGATGCTGCACATGCCGGCGGGAACGTCGAACAGCTTCACCTACGACATTCCCAAAGCGCATCCGCAGGGCGCCTATTGGTATCACAGCCACCTGCACATGCTGACAACGGCGCACGTCTACACCGGCATGGTCGGCCTGCTCGTGATCGGTCGCCTCGACGGCGGCCTGCCAGTCGTCACCGAGAAGCGCATCCCGGTGCGCAACATGATGCTGCAGTACAACTATGTATTCGACCGCGCCGGCGGCAGCGCCCAGCTCAACAATCCCTACTGGCCGCAATTCGTCAGCACCATCGTGCCGCCCAGGGACGGCGAACTCGCCAAGGGCACCTATCGACCGCTGCTGACGCCCACCAATTTCACCGAGACGCAGAAAGGCACACGATACACGACGGTCTGGTACGCAGGCCCCCTCTCCATCAACAACCGACGCGGCGCGTTCCAATACATCCCGACCAACCTGATGAGCTTCACCGCGGCGGGTGGCCGGACTGACCTCGACATGCCGGCCGACCCGTCACTGCCCGACGACAAGCGCGACATGCAATTCACGGTAAACGGCCAGTTCCAGCCGGTCGTCCGGAGCAAGCCCGGCCAGACCGAGATCTGGGTGCTCTCCAATGTGAGCGACATCGCCTACATCAACGTCCAGCTCACCGAGACGGCAACCGGCCGGCATCCGCCGATCGCCATCGTCGGCCAGGATGGCGAGCCCTATGGCGCCGTGGAGTATCCGCCAACCGACAACGGCACGCGGCTGCTGATCCCGCCGGCCAGCCGCTTCGCCATTGCCGTGACGATGCCGGCCAGGGGCGATCTCATCCTCGAGATGCCGGACCGCGGCGGCGGCGCCCGGACGATGACCATGCCCGGCGTGCTCTACACCAACGACGGCACGGACAATCCGCCGGCGGTGCTGGGCAGCCTCACCGTGCTGCCCTCGGCGATCAGCTACGCCGACGGGTTCTTCGTGTTCCCGACCCAGGTCCTGGCACGCGCGACGGCGCCGCAGGGATCGGGCGCCGGCGTCACCGTGCCTTTCGCCAAGGGCCAGAAGCTGGGCGGCCGCACGCCCTTCGCCGACCTGTCGCGCGCGGCACCGGACGTCACGCGCAAGATCATGATCAACGGCGGCTTCCTGAACGACCTGGTGACCAAGTCCGACGCCAAGGCCTTCGTCTATGCCTTCGACGGCGCCGCCTTCCCCAACATGCCGCTGATCCAGGCCCGGCTGAACTCGATCGAGGAGTGGCAGTTCCTCAATCACAACAACGACGAGCATCCGATCCATGTGCACGTCAACGACTTCCAGGTGACGTCGTACTTCGATCCGACGACCGGCCTGCGCACCGGCCCCGACAAATTCTTCGTCGACAATGCCAACGTGCCGGCGCCGGTCATGATGCCCGACGAGACCGTCGTGCAGGCGGGCTACATGGCGATGCGCACGCGCTTCGACGACTTCATCGGCCTTTATGTGATGCACTGCCATCGCCTCAACCACGAGGACAACGGGCTGATGGCGCTGGTCAATGTGATCCCCGCCATCTCGGCCTATGCCGTCGTCGTGCCGGGCGGCGGCGGCAAGGCCACGACCGTGCGCGTGCTCGACGGCAACGGCGATAAACTGATCGCCACCGTCACACCCTTCCCTGGCCATGAGGGCAGCGTCAGCGTCGCGCTGGGCGACCTCGACGGCGACGGCGTGCTCGACCTGGTGGTCGGCGCCGGAAAGGATCATGCGCCGGAGATCGTCGCCTATTCGGGCAAGGCCGCCTACTCGGCCGAGCTGGCGCGCTTCCAGGCCTTCGGTTCAGATGCACGCGGCGGCGTCAGTGTCGCCGCGGCACAGATCGACGGCACGACATCCGACAATATCATCGTGGGCTCGGGCCTCGGCATGGCGAGCGAGATCAAGGTCTACGGCGCCAGGCTGCCGAAGCCCGGCAGCGCGCCGCCGCTGTTCACATCGTTCGCGCCCTATGAAGGCGATTCGTCGGGCGTCAGCCTCGCCACCGGCTTCGTCGACTTCGGGACCGGCCGCAACAGCATCGTCTCGGCCCCCGGACCGGGCAGCGCCGCCGAGGTGAAGGTCTTTGTCTTCCCGCTGCTGAAGCAGATCGGCGCCGCCGCCGTCACCTCCCCGCAACCGGACACGACCGCGACCCTGAAGCCGTTCGGCGACGAGTATCGCGGCGGCGTCTCGCTGGCCACGGGCTGGCTGGCGGGCAATCTCGGCGGCGCCAAGCGCATTGTCGTCGGCCAGCTCGCCGACCAGGGCCAGGTGAAGGTCTTTTCCAGCGGCTCGGCGCTCGACGGGGGGCCGGCCATGTACCTGCACAATCCGGCGCACCATCACCATGCCGAATTCCGCGAGATCGCGAGCTTCGCGCCGTTCGAGGGGACGGCCGGCGTGCGGGTCGCAACCACCAGCACGACCACTGGCGCCGACCTGCTGGTTAGCGGCATCTCGGCGCAGGGCGCCGCGAGCGTGGCTCGGTACGACTTCGCGCGGCCCGACGCCAAGGCGACCACGGTGCAGGCGGTGAAGCTCGGCGACGTCGCGGCGGCAAGCGCCGGCGGCAACATGCCGACGGTGCTCGCCGGCGACTGAGCGCCGTCAACCCTCCGCGGCCGACAGGACCAGCTTCTGGATGCCCGAGCCGGCCTCGGGTCCCAGCGTGACGGTGCCGTTCAGCCTTCCCTTCGTGCAGGCCAGCACGAAGCGGCCGGCGAGCGTGTGAATCGGCTCGATGCGTTCGAGACGGCCCTCGCCCAGCCGCTGCTTCAGCGACGCCAGCTCGGCGTTGCGCAAGGGCGCCGGCGTGTCGAGCAGGAAGTTCACGGCAAACGGCCGGTCTCCGCCCTCGATACGGCCAGACGCATAGGCCGCGACGACCGCATCGACGGCGCGCGCGAGCGCGGGTGATGGCGGCGCGACGGGAACGGGCGGCGATGCAGCGTGCAGCATCTCCGCGACCTGCAAGGTAAGGCGCGACATCGGCGCGTAGGTGCGGTTGCCGAAGGCGAAGACGCCCCAGCCGCGCTCCGGCAGCATCAGCACATGCGAGCCGTAGCCCGGCAGGCCGCCGGCATGATGGATCCGTAGGCCGAGCAGCGCGTCGGTCGAATGGGTGAGGCCGTATCCGTAGGCGCTGGGCTGTCCCGGGCGGGTGCCGGGCGGCGTATCCGGCAGGAAGGGTGGCGCGTGCCAGAGCACCATCTCGCGCACGCTCGACCGGCGGACCGGACCGGAGTCGGGATCGTCCCGCGCCGGCCAGGCATCGAGCAGGAACGCCACGTAGCGCGCGTAGTCGGGCACGGTCGTCGCGAGACCGCCCATGGCGCCGACCTCGCCGTCGGGCTCGATGCGCTCGCGCGACCAAGTCTCCCCGCCGTCCTCACCCACGTCCAGCCGATAGCCCCAGGCATAGTCGCCTCGCGACGCCGCGGGCGCATCGAAGGTCGTGTGCGCCATGCCGAGCGGATCGAGGAAAGTCCGCCGGATGAAGGCCTGGTACGGCTCGGTGCTGATGTTGGTCAGCACGCGGCCGAGCAGCGCATAACCCAGGTTGCTGTACTCGAAGGCGAGGCCCGGCGGGCGGGCGAAGAGATGGCCCGTGGCCATCACCTGGTCGAGTTCGGCCGGGCTCATGCCCAGCACCCGGTCGCCCCAAGGATCGTCGGTCACGAAGCCTGCCGTGTGCGTTAGCAGGTGGCGCACGGTGACCGGCGCGCTGTCGCGGGTGGCGGGCTTCACTACGGCGAACTGCGGCACGTAGTGCGCCAGCGGCACGTCGAGCTGCAGCCATTTCCGGTCGCGCAGCGCCAGGATCGCCAGCGCCGTCATGTTCTTGGTCATCGAGGCGATGCGGAAGGCCGTCCCGGCCTGAACGCGGCGGTCACCCTCCTTGTCGGCAAGGCCAAGCGTCTTCACATGGACGAGCCGCCCTCCCTGCATGATGCCCAGGGCGAGCCCCGGGATTCGTTCCTGTTCGGCAAAGGCGGCGCACGCCGCGTCGATCTCTGTAAAATTGTGGGCTGACATCAGGCCAGCCTACAGGCCCAAGGTCTTGGGTTCAGCCCTTTCCTGCCGCCTTTCCGCCGCGGTTGCATCGGATCGTGCGGATATGGGGAAGGCGAAGCGGGCAACTCTCAAGGCGATTCCGGTCGAGGCGGCGGATGAGCCGGCGCCGGATGACGACGCCCTGCTGGCACTGCTGGCGGCCGGCCTTCGCCTCCAATCCTCTGAAAATCTCTGGCGCGTTAGCGGCAATACCCTGCCCCACCGCATCATGCTGCGCGAAGCGGGCGGTACCTGGAACCGGATCGACCAGTGCTGGGATTTCACGGGCGAAGACCCGACGATCCGGCTCGCAGCGGCGCTTGAGGCGATGCCCGCTCCGTCAGCGGGCCATAACAGCGGCGCGACCGATGCACCGAAGCCGCACTATCACGGCCATCGTGGACGGGTGCGCGAGCGGGTGATGAAGGCCGGCGTCGAACCGCTGGCCGACTACGAACTGCTGGAACTGCTGCTCTTCTATTCGATCGAGCGGATCGACACCAAGCCGATGGCCAAGGCTCTGTTGGAGCGCTTCGGCACCCTGGGTGACGTCTTCGCCGCCGAGCCTGCGCAACTACGCGAATTCGAGATCGACCAGCGCACGCTCGTCCACTTCAAGGCGATGCGCGAGGTCGGACGGCGGCTGGCCGAGCGCAAGGTCAAGGACATGCCGGTACTGACCAACTGGCAGCAGCTCATCGACTACTGCCATGCCGCCCTCGCCCACGAGAAGACCGAGCAGTTCCGCATCCTCTTCCTCGACCGCAAGAACGTGCTGATCGCCGACGAGGTGCAGCAGCGTGGCACGATCGACCATACACCGGTCTATCCGCGCGAGGTCGTGAAGCGCGCGCTGGCCTTGAATGCAGCCGCCTTGATCCTGGTCCATAACCATCCGAGCGGCGATCCCAAGCCCAGCCGCGACGACATCGAGATGACCCGCGAAATCAAGGCGGCGTCGGAGGCACTGGGCATCACGATCCACGATCATCTCGTGATCGGCCGCAAGGGGCACGCAAGCTTCAGGAGCCTGGGGCTGCTGGCGTAGCGACGCCGTATTCCTGGAGTTCTTTCGGCCGTGGCCTCAGCGCCTCATCGGTCAGCCCGTACCAGGCCAAAGGCAGGGCCACCGCGCAAAGAGCCGCCATCGACAGGTACGCGGCGCCGCCATAGTTCGCATACAAGGTGCCGGCGCAGAGCAGAAGGACCGCGGTCACGAGCGCCGCACCGAAGGCATAGAGCGACTGGGCCGTGGCCTCCAGACCCGCGGGAATCACCGCGCCGAAGACCCTCATGCAGGAAAGATGAAGCAGTGCAAACGTCAGGCCATGCAGCGGCTGCAGAAGGGACAGCAGCAGCACCGAGTCGGTGAAGCCCATGACCGACCAGCGCACGATGCCGGCCGTGGCCGCCAGGACCGCGGCGCCTCGAATACCGATGCGGCCGATCAGCCAGGGACCGACCAAGAAGAAGACGACCACCTCGGCAGCGACGGCCTCCGCCCACAGCATGCTAATGACGGAGGCATCCAGTCCGGCATCGTCCCAGCCGATCACGGCGAAGGCGTCGTACAGCGCATGACTCCCATAGATGAGGGCAGCAAGCCCGATGACGACGGGGAACGCCGGCACCTTCAGCAGCTTGCGAGCCTCCACGGGCTTCCACCCGGCTCTGGGATTCCCGGCCTGGCTGACGGGTCGGGGAAGGAAGACCGTGGTCGCCGCTGCGACCAAGAGCAATCCGACATTCAGCCAGATGATGGAATCGAGACCCGTGGCCGCGATGAACTGCCCGACGATCAAGGTCCCCGACAGAAAGGCCAGCGACGCGGCGCCCCGCACCCAACCGTATTCGAGCGGCTTTCCCGTCGAGTCAGAACTCGCCCTGCTGACCGTCAAGGCGTCGGCGATCGAAGTGATCGGCGCCAGCGCCGCCGCCTGGACCAACACGACGACCAGGACCGACAGGAAGATATTGGCTGCCGCGAAAGCCGCAGCGGCCGCCGCCGCCACGAGGATCGAGAGGCCGAGCACCAGCCGGGGGGACGCAGTCGCATCGGCCAGTCGCCCGACGAGAGGACCGGCGACGAGCCGAAACACCATGCCGGCCGCAAGGGCCCAGCTGATCTCCTGCGTCGTCAGGCCCCTGCTGTCGAAGAGCATGGGCCAGAACGGCGATGCGACGCCAAAGGCGCCAAACAGGGCGACGTAAAGCAGGATGTAGGCGCTTGTTCCCATGAGGCGAAGCTTCCGGCGTTCTCGCTAGGCGCCAATGCTTGCTGACGCTGTCAGTAGGCTCGCCCTGAATGCTCCCATTGCGATGGTCTCCCGAAACGCAACCACGATACTGCCACAACCGCAGCGGGACATTTCCAGTGTTCTCTTACTCTTGCAATATACGCCCACTCCACCGGCGTGGCTTCGGACCCCGCAACTTGTTGCAGCGACGCTTCAATGGCGGCAATTCAACAACAGGTTCCGGATTGCCAAGGCAGGATGTCACGATCACATTCCCTTTCCTCAGTGCCAACCGGAATGATCGCACCGTCCGCAGATGCCCAAGTTCCTTCGCATCGGAGTCCATCAGTCGAACGTGTCGGGTTACACGTCGAAGGCATGGTGCATTCGCCAGGTCGGGCCGACCGTCTTCCTGAAATGGGGTGCCGTCGAGGTCCAGGGCGCGGGCGATGGGCGCAAGGTCTTCTGGACCGTTCCGCCGCGTGAGAAAGAGATCCGCTGCAAGGCGGCACAGCTCGCCAAGGACTATGTGAGAAGCGCCATCGCACGGCGGCGCAGCCACAGCTACGAGCCGCTGACGTCGAACATCACGCTCAGGCGCCGGCCCGCAAGTCGTGACGCGGAGATCAAACAGGCGCTTGCCACGATCCTGATCGTCGACATCGTCCAGTCCACGGAAAAGGCCGCCCGGCTGGGCGACGCGCGCTGGACGCAGGTGATGAACCACTACTACGCCGCCGTCCGCAAGGAGCTGAAGGCCCTGCGCGGCAAGGAGGTCGTGACGACCGGGGACGGCATGCTCGTGACCTTCCCTGCGCCGGCCGCCGGCGTTCAATGCGCCGCCGCGATCCGCGACGCCGTGCGCACACTGGGCCTGGAGATCAGGGCGGGGCTGCACGTGGGCGAATACAAGGTGAGCGGCCCCGACGTCGTCGGTCTCGCCCTCCATATCGGCTCGAGGGTCGCCGCCAAGGCGCGCGCGGGCGAGGTCCTGGTCTCGAGCGCGGTCAGGGACCTGCTGTCGGAGTCCGAAATCCAGTTCAAGGATCGCGGTGTCCACCAACTCAAGGGCGTGCCGAAGCGGTGGCGCCTCTACCGGGTCCTCGCCTGACGGAAGATCTGTATTGGTGGGCGTCCGGACTTCCATCAGGATGGGGGAAATCGTTCATCAGGATGGGGGAAATCGTTCTCCGGGAGGGAGGATCGCATGACCGTCTCCATCACGCCGCTCACCACCGTGTTCGCCGGCGAAGTGGGCCCGATCGACCTGCGCCAGGTCCATGACCGCTCATCGCTCGAGGCGATCCGCGCCGGCATGGACAAGTACGCCGTCCTGGTGTTCCGCGACCAGAGGTTCACCAACGAGGAGCAGCTCGACTTCGCCCAGCGCTTCGACGGCACGCTGCATGCCCGCACCTCCTCCTCGGCCATCGGCAACAACCGGTTCGGCAACGAGGCGCTGGCCGACGTCTCCAACATCGACAAGGACGGCAAGATCCGCGACGCCAACAACCGCATGCGCGCCTCCTCGGTCGGCAACCGCCTGTGGCACACCGATGCCTCGTTCGTCGATCCGCCGGGCCGCTACTCGATGCTGTCGGCGCGGGTGGTGCCGTCGGTGCGGGCCGACACCGAGTTCGCCGACATGCGGGCGGCCTACGACGCGCTCGACGAGGAGACCAAGGTCTCGATCGAAGGGCTGCGCGTCTATCACACCATCGTCTATTCCCGCCACGTGCTGGGCTTCGACTTCAACGACGACGAGAAGGAGAAGCTGAAGGGCGCCGTCCATCCGCTGGTGCGCACCATTCCCGGCTCCGGCCGCCGTGCGCTCTATCTCGCCTCGCACGCCGAACATGTCGAGGACATGCCGGTGCCGGAGGGACGGCTGCTCCTGCGCGACCTGACGGACCATGCCACGCAACGAGAGTTCGTCTACCGCCACATCTGGCAGCCGCATGACTTCGTGATCTGGGACAATCGCTGCACCATGCATCGCGCCCGGCCGTTCGACGACCAGAACCACCGCCGAGAGATGCGCCGCACGACGACGCTCGACCTGCCGCTGCCGGTCCCGGCTTAGGCCTCGCTCATGACCCCGGGATCGCCGTGATGGCAACGGGCGCGAGATAGAGGTCGAGCTCTTCCTGCATCAAGGGTTTCTTGACGATCGGCAGGCCGACCATCGAACAGTTGGAAGGAAACCAGTGAGCCTTGGTCACCGAGGTCAGAACGACCCGGGTCTCGGGCCGGTTTGTCCTCGCCCACCGCGCCAGCGTCGCACCGTCGCTGACACCCGACCAGTCGATATCGATCACCATGTAATCGAACGTATGCTTGTAGGCGGTCCGGATGGCCGGGCCCCCATGCTCGGACTCGAAGATGCGGAACCCTTGCTGACTCAAATGCTTCGCAAGGACGCTTCGCGCCGCAGGGTCGCTTTCCACAACTAGAATTGACGGGCCTTCTGACCAAGTCTCACTGGAATCCAACACTACACACCCCATGTGCTTGCGACTTCCCACGGTCGCGGACTTAGTACGCGATCAAACGGAATTCGGATCAATCTTTTGAAATCACGATCCGAAATATCATCAATGTTTTGGGCATTTTAACTCAACGCTTCAGTGAAAATGATGCTCCGCCGACTGCCATATAGAACGGCACCAGACTGTGCTTTGCACACGATGCGAGCCGAAGCAGAGCGCGACGACATGCTTCACATCGGCGACGACTTTGCGTCATTGCTGTTCTGGAAAATCGCAGGCGACGACATCGGTCGCATGACGGGCGAACAAGGCCCTGGCATCCCTCGCCATCATTGCCTTCACCCTGCGCTCCATCAGACTGCGGATATCCGCCTCAGCCTGGTTGGGAGTCGCGATCGTCATGCCGGCATAAACGCCGCAAACCCACAGGCAGTTCCGCAGGAAGTCGCGCTATACTGCACCGCATGAGTGGAAAAATCCTTGTCGGTATCGGCGGCTGGACCTTCGAGCCGTGGCGCGGCGTCTTCTATCCGGAAGACCTGACGCAAAAACGCGAGTTGGAATATGCCAGCCGCCAGCTCACCTCGATCGAGATCAACGGCACCTACTATTCGAGCTTTAAGCCGGCAAGCTGGGCCAAGTGGCATGACGAGACACCGGACGGCTTCGTCTTCGCGGTGAAGGCCTCGCGCTTCTGCACCAACCGCAAGGTCCTGGCCGACGCCGGTGAATCGGTGCAGCGCTTCGTGACGCAGGGGCTGGTCGAACTCAAGGACCGGCTGGGGCCCATCAATTGGCAGTTCATGGGCACCAAGAAGTTCGATCCCGAGGACTTCGAGGCCTTCCTGAAGCTGCTGCCGCGCGAGGTCGGCAAGCTGAAGCTGCGCCATGCACTGGAGGTGCGGCACGACAGCTTCAAGAACGAGCGCTTCTACGATCTGGCCGCTAAGTACAATGCGGCGATCGTCTATGCCCACGACAAGGACTTCCCCGAGATCGATGAGCCGACCGCCGACTTCACCTACGCCCGGCTGATGCAGTCCGAGGAGACGGTGAAGACCGGCTACAAGCCTGCCGACATCGACAAGTGGGCCAAGCGCGCCAAGGCCTGGGCGAAGAAGGGCGACGCCTTCGTCTACTTTATCTCCGGCGCCAAGGTTCGCAATCCCGCCGCCGCCCAGGCGATGATCAAGAAGGTCGGCTGAGACGACGGCGCTCTCTTGACTCGTGGCAGGCCGGCGCTTAACTGTTAACTCTATGGTTAACAATCAAAGCGCCGTCCTCGACCGCACTTTCGCCGCCCTAGCCGACCCGACGCGACGGGCGCTGCTGGCCCGCCTCGACGCGGAAGAAGGCGTCACCGTCAGCGAGCTGGCACGACCGTTCCCGGTGTCGCTGCCGGCCATCATGAAGCATCTCGACGTGCTGTCCGATGCCGGCCTGATCGTGCGGTCGAAGTCCGGCCGCACCGTCACCTGCCAGATCAAGGCCGAGCCGATGGAGCAGGCGATGAACTGGCTCGCCCACTACGAACGCTACTGGACCCAGCAGCTCGACCGCCTCGCCGCCTTCCTGGAGGAAGAAGACAAATGGCCAGCAAGCCCAGCCTCGCCCTCAAGCGCCGCCTCAAGGCCCCGCCCGAGAAAGTCTACGAAGCCTGGACGCAGCCGGAAAAAATGATCCGCTGGTGGGGCTATCCCGGCCCCAAGACAGCGATCGCCGAGACCGACCTGAAGGTCGGCGGCCGCTTCCGCGTGCAGTTCTGGACGCCGGACAACGAGCATCACAGCGTGAGCGGCATCTATCGCGAGATCGACCCGCCCCGGAAGCTTGTCTTCTCCTGGGCCTGGCAGAGCACACCGGAGCGCGAGTCGCAGGTCACGGTCGACCTCAAGCCGGACAATGACGGCACGATCCTCACCCTGACCCACGAGCAGTTCTTCGACGAGAAGGCGCGTGACGGCCATCGCGGCGGCTGGACCATGTCGCTCGACAGGCTGGAGGCGCTGTTCGCATGAACGTCGAGCCATGGCTGAAGCCTGTTGGACTGAGCACGCCCGGCCGACGCGCCGATCTGCTCGGCGACCTGCCCCATGGTCCCAAGGCGCTCGCCGAAATCGTGCAAGGCGTTCTGATGCACGAGCACATCGCCTCGACCTACGGTGTCCAACTCGACGACTCCCAGCATGCCGAAGCGCATGTCCGCTCCGTCGAGGGCATTCTAGACGGCATCGCCGCCCATGATGCGCGTGCCCTGACAGCGGCGCGCGCGCCCGACCAGCGCCAGGTCGGCGTCTGCCGGCATTTCTCGCTGGTCCATGTCGCGATGCTGCGCGCCCAAGGCATCCCGGCACGGGCGCGCTGTGGTTTCGGCGCCTATTTCGAGAAGGGCAAGTTCTACGACCACTGGGTCACGGAATACTGGAACGAGGCCGGGCAGCGCTGGGTGCTGGTCGATGCGCAGATGGACCCGCACCAGAGAAAACTCTTCCATGTCGGCTTCGACCCTCAGGACGTGCCACGCGACCAGTTTCTTGTCGCCGGCGATGCGTGGACGCTCTGCCACGACGGCAAGGCCGATCCCGACGACTTCTGCATCCTCGACATGAAGGGCTGGTGGTTCATCGCCAGCAACGTGATTCGCGACGTGGCCGCGCTGAACGGCCACGAAATGCTGCCCTGGGATGTCTGGGGCGCCATGGTGCCGGACGACGAGAAGATCGACCGCGCCTTCATCGACCGGCTGGCCGAGCTGTCGAGCCGGCCCGACGCCGATCCGGAGGCCCTGCGCGCCGCATACCATGACAACCGGGTCGCCGTGCCGCCGGTCGTGTTCAACAATGTACTGGGACGGGACGAGCCCGTAGCGCAGAGCGGCTGAATCCGGAGATTCCCGCTGCCATGGGTCCGCCGGACTGTTGTAAGCTCGGGCCATTCAGATTGGGAGAATCGCCATGCCTGCACTCTCGCTCGACCACTACAATATCTACTGCACCGATCTCGACGCCACCGTGCGCTTCTACGAGCGCTATGTCGGCCTGACCAACGGTGACCGTCCGCCGTTCCCCTTCCCCGGCGCCTGGATGTATGCCGGCGAGAAGGCGATCCTGCATCTCATCTCCGAGAGCGGCCGCACCGACCAGGGCAGCGGCGCCATCGACCATATCGCCATCAACTGCGCCGACATCCGCGGCACCATCGACCAGATCAAGAAGGACAACGTGGCCTTCGAGGTGAAGAAGGTGCCGGCGCGTCCGCTGCAGCAGGTCTTCGTGCACGATCCCGATGGCGTGATGATCGAGCTCAACTTCTGGCACGAGGAAGACGTGGCCGAGCTCAAGGGTTACGACCCCATGGCCAACAAGATCATGGCCGAGAAGCAGAAGGTTCCGGCCTAGATGCGACGGGCGGCGCTTACTGCCGCCTGCACCCTGCTCGCCTGCGCTGCGATCTTCGCAAGCGCGCAGGCGCAGCAGCGCGAAACGATTTCCTTCGAAAGCCGCCAGAAGGGCCAGCCTGTCCAGGTGACGGCCGAGATCACCTGGCCCACCAATCCCGGCGCCGTACCTGCCATGGTGATCCATCATGGCAGTGGCGGCGTCGGCGAGCGCGAGGCGCGCTACGTCCGCGAGCTGGTGCCCATGGGCGTCGCCGCCGTGGTGATCGACTCCTTCAAGCCGCGCGGTGTCACCTCGACCGTGCTCGACCAGTCCGCCGTCACTGGCCAGGACTTCAACCTCGATGCGCTGGCCGCGCTCAAGGCACTGGCCGCCAACCCGCGCATCGACCGCCGCCGCATCGGCATCATGGGCTTCTCGAAGGGCGGCACCTCGGCGCTGATGGCCTCGCACGAGCAGCTCGTCCTCGCCGCCGGCGGCACGCCGGGCGGGCCGCGCTATGCACTGCACGTGCCGTTCTATCCCTCATGCACGGCGCAGTACTACCAGCCGCGTACGACCGGCGCGCCGATCTACCAGTTGCTGGGTGGCGCCGACACCTATGTGGGCTTCGAGCCCTGCCAGACCTACGGCGAGGCGCTGCGCGCCGCGGGCGCCACGATCCAGACCAAGGTCTTTCCCGGTGCGATGCACGGTTTCGACTACGGCCCGCCCTATTCCAACCCGCGCGGCGAGAACTACGCGAAGTGCGTGAACCAGCAGCAGCCCGACCGCTCCTGGGTCATGCGCGACAGCGGGATCCTGACCTTCGGCTCCGATGGCAAGCCGGTCCCCGGCGCGCTGGCCAAGGGCATGGCCGCCTGCAAGACGCTGGGCGTCAGCGGCGGCGCCAACGATGCGGCGGCCCGCCAGTCGATGGAAGACATGAAGGGATACGTGCGACGCCACTTGCTGGGCGGATAGCCCGCTGAAGGATCCTTCACTGCGCTCAGGATGACACCGGTTTTGAGCTTTGTGCAGTGCGCCAATACAAACAGGTGTCATCCTGAGCGCAGCGAAGGATCCTTGCTCAATCGCAGGTCGGCGTGGCCGCCAACTGCGCCCAGTAGTCGGCCGGCAGCAGATCACGGCCCGCCAGCAGGCAGTCGAGATAGGCGCGTGGCGGCTTGAGGCCCTCGCCCTGGATCAGGGCCACGTAGACGATGGCCTCGACCTGCTCGCCGGTATCGGAGCGCACCACGCGGATCGTGCGGCGTTCGTAGTGGCCGGCGGCGACGCCTTCGTAGAGGTCGAGCACCTCGAAGCCCGCATCGGGGAGCGCGTTCAGTGTGCCGTGCACAACCCCGTCCCCGGCGACGACGATGTTGGCGGCCGCTCCGCCCTTCAGGAGCCTCGAAGGCTTGTCGAAGGCAAGCTTCCAGCCGTCGAGCCGGCCGGCGATGCGCTCGCCGCGCGGCACGCCTCTGGGTGCCAGCCGTTCGTCGAACAGGCGCGCGGCATCCATGTTGGAACCGTAGGCGAAGTACCAGATCAGGCCACCCGCCATACCCGCACCTTGTCCTCGTAGCCGCGGATCGCGATCGGGCCGAGATCGACAGCGCCGTCGCAGGGGGCCGCATCGTAGACCGATTGCGAGACCAGCAGCCGGGCGCCCACGTCCTTGGTGAGCTGCTCCAGCCGCGCCGCGAGGTTCACCGTGTCGCCGATCACCGTGTATTCCTTCCGCTGCGGCGAGCCGACCGTGCCTGTCACCGCCTCGCCGAGATGGATGCCGATGCCGACCCGCAGCGCCCAGCCCGGATGCGTGCGGTTCCATTCCTCGACAGTGGCGATCATCGACTGCGCTGCCGCCAGCGCATTGCTCGCGGCCGCAGGGTCGGCAAGCGGCGCGCCGAACAATGCGAGGAAACCGTCGCCCAGGAACTTGTTGATGATGCCGTTGTTACGATCCACCACCTCGATCATCTCGGCAAAGAAGGCGTTGAGCAGCTCCACGGTTTCCTCGGCCGAGCGCCTGCGCGTCATCGCCGTGAAGCCGCGGATATCGAGGAACAGCACGCAGACCGGGCGCATCTCGCTCGGCGGATCGGTCCGCGTCGCCAACAGGCGGTCGACGACGGCCGGTGAGACATGCTGGCCGAACAGGTTGGTGACGCGATCGCGCGACGCCACCGCCCGCACCGATTTCTCGAACTGGGCGTGCAGGCTGGTCGCCACGAAGCCCGCGATCACGCCGCTCGAGAACAGGATCAGCGTGCGGCTGAAATGGAACAGTAGCGTTTCCTGCGGGATGTTGCCCCACGGCTCCAGCGGCACCAGCCACAGGACCAGCACGATCTGCTGCAGGGCCGCGACGCTGCCTGTCCAGACCGACAGCCAGAAGTCGAGCCGCAGGGTCGAGAGCAGGATGAAGAGGAAGTAGAGCAGCGGCGGCCAGAAGCTGAAGACCAGCAGCGGGTCCATGTAGTGGCTGAGCGTGACGATCACGGCGGCCGGCAGCGACGTCTCGATCAGCGCATTGCCGTAGCGCGCGATTCTGGGGAAATCGAGATCCTGCGCCGCGCGGTAGTGCAGGATGGTGAGCGACCCCAGCTCGTAGAGCAGGAACGGCGCGACACCCACCAGCGGCAGCCAACCCGGCACGACCCGCTCGAACATGCGCGCCGAATAATCCGGGAAGAAATTGGCCACGATCAGCGTGATCGCCAGAATGGCGGCCAGGATGACGGCCAGCACGCGCATGCGCTGCTGCTCGCTGCGAATGATCTCGCGGCGGAGCGCGTCTGCGAAGAAGTCGGGCGCCGCGGCAGCCATCGTGCGCCAAACTAGCCAGAGGCGGCGGGCTCCACAACGGGCCGGGGCGGTGCTAGGTACTGGATCATGTCCATGAAGGAGATCGCGCGGGAACTGCAGGGAAAGGTCGCCAACCTGGCCCTGCGCATGCCGATTTCCTGGGTCAACATCCTCGCCGGGGCGCCGATCGAGGTCGACGGCCGCACGCTGGACGGCCGCACCCAGTGGTTCCTGAAACTGCTCGCCTACAGCGGCCAGCCGCCCGCGCATGCGATGAGCGTCGTCGAGGCGCGCGAGGAATACGACGCGTTCATGCAGATGCTGGGCGGCAAGCCGGCGCCGGTCAGCTCCATCCTCGACCGCACTCTGCCCGGTCCTGCCGGCCCGATGCGGGTCCGCATCTACCGGCCGGCGGGCAGCGTAGCGCGCCTGTTGCCGACCATCGTCTATTTCCACGGCGGCGGCTGGGTCATCGGCAGCCTCGAAGGCTACGATCTCGCCTGCCGCTATTTCTGCGCGCGCTCGGGCTGCGCCGTCGTCGCGGTCGATTACCGGCTGGCGCCCGAGCACAAGTTCCCGGCCGCGACCGACGATTCGCTCTCTGCCTACCGCTGGGTGGCGGGCGAGGCTGTCTCGCTGGGCCTCGACCCCGACCGCATCGTCGTGGCGGGCGATTCGGCCGGCGGCACGCTCGCCGCCGTGGTCGCCCAGGCAATGCGCCACGAGCCGCATCGGCCCTGCCTCCAGTGGCTGATCTATCCCGCGACTGACCTGGCGGGCGACACTCCCTCCCATCGGAGCTGCGGTGAGGGCTTCCTGCTCACCCAGGCGGACATGGCCTGGTTCCGGATGCACTATCTCAACGGCGACGGCGAGATCGGCGATCCGCGTGCCTCGCCGCTGCGCGCCGATGACCTTTCCGGCGTGGCGCCGGCGCTGGTCTTCACCGCGGGCTTCGATCCCCTGCGGGACGAGGGCCGCGCCTATGTCGAGCGCCTGCAGGCGTCGGGCGTCAAGACCATCCATCGCGAGTTCGAGACGCTGATCCACGGCTTCGTTGGCATGCGGGGTGCAGTGCAGGCGGCGGCACGGGCGATGGACGACATGGTGGCGGGCCTGCGCCACGAACTCGCGCAACTTGGACGATGACGGAGCACCGCAACATGGGCGACGGCGGCACAGCAGCGGAACCGCGCGGCGAACGGGCGGGACGGCGCGAACAGAACAAGGCGGAGAACCGGACCGCGCTGCTCAAGGCCGCGCGCGCCGTGTTCGCCGAGATGGGCTACGGCGCGGCCAGCGTCCGCGATATCGTGCGCCGCACCGACCTCGCCTCCGGCACCTTCTACAACTACTTCAAGGACAAGGACGAGATCTTCGAGGCGGTGGTCGCCGAGCTGACCAGCGTGCTGCTGCAGCGCCATCGCGACGGCCGTGGCCGCGCCACCACGGCCGAGCAGTTCGTCCGGGAGCACTATTCCGCCTACTTCAACTTCCTGGCCGAGGATCCCGAGCTGCTGGCCCTGGCGCGCTCGAGCTTCACCGCCGTGCGCACCCTCCTCGACAAGCCCGACGTGCGGGCGCTGGCGAAGGCCCTCAACGACGACATCCGTTCAGCCATTGCAAAGGGCATCCTGCCGAACGTCGACGTCTCCTATCTCGGCGCCTCGATGGCCGGCATCGCCTTCGAGGTCTCGATGGTCATGGTCGGCCGCGATCCGGTGGATCCCGACGCCGCCGCCGAATTCGCCACGCACCTGATGCTCGGTGGCCTCGACAAGCTGCCGCGGCGGTAGCTCATTGGAGCGCGCCACTCCAGTGGCGCCTCATGATTCATGAGCGCCACTGGAGT
>JAESFU010000140.1_pt1 | contig 102936 bp, 105 predicted proteins | sample 9269461 | NCBI WGS metagenome assembly JAESFU01 (sample SAMN14502556, study PRJNA617107) | algae metagenome | isolation source: Stenomitos rutilans HA7619-LM2 and co-occurring heterotrophs from cave walls | place: USA: Waikapalae cave, Hawaii | collected 2009-07-28
TCTGGTCGGCGCGTTCTACACCTTTCGCCTCGCCAGCCAACTATACAACGAACGAATTGCCTACTGGTCGGCAATCATTCTTCTCACTGCCGAACACATCATCATTTCAAACAACGATGTACGCGCAGAACCGTACCTGACAGGATTAATCATTGCCTCCGTATATCATTATGCTCAACTGCTTAAAATTGTACCGAATAGTCGTCACAAACCAGGTGCAAACCTCGCAGTCGACGAACAGACTAATCAGTCAATACCGTCGACGACTCCCCGATCAAGCGTTGTTCACCTCATCGCCGGCAGTTTATTCGCTGCGTGCGCGATCATGACGAAAGGTATGTTTGCGCTGGTCCCCATATGCGGAGCCATCGCCATTGAACTCATCATCAAAAAGAACTTTCGGTCGCTGTTCCATTGGCAATGGATCATCGCTGCTATTCTCATCGCAATCTTTATCATCCCTGAATTGTATTGCCTTTGGTATCAATTCGACAGTCACCCTGAAAAAAACGTATTCGGAAGAACAGGCGTTTCAGGCATTCGCTTTTTTTTCTGGGACAGCCAGTTCGGAAGATTCATGAATACAGGGCCGATCAAGGGGAAAGGTGATCCATCGTTCTTCATTCACACAACGCTTTGGGCGTTTCTACCATGGTCAATCGTCTTTTATGCAGCGCTTGTTGCAAGGTTCATTGCCTGGAAGCGCAGAATCGAAGCTGAATGGCTGACAGTCGCAGCGGCAACACTCACCTTCCTCTTATTTTCTGCATCCAAATTTCAGCTGCCCCATTATATCAACATCGTTTTTCCATTCTTCGCGATCATTACTGCAGCATATATCTATCATTCAGCGAATGTGAAAAGAAGCCGCTTCATTGCTATCACACAAAATATTCTTGTGTGGATCATGTTGGCCGGCACGATTGCGCTCCATTTTATTTTTCAACCTGACGCTCCCTCACCGGTTGCAATAATTTTGGTTCTCCTATTTTTCGTTGCGGCCATCTTGATGCAGAGGAGACGACAACTGATGAGCATTCCAAGTCTGCATTCAAAATCGTTGGGCAGTAGCAGTGTTCTTTCGATCGGCAAATCAGTAATGGCGGTTTGCGGTCTCAACCTTTATCTGAATCTGATCATGTATCCGGAATTGATGAAATACCAATCGGGGAGCGAAGCCGCGAGGTTCATGAATGCGACTGATCGAAGACATGTGATCCAGTTGAGACAATACTATTCTTATGCATTTGAATTTTACTTCGACGGTCAGGTAACGAGTGTTGATTCGCTCGATGGCTCGGCAATGCAACAGGGTCGCACTCTGTTCATTCCTGAGGATGCACTACCGCCGGGCATTCCGGCGGTTGCAATAAAATTGTTTGAACACTATCCCGTCAGCCGATTGAACGGCAAATTCATCAATAAGAATTCCCGGAAGCTCGAAACCGAAACGTTCGCGTTGTATGATCGTTCATACGGGCTTGTTCCTGCGAAAAAGAAAGATTGAGCAAACCATCACTTTTTTCCGGGCGCCCGTCCCATTCCGTTCCAGCCCGCATGTAGTTTGACTAGTATTGCGACATGTTACACGTAGTACGTCAGATCGCCCGCACATTGCAAACAGATAAGGTTGAACCCAGGTTTAAATACATCGATGGCGATGGTCTTCTATTACTCGTTGCATGGAGCCTTAGCATGGTTGTTTTGGGATTGTTCAACTCTGACACCGACCTCATGCGGGTATGGCTCGTAATCGGGCCTTCGGCCGTTTTGTTTTATTGGTTCGCGAGGTTTAAACTGATCCCGCAATGTCGGCGGGATGGAACAGGATTCTTTTGGTATATGCTGCTTGCGCTCGTCAGCTTGTTGTTGGCCTGCGGGTTGATTGCGGGCATCTTACTTCTCATTCTTAAGAAACAGGATGTAAGTTTCGGACTTGCATTTTTTACATTGCTATTCAATATTTTCATTACAGCCCCCGCAAGTTGGTTCGTGTATGCGAGAAAAGAAAAACGAATCCGGGACCTGTCTCAGTTGCGTGAAGAACTTGGTACAACACACGCCAGTCTGGACATGCTCAGGGCGCAGATCAATCCGCATTTTCTCTTCAATGCACTGAATACCATTTATGGCACGGCTCTGCAGGAAAGCGCGCCGCGCACTGCAGACGCTGCACAACGCCTTGGAGGCATGATGCGTTTCATGCTTGAAGGAAATTTGAAAGAAAGAATTAGTTTACACGAGGAGATTGACTACATCAAGGATTATATCGCACTTCAACAATTAAGGATTTCGCGTCACCCGGAAGTGTCAATTGATATCGAGGTACCCGCGACCGTTTCAACACATCTCAGCATTGCGCCGATGTTGCTGATACCGTTTATAGAAAATGCATTCAAGCATGGCATTAGTTTGATATCACGATCTTCCATTGAAATCAAATTATTTGTCGAAGAGAACCGGCTATCGTTCACGGTTGCAAATACAGTGCACAGACGCCCCAAAGATGACCCCGAATCCGATCGACACGGCATTGGGCTCAACAATGTACTCGAAAGACTTAAGTTACTTTATCCCGAACGCCACGAGATACAGATCAGCGAAACCTCTAATCAATTTGTAGTTAATCTTAGTTTGCAATTGTGACAGCGCGTAACCGAAAAATGATAGCGATTGCGATCGATGACGAACCGATAGCCCTTGACGTGGTTAAGTCGCATGCATCAAAAAATACCCTACCTCGACTTGAAGTTTTGTTTCACAGATGCGTTCAATGCAATGCAGTTTCTGAGGTCCAATACTGTCGATCTCTTGTTTCTCGACATCAAAATGCCTGATATCAATGGTATTGATTTCTTCAACACGCTGGCTCGAAAGCCAATGGCGATCTTCACTACGGCATACAGCGAGCACGCTGTACAGGGCTTCGATGCAGATGCGATTGACTATCTCCTCAAACCATTTTCATTCCCAAGGTTTTTGAAAGCGTGCAATAAGGCATATGCACAGATTGACACATCCGAGCGTCAAAATATCCCGGATCACATTTTTTTAAAAACAGGTTATGAGCAGGTGAAGCTCGTACTCGAAGACTTAATGTTTGCAGAGGCATCAGGAAATTATGTAACGTTCGTAACAGATCAGGCGCGTGTGCTGACAAGAATGACATTCAAAGAAGCAATGGATGTATTGCCGGCGAGCCGCTTCGCAAGAGTACATCGGTCCTACATTATCTCCATCGGAAAAATAAAAAAAATAGAACGACACCAGGTGATGGTAAGTAACAAACTGGTTCCTGTCAGCGAGGGTTATTACGAGCAGTTGCTGACAATTGTAAAGGATATCCAACATTAAACACAAACCAATAACTTAGGGACCAAACCCTAATTCGATTTGCATGCCTGACAGACGAGATTTTATCCGCCAATCCTCACTTGCCGGTGCGGGACTTTTATTTGCCAACAATTTGATGAGCACTGGTAAACCAACCATATTGTTCGATGATCCCAAACAATTCGTTGTACCGACCCGCCAGGTTCATCTTGACTTCCACAACAGTGAACTCTTCGAGGATCTCGCAAAGTCATTTGATCCGGAACAGTTTGCATCTACGCTAAAAAAAGCCTATGTCAATTCAGTCACTGCATTCGGTCGCTGTCATCACGGTTATATTTATCACGATACTAAGTTTAAGGAACGCCGGCATCCCCATCTGCACAGAAATCTTTTGAAAGAACAAATCGAAGCGTGTCACAAACAAAATATCCGGGTACCCGTGTATGTGACTGTGCAATGGGATCACTATACGTCTACCCATCATCCCGAATGGCTGATGCGTGATGAAAACGGAACCCCGATGGCTTATTCAAGTACGAATGTGTTCAAGCCAATCGTCGGATTCTATAATCACCTCGATATTGCGACACCGTACATCGATTTTTTGAAAGCATACCTGAAGGATTTGTTTGAAGCGGTTCCTGTAGACGGATTGTTTCTCGATATCCATCATGTGTTATCCAACGCAAATCAGACCGCCATCGAAGGAATGCTTAAGAAGGGATTGGATCCAACGAAAGAATCAGTTCGCCTGATGTATAACAATGAAGTGATGCGCGAATACAAACGTGACCTCACGGAATTCATAAGATCCCTTGACAAGAATTGCACGATCTTCTACAACAGCGGTCATATCGGCCCGCAAATTAAAAATACGATCCCTGCAAATACCCACCTCGAACTTGAGTCGCTTCCATCGGGAGGCTGGGGATACCTGCACTTTCCACTAACGTGCAGGTATGCACGAAATCTTGGCAAAGATTTGTTCGGGATGACGGGAAAGTTTCACACATCGTGGGGTGATTTTCATTCTTTGAAAAATGAAGCTGCGCTTGAGTTTGAAACTTCGATGATGATAGCGCTGAACGCAAAGTGCTCGATTGGCGATCAGCTTCACCCGCAGGGAAAGCTTGATGACGCTACGTACCAGTTGATTGGAAAGACGTATCAAAAGATTGCACAAAAGGAACCGTGGTGCGAAAACGCAAAGGCTGTCGTTGAAATCGGAGTGCTAAGCACCGAAGAATTTGGAACGCCCGGTCAGGGCGGTCGCACGCCTGGTGCGATGATGGGCGTAGTCCGGATCCTTCAGGAAGGCGCTCATCAATTCGACGTTATCGATTCAGAAAGTCCATTTGAGCGCTACAAACTAATCATACTGCCCGATGAAATCAGCGTCGATGCAAAATTGAAAGACAAGTTGCAGGCTCATCTGCAGGCAGGTGGGGCAGTGATCAGTTCATTCAAATCGGGCCTCACACCCGACGGCGCTGAGTTTGCATTAACTGCGATGGGAGTATCATTGGTGGGTGAAGCGCCGTACAGCCCTGATTTCCTTGTAACAAAAGGCGAGATCGCAAAAGGGCTGCCAGAGACCGAGCTGGTAATGTATATGAAAGGAATGCAAGTAAAGGCCGCATCAGGTGCTGAAGTACTTGTGCAAACCAACACTCCGTACTTCAACCGCGAATGGAATCACTTTTCATCTCATAAGCATACGCCTTCATCCGGAAAAGCTGGCTACCCGGGCATCGTACGATCCGGACGCAGTATTTATTTCATGCATCCGATCTTCGCACAGTATAACAAGAATGCCGCAGGGTGGTGCAAGCGACTTGTATTGAATGCCATTAACATGTTGCTTCCTTCTCCTCTCATAAAACACAACGGACCCTCCGGCATCGTCACAACACTCAACGAACAGGCAGCAAAGAGCAGGAGGATCCTTCATCTGCTTTATTATACTCCGGAGAGACGCGGCCAGGACTTTGATGTTGTTGAAGACGTCGTGCCGTTGTATGAACTCAATGTATCGGTCAGGTCGCAAGGGAATGTTCGCAAGGTTGCCCTGGTTCCGCAAAATACGCGGGTTCCTTTCAAGGTTGTGAATGGCAGAATTGAATTTGCGATTCCTGAATTGCGCGGGCACCAAATGATCGAGATCAGTTGATCCGTCCTATTTCCAAATGGTTGTAAGTCCGCGATCGATACCGAGAAGAGGATCTGTTGCCGGCAGTGGAACATTCGCAATATTTCGATCCACGCCGGGACGTTCACCGGGTTCGCCACGCATAATATCTACGGACATTCCATTAGGATATGCGCCGACGACGCCAAGATTGTCGTCGCCCAGATTCTTATGACCCACTCCGGCTGGAATTACAATGATGTCGCCTGCTTTCGCGATTACTTGCTTTCCTTTTTCACCACCAAGCAGCACGGTCACCGAGCCACTGTAAATGCCGAGTACTTCATGCGTGATGCTATGATAGTGCTGGAATGTGAAGATTCCGTTTCGCCAGGAATTGCTCCAGTTATTGGATAGAAATTTCTGTTCGAGCCATGACGCGCCCTCCTCATTTCGATATTGGAACGCATCTGCATACAACAACAACGGATACCTGCTGTTGGGTATCGTGCCATCATCCTTAAAATAAATCAATTCAGGCGTCAGGTACTGTGACGCCGCGACATGTCTCGATTTCATGATCAAGCCCGTTGTGATCAACAAAAACAATTTACGATTCATGATTCATGCGGTGCTTACTAAAGTTACGATTTCACAATCGCTACCGGAAGCAAATGGTATGGGCGGTCCATTGACTGTAAGGACATTAACCGCCGACGTCATCGGGACGGAATTACAATGTTAGCAACCTCATGTTTGGTCAATTCTTGCTATTGTTGGTTCGCGCGATACAAGGACGGTGATGCGAATTATCTTTGATTGCGCATGACACTGAACAGATATTTTCCGCAATTAACTTTTCTCTTTATCGTCGCCCTGCAACCGTATGCCTCCTTTGCGCAACACCATACGATCAACAAAACCCAAAAGTCCCCATTGCTGCGGTACAGCAATTCGATCAAGGCAGAATCATTGTCGAACTTGTTGCATACGATCGCGTCAGACTCATTCAGAGGCAGAGGCAACGGCGATTATGGGCAGACAATGGCGGCCGGGTACATTTCATCCTTCTTCGCAAAGCATAACATTCCCGCTCTTTCGAAAACCGGAAATGAAAAACGGAGAGGCAATTACTTTCAGGAGTTCCGGCTACACGATGGGGTTCCGCTTGCTTTTACTCTTAAGTTCGGCAACCGCGAACAGGGGGTTTCAACCACCACATTTTCTCACGACGCCACAGACGGCAAAAGCTATTTTTTGTCCGGGGGTCCAACGAACACAAAAGGTTCGGTTGTATTTGCCGGATATGGCATTGAAGCCGATTCATTGCGGTTCACAGAATATTCTGCTTTGAAAGACGCTGGCATTTCGGTTTCAAACAAATGGCTGATGATTTTAGATGGTGAGCCCGCTGCCGTCGACGGACGATCGTTGTTGCCGACTTCGTCGGGTCAGCCCTCGGCATGGAGTCGCGGGGTGGCTCTGAAGCAGATGGCGATACATCAAACCAGCGAACAGCCTCTGGGTATTTTAGTCGTATACGATTCGGTGCAGCAAAATGGTTCTTCATTCGCAACGACTGCACGTACTTTGGCAAAATCGCTACCCACCTGGCATCAATACTCCCCGCTTGATCCTTCCAAGCATCTTCCGCAGACCTATGCTGTTTCAAAAGAAATGGCCAATGAATTGCTGGCCGGTTCCGGTCATTCGGTAGATGAGTTGAAGCGGAGCATCGCAGCAAACCTGAAACCTCTTGTGTTCGACTTAAAGGAAGCGAATGTAGAATCGCTCGTTCAAAAGAAACCTGTGGTGGAAGCAAAGAACATCTTCGCATACATCGAGGGCAGCGATGCAAGACTGAAAAATGAAGTTATCGTGCTTTCGGCCCATTACGATCATCTTGGTATCGACACCTCACTCAAAGGCGATCAAATTTATAATGGCGCCGCAGACGATGGTTCCGGAACAGCAGCAGTTCTCGCGATTGCCAAATCAGTAATGGAAGCAAAGAACTCAAAAGCGGGATTAAAACGTTCAGTCTTGTTTGCACTTTTCGCATCTGAAGAAATCGGTCATCTCGGATCACTTTAATTTACGAATATCGAACGATTAATCCCATTGTCGCGGATAGTTGCGAATGTTAATCTCGACGGCATTGGTGGCAGAGACACATCCCATCGTTCAGCAAACGACATGTATGTTTATATTACTACCGACTCATCAACTTCATCTTTCTTTCAACAAATGAATCATGAAGTGCGTGAAGAACTTGAGACGAAGGTGAGGTTCAATGCTGCGCCCCCGGGTTTCAGTTCCGACCATGAAAGCTTTCGCGATTTTCATATTCCGTTTATTTATTTTTCGACGGGTTTGACCGAACATTATCATAAGCCCTCAGACGAACCTCACACAATCGACTACACTCATATGGTCACCCTCACCCGTCAGGTGTTTGGAATGGTGTGGAAGCTGGGCAATAATGAACAGCGATTGGCACGACGGCCAACGTTAACGCAAGACGGATTTGTATGCAGGCCTTGCAATCTAGCATGTGATAAAGTAAGGTTTCGTAAAAGCGGGCTGTGCCCTTCTTGCCGCATGTTGCTTGTACCGTACTTTCGTTCTAATCCCGTAAACAGCAATTGATAACCACCATGGCAGACGACATACATTATTCATCAAATACCAGACGCCTGCCGGGTGACGTCATGCTGTTTGAGAATGCGTACCGAAATTTCAGTTGTCCCAAACATTTCCACGATACATACCAGATCGAACTTGTTACCACAGGCATCAAACATTGTTATTACAATGGAATAAATCACTGCTTCGGTCCGGGAAGTATAATCATCATCAATCCCGGCGATACACATACCGGAGGAACCGCTAACGATTCTACACTTGTCTGCAATGCATTTTATCCAACGGAAGATGATTGGAAGGCGATCTTCAGGAGTACCTGCGATGATTCAAGAAGCGTGTGTGCGCCAAGATTCAACGAACCCGGCTTTCACAATGGTGAGGCAATTCGTAGCGTCAGGAAACTTTTTAACCCAGAGCTTCACGCTCAGGATGAGTTGACGGTGAAAGAGATTTATCTCGAGGTGCTCACACAACTCGCGTATGGTCGGACCGTCCTGCATCAACCAGACGATCTCGATACCGCCTATTACAAAAGCTGTGTTGCGCGAGCTATCGAATTCATCCGCGACAACAGCCAGAAAAGCTTAACGTTGAATCAGGTTGCACATGCTGCATATATCAGCCCTTTTCATTTCCTGCGTGTGTTTCGAAAGATCACTGGCATGACGGTTCATCAATACATCATCTGCATGAAAATGGAACATGCAAAGTCGATGCTTGCAAAAGGCCATACGATAGGAACTACCTTCAGCTCCCTTGGATTCGCGGACCAGACACATTTTACAAAGTTGTTTCGAAAAACGACGGGGCTGACGCCGCGGCAATATCAACAGGCTGTAAGAAGATAAGTGCGCGGTGCCGAACCAATTTTGCTGAATAGTGTTGTAAGCACTGTAATTTCGAAGCATGTCAGAACAAAATGTACAGAACCACAGGCGTTTGCATCCCGCTTTCCATTTCTTTCTTGTCCCTGTGTCGTTTGGGTCGATCGTTGTATCGATCTCAGCGTTAGTAAAGGATTTTACTTGGGAAAAGGCAGGACTCGCGCTTGCGTTTGTACTGATTTTCGCCACGGCATTGATCGCGCGCCACTATGCAAGAAAAAACCAGGACAGAATTATTCGCGCAGAAGTAAGGCTTCGCTACTTTATTCTCACCGGCAAGGATTTTACTTCCATCGAGCGGCAGTTGTCGAAAAATCAAATTGTGGCACTTCGATTTGCGGGAAACGAAGAGTTTATCTCTCTTATCGGGCGTGAGGACATTGCGAACGTTTCGCCCCGGGACATTAAAGCAAGCATCAGGAACTGGCAGGCGGATCATTGGCGGGTATAGCAGGCGCCTAACCTACGGTGATGGAGTACTTGTCTATCATCCTTTTTGTTTTTACATTCATCTTTCTCAAAACCTTCTGGTGAAACAAGAGATTGATGATGTAGCCGTTTACAGTGCTTTCAAGAAGCACTTGCGTACTGTTGCCCCTGTATCGGATGATCTTTGGATCCTCATGACACGGGCAATGCGGATCTCAGCAATCAAGAAGGGGGAACTTTTGCTCGAAGAGGGTGCGGTATGTAAACACATTTATTATATCTACAAGGGATCTTTTCGATTCTTATACCTGAAAGCGAACGAAGAAGTAACCACAGCCTTGTATACTGAAGACGTTTGCATGACAAACATGAAGAGCCTGGCAACTTCAGAACCTTCGAACGTTTTCATCCAAAGTTTAGAGGACGGTATCATTGTGAAAGTGAGCAAGGAAACGCTTACCCAACTTCATAAAGAGGCACCTGCTCTCGAAGCGGTGACGCGCCTTATCATGGAACGCAAACTTGCCGACGATACGGAATGGCGGGAGATATATACCATCTACAGTCCGGAGGAACGATACCGCTTCCTACTTACGAAGGCCCCGGAAATCGTTCAGAAGGTTCCTTTACAATATATCGCGTCGCTCCTCGGTGTAAGAAGGGAAACTCTCAGTCGCATTCGCAGCAGATCTTCACGAACATCTTTGTGACAAATGTCACAAAAGCGAGAATTACCTACAGGTAGTTTTGTTTCATAAATAACCATTATGAAACGTCAATTAACACAAGAAAGAGTATATGAAGAAGCTATTTCAAGCTTTGGGATAGTGCCTCCACTAATCAGGGAAATCGCGGAAGTCAGTGTACCGGCCGCCGCCCTGTATGTAGACGGTGTGTCTACAATGAATGAATCGACATTTTCGGAGATCGAGATCAATGCCATCGAATTGCGCATCTCGTCAATGAACGCATGTGAATCGTGCATGAAAGGGCACAGCTATCTATTGAAGAAAGCTGGCGTTGCCCAAGCGGATATAGATGCAATCATAAACGGACTTCCTACAAGCACAATGTCGCTAAACCGCGTTTTGCGAGGAACAGAAGCAATATTTCGTGCAAACAGAAGTGGTTACAGCAATCAAATTGAAAAACTTATAGACGATGACTTTTCTCGAAAGGAAATTTTTGAGATCATCGCGCTTCTGTCGTTGAAAACGATCTCAAACAACATCAACAACTATCTGAAAACGGTCAGGGCTGTTGAACCGGCGATGTAAATTCGCATCCGTAAAGACGATTACATGACCAGACTTAGTTTTGCTACCCCATTGCTGCTGCTTATCGATTTCCAGCAAGGGTTCGAAAAAATTCCCTATTGGGGTGGCGAACGAAATAACTCGGAAGCAGAAGTGAATGCACGACAATTGCTCGAACGGTGGAGGCACCAACATCTCCCCGTTGTTCACATTCGTCACAGCTCACTAACGAAAGGTTCACCACTTTCACCGACAAATCCCGGGTTTCAGTTCAAGGAAGGATTTACCCCGTTGCCCCAGGAAAAAACAATTACCAAGCAGGTCAATAGCGCCTTCATAGGCACCGACCTGAAAGCCTTTCTTGATAGTCACCAAATTCGGCAGATTATTGTTGCCGGTCTCACAACGGATCATTGTGTTTCTACGACGACACGTATGGCTGCGAATTTTGGTTTCGAAACATATGTGGCACATGATGCAACGGCAACGTTTCCAAAAACAGGGTTTGACGGTACGAAGTTTTCAGCAGAGATGATTCATCAAACGGCACTTGCAAGCCTGAATGGTGAATTTGCAACGATCGTCAATGTCAATTCGATTTTGAAAGCGATATAAATTGTTTGGTGTTTGAAAAAAAGAGGAGCAATGCTCCTCTTTTTACTTTACCAGATCCACCAGCGCAGTTTTGTTGTTGCCCGCCCATTTCTCAAATGATTGCATATCGGGGTACAATCGCCTGCTGTTGTCCAGGTCCGCTCTTCGTTCAGGAACATACAAACGATAGAAATCAAACATATTCGCCAGATCCTCTGCCCCCGGAAATCCAAGACCGGCAAAATCTTCACGGCTCATATGCCTGAATATAATTCGCTTCCCTGTGAGCTTAGGCAGAACCTCGGTGTACTCGCTCATCCTCGAATCGGAACCTACAACTCCAACAACCTTTCCTTCGAAGCTCTTAGGATCATCAAAAATCTTTACAACCACGCCGCCTACGTCCTCAGCAGAAGTCGCAGCAAGGGGCGTATCGCCCTGCGGGAAACTGATATAATAATTGCCATCTTCCGCTTTGTGAGGAGGAAAAAAATGAATGAAGTTTTCATAATAAAATGCAACATGAAGGAATGTGGCACCGGGAAGCTTCGTTCGGGCATAGTCTTCGAGCTTAGCTTTTGTTTCAAAATGTGGAACATCGATTTTTCCGCCGGTGATCTTCAGTGTAGATGGCAACGTGCTCAAAACGAGGTGCCCAATGCCGGAATTCACTGCAGCATCGATGATGTTGAGCCCCTGTTGATACTCTTTGTCAAAATGTTCCCAAAAGTTTGTAACACCGAAAACACCGTCGGCACCTGACATTGCACGTTCGAGAGTTGCCCGATCATCAAGGTTTCCTTCGAACAATTCAACTCCCTTCGCCGCCAGTGCTTTTGACTTTTCGGAATCCCGGTTTCGTACGAGTCCACGGACAACATACCGATTGCTTTTCAACAAAAAATTCGCTACACTGCCGCCTTGGGCGCCTGTAGCTCCGATAACGAGAATTACTTTTTTCATTTCTTATAATTTTGCTGCAAGTTCACAGGCTTATTTTTTACGCTTTGTGACTAAGATCAAATATTATGTCGAGGGAAGGTGAACATTTGAACTGTCATTAAGGTTCACTAGTGACACCTAAGCTGGAACATCGTCTTTCCAATTTGCATCGACCAACACGACAGATGTTTCAATTTGGCGCAACGGGATATTCCAATACTTTCTCAGCAACCGCTCCTTTTGCGCATGTAATGTGACGCGAAATCCATGCTTCACATAAAAATCAATCGCCCATGTTGCATCTGCCCATGTTCCGATAAGAACGGGCTTCATAGTTATGGAGGTCAAATGCTGTAATAGTCTGCTGCCAATCCCCTTATTTCTGTAAGTGCTGCGAACGTATGCATGCCGGATCAGCGTTACATCGCCCCTATCCTGTATGCCCATTACGCCAGTTAATTGATGATCGGGTGAAGTAGTAAAACCCCAGAATTCCACGCCCTCAGAAATTTGCTGGGCAAGATCCGACTGGGACATGTAAGGTTCATGCCACCTGTCCGGTGGGATGACCCCCTTGTATGCCGACGCCCCATCATTTATTATCTGAAAGATATCTTCGAAATCTTCTGGTTCGCATTTTCTGATCATACAAAGAAAAATTTACACCTGAGATGAAGCATCCGCATTTGAAAATTTTTAGGCGCCTTTCAAGCCGATACGATACACGAATAGGTAAGTCATCCGACTTGCTCTTAATTTCACAATATGTCATTTTGCCGACCTGGCCCGGCCACTTTTCTTCTGCGCGATTTTCACATCAGTGGTCGTTGCCGTGTGCCCTTTCTTACACTGTCGCAATTGTTTTGAAGTTGCCATACAATCTAATTATGGTAGGTATAATGAGTGCAATCAATGTGTGACGAGCACGTGGCGTTCAGTCAAACAATGCATCCATTGAAATCTCAGCCTGAACCAGACCGCTATAACTGTCTTTATTTTTCGTTCCGTACGTACTGATCATTGTCAAAAAAAGCGTCTTTCTTGTTTGTGTCTGCTCGCGGAAAACCCGCAGTTTGGTTGCCAGCTCTTTCGCATACGATTTCGATATCTCAAATGGCGATGTTGAAAATTTGCATTCACAAATATTAATACAACGATCTTGCCGATCGATCACAAGATCTATTTGTGCACCAGCATCCGATTTGCTTTCGGACCGATACCTCCATACCGACGATTCGGTATGAACAGCCTGAATACCCAAAGCCCGTTTCAGATGCTCCACATGCTTCAGGCAGATGCTTTCAAACGCGTTCCCGCTCCAGCTGACATACGTGGGAGTGGTGCTGAATTTATTGAAGCTTCCGCGCCCGTGAAACTTTCTTCCCTCAACAAACCGAATGTAAAACCTTGCGTACTCATCGCTCAGTTTGAACACACTGTCTTTTGCCGTTCTGTTGAACGGGATATACGACATAATAAATCCGGATTCTTCGAGCTCCTGCAACAGTTGCGTCAGCCCGCCGCCGGATCTAAAGCCACACTCGCGGATGATCTCATTGCGGGTTAAGCCGCTTCCCCTCTTTGCAAGGGCCCGAATCACCTGGATATGTGCCGTGGCATCATCGAACAGAGAATGAAATAAATTCTTAAACTCGTCATGCAGAAAGCCGTCCTTCGTAAAGCAAACCCTATCAATAGCGACGCTGGCACTTTCTCCTGGTTGAATTTCCCGAAGATATTGAGGAACGCCGCCCATCACCATGTATAATTGTAAGATCTGATACCGGTCGAGGTTAACTTTCTTATGCTTCAGGTACAATTCAGCTTCCGCAACAGTAAACGGAAGGAGGCGAATCCTTTTCGTTACCCGGTTGTGCAAACCTCCCCGGTCATTGATCACCTTCTGTATCATCCATGAAGCTGCAGAACCACAGATTACCGCTATAAGATTTGTTTGCCGGCTTGCCCAAACGTTCCAAAAATTCGTAAATGCTTCAAGGAATCCGGACTTCGGCGTATGAATCCATGGAAACTCATCAAAAAAAATGACACGCTTCACATCCTTGCGCCGCATCTTTGGCGTAAGATATTTTTCGAGCATCGCAAACGCTTCTATCCAGCCGGTAACGGCCGGCATCGCCACCCCCGATGCGTCTGACAGCGCTTTCTGGAAATTCTGCAGCTGTTGCTGCATCGTTGCATTGTGTATGCCAGAGAATTCGAACACCAACTGCTTTTCAAAGCTGTTTCTGATCAGGAAAGTTTTTCCCACCCGCCTCCTGCCGTACACAGCAAGCAACTCCGCCTCCGAACCATCCAAAACCCTTGCCAGCAAATGCTTTTCATGCTCTCTCCCGATAATTGCCTGCATTTTTTAATATCTGTATATTTCGCCAAAAGTACCATAAAATAGGCGGTTTTGGCAACTTATACCGCAATTATATTTCGCCAAAACTATCCTTTCTACGGCACATTTGGCGAGTTATAGCTTGCCGGGAAACTTGTCGGCAACAGCTTTACATGGTCCCACCACGATTCAATCAACCTGTCACCAAAGGCATCTTAACACAAAAATCGAGGAGAGCGTTTGATTTATTATAAGGATTGACATACATTTCCTGTCTTTCCTTTCCCTTCAAAACTTCCTCTCCGTACCCCGCCATAATTCTTCCTATAACCTCTTCATGCCTGTAAAGCCGGCCGCGACAAATAGTAGTTGTTGACCATTAATCGTATAGTGTATGGATGTACAGTATTTCCACAGTGAATCTCCCATTTTATGGCAATGGCCTTTAAAGGTTTCATTCGGGCCCGGAACAACAACGCTAAGAAACAAGTTGCTGTCCGGACATTGGTCACAGCAATTCACGAGAACCAATCAACAGGCGAATCAACCTTCAAATATTCTGTTCTTAACTGCCGCCGCTTTACGAAACAGAAAGTTTTTGGAATCGACTGACGCGAGTGCCGATGTGTTGTTTGTACTGCTGAGCCCAAAGACGGAAGTTCCTGATGGATTCGACCCGCTTGCAATGGCCAAAGGGCTGCGGGCAAACGGCGTCCTCGTTACAATGGTTCCATCGGATCCACAGAGCTGGTTCAACGAGTTCATTGTAAGCCTGTCACACAATGAACACATCCTTCAGGCACTTGATCGAATTGTAAACGACGGCGTATTTTATTGCGATGCAAAAGTTATTGAACAGACGACGCTGTCGTATGTAATCAATACATTGATTGAAGGGTTGAAGCTGCCTCCGCTTTCAAATAAGTTCTATCAATTGGATCGTGCCGATAAAACCATGTCCGGCTCGTCAATTTCTTACCTGCTTGATCAAGCAAGGAAGAACTATAAGTTTGACAGCGAAACGTTGGCAGCATCCGACGTACATGCATACTCTACTGCAGTGTTCGAACAATCGGCCGCTGAACTGTTTGCTTCAATTCATGGAACGATGCCCTTTGGTGGAACTGAGAATTATTCTCTCGAAGACGTACAAGCCTCCGATGAGACCATTGAAGAATCCGACGCGAACGATGAAGAATTCAGTCGGCCAAGTGCGGCTTCCAATGATTCAGGGCAATCAGGCGGAAGTGAACGATCATCATCACAAGGTTCGGGTGATTATGATTCGTGGTTTGCGGAAGGCCGGCGCCCCACTTTTCGAAGTATGCCGATGGAGCCACCAGAAACAGCATCGGCTTCGGAACCCTCGGACGAAGATGAGGACACTGCCCGATATCTTCAGGCCCAGGTGATCACAAAAGAAAAGACCGTCACAAAAGAACCACTCGAGCCTGATGTGAATTATATGCTCGCGGTTCGAATCGGCATCGATGATCCGAAGTTTACTCGCGGCGAAAGCAGCATCGACACCGCAACAATCTTTAAGGGCAGCGTTCAACCTGCTGAAAAACTTCAGCTGAAATTCATCCCTGACGACGACACCGATCCGCAATTCGCCGAAATCAGCTTGCCTCGCAAAGGCAATTCCGACATTGCGATGTTCGCTTTCACTCCCGCAAAAAACTCCGCTAGTTTCCAGGCTAACATTTATGCTTATCATAGGAACCGGCTAATTCAGCAAATCGTCTTCACCGCGCCGGTCGCCGGTGGACAATCGAAAGACACGGCACATTCCATTAAAGTCGTCTTCTGTACACGTAAATCACTGGGAGCAATCGGAGAAAGAACAAACTTCAGTTCGACACTTCAACTGGAAGCGGCGGGCGACACGAACGAGAGGCTGCAAGGGGTGACAAACAACAAACCGGTAGATCTGTACTTCGATGGTGGATTGAAGACACATTTGGCCGACATCAAAACCGAGATTCAAACAGCGCTTGGTGATGAAGAGGCGCATCCCGCCGACCTCTTTGCAACCGGAAATCAGGATTTGCTTGTATTTCTCGCTTCAAAGGGCAGCCTGATCTTCACAAATTTTTTGCGCGGCGCCGTTGCTCCCGAGGGCCCGATACAAATTGTTACGAACTACGCCGAATACCTGCCGATAGAGTTTGTGTATTCAATGCCGCCGCCAGATGAAAATGCGACGGTTTGTCCCCGCGCTGCCGAGTCGCTGAGGAATGGTAAGTGCTGCGGCGACGGAGGGGCCATGTCCGATCCCGCGAGCCATGTCTGCCCATTCGGATTTTGGGCATTCAGTCGCGTCATCGAGAGGCATAGCTACAACACAAAAAATAAGAACAGTGCAGATTATTGCATCGTGTCGGAACCTGCAGATTCTCGAAATACGTTAGGTATTCTCGGCACTGCGATGTATGGATCATCAGCAAGAGTAGACAACTCCGGGGCCGGTCTTCGAAAGACGATCTTTGAAAGCATTCAATCCTATGCGGATCGTGTTCAGGAAGTTTTGAGCTGGGAAAGTTGGAAGGACACAGCAACGACTCTCAAACCGGATAGCCTTATTCTCGTGGTGCATGTCGAACGCGATAAGAGATTCAAAATGGACAAGCTTGAAATAGGGGACAAAGATTTTGTGCTGCAAACTCACATCGGGTCAAAAATAATTTTGAAAGAAAATTTGAAACCTCCGCCATTTGTAATTGTCCTTGGCTGCGAAACAAAGAATATTTCGAGCGAAGGGTTTGATGTGAGCAGTCATTTTCTGAATGTCGGCGCCGCCATCGTATTGTCGAATTTTACTAAGATCCAGGGCAAGCATGCCAAAGAAATTGTTACAAACCTTTTGCAATCCATTAGCGCATACGGGCAGAGCCCAGTTTTGTTTGGTGACGCTGTCTTGCAATTAAGACGCCGACTTCTTGCCGACGGGCATATCGCGGCACTCAGTCTCGTTGCACAAGGAGATGCCGATTGGAAAATTAAAAGTTGAACGATGTATAAAATTCATTTGTTACCCGCAGCATACGGTGATTCGATTTTGATTGAATACGGAAGTTCGGCTTCGAAGTATATATTAATTGACGGCGGGCCATACTACAATTTCGATGAACTTGTTGACGGACTTAAGCGCGTGGCGCCTGAACTCCGCGAACTCGAATTATTGGTGATCACACATATCGACATCGATCATATCGATGGGATCGTTACGATGCTCAAGAAAGATGAATTGCCGTTCATGGTCAAAGACATTTGGTTCAATGGATTCGAACAGGTACAGCAGGCAAGCGGGAATCTCGGAGCACTGCAGGGAGAGTACATCACCCAACTCATTTCAGACAAAGAACTTCCGCATAACAAATTGTTTAACGGACGTCCCGTAATGGTTGAAGATTTTGAAGCACTTCCGACAATCAGCCTCGCGGATGGTATGACGCTTACTTTGTTAAGCCCCGGAAAAGCCGCCTTGCAAAAATTAGAGAAGGAATGGCTTGATCAATTGAAGCACTATGGAACCGATTTGAACATCGCGGAGAAACTCGCAGAAGACACGAGATATGATTCCGCTGTGTGGCTTGGCGATGAAACAATTGAAGAACTGCAGGATGCCAGGGAAAAAGCGGATACAAGTGTTCCGAACCGGAGTAGCATAGCATTCATTGCCACATTCGACGACATGTCGTGCCTTTTTGCTGGCGACGCAACTTCCGACAATCTGCTGCTGGCGATCGAACCCATGCTCGAAGCAGAAGGAGTTGATCGTTACAAACTCGATGCATGGAAGCTTTCGCATCATGGCAGCAAAAAGAGCAATCTTGAAAAATTGATGGAGAAGATTGATTGCTCAAAGATGCTTGTATCATCAAACGGCGCAAAGTATCATCATCCAAATCCGGAGTGTATCGCCAAGCTCATCAAATTCAACGGTCCCGGACTGAAATTCTTTTTCAATTACAAATCAGAACACAACAGCCGATGGGCAGACGAAAATGATCAGACAGAATATGAATTTGAAAGTGTTTTCCCCGATGACGATAATAAGCCTGGCATTACGGTTGTACTCGGGTGACCAACGATCACTGTACTAACGTCTTTGAATAAGCGACGTCCGGCGTTTGGTAAAGGTGTTCCGGAATTTGCCCAAGAGTTGAAGCATGCACTTTTGAACCAAGTCCATAAAATTCCTGGAAACTCATGATCAGCGGTCGCCACTTGTCCGGATCGACGCGGTTCGGATGCCCCTGCATGATGATGCTATCCTTCAGATGAACCTGAACGATTCGTAATTCCATGGTCAACAGGCGACCCTTTTGAACCGGATCGTCGTCTGCAAGACCATACTTTCCCATCAATTCAGCTTCCAATTGCACGGGACACTCCTTTACGCGGGGAGCCTGAACAATGAACGACATTTCCGGCGTCAATCCGCTGATCTCAAACTTCTTTGGCTCGTAGCGGTACCCTTTCTGCTGCTTGCCGGTGGGCACGGGATTCGAACCTGTGGTGCGCGCAAGCCTGTTCACTGCATCCACCTGATGCACGGAAGGAAGGTTCAATACGCACTGACCCGTCGCAAGAATGTTCTCAGTTGTTTTTGAAAAAGCCGAAAGACCGATCATACATCTCCATCCAAGCCAGAAGATTGATGACATGGGTGCGAGGTTATGAGTGCCATCTGAATTGACTGTGCTGATCAAGACTACTGGTGTTCCGAAATACAAGATTGCAGGATGACTTACCTGATGCATGATTGCAAAAGTTTTGCGCCTTATCGAAAGAAGGCAGAAGATTGAATGAATTAATTGTTGACTTTACTTGCTTCCCAGCAAAGCATTGCTGACTTGCGCAAGCTGCCCCAACGGTATCCGCCGAAGTTTCCCGTTGCCTGGATCACGCGATGACAAGGGATCAGAAAGGCGACAGGGTTGTTGCCGATTGCAGTTCCGACTGCCCGTGAGGCGTTAGACGATTCAATGCTTTTCGCAATTGAATGATATGAAGTGAATGTTCCCATTGGAATTCGCAATAGTGCCGACCATACTTTCAGTTGAAAGGGAGTAGCTTTCAAATGAAGTTTAATCTGTTGAAGCTCGGACCAGTCTTGGGTAAAAACAAACAATGCGTTTTGCTGAATCGAGTCCACCACCTGCTTGTAGTTTGCGCTTGGAAATCTCATCTTCAATTCCTCCAGGCTCGTGTGCTCGTCCTTCACAAAGCTCATCTCACAGATTCCTTTGTCTGTTGAAGCAACAAGTATTTGACCGAACGGCGTTTCAGCAAAACTGTAATTGATATGAAGGTTTTCGCCACCGTTCTTATATTCTCCCGGAGTCATCCCTTCGATATTGATGAAGAGGTCGTGCAACCTGCTCGGAGCCGAAAGTCCGGTTTGTTCTGCAACGTCAAACAACGTTGTACCCTTCTCCTTCAATACAGTTTTCGCGTACTCTACATTCAAATACTGTAAAAATTTTTTCGGACTTACTCCCGCCCATTCGGAAAACAAGCGCTGAAAATGATATGGGCTTACATGAACATGTGCCGCAACCTCTTCCAGAGTTGGCTGCTGACGATGATTTTCGGTGAGGTATTTGATCGCCTCCTCTATCCGATTGTAGTTGAACTCTTGTTCCATTAGTCAAAACTATACATGCGCACTGTTATGTAAAACCCGATTCTTGCGGAGTTGTTTGGTGAAGAACTGGAAGTCTTGTTTGGCCGCCTACCTATTTTCCGAAGTCGCATTCCCTATTTTAGGATGCCTAATTTTTCTGCTTCACCAACTGCTTTCGTTCGTGAAGATGCATCGAGTTTGAACAGTATAGAGGAGATGTGGTGATCAACGGTCTTCGCCGAAATAAATAATGTTGCTGCAATTTCCTTGTTCGACGCACCTGTCTTGAGCAGCTTTAAAACATCAAGCTCTCGGCTTGTTAGCTGTGCAGGATTTGAAAGTGTGCTGTTTCGCATTCCTCGCGGAATGTTCCGTATGCCGGCCGAACGCATCTCCTGCTTTATCCTCGAGTACACAGCATCCGCACCTAACTGTTGGAGGATCACCAATGCCTCCCGCTTTTGATCTTCGACTCCGGAAATGAGGGCAAGTGCGACTTCGTACGGACAGCCCTTTTGCCTCCAAAAAATTGCAGCCTTTGTTGCTTTCCCTTCACGCAAATAGGAGTATGGCTCAAATAGTTCCGGCAAACCACTCTCGGCTCCTCGTGCAATTTTCAACCAGAAATCAAATTCACTATTCAACCAAATGTTCTCCGAATTTTTCATCATTGAGAATGCCGTAGCCAATTCTTCTTCAGTGATGAGATTGCTGCCGGTGATCCATTCGTATTCAAGACATGCAACCACTACAGGAATAACGCGCAGATGCTCGTTGAGCAGGAACGCAAGTCGTTTTGCTTCGTGTAGCACGGTGGGGGCCTCTGCGTGTCCACGGCGCACCTGTATAGTTGCATCAATGGTTAGCGCTACAATTCTCACAAGTCCCGGTTGTGTTGCGCCCGCGAGCTGGCTACGCGCCATACCTGCCGCGGCCGGCCAGTCTCCTTTTTCAAGCATGACGCGTGCTTTGCACGAGAGTTTATACCACTGCCATGAATGCAGATCGTGCTGTCGGCAGTATTCGAGTCCTTCCTGCAGATAATACTCGGCGAGATCGTAATTTTTACGCCAAAGAAAACCGCTGATCAAATTAGTATAAGCTCTCGCAGCATGTTCATGAAAAGAATTCCGGAGCGCGATTTGCAAGCTCTCTTCCAATAATCGTAGTCCTTCCTTCTCAAGTGCGGGAGCTTTCAGTTCAACGGCGCCAACATTGTTTAATGCATGCGAGCGTGTTTCCTCATCGCCGATTTCAATTGCCATGTCAATCGCTTTCCGGCCCCATTCTACACACCCCTGTCTATCGTCTGCAAGCATATGCAACTGCGAGAGGTTGCTGTATGCCATTGCCTTTGACTTTGAAGATGGCAGGTCTTGGAAAGTGGCGATTGATTCAAGTGCAAACATCTCAGCTTCTTTACGGTAACCATCATACCACCATAACCGCGAAAGAAAACGCTGGCTATTGCCGACACGCTCGGTATTCCCAAGTGTTTGCCAGATAGCAAGTGCCTTCGTTTGATAAATTATTGCTTCTCTTATCTGATTGGTGATGTAACACTCATATGCATATGCTTCGAACAGTTGCACGAGGTTGTGCGGGTCATGGTCGATTGCATAGTCAATTGCGGCCCTGTAAAGTTTCGCCGCTTCTCTGCGTGCGCCGACATCGATTGCCTGCCTGGCCGCTATCGGGGCAAAGCGGGTAACAAGCGTGTTGTCGGCCGCATTTTTTGCATAGTGTACTATGCGTTCGATCGCTCCGCTGCTTTCAAATGCGGGCAGAAATAATTCAAGTAGTTTCTTATTAAGCTCTATTCTTTTGAAAGGGGAAAGTGATGCTTCGATCGTGCGACGATACAGTTCATGCTTAAAAACTGTTCTGTTGTTTCTCACAAGCAGTACGCCCGCGGCAAAACAATTTTCAACCGCCTCTTCCCATTTCGGATCTATTTTTTCGAGCCAACCGTGTTCTAGACCTTCGGGCATAATTGACAATATCTCCCATAGATTCTTCGTATTTTCTTTCTGACGACTATACACCGTTAGAATCGCATCCTTGATGTTCTCGGGAATGCCCGGGCTATAACTTTCGAGAACCTCGTTTACATAAAAGGGGTTGCCGCCTGTTATAGTGTATACATCTTCACCTTTGTATCCTTTGATAGTTGCCAGCGCTTGCACAGCGTTCATCGAAAGAGGTGAAAGACTGATCCGACTGAATGTGCCGGCAGGTAATTCACCCAAAACATTTCGCAACGGATGCTGTAAAGTGATTTCATTATCGCGGTACGTAAGAATAAAAAGGCATGGCAGATGAAGAATACGCCGCGCGAAGAACTTTATAAAGTCAAGTGAAGCGTCGTCTCCCCAATGTATATCCTCAACAACTAGAACAACCGGCTTATGTGATGCAGCAATGGCCTCCGGAAATTGTGCAAACAGCTCCGTTCGCGGCAACGATATGTCGAGTGTTCCACCGAGTACACGATTCGATTGCATCACCAGGTCGTACAATACACCGAGCGGCCTTGGTGTGAAAAGTGAATCGCAGAGTGCAATCAAAACTTCACAATCACTTTCGACCTGCCCGATAAACCTGCGAACTACTGACGATTTTCCGATGCCAGCTTCACCACAAATAAATATTGTGTGTCCTTCTCCGTCCAGCACTTTGCGGAATCCGTTCGATAAAAGCTGGAGCGATTCAGCCCGTTCAAGTAGTTCCATACTGATTTTCGTTGCGTTGGTGTGCTGCGATTGCAAAGAAACAATCTTCAGATGATCCACGAGTTGAGCCGGTTCATATTAAGCAGGTAACTGTCTGTTGATTAAAATAGGGAAGACCGCTTTCAAAAATAGGGATTCTTCCCTAACTCCTGTCGGCGTTATGTTGGCAGCTTTGCGCCGTCAACAAAAACGGTGCAGTCTGAGCACTGAACCGGAATTCAAAAACAATTCATCAAATAGTTAATTATGAAAAAAGCGGTCTCCATTATTGCTCCCGGTACGTCAGCGGCTGGGACAAGATCTTCGGATTTAAACACCATGAGGTCATTCAAACAAGGGCTTGTTACAATGGCAATCTTTACTCTGTCCTTCATCGGTTGCAAAAAGGACGATGGTAAGGCACCCAACGTTGTGGACCAATACACCACATTGTCGTCACAAACAATACATGAGCTAAAAGAGGTGCAGATCGCAACGGAGCGTTATAAGAATATTCAAAATGCAGTTGCTGACGGGTACACCGACATCAATGTCGTTGTTCAGAACATGGGCTTCCATTACATGAAGGCATCATTGGCGGATACCATCTTCGATTACAGGAAACCGGAGATCCTTGTTTACAACAAGAACCATCAGGGACAGGTTGAGTTGGTAGCTGTAGAATATGCAGTTCCGCTCGAACTACGTCCGGAACAGGCCCCGCAAGGTTTTACCGGCAGCAACGACGTATGGAAGCGTGATACCGGTTTCGGTCTCTGGCTGCTCCATGCATGGATATGGTCGTACAATCCACAAGGGGTTTTCAATCCAACCAATCCGAATGTTCACTTGCATTAACAACAAACAAATCATTGCATAAAACAATAATTTATGAAACGGTTTATTGGTAATTCCATCATCATTCTGTTGTTCTCAATCTCAGAATTATCCGGACTGGTAGCAAATGGTCAGCAGGCACGCACGAAGAAACTCTTTATTGATGTGCATCATTTGACGCCGGGCTCTGTCTCGTTCGAAGATGTCGCAGCTGCGCATGCAAAAGATATTGCAACGCAGGACAAGTATGGCGTGAAATTTCTGAAGTATTGGGTAGATGAAAAGAACGGAAACATTTATTGTCTTTCATCAGCAGCTGATAGCAATCATATCGTGCAAACGCATCGTGCCGCACACGGTTTGCTGCCCCACGAAATCCATCCAGTGGAGGAAGGGGTAGAAGCTAAAGCAAAAAGTGGAAAACAGTACTTCCTCGACATTCACGAGTTGGGGAAAGTATCAGCTGCGGACGTGGCGAAAGCGCATGAGAAAGATCTGGCTGTTCAACGGAAACATGGCGTCAACTTTATCAACTACTGGGTAGACGAAAAGAAAGGAGTGGTGTATTGTCTTTCGCAGTCCGCCAACGCAACCAAAGTTGTTGAAACGCATAAGCATGCACACGGTTTGGTGCCAGTATCAATCGTCCAGGTTAAGGAAGGCGAATAGGCTGTGAGTTTATCGATTGATTGAAAAGCGAGGACGTAAGTTCCTCGCTTTTTGTTTTATCGCGCAATTGCTACCGTAATAGTCAATCACTTGTTCTGCCTGTTCAACACTTTTATTGATTCCCATCATCGGCAGGCTTTCCCTTTGAATATTTTTGATGCCGCTTAGAAGAGTTATTGGTCATCAAAAAACTTTGACCTTCTCCGTTTAATAAATGAGAACCCACGCCTTTTCCCTTCAGCACGCCGAGTATAGTTAAGTGTTCGGGTTCGTAAAAGATGACAAATACGAAATTGTCGTCCGAATACAAGGAGGTTATTCCCAATTGCTTTGATTTACTTTCTTGTAGATTCAAGACTGTTCTTTCAAAGTCGGTTACGTAATTGGGATCCATTTTTCCGGCGTCCCTCATCATTCCCAATCGGAACTTATATAAGCTGGCGATGTGATCCTGTGCCTTAATGATTCCGGGGTGAAAATAACAATCAGCGTGTGTGATTATCTGGTAAAGCTCCGCAACATGTTTCTTATCTAAATTGAGTTTGCATAATTCGGTGAAGTCGTTTAAGGAGAGTTCTGCCATAAATCTAATTGGATCTTCTAATCAATTTTATTCTTTCGAATTTTTCAACGGTAAACTGCGCATTTTTCGAACCAAGATGGCCATATCCACCAACGCGGCCGGTATCGAAGACCCCAACGATTGACAACTCTAAGTATCTGTTCCAATACGAGTTCTGGACTGCAGTAAATTTCTTTTGGATTCCTTTTGGCAGTAGGTCGTGACGCGGAATCCATAGGTCAACTGAATATGTATTCAAACACCCTTCCTTTCCAGGGCGGCTCAACCTCGAGTACTCCTCAACCCCACTATAATCACAATTAACGCGTACTTGCTTCCCAAGGTGATTGGACAGCTCGCAAAAATCAACCGTCGGTATTGAATTCTTGAGGCGAGGTGAGCATGACATGTCTGCGGTGAAAACGACGGCAGTTACAAATAATCGAACAACAAGTTTGCATGAAACGCACTTCATTTCGGAAAGATATTAAGTCCTGCTTGGCTTTACTGCATTGCTTGAGTGCTTAAATCATGTTCAACGTTCAACCACCGTGGTTACCTGTTCAGCACGAACGTTCGTAACAATCGTCCGGCGGCCCGACGGCCAAAAAATTTCCAGTGCTTTGACTTCAGCGTCGCCCGGTATGCCAAAATGAATCACGTTTTCATTTTGACTTGCAAATCCGGTCTGTGGATACATCCACCTCGTTTGAACAGATTTCCTTCCGTTATCAACAATCGTTAAGTGGAGTTTCGCGCCTAAGGCCATTGCATTCGACACTGTTCCCTTCAATTTAATTCGGACCCACCGGGTATTATTCAAATGGTTGAGATACCAGCCATTTTGTTCATTGTTGTTTTTCCAATTGCAAACAAACAAATCCAGGTCACCATCGTTATCTGCATCAGCGTATGCCGTACCAGCAGAAACATTCCGGTCATTGGTGATGAATCGTGCATCCAATTTTTTCAGGACGTTTTCGGCGCTGCCATAGTATAGGTCGTCGTTTAAGAGGCTATCCGGAACGTTTTCGGTTCCATTTGCAACAAACAGATCAAGAAACCCATCGTTGTTGAAGTCGCCCCAGGTATGTCCCTTCGAAGGCTTGCCGCTTTTGATCCCTGAGTGCTGCGGCTTGAGTTTCCTGAATGAGCCTTTTCCATCGTTTACATATAATGTAGAACTGTCGCGCAAGCCGATATTCGTAACAAACAGATCCGGATCGCCATCGTTGTCGTAATCAGAAAACGACGTACCGTAGGTGCGGCCGCGGTCCGTTACTGCATCTCCGTCGATGATGCGGATAAACCTCCCTTTCCCGTCATTCCGATAAAGGAAGTTCGTCGCGTTCACTCTCTGACCGTTTACTGTTTCAACAAAATTTCCAACATACAGGTCCGCATCTCCGTCGTTGTCAATATCCATCCAGGCACAAGTTCTTCCGTCACCTCCTGCGTATGGAAAATTATCTGCCGGGATTCTGTTGAACCGGCCCTTGCCATCGTTATTGTAAAGAATGTCATCGGCTGCTCCGCGGGTCGCAACATACGCGTCCAGATCGCCATCGTTGTCGTAATCACACCAGCACGACGAAGGCGCACTCGTCGAGTCACTCGTCAGGCCACCGGCTTGCACTTTGTTGAAATATCCGCTTCCATCATTTTGAAACAGAAGATCAGGCTGGTCGTTTAAAGTTGTGAGAAACACATCAAGATCGTTGTCGTTGTCATAATCAACCAGTGCGACACTTTCAAAATATCCGGTGGTTTCGGCAACCGCTCCTTCGGTCATGCGTTTGAATGAACCTTTTCCAAGATTCATGTAGAGGTAGATGTTCTGGTTATTGCAGTTAGCAACTACCGCGTCAGGAAGTGCATCGTTGTTAAGGTCGCCCCATGCAATGCCTCTTGAACAACCTTTATCCGTTGCGAGGTCACCGGTATCGACACGACGAAAAGTAGTTGACTCGTCCACTTCCGGAAAGCGTGCTATCATGATACTTGCGACACTGGACCGTTCACGATTGAACACAATCGACTTGCCGTCGGGACTCCATGCCGCACGGACATCACTTTCATCTGGTTGATTGAAACTGATCTGTCGAACGTTGCTCCCATCGCTGTTCATAACAAAAATTTGAAAGTTGCTCCTGACAGCTCCATTTCGATTAGAAGAAAACAAAATCAGCTTGCCATCCGGCGAAAATTCAGGGTACGCTTCGTAGGCAGTATGCTGGGTTAAGTTCCTGATGGCTGTCCCATCAGCGTTCATCATGAAGAGTTCAGAGTTACGCGTACCGGAGGAGTCTTGAAGAATTCGACGAAATATAATTTCACGAGAATCCGGCGAAAATGACGGAAAGGTGTTCCAGACACCATTCCGCGTGATTTGGCTGAGATTGCTGCCATCAACGTTCATCATGAAAAGTTCATAGTTGCCAAACTCGGTAGCAGTGTGTATTCGATTTCGGTCCGAGCAAAAGATGATCTTCTTCCCATCACGCGAAAACTTCGGATGATCGTCGTTCGAAGGGTGTCTTGAAAGATTGCGGTTATTCGAACCATCAGCATTCATTACCATCACATCGTACGTGCTGTCGATCATTCGGCAATACACGATCTTTTTCCCGTCGGGCGACCATGCTGCCGTCACGTCATCTGCATCGTTGTTGGTGAGTCGTGTGAGTTGCCGGGATTTGACTGAAAAGGTGTACAGTTCATACTTTCCTCCTGCTCGCGTAGATTGAAAAAGAATCTTTGTGCCATCGGGTGAGAAAGTCGGATATCTGTCCTGGACGGAAGCAATAGGACTGACTGAGTCGATGGCTGATTGCGAGCTTGCGTCGAAGTACGCAAAGAATATTGCAGCAAGCAACACACTAATTTTCATCCGTTGGAGCAATTGATCAGGTAAAGAATCTGGAAAGCAAGTTATTTATCAGTTTGGGGCAGTTGTTGAAAATTATGAGACTGGATAAGTTGTTTCTGAACGAAGAAAACCTACAGCTTTCTTGCAACACATCGTGTTGCAACTCATTAAATCAAACAATATATTTGATTTCTCCATGGATGATTTCCACGAAACCTACAAAACTTACAGCAACAAGGAACTGATCAAGATTGTTGAGCAGCCGCAGTTGTATCAGCCATCTGCCGTAGACGCTGCCCGCTCGATCCTTTCGCATAGGCAGCCAACGGAGTTTGATTTTGAAGAGGCGTTTCAATACCGCTACATCGATCCGCTGTTGCAGTTGTTGGCGGTGGCTATACATGCCGGAGTACTAGGGGTCTTTTTAAAGTCAGAGATGCGACAATATTTCGGTGGTAAAGATGTAAATATTGTGTCGTTTTTGGTGAAGTGCGTTGTGATTTGTGTAATGATTGCTATCGTAGTTATGTACTCGACGGCTTGAGGAATTCGGATTGTATTCGATTTAAATGTGAATTTTCAATAGCTATCAAAATATTTGTCGACGCACGTTGTTCGCCGTGGGTGTTGTACGCTGTAAAAAGAGTTTATAGATCGTACTCCTTCTGCAAAAACGGTAGTATGCGCGCAGCCCGGCGGTACTGCTCTTCCAAAAACCGCCGGTAGATAAGTGATACTCCTTTTTGCTTTATCACTCTATTGATAAAATATTGTAGTTCTTCCTTTGTTGGATTTGCCAGGAAAATTGCATCCGACGTCAGCAATGATTGTGCTTCTACCTTGTCAAAGGTGTTCCAATCAAAGATATGGTCACTTGCATCCAATGCTTTAACCACGTTATCCCTGTAGCGCACCGCTTGCCCTTCAATACCTCTATTATACGAATCATAAGTCATGATACTATCAACAGCTTTTCTATTCTTGATCAGTCGCAGTCCGCCAGCATTCTTTAATTGCTGCATTGTGCCGTCATTTGATACCAACAGAATGGATGTAGGCACATACTTTATGTAATAGTAGCAGAACAATCTTTTTTGCTCGATCGTTGTCAGGTCTTTTGCTAACGCAAGCATACTATCAATGCCTTTTGCGGTGTTTGAAATATTTCGCGACCGCATTTGTATCTGCGCCGTATCTAACTTCAGATCATTGGTAAAGGCTTCAATGTATTCTTTCTCCCGGTGGCGTTCAATGGTCTGCTCTAATTGATACTCTGCAAGACAGCCACAAAAGACGGCAAGAAAAAGCATGAAAAACTGAAAAACATATTCTTTCCACTTTCTTCGTTCATGAACATGTCCATGGTGATGTATTCCATTGCGTCGTTTTTTAAAGGCTCTGTTGGAAAAATAGCAGGTGCAGTAATAGCTTCTGAAGAAGACAGTTCCGAGTTGTCTTCAATGTTTGGCTGAGTGTCTTTATCCGGGGAATCAGTTTCGATATGACCAGCAGATGGCAACCCGTCTTCAGGTTGTTCGTTTTGGTTTGCTTCCTTCATAAACGTAAATGTAGGACTTGAATGATGCTTTGTTATTGCGAACCCATCCGGTTAGCGGTTGCTTTCGATTGCCGACAGAAACATTATAGATCTTTCGAGCGCGTTCTTCCCATCCTCATTCAATGTAAACTGGTATTCGTGTCCTAAACCGGGCGTATAATTTTCTGGATAAAACAGAGTATCAATAGGTGTCTTCAACGCCGCAAGCCTTGAAGCTAAAAGCTTGGATTGACCTAATAATGGGTCTTTATTTCCTGCTGAAATAAAACTCGGGGGAAATGCAGTAGTAAGGAAGTTTGCAACAGATGCACTTTTTGCGTACTGATCACCAGAAAGGCTTTTTTTGCCAAAATAAGCCCACATTACGGTTTTCATGAATGAACCGAACGACCCTTCAGTTTTCACGTTGTCTATTTCATAAATTCCGCAATACAATATCAATCCTTTGAGTTGATTGGGATTTAAACCTGGTCGAATTTTAGTCAACCTGGCATATGCAGGACTGGTAATCACATTTGCTGCCGCAGCCGATATCATCGACCCTCCGGAATCACCTGCTAAAAATATAAGAGAAGTGTCAGCGTTGAGCTGTTCTGAATTGGATGAAATGTACGCGAGGGCACGGTTGAGTTGTGTGATTGGGGTCGGATACCTTCCTTTTGGCGCAATGGTGTAATCAATGGAAACTACAAGGTATCCTCTATCAGCTAACAGTTTACAGTAATTGCTCAATTGCGATTTATCTCCGGAGATCAAACCTCCTCCGTGAGTCCATACAATGACAGGTAATTTGATTGTTGATCTTGAAGAATCGCCCGGAAAATAGGCATCCATATATGCACCTTCATCAGTTGTATCGTAGTGAATTTGCTTTATTGCCCTTACGCGATTGGGGACGAACTTTTCCAATTCCTTGTTCACCTTAATTGCTTCTTTATTGAACGCGTACCGGATTATCCACACCGACGGATAAGGTGACAATTTGAAGGCAAGAAAAACTATTGCAGTTAATATGAGCAAGAACAGTACTGCTCGTTTTAATAGCAATTTCATAAGTAAAAGGTTGTCCTTTAAGAAATGGCTTTTCGGATGACTTACAATCACGAGCAGAATCCCCACACGCAGACGAGCGAATTTACTTGGTTTGATCAAATCTTTGGAGAGTAAATGCTTATTACGACAAGGCCGGCGCATACTTTACAATCGTGATTTACCATTTGAACGAAAGCCTTCTTGTCATCAACTAAGCGTCCACGGTCTGAGTAATAAGAGGTTCACATCGCATTTATATCCACGTATGCCTTTCACCCTTGCTCATCCCGCAATCGTGTTGCCGTTGTTCTCAGTGAACTACCTATGGAAACCAGATCACTGTCTTCAAACTGGCCCAATATGGCAGCACGGCAATAGGATTGACGTTCATTATGGTGGCGATTATGCGAATGAAACGCTATCATGCAGTAAGGCACGAAGGCTATGGAACTTATTGGCTAAAGACATTTCTGGTGACAGCAGCACTGCTTTCAATTCGGTTTCTCTTATCGCCAGGCGATCTTAATCTAGGAAACGTAATAGTGACATCGATGTTTGGAATTGTGCTGGGTCTGCTGGTAAGCAGTCCCCCCTCAAGCGCATAGCATCAAGGTCAATAGAAGACTAATAAACAAAAAAATCCCGCAAAGCGGGATTGTCTACCTGCTGGCTCCCCCTGCCCGACTTGAACGGGCGACCCTCTGATTAACAGTCAGATGCTCTAACCAACTGAGCTAAGGAGGAATATTGGGTCGCAAAAATAGGGATTTTGGCGTAGCCGCAAATGATCGCGGGCAATTTTTAGATCCTTTGGTCGAGGGAATCCGGCGGCAGGGTTGATCTTCAATTCTTTTCACCGCAAAGGTCGCCAAGGACCCGCCTTGCTGAAGCAAAGTCGGGCAGGCGCAAAAGACCGCAAAGTATAGCAGCACGAATCTCCAGCCCAAAGGTCAAAGCCCATAGCTCAAATCTCATCGCCCAGAACCCACCATCACAAAATAATTCGTATTCACTCCATTCTTTTTCTCGGCCGCATCGGGCAGCCGGACCTCCCCCTTCGGGAACCGCTTCGAATACACATCATAATAATAATATTGCGCAACGATCTGCCCCCCGTCCTCCTTCTTGAAATCCTTCAGCCAATCGGGCACAGTAGATGTAAACAAATTGTCGAGCTTCTCATACGCCACATACACCATCACGTCCTCATCCACCTCAAACTTCATATAATACGGCTCCGCATTCGCAGTATCATTCGCATCCGTCTGGATCAGCGTTAATCCTTTGTACTTTTCAATTCCTCCACTCAATGTCACTTCATCATTTCCACCATTATGTGGCATCTCACCCAGCTGAACCTTCGTCAACGGAAACTTCTTTCCGCGATAATTCATTACATCTTTTACCAACACTTCGCCATCCTTTTTTTGCAAAACTTTCAATTGCAACATCGCTGTTGTGGTATCACCGTCTTCATCCTCGACTACGACTGCAATGTGCTGTAAGCCCTGCTTCACAGGTATCCCCTTCAGCATGCCATCACTTGATAATTCTAAACCATCAGGCAATTCTCCATTCTCTTTCGCACTAAACTTCAACTCACCATTTCCTGTCGCCGCAATGTTTGCCGCTAGTAATTCGCCCTGCCGTGTATCTGGCAATCGATTCGAAGCAATCTTCGCCGGGACATCAACTCTAATCATCATTTCGGCAGTAGCCGTTTTGCCCTTGTCATCTATTGCTGTTGCAAGTATTCTATTGTCCCCTTTCATTGCCCGAACTTCAAACACATACGGTGCGCTGGCGACGGACTTTACTTTCTTTCCATTTTTGATAAAGTCAACACGGACAACTCTTCCATCCACATCACTTGCATCTACTTCCATCTTCACTTTCTCTCCTTCCCTATATTCTTGTTTGTATTTCGGCGCCTTGAAATACACCACCGGATACCTATTTCCATCGTTCACTTTCGAATACATCCAGTCAACAAGATTCAGCTTACTCACGGCCGGCCACATCACTCCATGTCCCATCTCTTTGAATGTGGTCATTCGAGGATTAACACCAGTTACCCAATCGCTCGAATCTGCAATTCCTCCATTCATTTTCCGTATCGTAGCAACAGCGCCGCCCAGCTCTTTCGCCCACCAGTCTGTCTCACCACGGATCGCCCAAATCGGAATCTGTTTAAAGTTTTCAAAATCGGTTCCTGTGAATCTCATGCCCATCGGTATCGCCGCAGCGAAATACTGAGGATACCTTTCAATGAATTCCCACGTTCCTCCGGATCCCATCGAAAAGCCGGAGATGTAAATCCTTTGCCTGTCGACCGATTTATTTGCAATCAAACTATCGATCACGAACTTCAAATTCTCAATATGCTGTGACCAGCCCTGCTTAGTTTTTGGCGACAAAATCAACGTCGGTTCGCGCTGTGTATTCGCGCCGAAATTGTGCCATACCCGTACAGGCGGATCCACCGCATTCCGCAGCGTCGCATGATAATCCTGCCCGCAGCATCCATGCAGAAACAATACAAGGGGATACTTCCCCGAGGGATGCGTCTTTGACGGAGTGTACAAATAGTACTCGGTAGAATCCTTCTTGCCATATGACCACTCGGGAAATCCTTTATAATCTATCTGCTGCGCAAAATTCGGCATCGATACGACGAGCAATATGGCCGCAATGATCTGTGTCAATCGTTTATTCATGTTCGTGTTTTCCGCGGGACAAGATAAACGACCAGCGGTAACCAGCTATGCTGCTCTCTGCTGTATCAAATAACCTACGCGGATGCAATCACCATCTTTCACTTTTCTTTTTCATTTCAATGCCGATCTTGGAAGACTATCTATGAACAAAAACACTCGACTGTCTCTTATATCCATCATCCTGTTTGCTTTGCTCCTGGTATTCTCCGGGTTTAAGATCTCACAAAGCCTGTCGCCGGAACCAGCCAAACAGCCAAATAAAACCATTTGGTCTGTCGACTGGAGTACAAATGGCAAGTGGATAGCAACCGGCGGCGTGGATAGTACGGTCCGGATTCTTAATCCAGTTGACCTTTCCGTGCATAAACGCTTCAAATTGAACAGTTGGATCCATGTGGTCAAGTGGCACCCAAACAACAATTTGCTTGCAATAGCCACTCTGGAAAATCACATCATCCTGCTTGATGTGGCAACTGGTTCAATGAAACAACTTGCCGACAATGGCGGATCACGCGCAATCGGATGGAATCACGATGGTGAAATGCTCGCAGTAGGCGACATCGATGGTGGTGTATCTATCTGGAACAAGGATGGAAAACTGTTGAAGTCTATTTCATATAAGTATCCGGACGACCAGGTCGGGCGTGCATTCTTATCACTCGACTGGCATCCGTCGAAAAATATTTTTGTTGCAAATAATTTTCAGATCAACGTGTACGATGACTCCGGCAACAGGATCCGCACAATGCAACATCGAAATCCGAAGGCGATCATGCTTTCTGCAGACTGGCACCCTTCCGGAAGCTACTTTGTTATCGGAGACTACGGATACAATGAGGATGCTGAGAATGTCCCAAGCCTTTTGCATTTCTGGACCGAAAACGGCGAGTATATGCGAGCAGTCGAGGGCAGCAAAGCAGAATACAGGAACATTGCATGGGATCGATCGGGTAAGCGTCTTGCGACAGCAAGCGATAAACTTAGAATCTGGGATGAGAAAGGGAAACTACTTTCCGAAGCACCCAACAAGTCCGGATCAAAATTGTGGGGCATAGATTGGAACGCCCAGAATGATGCGATTGCAGTTTCGAACACCAACGCTTCAGTGATTACATTCACTGGGTTGACTTCGAAAGTTTCTGTACTTAAAGAAAAACCTTTGTATTAACGGCTATAACTCGTCGCACTACTCAAACATTCCCCACAACCCGTTCCGCATATAAGCAAAGATCAACAGGGAAGTAAATACCAGCCATCCTACTACCAATGCGAATGAAGTAACGAATGCCTTCAACTTGCCACGACCCGTCGTTGCTTGCATCAGTTGAGAGTAAGCGACTGTTCTATATGCAATTTCAAACACGAGATATACGCCCATAAAAACGAAGAACAGTTTAGCATTGTTCACGAGATAGTTGACGGGTGCAACGATCAAAGTCATGAACAGCGACGTGAATGCAACGAAGTATAAATTCGCTACGACGTGTTCCGTGTAGTTGTACGGCCCTCTCCGGTAAAAGAGCCACATAATCCAGGCCAGTAGCGGCGTTGCAAGCATGAAGAGCAGGTTGCTGTATTTGTTGATCTTGTCCTGCACGCGTTGCGATCGTTCAAAGATTGCCATTGCTTTTTGCCTCTTGGCCGTGTCGGGAACGGCTTCAATTTTCTTTCGCATCGCTATGGCATACTCACGGGTATACGGCGCCGTAAACATGCTGATTGAAAAAACATAAATACCCGCAAGAATCAACAGCATATTCAAGGGCGAAAAGTATTTCTTTCTGCGGCCGGCAATGTACTCGCGGGGGACATGTCCCGGTCGGAACATCAGTTCGCGCAGAGTAAAAAACATTCCTTTGTCGGCATGCGTGAAAAAGTGCACCGCCTCGTGCATGAGATGAGCGAAATTCAAACGGTGTACATGCGCCGACTGACCACATGACGTGCAATAGCGTGCAGCGTCCGGTATTGGTTGATCACAGTTCAGGCAGTTCGGGGTCGACATAAATTTTTCTCTCCCTGAAAATTATAAAAAACAGTGAACAGTCGCGCGATCAGGGATTACTTGTACCGGCGCCGGATCCGGTCGACCGACAATTTACCTGATCCGTGAAATAGAAGGAAACATGAAGCGGCCAACATTGCGATTGCCGGGAACGCTTGTGGATACGTTCCATTGACATGAATCGTAAGCGCGCAAAGAAAATTGATGATCATGATAGAAGCAGCAAATCGCGTGAGCAAACCCAGGATGAAGCAAATGCCACACAAGAATTGTGCGTAAACGCTCACTACGGCAGATTGCAGCGGAAACGGGAATCCGTTTGCGGCAAGAAAATCGCGAAACTCCAGCATGCGTTCCCAGCTTACAACATTGTCCATTACCCCGTACAGTAGGTGAAAGCCCGCGACCAGCCGTATGAATATCGCTCCATAATCCCGACGCGAATGGAAATACCGGTCAAGCTTCTTGATCATTGGGTTAAGGTAGGAAAATCGTGGGATGTGTGTGTCAGGCTATGAGCTATGGGCTATGAGCTATGAGCTTTGATATGTGCCTCATGGCGGAGATGGACGGGATACGGCGGAGCAGAACGAAGATCTGGTGCTTGTGATCCCCCTGTTGAGCGTGGTGAACAAGTTGACGACGATCAATGCCGCCAAATTACACGTGGCCGATAGATTTGTCGTTGACAAATCTATCGGCTGGCATCTGCACGACATAAAATTGTTGTTCACGGCGTGTGGATACTGCGTCGATTATGACAAGCGGCAACCCCGCGATGGTAGAATCGAAATAACTTCATCACAGTTCTACGCTTGTCTGAATGAAATTTTATACACTCCTGCTCTTTGCAATCATTACCGCGGTAACTGCGATTGCGCAGCCACCACCTAAACATTGGGAGGCGATCGCTTACAACAACAGCTCAAATGAATTTGCAGTGTTCGCGGGAAGTGAACTGCAGAATAAGCAGTGGTCCTATCCGGATTCTTTGTGGCTATTCAAAGAAAACTGGAAATTGATCGATGGCAATCTGCGGCACGGCCGATGGGCTCATACCCTGCTTTATCACCAAAACAAACTCTATTCATACGGGGGTTATACAATCGGAACCAATAATTCAGATTCACTGCTCTCTGATCTTCTTGAGTTCGATGGCAAGGATTGGAAGGTAGCAGCACATGGCCCTTCACTTCACCTTCCTCAGTTGTACTCATCCGGCAGAAAGCTTCTGCTCGTTGGACAGTCATCATCCGATCCAAAACGCTTTGAAGTCTGGCAATTACAAAAGGATTCATTTACAATTGTTTCATCCCATACTTTGTCATCAGAAGTCAACGGGTTTAAAATTTGTCGCGCAAGCAATGGTTTCGTGGTTGTACATTCCAATGATTCAAGCGTTGTGTTCGAGCCACTTGGTACAGGCCAAAATCGAATGATTGTAAGGGAACCTGGGCCGATCTCGAAATTTGCCGTCACGTATGTTGACGAAAAACGCAGTTATTATCTGTTCGGCGGACTCGATGCCCAGCGAAATTTTGTAAAAAGGTTTTGGAAAATAACAAATGGAGTAGCGACGGAATTGACATCACCCGAAAGTCCATCGCCGCGCGCCTCGCATTTCATGGTACCTGCACGAAAAGGATTCCTTTTGTATGGCGGTGCGTTGGAAGCCGGCAAACTCAGCAACGAATTGTGGAGGTACGGAAACGAGAAGTGGACAAGGTTGTAGGATGCCCGCCATCGCTACTGCTGATCCATACCGAAAATTCCCGGCTCGTCGTACCGGAGTTCGCCGTTTTCAATTCTTGCGGCTGAAGTATAAGGATGCTCCTGGGTTTTATTTGCAGAAAGTATATGGGTGACTTTCCAATCGATCGACTTGAGGAGATCCGAGATCAATGCACGATGACAACTCCACCACACCGCTTCCGAGCACATGTAACAAGTGCGAATCTGCCGCGCTTCTTCAATTAAGATTTGCAAGTCCTCTTTAAATGCCTCGGAACCCATATGATCGGCATATCCTCTGAAAGCCGTATTCCTCCACCGGTTATTGATTGAATCTTCAACAGGTTTGCGTCTGCCACCAAGCGCTTTCAGATGCAGGTAACGAATACCGGCAGCTTGAAGCCAACTCTCTAGAGTTTCCTTATTAAAGTGCGGATACCGTCGCGACCCCGGAAAATTCCGGACGTCAATAAGCAGTCCGATCCCCTGCCCCTTGAGAAGATCGAGAAATACATCGGGCGGGTGTGTCGAATGCCCGATCGTCCATATTTCATTTAACGTCGATTCCATTCGGTATTATGTAAATTACAATCATGCCAAAAGAAGCAATAAGCGAAAATGTATCTCTCCGGAAGCAGGAGATCGTTGATCAATACCTCGGATTGCTTGATGAACATGTCGCACACTTAAAGGCCGGTACCGCAGAAAAGGTGTTTGAGATCAGAGAGTTTGCGGCCATGATGTTCATGCATCCCGTCCATCTAAGCAACACCATCAAGGAAGTGACGGGCCAAAGCACATGCGATCACTTCGAGTCGAGATTATTGAAAATATCAAAAGAATTGATCCTTGAATCATCAAGGACGATTACTGAAATCGCGAGGCACCTGATGTATGATCCGAGCAACTTCGTTAAGTTCTTCAAAGCTTATACTGGCCTGACCCCAAAAAAATTCCGCGACAAGTACAGCAAATCTTAAGTGCTCACCATTTTTACTTAAACAGTCACCATAATTCTCGCTTACTCCGGCCAACCTTTGCTGTATCAATTTTTCAAACATGATACAAACAAAGATCGCACTCGTTACAGGCGGAAGCCGCGGCCTCGGGAGAGATATGGCAATCAGCATTGCGGGCAAAGGATATGATGTAATTCTCACTTACCACAGCAATAAGGAACAGGCAGAGGAAACGATTCGCCACATAGAAAAACTCGGTCAACGCGCAGTTGCATTACAATTCGATCTGAACGAAGTTTCACGCATCAATGTATTTGTTGACAATGTCTCTCAAGTGTTGCGTACGTCGTGGAATACCGACAAGCTAGATTTCCTGGTAAACAATGCAGGCATCGGAGTAACGATTCCTTTTGGACAAGTGAATGAAACCGTCTTCGATGAATTTATGAACATCCATTTCAAAGGCGTTTACTTTCTCACCCAACGCATTGTTCACATAATGAATGATGGTGGCAGAGTGATCAACATCTCTTCAGGAACTACGCGCTTTTCGGTACCCGGCTATTCCGTCTATGCATCTATGAAAGGTGCGGTGGAGGTGTTTACTAAGTATCTGGCCAAAGAACTTGGTACAAAAGGAATCACTTCAAATGTTGTTGCGCCGGGACCAATTGAAACAGATTTCAATGATGCCGCTATTCGCAATAATCCTCAAATGAAAACCATGCTCAGTAGTCTGTCGCCGTTGAACCGCGTTGGAAACGCAGACGACATTGGATCGGTCGTGGCATTCTTGTGTTCAGACGAGGCGAAATGGATCAACGGCCAGAGGATCGAAGTAAGTGGCGGTATCAACGTGTAACAAGAAAATTAGATAACAGCCGAATGGCGAAAGCCGCTTATGGCACTGCTACGACAGTCCAGTTCTGACTTCTTCTGCTCCAGATGATCGCATAATCACGACCATGTATCAGCCGGAACGACTTCGCACCCGCATCATTTGTAAACTTCAACCAGCCGTAGTTATAAACTTCGAACTTGAAGACGAACGGTTGCGTAGTTTTCAATTGTGCAGGTGAATACTCTTCGCCATTATCGGAAAGATAGACCGTCATGTCGCTGTTTCCGTACAATGAAAGATGAATCCAGCTTGCGTCTGTCGAAGATGGCGGCGGGTTCTGCTGAGGTTGCGGCGCCGGAACCGGAGTTCGGTTGTCGTTCCCCGTTACACCCTGAGCATAGTTCCAACCTCTTTCGATCGCCGACAACCTGTCGGCCTTCGCGGGATGCGACGAACTTCCACGCGGTGATGCAATTTGGTCCATGGCAGCTTTCGCTTCTGCAAGCGAGGCTCCCATCTTTGCCATTACATACCCTGAAAAGTAATCGGCTTCTATTTCCTTGGGCGGCGTACTGCCCGACGGATCCACAATATGATTTCGGTAATGGTGCCCCATTTCGTGTGCAAGCACGCTTATCGACGCCCATTTTGTACCTGCATAGGAATCGAGGTTTTCAAGAAAGTCGTTGTCGTAAACAATGTACCGGCGATTGCGGATGATGGTGGCGTAAGCGTTGTTGATGCCGTTCTCTTCGCGTAAAACGAAGTTCTCTTTCCAGTTGATACGTTCGAGCATGTTGTTGACGTACTCTCCGGCCTCATACACGGAGTTGAAGTTGGATGCCATTGATGGAGGAGGAACGATGATCCCGCATTGATTTACTCTCTGGGCATTAACAATCGAACCCAACAAGAGGCCAACGAGAAAGAAGAACTGTTTCATTCCTTTATCAAGGCAATTTACAGGCCAGCTGGTCGGGCTTATAGGGTTTCGCACATCCGGTTAGCACAGAGAATCGCATTACCTTTGCGCCATGCCGAAACTGATCAACGGAATACACCATATCACCGCAATGGCCGGCGACCCGCAAAAGAATATTGACTTTTACACCGGCGTTCTTGGATTACGACTTGTAAAAAAGACGATCAATTTCGATGCACCCGACGTCTATCATTTTTATTATGGAAACGAGAATGGCGGCCCTGGCACGATACTTACTTTCTTCCCCTTTCCTGGAATAATCCGCGGACGAAAAGGAAAGGGACAGGTGACGGTTACCGGCTTTTCGATTCCGGGCAACAGCATTGGGTATTGGGTTGAACGCCTCAAAAAATTCAACGTCAACTTTCAGGAACCGCAGGACAGACTCGAAGAAACCTATATCTATTTTGAGGACCCGGATGGTTTGGGTCTTGAACTCGTAGCGAATGATAATGACAACCGACCACCTTTTTCCTATGGTCATATTCCGCTTGCGCATTCAATCAGGGGCTTCTACAATGCAACGATGTCGCTCGAAGGTTACGAACGCTCCGCGGGGTTGCTGACCACATTGATGGAACATGAATTGATTATTGAAAAAGGCAACAGGTTCCGCTATTCGGCTTCCGGGAAGCCCGGCGATTTTATCGACCTGGTGTGCGAGCCGGATTCAATGCGCGGATTAGGCGGTGGAGGAACGGTACATCATATCGCATTCTCAACCGACAGCGACGAAACACAGCTTGAAGTGAGAAAGAAAATACTTGACGGAGGATACAACATAACGCCTGTACTCGACCGAAGCTATTTTCACTCGGTATACTTCCGCGAACCCGGAGGCATCCTGTTCGAGGTTGCTACCAACCCGCCTGGTTTTGCCACCGACGAAACGGTGGAAACATTGGGTCAGGGATTGCGAATACCGGAATGGTTTGAGCCGCAGCGAAAATCAATTGAAGCCGGACTGCAGCCCATCAAACTTCCTGAATTCAATGACTTCAAATCGTAATCAGATGACGGCGATGAAACGGGTTGCAGTGAATCAGCATAAGACCGACATCCGTGAGTTCGGGAAGACTGTATCGCCCGCAAAGAAGCTGATCATCATGCTGCATGGGCGAGGGGCAATGGCCGAAGACATCGCGCACGCATTGCAAGGGGTATTGAAGATCGACGATTTTGCGATCCTCGCACCGCAGGCAACAAATTACACGTGGTATCCTTACAGCTTTCTTGCACCGCCTCCACAGAACGAGCCCTGGCTCACTTCTGCGCTCGAGCTCATAAGGTTTACGACGAACATAGGCACTTCTAACGGTGTCCCACATGCGAACATTTTTTTTGCCGGCTTCTCACAAGGTGCTTGTCTTATGCTGGAATACGTAACGCGAAATGCAGAGCGATATGGTGGAGTTTTCGCTTTCAGCGGCGGACTTATAGGCGATAAAATTTATCCCTCTAATTATAAAGGTGACTTTGGGGGCACTCCGGTTTTCCTTGGCTGCAGCGATGTTGATCCTCATATTCCTGTACAACGGGTATACGCAACCGAAAATCTCTTAAAGGATCGCGGCGCTAATGTCACCACCCGGATCTACCCGGGAATGGGCCATACGATCAATGAGGATGAAATTGCGGTGGCGAATTCGATGATTACGCTATGAGTCATCAGGTGCACGCTGTCAGGTGTCGGGTGTCGGGTGTCGGCTATCAGCTATCGGCTATCAGCTTTCAGCTATCAGCTATGGGGTGTCTGCTGACAGCTTTGAGCTTTCCCGTTGCTGGCTCGCCCACCCTCAACCTTCAACCTCTTTGTCCACCCCCTAGCCCCGTCCCTGCTCAGCCGGGAGGGACATTTGAGTTCACAGTCACTGTTAACCCATCCCGACATTCATCGGGACCGTCGGCCTTCAACCCCGCCTCCGCTAACGCGGATTCGGGCAGGCTTCAACCCATCCCGACATTCGTCGGGACCGTCGGCCTCCGGCCTCCGGCTTTCAACCGTCAACCTTCAACCTTCAACCTTCAACCTTCAACTCGATTTATCTGTCCATCACAACAATCTTCGGCGTAAACACTCCAATTACATCAACAAGTTCCTGCTGCGCCTTCATTACGACACTGATGTCTTTGTATGCGCCGGGTGATTCGTCGAGTCCTCCGCCGATGAGCGTGACCCCTGCATCAGCAAGCACCGCTTTCAAATCTTCATGAGTAAATTTCAACGACGCCTGCTTACGGCTCATTCTTCTTCCTGCTCCGTGTGAAGCGGAATTGATCGACTCTGTATTTCCTTTGCCGCGAACGATGTAGCCCGGTGCTGTCATCGAACCGGGAATAACTCCAAGCACATCTTTTCCTGCAGGTGTGGCCCCCTTGCGGTGGACGATTACATCACGGCCATTATGCTTTTCCTTCCAGGCGAAGTTGTGGTGATTCTCTATTCGTCCGAGAGTGTTTGCGCCAATGGCTCTTGTCATTTTGCTGTGAATGATCTCATGACACGCACTCGCATAATCACCCGCGAGTGTCATGGCCTCCCAGTACCCGGCACCTTCGTCACTGTCGAGATCGAGGAACGCGAGATTCGCCAGTTCTTTCGGCAACCTGCAAACGTCCTTTGCAAGTTTCGTGTAATGATTTGCAATCGTAGCACCTATTCCACGGGAGCCGGAATGCGATAGCAGCGCAACATACTTTCCGCGCGGAGCGTCAGCAATGCCACCGTCATCAATGACATCAATCGTTCCCCATTCAACAAAATGATTTCCGCTTCCCGACGTCCCGAGTTGAGCGACCGCCTTGTCGTACAGCTTCTTCACAACGGGATTTGTTCGAAAGGCAGGATGATCCAACACGCGATGATCGGTTTGAGCATTTCGTTGAAATTCACCGCCGGCACCAAATTTCGTTTGTGCGGTCAATTCGCGTTTAAAACGGGAGTGGTTTAGAGTGAGTTCGGTTTCGGGGAGATCAAAGATTGTGAGACACATTCTGCACCCGATATCGACGCCAACACCGTACGGGATCACTGCGTTGTCCGCCGCAAGTACGCCACCGATCGGGAGGCCGTATCCCTGGTGGGCATCCGGCATAAGTGCCCCCGCCACAGAAACCGGCAATCGCATTGCGGCGTCCATTTGCTCGCGCGCGCCTTCTTCGATATGTTCTACTCCATAAATTGTATACCGATCCGGGTCTTTCAGCTTTATCAGCGGATCTTTAGGCAAGAGCAACTCCGCAAGCGTTCCGGAGACCGGATCATTGAGATATGCCCTTGGATCTTCAATTATCGCCTGGAAGTAGCGCAGGATCTCAGCAGGATTTTGATTATGGAGATGTGCGCCCGCAATCTCAAGCGCCTTCCCGATCGCAGGTGATTGGGGAAAGCCAATGGTCAGAAGATCTGTACCCGAAATCGACAAATTTGTAATGAGTTTGTTGTGTAACTATTGACTGACCATGCCGATCACTTTCTTGCTGGCATATGTCAACGCCGCTACCGGCGATTCAAACAATCTGGGATTACCATCTTCGTCAAGAATTAGTTCCCCGACGGAATTGCCGGGCTCTTCCAGGAAAAATCTGGCGGTGAAATATTCGAGAGGAATAATCTTTGAATTTTCACGCTCGACGGGATGCTGTTGTATTTCAACCCAAACATCTCTCCCATCCACGGTATGCTTCTCGATCATGACAACGGTTTGAGTAAGTCATACAAACTTGAGGCCAGCGGGTGTCGCTCGCTCCCGGCAAATGCTTACCCACCGTCGCAACATGGCATCTGTACAGCAAACTTTCAGCAGCCAATTGCTACAACCCTGGGATGAACTTCTACTTACCTGCCTCGTATATTTTTACCACACCATCGCCTTCTGAACTTATGACAAGCAGACTTGATTTTGTCGGACTATCCTTCGCGGAAATAAACAATACACCCTCAGGTGCATCGCCTGTTCGTAAGATCTGAAGAAATTCTGCGCCGTCAGTCTTCAACTCATAGATGGCAACAGCGTCTGCGCGTTCAAGACCAACAAACAAGATTTGACGCCCGGATACTTCTCCCAGGGTCAATCCCTCTGGTTCGACACCTTTGTCGTCGCTTCTTGCATCGTCATAGAACCCCGCTGCAATGACATGCTCTTCCAACTTGTTCTTGCTGTCGAAAACCAACTGCCCTGTCGTACCGTTCCAGACGCTGAACGAGCGTGCACCAAACGAATACAAACTTTCATAACTGCCGTCGGTATTGGCATCTCCTAATGTTTTTGTTACGTTCAGCCTTCCAAGTTTCGCATCAGTTTGAAGATCCGCAGCATTGGGAAACGTTGGAGCATCCAGAGTTAAATCTTTCACTCTCTCATTTTCCTCAAAAGCATCATACTCACGAACATCGCCCTCGTTCGCAGTGACCAGCATTGGCGCCCCGAACTTTGACTGCCACACCGCAATTGCGTCTGGTTGAAACATCCCTTTTACCGGAACCGGTCTAAGCAGAACAGTATTGTCACGGTCACTGGGATCGATGCCATTCTGATTTTCGCTGTAATTCTTGAAGCCCAAAGGAAATATCTGAGTTATTACAGCAGATGGAATATCGATGCGGGCTATGCCGTTGTTCTCCTGAAGTGTTACCCACGCCGTTCGCGAATCGTCTGAAACTGTTACGTACTCCGGTTCGATATCCTGTGCAAAGCTGGCGCCGGGGCCGAAAATGCGAAACCCTCTTTGCTGCAGCGATGCTTGCATAAACGACAGTGAAGAAAAGTCCAGCGTACGCACTGCGAATTCCTGCTTCACTGAAATGATCGAAACAGACCCGACAGGATCCTGCAGGTAGTCTGCCGACGGTTCGCCTTCGTTGGCTGTGAGGATATATTTACCATCCGGACTGAAGGTCACCATATCAGGCAATGCACCAACTGGCACAACCTTCACCTCACTGTAATCGGAAGTGTTGAATACAACCACCTTGCCTGGTTCCGTTTTCACCTTTGATTCGATTGCCGCGGCCAGCAGGCCCTTTGCCACTGACACACTGTTCACCAATCCTCCGTACTTCTCCGAAAGGATAGAGTGTATAACTACAGGAGTTGAGGGATTCTTGAGATCGATGACGTCTATTTTGTTGACTGCAGAATTGTTTACAACAAACAGCTTTCTCGTCTTTGGGTCGAACGCAGATATTTCAGCTGCCCCCGTGTTTCCAATATCTATGCTGCCGATTTCTGCAAACCTGGAAGGGTCTTCTGAAGGTCCGTTGTTTCCCGGCTTGTGAATCACATCACGAAACTTATTACAGGAAGAAAGAAGGGCGATGGCAAAAAAATACACTAGCATTCTAAAACTCATATCAGTCGTTTGTAAACCGCAACCTATGCACGTGATGTTACGTGATTGTTACCGTTTCATTAAACTATCATGACGGTTGACATCGCCGCTTTTGCGATCCATTCGACGATTTCTATAGAACCTCTCAAGGATTTTAAGTGTTTCACTTTACCAATCGAAAGAAACTTTCTCGGTCGCTTCATTCGTTTGTAGATTAGATAAACCCCTTTCACCCTCATGAAAAAGTTCATCATTTCATTTCAATTCATGGGCCGCGTTTACTCAGCGCGTGTCATTGCTTACAAGCTCAAGGGCAGGCTGATCATTTCAACAGACGTGCTTCATTCTTCGTTCTTTCACCCAACTGCCGACCTCAATCTCATCTTCATACCATATGGCAAAGGATATCGTCTTTTCCATGTTGAAGAAGACGGAACAACAATTCCACTGACCTGGAAGATCAAACTCGAATTCGTTGACAAATACACACCTTCAGTTTCCGAGCTGTTTCATTTCGGATAATGCATGTAAGCAATTTCAACCTATTCGATCTTTCTTGTTTTTAGTTCGCCGTTTTCTACCCACCACCAATACCATGTACCTCCTTTTGCTTTTCGTGTTCTGAACCTGATTACATCGAAACGCCCGTTGCCCGAAGGCGTTCCCTGCACCTCATATACTCTTAACGCCCTCGTACCCGCACGCCAGTCTAACGGTCGGCGCGGTTCGCATACTTCCGGAGTCGCCCCTTCAAAAGTTTCAATAAAGTAGGCCTTCCCTTCCCCAAACACCTTTGCCTGCCCCTTGCTATCGACAATTACTGCGGTTCTTTCGTCCGGCGCAATTCCTTTTGGAAAACTACTCCAGTCGCGAATAATCCGGGCGAGAAAAACAACATGTCTTCCCTGTCTTTTTCTTGCTACATAATGCTGATCACTCAATACATTCCGCAGGGCGGCCGGCTGAAGGAAGTCATTATTATACAATGTCACTGTGGTATCGTACGGGTTCTTCAGCGCATCCATCGTGGCGCTGCCCTTCTCACCCGAATAATAAAAACCGGTAAGCACCGCACACCCGGCGCTCGTACCGCCCACCGGCACTTTCTTGTCGTTAAGGAGATAATTGATTGCCGCTTCCGTTTTCGTATCTCGCCAAAGCCGCATATAGCGCGACTGATCTCCTCCCGGCAAGAACAATAACTCAGCGTTTCGTATCACCGCGGCCACCCGGTCATCGTCAGCCTTTTCTCTCGAATCAATGAGCAACGTTTCAATCGAATTGAGTTTGCCCGCACGAAAAAATTCTTCTGTATATGAAAAAGTGTCCGCCGAACGTACAATTACAGCGTCCCCACCACCACTGTTTGCAGCCATCCATTCAAACGCTCCCTTTGCAAGGCCACCGCCACCAATCAAAACAACTCCTCCATTCGTAGATGTCAAAACATCAGCCGTATCGCCTACGAGGCGAATCGATGCCGGACTCCGCTGAGACATTGCGGCGGCTGATACAATCACCATCCCAAGAAAGATCCCATAGCTTTTCAACATCTTCAACGATTTATGAGTTACATCCACCAATCTTCGCATACTCGTTCCCGTTATGCTCACCATCGGCTCATCAAAAACTTTTTGAAAAATAAACAATTCCTATATTTGCGGTCTGCAAACTCTCAGGCATATGATTTCATTTCTTGCCGGGGTCACAAAGTTCTGATCCCGCTTTTTTCGGTTTGAAGGACCTCCCGCTGGTCCCGATTCTTAATTCCCTAAAATGAAATTATATGTCCCGTCAACGTTTCAAACACTATTATTCTCTCTTTATACAAGCCATCAAAGGCACCGAACAGGATTTCACCAAAGGCAGCATCGATAAAGCGATATTTCTTCTTGCTGTTCCGATGATCCTTGAAATGTCGATGGAATCGCTGTTTGCAGTTGTAGACGCGTTTTTCGTAAGCTCTCTCGGCAAATATGCGATTGCCACTGTTGGTTTGACCGAACTGGTTCTTACCCTTGTTTATACAATCGCAATTGGCATCAGCATGTCGGCAACCGCATTCGTCGCAAGGCGAACCGGTGAAAAGGATCATGACGCCGCCGCATATGCGGGGGTCCAGACCATCTATATCGGCATTGGAATTTCTATTGTCATCAGCATTCTCGGCATCGTGTTCTCAAAGGATATCCTGCGTGCGATGGGAGCCGAGCCGGAAGCCATAGCTATCGGTAACACCTATACGCAAATCATGCTGGGAGGGAACATCGTTATCATGATGCTCTTCCTCATCAATGGTATCTTTCGCGGTGTAGGCAATGCCGCCATTGCCATGAGAAGCCTGTGGCTTGCAAACGGAATCAATATCGTATTGTGCCCCTCGTTGATACTCGGCCTTGGTCCTTTTCCCGAACTCGGTTTGACCGGTGCGGCGATCGCAACCACGATCGGTCGCGGCAGCGGCGTGATTTACCAGGTATACCATATTGTAAAAGGAAGCAACCTGCTGCCAGTAGTAAGAAGACACCTGCAGGTGAACTGGGAGATCATTGGCCGGATCCTGAAAACGTCCATCGGTGGTACGCTTCAGTTTTTCATAGCATCATGCAGCTGGATCTTCCTCGGCCGTATTGTCGCCGAATTTCACAGTGAGGCGGTAAGCGGACATACCATCGCCATACGTATCATCGTGTTTGCGATTTTGCCGGCATGGGGTATGGCGAATGCGGCTGCCACCCTCGTTGGCCAAAACCTTGGGGCGCAACAACCTGAACGCGCAGAGAAATCCGTGTGGCGCGCCGGTTTCCTGAACTTCATCTTTCTGGGCATCATCTCGCTCGTTTTCATCCTGTTTGCAAGAAGTATCGTGAGCATCTTCACCAACGATCCGGCGATCATCGACTACGGTACCCAAAGCCTTCGATGGATCTCGGTAGGTTATGTGTTTTATGCTTACGGAATGGTGATCCCTGCTGCATTCAATGGCGCAGGCGATACGATCACGCCCACAGTATTGAACTTCCTGGGTTTTTGGTGTCTGCAAATTCCACTGGCATACTTCCTTGCTCTTACCCTGAAAATGGGTCCGCTTGGAGTGTTTCTCGCTATTCCGATTTCCGAAACGGCTCTCGCGATTGCCGGTATCATCTGGTTCCGGCGCGGGCGGTGGAAGACGGTGAAGATTTAGCCTTGGGCCGTGAGCTTTGAGCTATGAGCATCAGTTTCTTGATTAGGTGGTATTACTATTGATAGAAGTATCTTTCGTCAACCATCGAAGAATGCCGGTAAGCAGTTTATCGCTGCCCACGGCTCATAGCTCATAGCTCAAAGCCCAAAGCACCATGCAACAAATCCCCAACAACGCAATACGCCAGATACTGCTCCTGCTATTTATAGTCCTTCTCGGCATCATTCTATTTTTCCAACTGAACACTTTTCTTCCGGCATTTCTTGGCGCGTACACCTTGTATGTGATGATGAGAAAGTACATGTTCATCCTTGAAGGAAAATACAAATGGAACAAATCATTATGTGCCTCTTTGCTGATGTTGCTTTCCTTCCTCATCATTCTGCTTCCGATCTTCACTCTCGTCAATATGCTTTCCGCAAAAGTTGGCTTCGCCATTGAACACTCTTCGCAGGTGCTGCTGTCAATAAAAAATTTCATTCAGAAGTACGAGCGGCTGTACAGCATCGAGATCATGACGGACGCCAACATTCAAAAGCTTACCAACTGGGGCGCTACCACGTTGCCGCAGATCCTTGGCGCGACACTCAATACACTCGTTGCGATCGTCGTGATGTATTTTATTTTGTTTTTCATGCTCACCGAGGGGCGAAAAATGGAATCCGGTTTTTATGAATGGATGCCCATCAAAGATGAAAACATCATCCTGCTGAGAAAGGATCTTAACGCAATGGTGTTGTCGAACGCCATTGGCATTCCGCTGATTGCGCTTGCACAAGGCATCGTCGGGCTGATCGGATATTTAATTATCGGTGTGCCGGAACCGTTGTTCTGGTTCGTCATCACCTGCATTACGGGCATGCTGCCTGTACTTGGTGCCGCTCTTGCGTATGTTCCTCTTTCATTGCTGCTCTTTGCCAACAACGAATCTTTTAAGGGGATTGCTGTGCTTGCGTTTGGATTGATCCTTATCGGAAGTGTCGACAATATATTCCGGTTCTGGCTTCAAAAGCGGCTGGGCGATGTGCATCCGCTCATCACCGTTTTCGGTGTGATCATCGGTGTCAGCTTATTTGGATTCATTGGACTGATATTCGGTCCGATATTGATCTCTTTGTTTCTTCTGTTGTTGAAAGTATACAAAAATGAATTTGGCAAACGAACTCAGGTCCAACCTGTTCAAACCGTGAATAAACGGGAATAATTACAATATCAGGAACATTCCAAATTCGGGATGAAGAAGGAAATTTTTTCGCGAGAAAAACAATAAAAAAAACGGGGAAAAAACGATTGTCTGCATCAATCGCCGGTAATAATTTAGAAGTTGTTATCGTTTAAATGCTGATGTCAGAAAACAAAGTGAATATGACCCGGAAGATTGCAGCGTGGCTGTTGATCACGGTTGTATTTACTATATGTTTCAGTCCTTCTGAGGCATTTGCAACAGACAAGCGCAATGGCAAACGCACGTCGACATCTGTTTCAAAACCAAAATCAAGATCTGCAGTAAGCTATCGTCAATCGGTATACGCCACAGCGTATTCGATATATGACAGCATGAAGCTTCACACACATGGTCTCAGCAAAAAAGCGTTTCAGTTTGCGTGGTATGGTTACCAGCGAATGATCCGTAAAGGGTTATTGACAAATCGTTCTGTTCTCACGATTTGCGATTTCACGCAATCATCTAAAAATAAACGACTGTATATAATTGACGTGGCTGAAAAGAAATTGGTGCATCAGACCTATGTGGCGCACGGACGGAACTCCGGTAAAGAATATGCATACTCTTTTTCTAACCGGCCGGAATCACATAAAAGCAGCCTTGGATTTTATGTTACATCGAAAACATACAGTGGAGAACATGGTCTCTCATTGAAATTAAAAGGTGTCGAACGGGGCATCAACGACCGGGCAATGGCGCGCCGGATCGTGATCCATGGATCGGCATATGTGGGCGATGAGTTCATTCAGGAAAACAAATATTCAGGAAGAAGTTACGGTTGCCCTGCAATTCCGTTTCATCTGACAGAAGATATTATCAACATCATTAAAGAGGGGTCGTGTTTATTCATCTACCACCCCGCAAAATACTATCTGGCGAAATCCACGGTTTTGAACGGCTAGAGTGGACGTAACACTTCAGATGGTTTGAAGGTGAAAATGCTCAATATAGGTTCGTACCCTATGATTGGGCTTTTCTTTTTCTATAACCTGATGTATACGAAAAGCCGCTCACCTTATACTTTGTGTAGAACGAACGCTACACTTGCAAGAAGATGCGACCGCCCCGACCTATTTTCAAATAACCTTTTTAAGCCTCTGAAAAACAGGCTGTGATGCATATCCCCGTTCAACATTTGTCTTACCGATGAATTTGTAGCCCGTCTTAATCGTGGATTGGAATGCTTTTTAATCCTTTAAGAATGTTCAACAATTTTTCAACTCAAAAGCATTTCTTATGAAGAGCATTCTTTTTATGGCATTACTCGCTTTTTCCATCGTCGCTTGCGACACTCCTGAATCAACAACAGGAAGTGATACAAGCACTGGAACAACCGGCACCGACACAACTACAAGTGGTACAAACAACTCAACCACTACTCCAACCGACACTACCACAAACAGGACTGATACCACTGGTACAGGAACTGGTTCTGGTTCAGGTTCCGGAACTGATAGCTTGCAAGTGCAATAAATTGTGATGAAGGCTGATGCTCTTCCGGCATCCATTGGTGCCGGAAAAGCTCTCCGTTGCCTTCCCCGTCGATTCATAAGAGATTTTGTGAAGACCGATATCTGATGAGAATACCAGGGAAGTACCATGTCAATTAAACTTTAACTATTAAAATCGATTTTATGAGAAGTGTGTTTATGGCATTGATAGTGGCAGTCGGTTTGATTGCATGCGGAGACAACACAAACAATCGTCCGGCATCAGAAAGCACTTACGATTCGGCAGCAACAACACCAAACGGATCGTCGGGAACCGACAATACCGGCGGAACAGCCGTTGATACTGCAAGAACCGGAACAGGCTCTGGTACTGGAACAGGCAGCGGAACAGGAACTGACACGACCGGCGGCACAGGCGCAGGAGCAGGTAGCGGAGCAGGAACAGGATCGGGAGGAACAGGTAGCGGCGCATCGGGCGGCGGTAGCGGTACAGGTAGCGGCACTGGATCAGGTACCGGCTCAGGTAGCGGCGGATCTGAATCTGGCAGTGGCGGTTCAGGAAGTGGCGCAGGTAGCGGTGGCTCTGGCAGTGGCTCCGGCAGCGGAGGATCAGGTGCTGGTAGTGGCGGTTCCGGCTCACCAAAATAATTCAACTATGTGCGTGTAGATTAGGGTGTTTGGAGAGGCTGTTTCATCATTGAAACAGCCTTTTTCTTTTTCATCCCACATACCCATTGTTTATCTTGCCGGGAAATTACCCCCGTATGACCCCACGTATAGTCGTCCCCATTCTCTCATTGTCTATTCTCTTGTTTTCATGTGTCAGTTCCAAGAAATTCAAAGCCGAACAAGTGCGATATGAGGCCCTCAACACCGCACATCTGAAATTGCAGTCGGATTTGAAGACTTGCGAAGAACAAAGTGCCGAACACGCTCGTCAAAAGGCTGGCCTGCAAACCGAACTCGACAATTTGAACAAGCAGATCGCTTTTCTCAAAGAAAACAATACTACCGTTTTAAATCAGCTTCGCGACCTATCGGTAGTTTCTGCGTCTCAGGCCGAAAGCATCAAAAAGTCACTCGACAATATCGGAGCAAAAGACGCATATATCCAGGATCTGCAATCCGCAATCTCAAGGAAAGACTCTTTGAACATGGCGCTGGTGATGAACCTGAAAGGCGCATTGAACGATGTGAACGATAAGGATGTTGAGATCAAAGTCGAAAAAGGAGTTGTATTCATCTCCATCTCAGATAAACTGTTGTTCCGCAGCGGAAGCTCACAGGTGTCCGACGGCGCAATGTCGGTTCTTGCAAAAGTTGCACAGGTGCTTAATGCAAATCCTCAACTTGATATTCTTATTGAAGGTCACACGGATTCTGTACCCATCCGCAACAACTGCGTAGTGGACAACTGGGATCTGAGTGCAAAGCGCGCAACTTCAGTGGCCCGTATTCTTCAGGCAAATTATAAAATCGATCCGGCGCGCATGACCGCGGGAGGAAAAGCCGAATACTCGCCGCTTACCACCAATGAAACTTCTGAAGGAAGAGCAAGCAATCGCAGAACCCGAATAGTAATTCAGCCTCAACTCGACCAGTTCTTCAAGCTTCTCGAGAAAAAGGCCTGAGCATCGGCATAGTTTTTTTGCAGTTAGCTGTCGTTGAGTTGTGTCCCGTACCCTTCAACCGGATTGGACATCTCCCGACAGCTTTCTTTTTTCTTCACCTCAAACTGTAATCTTATGCTTTGGCAAGGAAGGCGTCAGAGTTCGAATGTCGATGATCGTCGTGGTATGTCGGCCGGCGGACTCGCGGTAGGCGGAGGCGTCATTGGCGTTATCGCGCTTATCTTAAACTTTTTTCTTGGCGGTGGCGACCCGTCGTCAATTCCACAAACTCTGCCGGGGGCCGGTGGCGAAAAGCTGTCTGCCGAAGCGCAGGCCGCAGACGACCAACGCGCACAATTCGTGAAAGTCGTGCTTGCCGAAACTGAAGACGTTTGGAATAATGTATTCTCTCAGCAGGGACAGGATTATCCGGAGCCGACCCTCGTTCTGTTCAGAAATGTCGTTCAATCCGCATGCGGAACAGCAAGCTCCGCTTCGGGCCCGTTCTATTGTCCGGCCGACCAGCAGCTCTACATCGACCTTGGTTTTTACGAAGAGCTTCAGCGTCGCTTCCAGGCACCGGGGGATTTTGCAATGGCCTATGTCGTTGCACATGAAGTCGGACACCATATCCAGACGGTCATGGGAACCTCAGAAAAACTTGCACGGGCACGACAGCAAATGAGCGAAGCCGATTACAATAAATGTCGGTGAAAATGGAGCTCCAGGCCGACTTTCTTGCGGGCGTATGGGCGCATCATGCACAACGCAGCCGCATCCTCGAAGAGGGCGATATCGAAGAAGCACTGAATGCGGCAAACGCCATCGGCGACGACCGTCTTCAACGCGAATCGCAGGGTCATGTCGTTCCAGACGCTTTCACACATGGAACATCCGCACAACGCATGTATTGGTTTAAAAAAGGATACGAAACAGGCGACCTGCGACAGGGAGACACGTTCTCTGATCCGTCGCTTAACTGATACAGATGAAGTTTAAAGGTCTCGCTGTGCTGAACGCAATCGCGCTCGGCATACATATTGGCGTATCATATCTTTCGCAGGTGCGTCTTTTCGCAAAGAGTACGATTGGCGAAGTATCGGACAAATACCCGAGTCTGTTTACTCCTGCAGGTGTCACCTTCTCTATCTGGGGGCTCATTTACCTTTCGTTGATCGCCTTTGTGGTTTATCATCTCCGAATGGCCACAACCAAGGATCTCGATCATCCCGCAAACGTTGATCTGCTGAAGATCGGTTCACTGTTTATCGTAAACAATCTCGCCGCGGTATGCTGGGTCGTTCTATGGACGAATGAGCTGATAACTGTATCGGTAGTGTTCATGCTGATTCAGCTCGTGTCGCTGATGGCGGTACATACAAGACTGAGAATACATGATGCCAAACGCGAAAGAGCGTCACGATTTTTTACACAATACCCATTAAGTATTTACTTTGGATGGATATCGATAGCAACCATTGCAAACGTGAGCAGTTGGCTGGATAGCATTTCATGGAACGGCTGGGCGGTTTCAGAAATCAACTGGACACTCACCATGATCGCAATCGCCATGCTGCTGACGGTATGGGTCATCAACAAAAGGAAAAATGTGTTCTTCGGCCTCGTGGTCATGTGGGCCGTCGTCGGAATCTATTTGCGATATGCGGATTCCGCGCCGTACGAACAGATTGCGTTTCTTTGTAAGATCGCGGTCGGCATCATACTCGCCGCTTGCATTTTCGGTCTTGTCAGAAACTTAAGAAAACGCTGACATCCTTATTCCATTCAAATCTCACAATTGATGAATCTAAGGTCATTCATAACTGGGTGTGCATTACAGCTCATCATTACTGTATCCGTTGGACAGTCCATCACTACGTTTTGCAATCCAATGAATCTGGACTACGCATATGTAAGAAAAGATATCGCGCGTCAGGCACCACCTCACCGTTCAGCTGCAGATCCTGCGCTGGTAAATCATAAGGGCGTCTACTACCTGTTTGCCACCAACCAGTTCGGATACTGGTGGAGCGACGACCTTATCAAATGGAATTATATTCACAACCCACTTCCGCCTAATGAATCAAACGACGACATGTGCGCACCCGGTGCATGGAGCATGGGCGACACGTTGCTTCTTATCAACTCAACGTGGAGACAGGTACCGTTATATTATTCAACAAATCCAAAAAAAGGTTTCAGTAAGAAACTGGCTGATCCGCTTCCTCAACTCGGATGGGACCCGCAGTTCTTTGTCGACGACGACCGGCGCATGTACTTCTATCATGGAAGCGGAAACGATCCGAGGTACAATTACCTGAAAGGGATGGAACTAGACCCTGAAAAAGGATATGCATACCGCGACAGCATCCGTTCGCTTTTTTTTATTTACCCTGATAAACACGGATGGGAGCGATTCGGCGAGAACCATACAGATACAACTATCAATCCGTACATCGAAGGTGCATGGATGACGAAACACAATGGAAAATATTATTTGCAATACGGTGCACCCGGAACGGAATTCAATGTTTATGGCGACGGAGTGTACGTGGCAGATTCAGCGCTCGGTCCTTTTACATACCAGTCGCATAATCCTGTATCGTACAAGCCCGGCGGATACGCACGAGGGGCGGGACACGGAAGCACAATGAAAGATAAATTTGGAAATTACTGGCATGTGGGAACCATGCATATTTCCGTCAAAAACACTTTTGAACGAAGACTTGGAATTTTCCCCGCAGGATTTGACGAAGACGGAATTTTCTATTGCAACACAGCATTCGGCGATTACCCCCAGGAAATGAAAAAGGGAGTGCGCGACCACCGTCAAAACTTTTTCACAGGTTGGTCCCTGCTTTCCTACGCAAAAACTGCTACCGCTTCTTCAACGGCTAGTCTTCACAAGCCCGAGCTCGCGTTTGATGAAGACATCAGAACATATTGGGCTGCGGAATCCGGAAAGCCGGGAGAGGAATTGAAGGTTGATCTCGGCGCTATCAAAACTGTCTTTGCATTGCAGGTAAACTATGCGGATCACAAAGCCACACTATACAACAAGCAATTGAATATTTTCCATCGATACAGAATACAGCATTCGACCGACGGAAAGCAATGGCAGACGCTTGTAGATAAATCGCAGAACAAGCAGGACGTGCCACATGATTATGTTCAGCTGCCAAAGCCTGTGAAAACGCGGTTCATCCGCATCGTTAATACACATGTCCCAACAGGAAACTTTGCAATCGGCGACCTGCGCATCTTTGGTAAGGCCGAAGGGCCATTGCCCGCTACAGTGCAAGGACTTCGCGCTACACGCGAAACCGATGCGCGGAATGCCCGGATAGAATGGGAAAAGTCGGAAGGGGCGTATGCATACAATTTGTATTACGGGATCGCACAAACGAAATTGTACAGTTGCATCATGGTAATCGGCAAAACGCATCTTGATTTCAGAGGCCTTAACCGCGACCAGGATGATTATTATTTTGCGGTAGAACCTATTTCCGAAACAGGCGTAGGAACAAGGTCGCAGTCAATCAAACTTTCGAGTCGGTAACTCTCGCTTCTCATCCTGTTTTTGAAGATGCGTTAATTTGCAATCACGGTTATGGACTTAAAGATCTTCGACGACAATTCACAACTTTCTGTTGCAGCTGCAGACGAAATAGCTGCGATCATGCAAACATCGGAGGTGAAACTGTTTTGCCCCGCTTCAGGTTCCACACCGGTGGGACTATACAACCGTCTCGCAGAACTCAACAACCAAAATAAGATAGATACAGAGCATTGGAAGTTTGTATCGCTCGACGAATGGGGAGGAATGAACGAAAACGACGAAGGCAGTTGCAGACAATCACTCGACCAAACTTTATTCCGTCCATTGAAAGTTTCGGAAAACAGAATTTGCTTTTTCGACGGAAGATCGCATGACCTCGAACACGAGTGTAGAAGAATAGAAAGCTTCATTGAGTCAAATGGCGGAATCGAAGTGATGACCCTGGGACTTGGAATGAACGGACACGTGGCACTGAACGAACCAGGTGTATCACCCGACCTTCATTCGCATGTAACGGCAATCGATGAGGTGACACAGTTGGTCGGACAGAAATATTTTTCTGAAAAGAAGGAACTGAAAAAAGGAATTACACTTGGCATTCAAAACATTCTTAAGGCAAGGCACGTCTTTCTCATTGTAAGCGGACTTGCAAAAGCGTCTATTGTAAAACAAGTTATCGACTCCCAACCGACGAACCAGTTGCCTGCAACGCTGATCAAAAAACATCATTCGTTCAAACTTTACCTCGATAAAGATGCTGCGCAGCATCTTAACATGATTTAACAAACGTCGCAACTTTCTCACACCTTTATGCGATTGCATACACTGTGTGCGACGTCTAGCTTTGCGTCGCATTAACTACAGTGAAATGAAAAATTTCTTCGTCATATACGCCCTGATCGCACTCATGGTTTCATGTTCAACACCTCATCTTGCCGTGGAAGGACTGGAAACCGAAAAGGAAACGTACGATGTAAAGGGCCGGCAGGGCTGGCTTTTAAACCAACACCTGAGTTTTGGAAGTTATCAGTCTTCGAAAGTGAACCGTTCATGGACCAAAGGCTCCGGATTTCTCGCGGGCATCAGCGACGTGGTATGGGCAGGCTATGAAAGGAAAAAGCAAACTTTCAGGTTTGGGCTGAACGACGCTTCCTCGAACAAATCAGAAGTGTTTGCAATCACGAAACTTGAGGGCCGCGATATAACCATTGGCGGTGACAAGGTTGAAAATGGAGCAGTTACCAACGGAATTTTTGGTATCGAGCTGAGTTCATCGAACAACTTCGCTGCAACGATCACAGTGAATGCAGGGGATCCATGGGAACTGATTGTGAACAATGAACTCGCTCAGGAGCGGCCATCTGAAGTTGCAGGCACATTAAGGCAATCGAAAGAAAACTATTATGAGATAGTTCCCGTGAGGAACTTCGAAAGAAACGGCAAGTCACATAAAGTGATAGCCGGATCCATTGGTTATGAATTCAGAAATCGTCTCGGCCAAACGGTTGCCGCAGTTTCCCTGCTCGATAATGGCCGGGTGTATTTCGGAAATATCTCCAATGAGGAAAAATTCCTTCTCGCAAATGCATGTGCAGCACTATTATTGCAGGAGAGCATCTGACCGTAACCTTTATCCTGATCCAGCTTATTCCTGAGTACCACCTTTTGTTCGCGTGAATTTATTTTAAAACCATGCAGTACACCAGGCTCGGTAACACGTCTCTATCCATATCGCGTATCAGCCTTGGCTGTATGTCTCTTCCCTCCGACGAGCAGCAGGCGATCAGGATCATCCATTCGGCATTGGCTGGAGGAATCAATTTTCTCGATACGGCGGACCTTTACGAGAAAGGAGCAAACGAAACAATTCTCGGCAAAGCACTTAAGGGAAGCAGGCATAAATATGTTATCGCAACAAAAGGCGGTAATCAATGGAACTCAGCGGGCGATGGATGGAACTGGAATCCATCGAAGGAGCATCTGATACGAGCGGCGGAAGAAAGCCTGCGAAGATTCGATACGGATTACATCGACCTTTACCAACTGCATGGCGGAACGATACAGGATAATTTTGATGAAGTCATTTCCGCTTTCGAACTTCTTAAAGCGCAGGGAAAGATCCGTTACTACGGCATCTCTTCCATTCGCCCCAATGTGATACACTCATATATTGAGAAATATCCTATTGCAAGTGTGATGCTTCAATACAGTTTGCTTGACCGGCGCGCCGAAAGTTCAATATTGAATACCTTATACAGCCGGCACATCGGAGTACTTGCCCGCGGCGCGTTGGCTCAGGGCCTGCTTGTGAATAAGGCCCCGAAAACGTACTTAAGCCTTAGTGCACAACAGGTGGCCGCAGCTGCATCGGCCGTACATTCTGTTTCATCACCACGAAGAACGCCGGCGCAAACTGCGATCAGGTATGTGTTGCACCACCCAGCAATTACGAGTACTGTGGTAGGAGCAAGGTCGATTGAGCAATTGGATGAGATTATCGAAGCCATCGATACTCCGGGACTGGGCAATGAACAATACAGCTCACTTCAGATAGCAATTCCCGAAATCACGTATACCGAACATCTCACATAGAATTCCACCCTCCCGCTCCGTCAGACTGTCATCATAAATCTTTTGGAGTACCATTTGATCTGCTCTATCCAAAAGCATTATGGTAGCTCTTGAACTTGCGTCCGACCATACGTTGCTCGACGCGTATTCCAAAACAGTAACATCTGTGGTTTCCGCAGCCGCCGAATCGGTAGTGCATGTTAAAGTTGAAAAAGAACAAGTTGACCGTAGGACAGGAAAACAGATTGTAATGCCCGGCAGTGGTTCGGGATTTGTCATATCAAGCGATGGCTTCATTGTAACCAACAACCACGTGATTGAGAATGCCAGATCCATCGAAGTGACTTTTGCATCCGGCGCGTCAACAAAGGCTGAACTTAAAGGAGCCGATCCAACCTCCGATATTGCCGTATTGAAAGTGTACGAAACGAACTGTCGCGCACTAACGTTTATGGATAGCCGAAATTTGCAACAGGGTCAGATTGCAATTGCGATCGGAAATCCTCTTGGACTGCAACACAGCGTAACCGCCGGCGTCATCAGTGCTCTTGGTAGAACACTGAGAGCAAATAATAATCGATTGATCGACGATGTAATTCAGACGGATGCGGCATTGAACCCGGGTAATAGTGGAGGTCCGTTATTAAACACTGCCGGGCAGGTTATCGGCGTAAATACTGCAACCATACAAAATGCGCAGGGACTGTGTTTCGCCGTAAGCAGCAATCTCGCGGCGTTCGTTGCAGGAAAGCTAATCATCGCCGGTAAGGTGCGGAGAGCATTCATTGGCATTGCCGGGCAGGTTGTGAAGCTGACGGAACGCATGAGGCTCGCAAACAAGATCAGCGGTTTTACGGGGGTTTACGTGATTGAAGTGGTTCCTGATTCTCCGGTTTATAACAGTGAATTGATACCGGGCGATATCATCGTTTCACTTGACGGGCAGCCTGTTGAAAACGTTGATGATATGCATCGACTTCTTAGTGAGCAGATGATTGGGCGGCATATCAAAGCCGACGTCCTTCGCGGCGGCTACAGGCAGGTAGTAAATCTTATTCCGGCAGATTTGAAATAAACCGATTCGTGCCCATCCTTGGATTATTTTTGCGGCATGACGGACGAATACTACATGCTTCAGGCGCTTAAAGAAGCGAAGAAAGCGTTCGATGCCGCAGAAGTACCTGTCGGTGCCGTCATCCTGCAGCAGGGACGCATTATTGCCAAAGGATATAACCAGGTCGAAAAACTCAATGACCCGACGGCACACGCAGAAATGATCGCGCTCACTTCTGCATTTAATTTCCTGGGGAGCAAGTATCTTCCGGAGTCGACGATTTACATCACCGTAGAACCCTGTCTTATGTGTGCGGGAGCGCTGTACTGGAGCAAGATCGGCAAGATCGTTTACGGTGCCGACGATGAAAAAAACGGCTTCAGGAAGTATTGCATATGCCCGCCTGAAATTGAAGGCATCAGTTTGCCGCCATGGCCGTTTCACCCACGAACCGAACTTGTCCGCGGGGTTCTCAAGGAAGACTGTGCCAAATTGATGAGAGAGTTTTTTAAGCTCCGCAGGTAATAGCCGGACCTTCAGCACACGCTTGAAACATCTGGACTTACGAGGTAATTTTTGGGTGAGAGCTATTCCTTACTTTTGCCTCCGCATTTCCACTTAGTACAATAAAATTAATCAGCTATGGCATTTACCTTACCACCACTTCCCTATTCGCACGACGCCCTCGAACCGCATATCGATACAACTACGATGCAGGTGCATCATGGCAAACATCATCAGGCTTACGTCGACAACCTGAACAAGGCGATCGCCGGCACGCCCAATGAAAACAAATCGATCGAAGAACTGGTGGCGATTGCCGGCAGCATCAGCCCGGCAGTACGCAACAACGGAGGCGGTCACTGGAACCATACGTTCTTCTGGGAATCACTGTCGCCCAACACCGGCGGTAATCCCAGTGGCAAACTTGCAGATGCAATCACTACCACATTCGGTTCATTTGATGCATTCAAAGAAAAATTCAACAATGCAGGGATGACACGGTTTGGGTCAGGTTGGGCATGGTTGCTGGTGAAGGACGGTAAGCTTGAGATCTCATCTACAGCGAACCAGGACAACCCTCTCATGGACATTGCGGAAGTGAAGGGTACACCGATTCTCGGAGTAGATGTTTGGGAACACGCATATTATCTTAAATATCAAAACCGCCGCGCCGAGTACCTTGCAGCATTCTGGAACGTTGTCAATTGGAGCAAAGTCGGCGAAAGATTTGAAGCAGCCTCGAAGTGATCAGTCTTTCACATTACTCAATCCCGGTCACAAACCGGGATTTTTATTTTAAACTTACAGCATGAAACAAATTTTGATGACAGCCGTAGCAGCATTGTTGCTTTCTGCATGTGCCGATCAATCGAGCCGGATAATCATAATGGCAAATGGCGACATTGAAATCGATGGCAACAAAGTGACAGTCAAACCAGGCTCATCTCACGCAGAACAGGAGCTGACGACAAATGAAAAAGAGGTGATAGTATCCAATGCCGGTTCCACACAAAACTTTCCGATCCCGGCACAGGCCGTTTATATATTGAACGTGAAAAAAGATACTGTTGCAGGCAGCTTTCAAAGAACCGGAGAGTCGGCGTCGCAGCAGGTGATCAGCCAGCAGGAACTGGCAGTTCGTATAGATAGTCTGAACGACCTGATTGCCGGCCGGAATGTGAGCGCAGAAAAAAGAAACTTCAACGTGCCACCCGGTCAATTGGTGAAAATAACCAACAACATGAAAGCGAGAATCGTTGGACCGTTCATGAAGATCCCTTCCAATCTTCAGGGGGGCGCCGATTTTGAATTGTATAAATTTTATTCGGGTAGTGAGTTGCGCGAAATAATTTCGAGGCTCAGGAAAATGCAGGATAGTACTTTGGTTGCGCCTGAATAAGCTGCGCGGTTCACTCGGGCACTTCATCTATACCGCTGCCTCCCCATGGATGACAACGGCTGATTCGTTTGACACTAAGCCAGAGCCCTTTGAAAACCCCATGACGCTTTAATGCAATAAGTGCATAATGAGAACAGGTCGGTGTGAACCGGCACTTCGGCCCGAGCACTGGTGATATGATCCATTGATAAATTTTTATCAATGCAATGAACGGCCACGAAAGTATCCTTCCCAGAAAACTAATGACACTCATCCTGTGTTCTATCGTGTAAGGCAAGTTACCGTGATTCATTTACATTCGCATTCGCTGAACAATAACTTATGCTGACAGTGCTTATTGCGGGAGGTTTGGGAGTGGCCGTACTTGTGTTTGCGTTGTACCAATACCAACATTACAAACGACTATATCAGTCAGGCATTGAAGTCGACGGAGTAGTATTTGATCAGAAGATGGCAACTTCCGCAACGAATACCGAACGCTATCCCATCGTGCGGTTCGTCACAAAAAACAATCAATGGATCACTGCACAGGCCAATGTTTCAATTCCCGGCTTCTTCAAAACCGGTCAGAAAGTCACCGTCGTGTATGATCCCCGTGACCCAAATAATTTCATGATAAAGTCGCGGATCGTCCGCATGATACCTATCGTTCTCGCATGCCTCGGAATCATTGTTCTCGCCATCGCAGTTGTTCAGTTTCTCGAACTACAAACTCCATAAAAGTTTAGGGCAATTTTCGTTGCAGAGCGTGCAACGCGTCTTGCATCTTTTCGCTAACCAGTTGTTGGGTTGGAATTTCTTTGTCGATAAAAATGAAAAACACGCTCAACACAGTGGAACCATCAGTCAGTTTCTCCTGCAAACTTCCTTTATTTATCCGGTACGCTTCGCGCATCAGGCGCTTTATACGGTTGCGGTCGACCGACTTTCTGAAATGCCGGCTGCTAACGCTGAATGCCGCTTTCAGTGGGACGTCCTGTTCCACTCCGCGAGCAAACAATACCCTGATCGGAGCTATCGTAAATGATTTCCCCGAATCAAACAATAGTTTGATTTGTTTGCGGCTCTTGAGCCGTTCATTTTTTTTTAAGGTAAACCGATGAGACGTTGGCAATTTCTATTATTAACAAAATTACCCTCCGAAGAGGGTAATCAATATCTGTTCGTTGAGTAAAGCTTACTTCAGTTTGCTTTCGTCGCTAACGGTCAACTTTTTGCGACCCTTCCTGCGTCTAGAAGCAAGAACTGCCCTTCCGTTGGAGGTTTGCATGCGTTTGCGAAATCCGTGAACGGTTTTGCGACGACGACGGTGTGGTTGAAAAGTACGTTTCATATTATCACTTTTGTCCTTAAATAATCCTGTGGAGAAACAGGTGTTTCAATACACAACAGGCACCATCCCTTATTGTGTCGTGAAAGGGACGCAAATTTAGGGGTTAATTTTCAGCCGGCCAATTCAATTCGTGTCGCTTCGATGCTCTGGCCGTAGAACAATTCTGCCTTCGATTCGAAATCCCTGGCATCGTCGGTGGTATAAAATAACCGACTCCTTCCTTTTGAACACCGGGCTTCGATTTCCGGATGACGTTGGAGATAATCTGCAAGGCTTGCTGAAACGATCGCCCCCTGCTCAACAACACGAACACCTTCCGGCAGATGCTTGCGTATGAGCTTCGCAACGAGCGGATAATGAGTACATGCAAGTAGCACTGTATCGACATCATGGCTGCCGGCCATCAATTCGCCGATATACTTTTTTACAAAAAACTCTGCGCCTTCCGAGTTGTGCTCATTGTTTTCAATCAGCGGAACGAGCAACGGACATGCCTTTTGATACACATGCAATTCAGGGTAAAACTTCGCGATTTCGATGGGGTACGAATCAGACTGCACGGTTCCGTTGGTGGCCATGATACCGATACTTCTGGATTCACTCAAACGGCCGACCACTTCCGTGGTGGGACGAATCACACCGAGAACGCGGCGTGAAGCATCGAGGTGAGGGAGGTCCTGCTGCTGGATGCTGCGCAAAGCCTTCGCAGACGCGGTATTGCAGGCGAGAATAACCAGCGGGCATTCCTTTGCGAAAAACCATTTTACCGCTTCAAGAGTGTATTTGTATACCGTTTCAAATGATCGGGTTCCATATGGGGCGCGGGCGTTATCGCCGAGGTATATGTAGTCGTAATCAGGAAGCTCCCTGACTATCTCCCGCATTACCGTGAGTCCGCCATAGCCTGAATCGAAAATGCCTATTGGTCCCGCCATTGTCATGAGGGTCAAAGTAAATAAATAAGCCGTCCCATTGGAACGGCTTATCAATTCTTTTCAGGCAGTACTAAGGTTTAGCACCTGTTTTGGGTGCCGGTTGGTTACCACCAGTCTTAGGCGCCTGTTGGTTCCCCTGGTTTCCACCAGCGGCTCCCTGCGTACCCTGAGCTCCGGCTGGAAGCCTGATATTCAGTTTTTTCGCTACCAAAGGAAGAACATCTTCCCCGGGAGGTGCAACGAGCAGTGCATTCTTTTCGAAAATATATGTGTACCCATTGTCCTTTGCAACAGATTGGATTGCATCAAAGGCTTTGCGGTTGATCGGCTCGATCAGCTCCTGCTGCCTGTTTTGTAATTGCTGCTGAATTCTTTGATCTTCTGTTTGAAGGTCCTGCAACATCTTCTGAAGTTCCGTGCGCTTCACGTCCTTAACTGCACTCGTCATTGTTGCGGAATCCTTATTGAACTTTTCAATTGAAGATTCCAACGCGTTCTGTTTGTCCTGCGCGTTCTGAATCAGGGCGTTTCTCAATTGGGTAAGGTTCGAATCGGCCTTTGCCGTTTCCGGCATGATGCTTATCAGCTGCTCGGTACTGATATAACCGATTTTTTGAGCATTAGCCGTACCCGCAGCCATAATAAGTGCTGCAAACGCTACGACTCCGAAAAACTGTTTCATTTTGTTCATTTTTGATTGTTTAGGGAAGGACAGCGGTCCCTTTGTTCGAATACTTTAATTAAGTTGGAAATTATGGTGATGAGGTTGTCTGACTGCGGGAAATACTAATTATTTAACACCCAGCTCGCGCAGAACATCTTCACTTCTGTCCAATTTTGGGTCGGCAAAGATAACAGTAATTCCTTCACTTTTATCCAAAATAAAATCGTACTGCCGGTTCACCGCTATTTTCTGTATGGCGTTGTAAACTCTGTCCTGGATGGGCTTCACAAGCTCCTGTCTCTTCTTGAAAAGATCGCCTTCAAACCCAAAACGCTGCCGCTGAAGATCCCGTACTTCCTTTTCCCGAACGAATAATTCATCCTCTCTTTTCTTTCTTAGCTCATCGCTCAAAAGCACCTGCTCGGCTTCAAAATTCTTATACATCCTGTCGAGCTCCGATTGTTTTTGATCTATTTCACGCTGCCACTGTTCGCTGAACTGGTCAAGGGCTTTCTGCGCATCCTTATAATCGCTTATCCTGTCGAGGATGAACTTTGTATCGACTATAGCATATCGCTGAGCATTAACCGAAAACGACAGCCCTATTGCAATAAGCAATATTGAAAATGATCTTTTCATAACCATTATTTATTGTGATTAAAAATAGCGATCCTGGGTTATTCCGGTTCAAATCCAAGCATGAAAGAGAATCTTGAAGCGTCTTTCAACTTGTTGCCGGGTGTGATACGATCAAATCCAACTCCGTAATCGAACCCAAGCAATCCGAACATTGGAAGGAAGAAGCGCATACCTACACCGGCACTTCTGCGTAGTCTGAAGGGATTGTAAGTTTTATAATTGTACCATCCGTTCGCTGCTTCAAACCAGGCCATTCCATAAATGGTACTGCTCGGGTTTGTAGTGAAAGGAAAGCGCAACTCCAATTGGTATTTATTGAAAATTGTGAAGAACTGGCTCGCGTTCTGTTGATCAGGGTTCACTTTCGGGTCGGAATTTTCGTACACAGGATAGCCTCTGTGTGCAATGATATCATACCCAAGAATGAAGTTTCCGTTCGCGAGTCCGGCGTCTCCTACCTGGAAGCGCTCGAATGGCGAGAAATCAATCTTGTTGTTGTACCTGCCCATGAATCCGTATTTCGCGGCAGCTTTCAGCACAAACTGACGACTTTTATCCGCGCCAAGTGCGCGTCCGATCGGAATGAACCATTCGGCATTGAAACGCCATTTGTGAAATTCAGGAAGCTTGTAACTGTCCTGGTTTTCGATGCCTTTGTTGAACAACGAATATGGCGGAGTGAACTGGCCACTCAGCAGGAAGTTTGAACCGCTTGTCGGGAATATAGGATTCGGTCCGGCCGAACTTCTCGTCAATGCAATCTTCAGGTTCACATTGTTGGATGTACCCTCCCGGAAACTTGCAACGAACAACGGGTAATTCAACAATTTGTACTGTGTGAAATTCAATGAGTACACCAGCGTAAAAAAGTCGTCGGGCCAACGCAATTGCTTACCAAGTGAAATAGAAGCACCGAAGTTTTTCAGCCGGTTTGTATCACTGAAGAAATATCTACCCCTGTTATCTATACCACCGGTACGGAAAACACTCTTATACAAACTGACCGTAAGTGAGTTCCTCTTTTTGCCACCAAGCCATGGCTCGGTGAACGAGAAATTGTACGACTGATACGCGCGGCCATTCGACTGAATCCGTAAACTCAGCTTCTGCCCATCGCCCGTTGGCAAAGGATCCCATGAGGCCTTATTGAAAATGTTCTTAATGGAGAAGTTGTTGAACGATACACCGAGTGTTCCTGTAAGACCGATTCCCCCACCCCAGCCGGCGGACAGTTCCAATTGATCCGAAGATTTTTCTTCAACGGTATATTCTATATCAACCGTTCCGTCATCCGGATTCGGAATCGGGTTGATGCCGATCTTCTCCTGGTTAAAGAAATTGAGCTGTGCAATCTCACGGTTGGAACGAATGAGGTCGCTGCGACTGAATTTTTCACCCGGCAGAGTTCGGAGCTCACGTCGAATCACATGCTCCTTCGTTTTTTCGTTCCCTGCAATGCGAATATTTTTAATCGTTGCCTGCGGACCTTCAATCAGTCGGATCTCGAAGTCGATGGTATCGTTGTACACTGCGGTTTCAACCGGTTCCACACGGAAGAAGAGGTAGCCATCATCCTGGTAAAGCCCGCTGATATCGCCGCCTTCCTGTGTCAGCTCTTTTCCAAGCTTGCGGTTAAGTGTTGTAAGATTGTAAATATCCCCCTTTCGAATACCCAGCAAAAAGTTTAGCACAGAGTCAGAATACTTCGTGTTTCCTTTCCAGGTGATGTCTCCGAAATAGTAGCGATGACCTTCATTCACTTTCAGATCGACATTCAGATTTCCTTTGTTGTTCAGGTATTGCGTATCTGCGTCGATGGTTGCATCGCGAAACCCAAGCGAGTTATAGTACTCAAGTATCTTTTCTTTATCCTCGTCGTATTTCTTTTGATTGAATTTTGCGGAGCTGAAAAGCTTGAATCGAAAGTATGGGTCGAGAAATTCTTTCGTCTTTGAGAGCGATAAGAAACCAACGTCGCTTAGATATTCCCGAAACGACATTTGCTCGTTCTTTCCGTAAGTTCCGGCATCAGCAGCAGGGTTGACGGTGATCTTCGTCATCTCCTTCGTGCCCTTCATTTGCTTCTTCAGCCGGATATCGGGAACATTTTCATTGCCGTAAAAATTGATCTCATTGATCCTTGCCTTTGCTCCTTTATCGATCTGAAATGTAAGCGCGACGTGATTTGCAAGTTTCGGATCGGGCTGTTCCTCGATGTCGATGCGGGTGCGGGGATATCCTTTTTCAGCGAAATATTTTCTGATGTTTTCGATGGCGCTTCTCTTCACATTTTCAGTGACCACACGACTTTGTACGAGGCCAGCTTTTGTTTGCAGATCTTCCGCTTCAGCCTTACGGACACCCTTAAACGAAAATTTTGCTAGCCTTGGACGCTCGGTTACATTGATCTCGAGATGCAGATCGGTCCCTTCAAGTTTTGTGAAGAAGATTTCGATGTCAGCAAAAAGGTTTTGCTTCCAGAGATTATTGATCGCCTTACTGAAATCATCACCGCCGGGTATCAGAACTTTATCACCAACTGCAAGGCCTGAGATCGAGATAAGCAGTTGCTCGTCGAGATATTTTGTTCCGGAAACTTTGATGCCTGCGATTGTATATTCCTTAGGTTGCTTGGAAGTTGAAATTCCGATGAGTTCTGGATCTATAGAGTCGGGTATCGTATCGTTTGTGTCCTGGGCGTTTAGGGATGAAACCGTAAAAATAAATACCAGCGCAAAAACGCTGGTCAAACACTTCCACTGCATTCCGGTTTTTTTATTGTCGGCCAAATTAATGGGATTAATTAAAAAGGTTTTGTTAAATGCCCGTCAGTACTGCATTCGCGGTCAGGATTGACTAATAGTTATTTCCTGCGAAAGTTGTTCGCTCGTTTTACCGAATCGGCGCTCGCGTGACTGAAAATCAAGAATCGCTTCGTAGAGATTTTCCTTGCGGAATTCCGGCCACCTTACTTTAGTGAAATACAGTTCAGCATAAGCAAGCTGGTACAGGAGAAAATTGCTGATCCGGTATTCTCCGCTTGTGCGGATCATCAGCTCCGGGTCAGGAAATTTGCTGGTGCAAAGGTATTTTTCGAGAGTTTCCTGGCTGATGTTCTCAGGCGATACCCTGCCATCCTTTGCATCCTGGGCAATCTGTTTCACAGCCTGAACCAACTCCCAGCGGCTGCTGTAGCTGAGCGCCATGATAAGGTTAAGCCCGGTATTCACAGATGTGATCTGCAACGATTCATTCAGTTCTCTTTGCGCATACGAAGGAAGCATCTGCATATCGCCGATAACATGCAGGCGAATGTTGTTCTTATTCAGAGTTTCCGTTTCTTTTCTGATGGTCTCAACAAGTAGTTCCATCAGACCGGTAACCTCGTTCTCCGGCCGATCCCAATTTTCGGTCGAAAAGGCATAAAGGGTAAGATATCCGATGCCAAGTTCGGCGCATCCTTCAACGATTTCGCGTACGCTTTCTACACCATGGAAATGGCCGTACAAACGATCATGCCCTTTTTCCTTCGCCCACCTTCCATTTCCATCCATGATGATGGCAATATGACTGGGCAGCCGGTCAAGGTTCAATTGCTCTTTGAGGCTTTGCATTTCTTTTGTTGGGGCACGAAGGTAGGAAAGAAGTTGAAGGTTGAAAGTTGAAAGTTGAAGGGGAGTTATGGACGTTTTAGGCCAATTGAGTGGAAGGGAAAAGGGAAAAGTGAAAAGTGAAAAAATCTGGCGCCAAAACTTGCCTGAAGCTCAAAGCTCATGGCTCATAGCCTGACACCCGAAACCCGATTCCCGATACCTCACCTATTTCGCCGTCGGACACCTATAACTGGTAAGATTGAAAGCGAAAAACACCTCGGCGATCACGTATTGGTCGCGCTGATTGGGATATCCTCGTTGACGGCCTTCGACACCGATCAATTCTCCGACTTCATTGCTGCGGTCCTGCATTCGTTGGGCCAGCGAAGGCGTACCATCGGGTAAAGAAGGAAACCTGTCGGCACCTACATAAGTTTTGCTGACATCGTCCAGGTAATCGGTTGAAGTAAACCGGTGGCTGATTTCAAAGCCCACGCTCATCCGCTCATTGAGGGCATATTTAACACCGGCCCCAAAGGGAAAGCAAACGGCCATGGTATTGTAAGGCTCACGATCCGGATAGGCTGGATTGCCCTGACCCTCGGTGCCCAATTGCCTCAACATTACTTTCTCGCCCTGGTAGAAGGCATATGGATCGTAGCTGAAAACACCCACCCCAAGAGTAACATAAGGTGTGAAGCGATGATAAGGATCTCCCGGCACGAATTTGAAGAAGTTGAAATCGCCCTGAAGTGCCAGCTCAAAAATGTTCGAATTGAAGCTCAGATTGCGCCTTCTCTGCAGCTCGTTGTGTGTATTATAAATGTCTGAATATCCTAACTGAGCATAATGAGCGCTGACGCGGAGGCCGATATAATTTCCAAATTGCTTTCTGAAAAACGCCCCCACAGCAAGCTTGGGGCGGTTGAGTTTGGCGTTTGTGTTGAGATCGCCGAAGTAATGAGCGGCACCTGCCGTAAGTCCGAACTCGCCCTCCATCACAACGCTTTCATATTGCCCCCGGACATTCCCCGCAACCATCAACATTGTGACCGTTGCGATCACTACAGCAGCTTGCTTCATATACGCAATATAATTAAGTATTTTTTAGAACGCCCGGAGCCCCGGTTTCTTTCATCGAAAAAGTTAATTCCTTGTATCCAGCCCCCATGAAAGCTTTCCGCGCAAAGTTTGCAGGAAATTGTTCTCGTTTAGTCGCACCAGGTTGATATGAAAAGTCTCCTTCCGCACTGCCAGTTGAATCTTCTTGTCGACAAGTTCCTTGCGTGAATCCAATGCACAGATGAAATGATCCGACCGTCCTTCTATTTCAAAGGATATGATATTGTTGTCGGGCACAACAATCGGCCGAACGTTCAGATTGTGAGGCGCAACTGGCGTGATAACAAAACTTGAAGAATCCGGAAACACCACCGGACCGCCACAGCTCAGAGAATATCCAGTGGAGCCCGTAGGGGTTGCGACAATTACTCCGTCGGACCAATATGTGTTCAAAAACTCCCCGTTTAGATAGGTATGTATCTTGATCATCGCCGAAGTATCGGTCTTGTGTATTGCAAACTCGTTCAGTCCGTAGGGCATTCCTTTGAAGAGCTGTTCGTCCGAATCGAGGTGGATCAACGACCGGTTATCGATAACATAAGTGCCGCGTGCAAGTGCCTGAACTGCGGTATGCAATTCGTTTCGCCCGATACCCGCGAGAAATCCCAGCCTCCCGAAGTTGATGCCGAGTACCGGAATTTTCTTGTTGCGGACAAGTGTTACGGTGTCAAGGAGTGTTCCGTCGCCGCCGAGGCTTATCAGGAAGTCGATTGATCCGTTCAATTCATTCGGATCGGTGAATGTTTCAGGAGGAGATGAGTGCCGGAAGCAAGAAGTAACCGATTGATAAAACGGCAAATAGATTACCGACTGGATACCTTCTTTGGCGAGTTCGTCAAAAAGCTGTTGCACAGCCGACTGTTGATCCGGTTCAATTCCTCGGCTGTAGATCGCTACCTTCATTTAAGAATTTTTAATCTGCCTGCCTTCCGCTAAAACTCGTTCTTGAAGTGTAAAAATAGTCCCTTTTGCCCTAACTGGTTCATACTGTAATCGATGCGAAAAACGAAGTCGTAAAACGTTACAATATCCAACCCACCGCCGGCAGTGTACATCATACGATTCGCAAGTGAGTTGTTGGGCGAAAGCCTGTTGTACGAATATCCTACGTCTGAAAATACTTTTGCATATACGCGGAAAGGAATACGGTCGTGGCTCGAAGAACGCAAAAATGTCGGCAGGGTGAAGCGTATCAGTTCGCGACGCAATGTGTTGCGGGTCATGATGCCCGCGACTCCATCAATTACATATTTCTCAAGGCCGCGCAAGAACATGTCGCCATACCCGAACATCTGGTTATGAATGAATGGTTGGTCGAAGGGGTATTTTAATATGCCGTTTCCCTGCCAGCCAAAATAAGTCTTCTTCGAAAGTTGCCAGGATTTCGTGACGCGAGCCGACAGCTGCCACATGTCGGTGTTCGCGTGAATGCCGCGTTTACTGATAGAGGCTTCACCCATCCAGCCCCTCAGAGGGTAGGGTATATAGTCTACATTGAAATGACTGATGGTATATGATAATTCCGGGATGTTTACATGAGTCCTGCCGGCGTTGAAAAACTTCGGCTGAAGCTTGAACACTTCGCTGTCAACTTCGTGGTGGGTGAATCCCAGTTTAACCGAGTGAAACGTTCGCAAACCCGGCCGGTAGTTGTATTCCACAGTTGCGTTCCATCGTTTGGTGCCATTGAGAGAATCGGTAAATCGTTGTTGATTGCCGATGGTACCATAGTTGATTTCCTTTGTTGAAGCATAGGAAAATCCAATCCGGTAACCGTGTTTCAGCGTTTTGTCAGCATATGGCTGCTCATACTGGAACTGTATCTGCTTGCTGTATCCGGTAATGAGCCACAGCCGAAGCTTGTCGTTCCTGCCGGAGAAATTATAGTATGTGAACTTGAATCCGTAGTTCAGCCGATCGGTGCCATACCCTTGTTTCGCCCATTCCGTAAGGTTGCGGTCAACGGGTTTCAGATAAGGGATCGGAAAGATGTACCAGCGTTCCTTCACTTCAATAGTAACATCGACGAAATATCCGCGAAATGCTTTCAGCGCAACCACCACTTCGTTAAACAGCCTTGTGTTCATCAGCTGTTGCCTGGCCACATCGAAGCTCTTCACGAGATCCGGAAGCGAAACGGAATCGCCCTCAGCAAACGGAACTTCGCGCAAAACAACGTAAGGCTTCGTCTTATTGATTCCGGTGATGTAGATCTGGCCAATTGTAAAAAGTGCGGAGGGAGTTTGATCTTTCTTCGAGGATTTCAGCAGTTCGGTTGCAACAATACTATCCATCATCGAAGACTGGGCCTTCGAAAAAGTACATACTAATAGCATACTGGCCGTTAACCAACAATATTTCTTCCACATCATCATATGGCAGGCTCGCACGGAAACAGAATTGCGGGTCAGATATTCAGGTAATTCATCAGGTGATCGTAATTGTCCCTGAGTTCGTTTTCATACAATTCTTCCCCGAAATAATATTTTACCTGATACTCGTAACGCTGAAAGGTAGCCACGATATCAGAAATTTCAAATTTATTAACCTTGACAGTTACGAGGAAACTGTCTGAAGCGTTGTCCCAAAAAGTGTTAAGCTGTGTGATCTGGGCGTCATTCGTTTCAATCAACTTGCTTATTTCGGCGAAGGAGAAGTTACGTTGGTCAAGTTCCAGAACGATGACAGCGCCTGGTTCGCCGGCACCGGTTGTTCTTCCCAAAAGTTTCAACAAATCGAGCGCCTCTATTACACCAATGAATTCGTTGTCTTTCTCAACAACAGGAATCAGGGAGAGATTATAATCCATATAGGCCTGGATCGCTTCCAGGAAATGCATGTTGGGATTGACGGAAACCTTCGAAAAATGATTGCTGATGAGATTCAGCTCTTCGTCCTCTTCATGATTCATCAGGTCTTCTTCGAACACCAGCCCGAGGTATTTATCCTCCTCAACGACCGGAAGCTGTTTTACATGGTTCTCGGCCATGAGAGAGGTTGCCAATGAAACCCTGTCGCTCAGACGCAACGAGGGGATTGACGATGAGATTAGTTCTTTGTTTAACACGGGTCAGCGTTTTCCTTGTGACGAATAGTGGTACACTATGTATACAATCTCAATAGCGGTTCGTTCGGTTAGAAAACTACAACTGCTGAAACAAAGACGGCAGGAATCAAACTACTGCTGCAGGTTGGTTCAGTTTTGTCAAAAATTTATGAAGGATAAGGTTGAACTCCTGTGGCACTTCCATCATCGGAGCGTGTCCACACTTATCCACGAAATGCAATTCACTTGCCGGGATCAGACGGTGAAACTCACGACCGACAAAGGGAGGAGTGATTGCATCATTGTTCCCCCAAATCAATAACGTGGGCTTTTTGATTTGATTGAGCTCTTCACCAAGATTATTTCGAATCGCGCTTTTGGCGAGCGCAATAATTTTAACCGCTTTAAGTCGGGTATTGATGATTTCGTACACCTCATCAACCAGTTCTTTTGTTGCCATCTTAGGATCGTAAAACGTCAGCTCAGTCTTCTTTCTGATGTAATCGTAATCGCCACGCTTTGGATAACTATCCCCCATGCCGCTTTCAAACAATCCCGAACTGCCTGTAAGTATCAATGATTTTATCCGGTCGGGATGTTTCAAAACATGCAATAGTGCCACATGTCCGCCGAGCGAATTCCCCAGCAGATGCACGTTACGATAATCTTTATGTTCAATGAACCGGTGTACGAATTTTTGGAGCCCGCCTACAGAAGTATGTAAAAGGTCGAGTTCAAACAACGGCAGCATCGGTACCACAACTTTGTTGTGATGCCTGAAGTATTCGATAAGGTCCTTGAAGTTGCTTAATGCGCCGAACAAGCCGTGTAATAGCACGAGTGGCTCGCCTTCACCTTCTTCGATATACCTGAATCTGTCGGATTGTTTGATCGCGTAATCCATCGTCTGTGCTCGTCTTCAATTGCTATTAATCGCTAAAATAATTGATTTACCGGAAACTGTGTAGCTGCAAGATAAGCGTATAGTATTCAACAGAACACGTGAATTCACGTGAGGAAATACTCATCAGCCGTTGGTTTTCGGTGTTTTGCCGGAAACCCTTTCGAAAAATTCAGACAATTCGGCGAACATGCCCTTGAAAAACGGGATGATCTCACCCAATGAGCCAATTACCCACGGGCCGAGCGGCTGAAGCCACGAATAAGTACGTGATTCCTGAACGGCGGCAGGCTTTATGATGTTCAGCTTGTCGAGGTAAAAAAGTATGATACTTAGAATAACGAGATTGATAAAAAGATAGAACACCACACCTCCCAACCTGTTGAACAGTCCAAGCGGTGTTGCATTTACTGCCTTGCTGATCAGCGCCGCACCCAGCCGCACAAGCAATACAACTCCAATAAATACGATGAAAAAGGCAACAAACGGAATCCAGCCTTTATTCGTTTCGAACGATGATTCCAGGTAACCGGTAACCACTGATGATAACTTAACTGCTGCGGCGAGTCCGATGATCCAGGCAACGGTTGAAAAAATTCCGACGATTAGTCCGTTCGATATCCCCTTAAATATTGAATAGATCAGTGCAACCGCAAAGAGGATATCGATTACCATATATAAGGAGTCATACTCCCGAGAGCAATTCCTTTACCAGCTGGCTGATGGTCTTGCCGTCGGCTTTTCCCGCGAGCTGTTTGTTGGCGACGCCCATCACTTTCCCCATATCCGCGGCAGAAGACGCCCCGGTTTGCTGTATAATTTCTCGTATCAGCGGTTTCAGTTCTTCATGGCTCAACTGTCCTGGGAGGAACTTTTCGATCACTTCAATTTCCTCTTTTTCCTTGCTGGCAAGATCTGGCCGGTTTTGCTTTTCGAAGATCTCAAGCGAATCCTTGCGTTGCTTGACAAGCTTCTGCAACAGTTTCACTTCTTCCGCCTCGTTGATCGCCCCGCCTGCACCTTCGGCTGTTTTCGCAACAATGATCGCCGCCTTGATCGCACGCAGGCTGCGTATTGTCTTTTCATCCTTGGCAAGCATGGCGGTTTTGAGTTCGGCCATGATCTTCGATTCGAGGTTCATAAGTATTTAAAGGTTAGAGTTTGTTTTTCTGCAATTGAATCTCGCGGAACTTTGAGAGGAAGTCAGCGGCGAACTTCTTCGTCATGTCAACGAGTTCAGGCTGATGAGTGGCCCTGTCATAGCTATCGGCCATTGTCATGAACGTCTGATAATAGAAGTCGGTCATCTCATCAACCATCATATCCTTCGTCCATAAGTCCACTCTTAATGCACTCTTGTCGGCACCGTCCCAAAACGCAAGCATCATTGCCTTTGCCTTTTTCTCATTGTCCGCCGTGGTTTCAGACGCTGCCCACGCTATCGAAGTCGGTATCCTTTTCTCGTCAAGTTCTACATCGATGGTGATAGTCGATTTCATATGTATAGATGTGGCGCGAAGTTAAGGCTGTTTCCTCTTCGTAGAACTCGTTCCATTCGTCGAAAAAATTCAGCGATTCGTCGTATTTACTGCAGTTGGGAAACTTTCCCAAATCGAGATAATAGTCTCAATTTCAACACTTTCACGGCTCTTTGCAGAAAATACGGTGTTCAAACCGATGGTAGAAGTACTTGCAACAACTGTGGTTAGTATCTACTTTAGCTCTCAGAATAAATGAAAACCCTATGAGACTTTTAACCTCTTTTATTTACCGGGCGATACTGAGTGTTGCCCTCCTTAATCTCACCCCGCCCGACGTGGTTGCGCAGTGTAATTGTACCGGTGGTGTTACCCCCAGCCAGATATCTTATCAACAAGTAGGCGTGCTTGGTCAGGGTGCTGCGCAAGACTCGTTATACTTCGACATTCCGCGTTTCGACCCTTCCCTTGGAACACTCATGTGCGTGGATGTTTCAGCCCAGGTAACCGGTGTCGTGAGTTTTCAACTTGAAAACTATGAAGACTTTTTTCTGAGGTACCGTGTGCGCTTGGATCGCTTTGACGAAATCTCTGGTACCGGCCTTAACTCTCCGATTGTCAATGCCCTCTCAAAAACTTATCCGAACTATTGGCTTGATGCGGACGATGGCGTATTCCGTTCGGGTAGTGACTACCTGGAAGTGGGACCAGACACTGTATTGAACAAGCAGCTTCTGAACGATAGAATTACCAATAATATCGTCGATTTTCTTGGAATGGGTACCGTTAGTTTCGCCTACACACGAGGCAACTCCGTGATGGTGCAAACGGCGAGCGGTGACTATTACTTCGTGATGGCATCAACTAACGAGGTTGAGTTCGTGCTCACATACAACTATTGCCCGGCTGCCCTGCTCGCCGCCAACAAAATGACTCTCAATGCTTCAAAGAAAGACGACCTCAAGGCCGTACTGCAGTGGTCAGCAACCAACGACGATGAAGCAAGTTCATATGTGATCGAAACTTCAAGATCGAACACCAACTTTGCTGCAATCGGTTCTGTAGAGGCAAAAGGAATTGGATCCGGCCGCGCCGCTTCATATAAATATGAGTTTGCGGCGCCAGGAAACGGAGTGTACAATTTCCGTGTAAAACAGATCAAAAAGAATGGCCAGTTCTCATACTCAGCAATAAAGACGGTCACCTTCAATGCCCTCGACGCACCGGTTCGCATCTATCCGAATCCTGCAACCGACTTCTTTACGGTTTCAGTAGCGGAAGAAGGCAAATACACCGTTCAGGTCGTTAACTCAACCGGTCAGCAAATCCTTTCGAATCTGTTCACATCAGCTGGTAAACAGTTGAAAGTGACTCTTCAGCAGTCAATTCGCCCCGGAGTTTACAACATCATCATCCGAAACGAAAACGGTCTGCCGCTTACTTCAACCAAGCTCTTGATCAAATAAGATAGTTTTTAGTCATAGGTGTTTTCAAATTGGCTGCTTTTGGCCACAACCCGCCGATGTCCATCGGTGGGTTGTCTTTTTTTATAGTAGTTCCGGGCGCCCGCTTCGGAAAATACTGCGTTTAAAATGGAGTACTATCACCTATGATTCCACTGGGTCAATTTCTAATTTTGAGTAGATCCGAAATCCGTTTTGTAACTAAATCAATACCTATGAAGCAACGTTACACGAAAGTGCCATTATTCCTGGCCCTATTTACCCTGCTGTTCTACTTACCTACCCAGTCATATTCTCAATGTAGTTGTGCCGACGGAACACCTGCCCAGACCGTCTCATACAATCTGATAGGCAACATCACGCCCAGCATTGATTCAACGACATTCGTATTTCCAAAATTCGACCCCGCCTCAGGCACCTTACTGTGCGTTAACGCGCAGGCCTACGTTACTAGTGTGGTTCGTATGCGACTGGAGAACGATGAAACGTTTCCGGTCACTTACGCGGTTCGATATGCGCGAACCGATCAGCTCACCGGCCCCGGAATCAGCCCCGCTATCACGGGAGCGCTTGTCAAGAACTTCGGCCCCTACAACCTTGGACCAACAGACGAATCGTACTTCAGTGGCCCGGATTATAAAGTTATTGGGCCCGATACCGTGTATAAGAACAAACTGTTCGAGGGTACAACAAGCAACGTCATCTCTTACCTCGGTCCAGGAACGATATCATTCACCTATAAAGTAGCCGGATCAACAAACGTTACCGGCAGCAGTAACTATATATTCTCTATCAGCGCAAACGACCGGATAGACTTTCACCTGACTTATTCATATTGCGAATCAACGATCTTACCGCTTAACCTTAAAGAATTCGTAGCCGTTAAAAAAGATGAGCAGTCCGTGATGTTATCCTGGACGTCGCAACAAGAAACAAACACTAACCCGTATGAAATCCAGTTCAGCACCAATGGACAACAGTTCACGACAATCGGAACCAAACAGCCTCAGCTTGTTGAAGGTCTTGCAGCAAAATACCAGTATCAACATAACCTTGATCAACCTGTTACTGGAAAATTGTATTACCGCATCAGGCAATCAGAGGCTGGTAAGCCTAAATACACAGGAGTAAGATTTGTGATCATGAAGGAAGCGGGATTTGGAGGTTTCACGATCTTCCCGAACCCCGTGCGCAAATCGGCGACCCTGCAGTTCGACAAACCACTTAACGGCGATTATTTGTTTGAGATCCATTCACTGTCCGGACAGGTCATTCTGTCGAGGATACTGAAAGTAAAGACAAATACCAACGTCGAACTGGCAATTGACAATCCACCTGCCGGTGGTATGTATCTTGTTCGTGCGAGAAACATCCGAACAAAAGAAACCTATACAGGAAAAATCGTTTTCGGTCACTAATTAACAGTCATACATTTGGAAAAGGCCTTTAACAAAGGCCTTTTTCTTTTTGTAGATGTTTTAACTACATTTGTCAGATGCGAAAGATGGAAGAAATGGAATATAATACCGGTCGCAACTCGTTGATCATGCGCGAGTATGGCCGGCATATTCAGAAGATGATAGAGTACCTGTTGTCACTTGAGGATAAAGAAACGCGTCAACGGAACGCGTATGCTGTAATAGAGCTGATGGGCTTTTTAAACCCTCATTTGAAAAATGTGGAGGACTTCAGGCATAAACTCTGGGATCATCTTTTCCTCATTTCTGATTTCAAACTCGACGTTGAATCGCCATATCCGATTCCAACGAGAGAGACTCTCAAGGCAAGGCCGTTACCAATGCCTTATCCAAAACGCTATCCGAAGTTCGCACACCTTGGCAAGAATCTCGAACTGGTGATCAATAAAGCGCTGAGTGAAGAGTCTCCTGAAAAGCGTCAGGGATTCGCCAACGCCGTTGCATATTATATGAAACTCGCTTACACGAACTGGCACAAGGAAACGGTTCACGACGATTCGATACAGGGCGAGCTTTCAACCATCACCGAAGGTCAGCTTGCTTTCACGAATACGCCGTATGTGCGCACACCTCGCACCAACGAAGGGGGTAACGACAGAAGGAATTTCAATGATTTCAGAAATAAAAGGAATCAGAAATTCCAGTCGCGCGGACGCAATGATCGTAATGATCGCAACGACAGAAATGATCGGAACGACAGGAACGATAACAGGAACAGTGGCAAATTCAATAAAAAGAGGTTTAAATAACGCATTCACAACGGCGCGTTAGCCGCACGCCATTTGCAGACCGGCTATCAGCTTTCAGCACCCAATGCACTCGTTCGAAGTAATCGGAGGCAGCAAACTCAAAGGCGAAATCACTCCACAGGGTGCAAAAAACGAAGCGCTCCAAATAATCAGCGCAGTTCTCCTTACATCACATGAAGTAACGATCAGCAACATCCCTGACATCATCGATGTCAATCTTCTCATCGACCTTCTTGCCGACATCGGTGTAAAGACGAACCGCATCGACCGGAACACATGTTCATTCACTGCGGATTCAATCGACCTACAATATCTTAAAACGCAGGAGTTCAGAAAAAAGAGCGGCAGGTTGCGTGGGTCTGTGATGATGGCGGGGCCGATGCTTGCACGGTTCAAGGAAGCCTACATCCCGAAACCCGGCGGCGATAAGATCGGCAGAAGGAGGCTCGATACACACATCGTCGGCTTTGAACGCCTGGGCGCACAATTCACTTACGACACAGGCGATTCCTTTTTTCATTTGCGCGGCGACAATATGAAGGGCACAGATCTGTTGCTGGATGAACCTTCCGTTACCGGTACAGCAAACATCGTTATGGCCGCGTGCCTTACCAAAGGAACGACCTCTATTTACAACGCGGCTTGCGAACCCTATATACAGCAATTGTGCGCAATGCTTAACCGCATGGGCGCAAAGATTTCCGGCATCGGCAGCAATCTTCTCATCATAGAAGGTGTGACATCATTAACCGGAACAAGTCACCGCATGCTTCCGGACATGATCGAAGTCGGTTCGTTCATCGGTATGGCAGCAATGACGCAAGGTTCACTCAGAATTCGCGAAGCAGGAATAAAGCACCTTGGAATAATCCCCGAGAAATTTCGTCAGCTCGGGATTCAAATGGAATTTGACAACGACGATATCGTTATTCCCGAACAGGACCTCTACGAGATTGGAAATTTTCTCGATGGTTCTGTTCTCACAATCTACGACCATCCATGGCCTGGCTTCACGCCCGACCTGCTTAGCATTGTACTGGTGGTTGCAACGCAGGCGCGCGGATCTGTTCTGATACATCAAAAAATGTTTGAGAGCCGATTGTTCTTCGTTGATAAACTTATGGACATGGGCGCGCAGATCATCCTCTGCGACCCGCATCGGGCGGCCGTTGTAGGGCTTGCACGTGAACATAAACTTCGCGGAATAACAATGAGCAGTCCCGACATCCGTGCCGGAGTTGCGCTGCTAATCGCTGCACTCAGCGCAGAAGGAAAAAGCATTATCCAGAATATCGAACAAATAGACAGGGGATATCAGCAAATCGACGAACGACTCAGAAAACTTGGAGCTCAGATAAGAAGAGTTGAAGCCTGAAAGATGAACGACGTCCGACAATGGAAAGCATCGGCAATAAAATACTGATCATTACCGCTCCTTCCGGTGCCGGCAAAACTTCAATCACACGCGATCTGCTTGTGCAATTTCCGCAACTCGAATTTTCCGTGTCCGCTGCCACACGATCGCCACGCTCAGATGAGTTTGATGGTGTCGACTATTATTTCATAAGCGAAGAGGCGTTCAAACAAAAAATTCAAACCGGCGCTTTTGTCGAATGGGAAATGGTGTACGAAGGAAAATACTACGGAACACTTAAGTCGGAACTGGACCGCATTTGGAACAAGAACAAGGTTCCTGTGCTCGACATCGACGTGAAAGGAGCCATCCATGTGGAGCAACAATATCCCGAACAAACATTTTCAATTTTTATAGAACCGCCGTCCATTGAAGAACTGAATCGCCGGTTGCTTTCGCGCGGAACCGAAACTTCGGCATCTCTTGAAGCCCGACTAAACAAAGCAACGTTTGAAATATCATTCAAACACTCTTTCAGCGTTACCATCGTGAACAACGATCTGGAAAAAGCAAGGGCAGAAGCAAGAGAACATGTAAAACGATTTCTTGAGCGCTGACATCTTCCACTTCAAAGCGAAAAACTTTATCTTCATCCAAATGACTGCTGTGGTATGGACGTGTACGTTATAATTGCAATTGTTCTCTCGATACTGTTCATGGCATTTTTTTCGGGGATGGAAGTTGCATTTGCAAGTGCCAACCGCCTTGGAATAGAACTGAAAAAAAAACAGGGATATGCCAGCGGCATCCTGCTCGCGCGACTGTTGGATGAACCATCGCGGTTCATCGGAACAGTGATTGTCGGATTCAATTTCTTTCTCGTCATTTTTGTTTTGCTCGTCAGCACCTTTTGGAACCTCTTGTTAAACAAAGCCGACATCACGAGTTCCCTCATCCTCCCTCTCAGATTGCTACTGGAAATATTACTGAGTATGCTGGTGGTGATACTGCTCGCAGAGTTTATTCCTAAAGCAGTATTTCGCGCGAAAAGTGATTCCTTGCTCAGCTTTTCAGCATCAACAGGATTGCTTGGCTTTTGCCATGATCTTTTTTACCCGGTTGCTGCGGCCTGCGTCAAACTTTCACATTGGATATTGAGCATCATCTTCGACATGCGGATAGATAAAAAGAAGGAACCGTTCTCACGGGCAGATCTCGAACATTTCTTTCAGCAATCGAGGGAATTTAAAGAAGAGAACCAGGATCTTAACACGGATCTGTTCGAAGCGGCATTGTCTCTTCATAAGGTAAAAGTGCGCGAATGCCTCGTTCCGCGCAAGGAGATAGAAGCTATAGACCTGAATACGAATCTTGAAACGGTGCGGCGAAAATTTCTTGACACCAAACTAAGCCGGCTTGTTGTGTACGATGGCAACATCGATATTATTGTCGGATATATCCATCAGCTGGATCTGTTCAAGAAGCCGGCGTTCGTAAAAGAAATTTTACTGCCGATTCCGGCGATCCCCGAGAGTATGAGCGCAACCGACCTTATCAGCAAGTTCACAAAGGAGCGAAAGAGCATCGCCTGGGTAGTGGACGAATTTGGCGGAACTTCCGGCATCGTGACGATGGAAGACATGCTGGAAGAGATTTTCGGCGAGATCAAAGACGAATATGATGTTGAAGAGTTCGAAGAAAAAAGAATTTCAGACCACGAATACATTCTTTCAGGCCGGCTGGAACTCGATTACCTGAATGAAAAATATGGACTCGAGTTCCCCGACAAGACATCAGAAACCCTTTCAGGCTTCATCATCCACGAATATGAAAGCATTCCGACCCTCAAAGAACGCATCATTATCGACAATTATGAGTTTGAGATTCTGCACGTCAGCGACACCAGAATCGAGATGGTGCGACTTAAGATACTGCAATAGACAGGCTACATCGCCGCTTTCCCCTTAAATTTGCGGCCTCATCAATGGCACTATCCTTCCTTAATAAACGCAGCCAGGACAAAGAGATGACGTTCATCGATCATCTCGAAGAACTCAGGTGGCATATTATGCGGTCACTCCTCGCAGTCATCGTGATAGCAATTGCCATCTTCGTTAACATGGACTGGTTCTTTGATACCATTATTCTCGGACCTATTCGAAAAGACTTTGTGAGTTATGCCGGATTGTGCCGGTTCAGCGAATGGGTGGGTCTCGGTGATACACTTTGTATGCCGCCTGTTGAAACGAAGCTGCAGGCCACAACGTTCGGTTCGCAGTTCATTTCAAGTATCACAATCGCATTTGTCAGCGGCATCGTCGTCGCATTTCCATACATCTTCTGGGAATTCTGGCGGTTCATAAAACCCGCGCTCACGCCGCGCGAGTTGAAGAATACAAGAGGCGCCATCTTTTTCGTTTCTTTCTTCTTCTTTACCGGTGCGGCTTTTGGCTACTTTCTACTTGCACCTTTCACTTTCAGTTTTCTTTCAAATTATCATCTCGGAACAGCAAACATCCTTGAGACGCGACCGATGCTTTCGGATTATGTCGATAACCTTGTGAACATCACACTGGGTGCCGGCATAGCGTTTCAGTTACCTGTGGTAGCGTATGTAATGACCCGCATTGGTTTGATTACTCCGAACTTTTTGAAAACCTACAGGAAGTATGCATACGTGGCCATATTGGTCGTAGCTGCGATCATCACACCGTCGCCCGACTGGATGAGCCAGCTCATCGTTTGTATTCCGCTGATATTGCTTTATGAGTTGAGCATTGTCATCTCAAGACGCGTATTTCTTGCAGAAGAGAAACGAATGAAAGAATTTTAAACCCGATGGACTGATGCAACAAGATATTTCAGTGTTTGAAATCACGCAGCCCGTATTTATCGGATCCGACCACGCGGGTTTTGAATTTAAAACCGAGCTGAAAAAATTCCTCGAAGCAACAGGGTTTTCAGTAACGGATGTAGGAGCTTATGACACGTCTTCCGTTGATTACCCGGATTATGCGCATCCCGTCGCCGAAGCAGTTGAGCAGGGGCGCGCATCTTTCGGTGTGTTGATCTGTGGCAGCGCGAACGGAGTGTGTATTACTGCGAACAAACACCAGGGTGTAAGAGCCGCGTTGTGCTGGCAACCTGAAATTGCACAACTCGCAAGACAGCACAATAATGCCAACGTCGTTTGCATCCCGGCCCGCTTTATTGATTTGAAAACAGCAAAGGACATTGTCGGCATCTTCGCCGAAACCCCGTTCGAAGGCGGCAGGCACAGCAACAGGGTTCAGAAGATCTCCTGCATGTAACCGCTACCATCCAAGTATATACGCGAACACAAGAGGAGCCACTATCGTGGCGTCGCTTTCAATGATAAATTTTGGCGTTTTAATGTCGAGTTTTCCCCAGGTAATTTTTTCGTTCGGATGAGCGCCCGAATACGATCCGTACGACGTGGTTGAGTCGGATATCTGACAGAAATAGCTCCAGAAAGGAATTTCATGCATTTCCAGATCCTGGTACATCATCGGCACAACACATATCGGGAAATCGCCCGCAATGCCTCCGCCGATCTGGAAGAATCCTATACCCTTTCCTGAGCTGTTGTTTTTGTAATAGTTTGCCAGCCACACCATGTATTCGATTCCACTTTTCATTGCCGAGGCGCTGATCTCACCCTTATACACATACGAAGCAAAGATATTTCCCATTGTACTGTCTTCCCAGCCACCGACAACGATTGGCAGGTTTTTCTCTGCAGCAGCAATCATCCAGCTGTCTTTCGGATCAATCTGGTAATCGGCCTTCATCACTTCGCTTAAGAGAAGTTTATACATGTACTCGTGCGGAAAAAATCTTTGACCCTGCCTGTCTGCATCGAGCCAGATCTGGTGTATATGTTTCTGAATTCTTCTGAAGGCTTCTTCTTCAGGAATGCAGGTATCGGTAACGCGATTCAAACCGCGCTCAAGCAATGCCCATTCCTGTTCGGGCGTAAGGTCGCGCCAATTCGGTATGCGTTCGTAGTGATTGTGCGCAACAAGGTTCATTATATCTTCTTCGAGGTTCGCGCCCGTGCATGAGATGATGTGGATCTTGTCCTGGCGGATCATCTCGGCAAGCGATATACCGAGTTCGGCCGTGCTCATTGCTCCGGCAAGCGTCACCATCATCTTACCACCTTCGGCGAGATGTTGTTCATATCCTTTGGCTGCATCAACCAACGCTGCGGCATTGAAATGCCGATAATGATGCTGTATGAATTGTGAAACCGGCCCCTTGCTCATGTTCTTGATTTTTGTGCGGGCAAAGGTAGTGGATTTGATGGTCAGGCGCCGGTGTTGGGCTGTGAGCTTTGAGCTTTGAGCTATGAGCTTTGAGCTATGAGCTTTGGGCTATTAATTTTTTGAATAAATATTCAAGAGCTAATGAAGATCCATCGATCTCTGGGATGAATGCGTTTACGGCCTTCCGGCGGTGGATGCTATAAGCTCATAGCCCAGAGCTCATAGCCACGACTTCAGGAACATGCCGAGCGACGGCATAAAAAAAGCCCCGGAGAGCCGGGGCCTTTTATCCAACTAAACCAACCTGGTAACAAACTTTTATTCGGTTTTTCTTTCTTTCTTGTAAACGAACCAACCGTCGGCGCCATTAGACTTCAGCGTAATGCTCTGATCTGCGTTCTGAAGCGTTACGAAGTAGCTTGTGTCGTTGTCTGCCGCAACTTCGAACAGATCTGAAATCCATGACTGACCATGTTCTTTCTTCAATTCAGTTTGCAGATTGATCGGCAGTTGATAAACCGAAAGGTTTCTCGATACCGCGATCAGTTCACCTTCTTCTGAGTAGTAGGCGAACATAACCTGCCCGCTGAGTGTGAATGTCGCCTTTGTAAAATCACGGGTAGATTCCCATCTTACATCTTCCGCACTCGAAAATTCTTTTTTGAAAGAACTGATTACTTTGCTGCTGACACCTTCTTCATTTGAAGCGAAGGCAGAACCGATTGCTACGGTAAATGCAAGGGCCAGGGTTAAGAGTCTCTTTTTCATTTTAATTGCTTTTTATTAAGTTTTTTATAAAGGTTTTTAAGGTGTTGCTATTTTGACGCGCGACCCGCTGTCCGGTTACGGAATCGAATCGATTTATTTTTGCGCTTTAATAATTGTTGAACTTCCGTTTGCAAACAGTTGCACTACGATTGTTTGTTTCTGATTGTAAGCTGTTACGATGTAGCTGAGCTCACCATCTTTAATGTATTCTACAACTCCGCTGATTGCGTATTCGGAATATCTGTCCCTGAATCTTCTTTGAGCAAGAAGTGACATGGCAGAAACATCTACTGTTCGTCCGGTGGCAACAAGGCTGCCATTGTTGTCGAACCATGCGCTTACCTGATCACCGTACAGAGTAAAGGAAGCGTGAAAGAGTTCGCCGTCGCCGATCTTCTCCCAATTTACATTTGCCGCTTCCGCAAATTCTGTTTTCAATGCATTCTGAACACGAGGGTTGCCTGGATGTTCACCCGCGATTGCAGAACTGTTGATGAATAGCATCACCAGGGCAGAAGCGAGTGAGAGAATTGTTTTTTTCATAACTGAAGGTTTAATGATTGATGCTATTTGATTGACGACACAAAAGTAGATCGCGTTACAAGGCGTCGCAAGCCAATTAGTGACTAGTGGTATCGAAACGGAGCAGTTACAAAAACTACACTCCTCATTAGTTGCGATACGACATATGCATTGCCTGAAACCCTTTGCTGTACTGCGTTTCGGACGATTCGTAAAATATCCTTAATGCATCGTTAAGTTTACGTTAAGAGACGTGTTCGACTACTCATTCATGTTATACACTCACATAACGTGGTGAGAGAAATTTTAAAATCGATCACATATTTATGTGGTAAAAACGAACGTTTACCGTTCATCACAATGTTTTCGGGCCGCTGCTATTCAAACAGTGGCTTTGAGCTGTGAGCTATGAGCTTTGAGCCGCATGGACTGAGGATTAAATCGAAAAGGCAACGTATATCTTCTTTAGTATCGTTGTTTCCAATTGCAAAGCGATCTCTCAAAAAGCTGACAGCAGATAGCTGATAGCTGACAGCTGTCAGCTGATAGCCGCTAGCGGGTAGCCGCAACGTTCTGTTCCCGACGCCCGACACCCGACACCCAAACGCGAATCGACAATCTGCAACTAACTTACAGCATGAACTTCCTCGCCCATGCGCTGCTATCGTTCGACGAACCCGCAACTCTTGCAGGCAACCTGTGGAGCGACTTCATCAAAGGCAAAAAGAAATTCGACTATCCCTTGCCTGTGCAAAAAGGTATCGCGCTACATCGCGCAATAGATGAGTTCACAGACAATCACAGGGAAACAAAATTTTCGAAAAGCATCTTCCGCGATGACTACCGATTGTACAGCGGGCCATTTGTAGACGTTGTGTATGATCACTTCCTTGCTCGCGACTTCACCAACTATCATCACTTGTCACTGGCCGACTTTGCATCGTATGTATACTCTACAATGGATGATTTCATTCACATAGGTCCATTCGAGTTCGGTTTGCTGTTGCCATATATGAAAAAGGAAAACTGGCTGCTCAATTATAATTCGCTCTCAGGCATACGTAAAAGTTTCAACGGTGTCGTACGACGTGCAACATATCTGTCGGAATCGGAAACGGCATTCGATCTGCTGACCGGAAACTATGACGCCCTGGAAGCCTCATTCCGCAGGTTCATGCCGGAGCTGTTACGATATGTAAACGACTGGAATGCCGAGCATTCGCCGAAATTTTAACAATTCGCGCACTCTGAATTTAAGCAACTTCGGGCTGGCTGAATGCATCTCAAAGTACAATAGCCAATCCGTTATTTTTGTAACCACAAAAAGCACCACCAGATGAAAATTTTGCTTTTCATGCTCGCACTCGGGGTTTCTAACCTCTATGCACAAACGAAGTTGCCTCCGCCCGACAAGTCGCCGATGGATATGTGTTACTACCCGGCAAACTATCCCATCCTCAAAATTCAAAATAAGGCCAACGAACCTCTTGTGGCCCGTGTGGTATACAGCAGACCCCAAAAGAACGGGCGAAGCGTTTATGGCGAACTTGTTGAATATGGCAAGATCTGGCGCCTCGGTGCCAATGAAGCAACAGAGATCGAACTCTTCAAAGACGTAAAAATTCTTAACAACAAACTCAAAAAGGGTCGCTACTCCATGTATGCGATTCCATACCATGACCATTGGACGATCATCTTCAATAAAGAAACTGATATTTGGGGCGCGTTTCAATACGACAGCACGAAAGATGTGTTGCGCGTTGATGTGAAAACTGAAAAGCAGCCGGAGCCCGCAGAATCATTTACAATGATGTTCGAAAAACACAACGGAGGAGCAAATCTCATTATCACATGGGACGATGTAAAAGCAAGCCTGCCCATTTCTTTTCAACTTTAGTGCGTTCGGTTCTTCCGGCCACGATCCTGTTTGTTGCAGGCTGCAATAGTGAACCTGCAACACCTTCCGCTCCTGCACAACAGCCCGCCGCCACGACCATAACAGCTCCCGGACTCGACAAGTCGCCGATGGATATGATCTATTGGCCGGAAGACTATCCGGTTCTGAAGATGTCGGCAAAAGTTACCGGACCTCCCTTTGCACGGGTTATCTATAGCCGTCCCCTTCGTGATGGCCGTACGATTTTCGGCGACCTGATTCCTTATGGTTCTCGCTGGCGACTTGGCGCAAATGAAGCGACAGAGATCGAATTTTTTAAAGACGTTGTTGTGAATGGCAGCAGCCTCGCGGCAGGGCGATACGTACTCTATTGCATTCCATTCAAAGAAAAATGGACAATCATTTTCAATAGCGACCTCTACACGTGGGGACTCAAAATAAATCCGGAAAGAGACGTTCTTTCGGTTGATGTTCCGGTTGAACAGGTTCCGGATGTCGCACAAGTGTTTACAATGAAATTCGATGGGGCCGATCGGTCCACCCAGCTTACTTTCCGGTGGGAGAATCTCAAAGCGGCGCTCAATCTTGCGGTAGCAAGATAGATTCAGGAATCAGAATAGTTCAGGCAGTTCCGCACGCTCGCAAGTGTTATCTTTTGCACGGTTTACATCAACGATGATAAAACGCTTTCGATAGATGTGTGGCATCGCAGGAATATTCTCCAGTGCACCCGGCTCCGTTCGTCTTGATACGCTTCGGAGAATGACAGATGCGATCCGTCACCGCGGTCCGGAAGGTGATGGATTCTGGATCAATGAAAGCGGCACCGCTGGATTTGGACATCGGCGCCTGTCAATAATGGACATTTCGGCCCACGCTGCGCAACCAATGCATTTAAGCAACCGGTACACCATTGTCTTCAATGGAGCGATCTACAATTACCCGGAACTGCGTGAACAATTAATACGAAAAGGCTATCAGTTTCACACAGAAACCGACACAGAGGTAATCCTGGCTGCGTATGACCATTACCGTGAAAACTGTCTGAGTCATTTCGAGGGGATGTTTGCATTTGCAATCCACGACGCATCAGATCACCGTTTGTTTTGCGCCCGTGACCGCTTTGGCGAAAAACCACTTTATTATAATTACCGGCAGGAGACCGGTGATTTTGTTTTTGGGAGCGAGATCAAAGCAATTCGCGCCGCGGGCATTTCAACTGCAATAAACGATGCGCTCCTCCTTCAGTATCTCGCGTGCGGACATACATCTCACCTAACCGATAAACAATCCACATTCTATACAAACATCAAACAACTTCCGGCTGCTCATTATCTGATCTACGAATTAACCTCAGGCATTTTTGAAATATGTAAATACTGGTCGTTACCCAACGACAAGTCCACAATATCAGAAGGTATTGATATCGATGCACGGTTTCATTCACTCTTCACAACTTCCGTAAGCCGGCGACTGCGGGCGCAGGTACCATATGGCACATCACTCAGCGGGGGACTCGACAGTTCCTCTATCGTCGCAGCCATCTCATCGTCCAATACTGGCCGGTCATTAGCAAGTTTCTCAGCGGTATTTCCGGGCTTTGATAGGGATGAATCGACGTATATCCAAACAGTGGCGAAGCAGTTCAGCCTCGATGCCGTGTACACTACACCGTCTTCAACAGATTTCGAAAATGAAATAACCGGTGTTATTCAAATGCAGGAAGAACCAGTTTCGTCTGCAAGTGTCTTTGCTCAATACAAAGTTTTCGAGCTGGCAAAACAACAAAATGTTACTGTGCTCCTTGATGGTCAGGGTGCGGACGAACTTCTTGCAGGGTATAGCAAATACCATAATTGGTTCATCCAGGAACTCGTTCGACACGGCAATTTTGGAAAAGCCTTTTCCGAAAGCAAATTGCTGCATAAAAATGCGGGCAACGATATTAGTATCCCGGTCAACTTTCTTGCATCAATTAACCCCATACTTGTGGCATCGCTTCTCGAAAAACGTGAGCGAAAGAAATTGATATCGAATGAAGACATCACCAGGGAGTTTGCAATGACTTTTGCGCCGCAGGCAAAGATTTCAAAACCGGTCATCCGAAACCTGAATGATACGCTGGCAAGCGACATGCTCGGTTACGGTCTTGAAGATTTGTTGCGCTACGCCGACCGCAACGCAATGGCGCACGGTCGCGAAACACGTCTTCCGTTCCTTGACCATTCACTCGTTGAATTTTGTTTTTCACTTCCTTCCCAGTTTAAGATCAGTAGAGGATGGACAAAGTTCATTCTTCGTAAATGGGCCGATAATAAACTGCCGAACGATATTGTCTGGAGAAAAAACAAAATCGCGTTCGAACCACCGCAGAATTCCTGGCTGAATAAACCCCGCAGCATTACCCTCATAAATAATGCAATTGAAGAATTGATAGCGCAAAAAATACTTAAGCCCTCGAGCCTTATCAAAAAAAATCAGCCGCTTTCTGAAGCGGCTGACAAACGGTACTGGAGATATCTTGTGACAGGAACTTTGATTCAAATGCGTTGATCAAGCTTTCTTATACTTTTCGTGTACCTGCGCATTGCCGGTAGCATCGATCTTTACGGTGATCCAGTTTTTGTCATCTTCCATCTTGATGAAATAACTCACTTCGCTACCGAATGTTACCTCGGTAACACCATACAAAGATTTGCTGGGATAGTCGCGGCGCATCTTTCCATATATGTTCAATGGAAGCATCTGCGGAGCATAGTAACGAATCGAACTAAGCATGTTTCCGTCTTTATCGTAATTCACTTTGGAGCGAATGCCCGAATGAACAAAGCTTACGGTATAGTATGTTTCAAATTCTTCCCATTTAACTTCTTCAGCAGTAGTAAAGGTTTCTTTGAAAGACTTCAGCACTTTTTCGTTAATGTCTCTGGCATATGTGACAGATACGAGGAGGGCGGCGACGACCAGGGTGAGTAACTTTTTCATGGCTTCTTTTTTTAATGGTTGCGATTAATGCGATTCAAATGTATAGTCGGCAGGCGTCGTTGTCAATCAAATTGGGACTGTTGGCTGCGACAAGATAAGATCTACGAACTTTTTCGCAGATGGAGGGCCCGTAGCAGGTGATGTGTGAAATGAAACACAGTTGGGGCCTGACTTTCAGAAATGTTGCACGTTAGTATTAAGCCGCGGTTAAGCGTTTGTTAAACTGTAAATGCGGCAAGCGGGCGAATTAAAATTCAGACGATATATATTCCTCATCTTTGCAGCCACATTCAAAAGGCATGAAACTCTCAACGAAACTTATCCATGGCGGAGTTGAACCCGATCCGTCAACCGGTGCAATCATGACACCGATCTATCAGACTTCAACATATGTTCAGTCCGCTCCCGGCCAGCATAAGGGATTTGAATATGCACGTTCACAAAATCCCACGCGCAAAGCACTCGAAGAGGCGCTTGCCATCAGCGAAAACGCAAAATTCGGTTTATCATTCAGCAGTGGTGTTGCCGCAACTGATGCGGTTTTGAAATTGTTACGTCCCGGCGATGAAATCATTGCCGGTAATGATATGTACGGAGGAACGTACCGCCTGTTCTCGAAGATTTTTGAGAAGTTCGGCCTGAAGTTCCATTACATCAGCATGCAAGATCTTTCTGTGGTTGAATCCACTATCAACGAAAAAACAAAGTTGATCTGGGTGGAAACACCTACGAACCCACTGATGAACGTGGTTGATATTGCAGGCGTTTCTTCCATCGCCAGGAAAAGATCAATACTTGTTTGCGTCGACAATACGTTCGCGAGTCCCTACTTACAAAATCCGCTTGACCATGGTGCCGACATCGTGATGCACTCTGCCACCAAATATCTCGGCGGGCATAGCGATGTAATTCATGGTTGCCTTATGATGAATGACCAGAGTTTAAAAGATGAGCTATACTTCATTCAAAAAAGTTGCGGCGCAGTTCCAGGTCCGCAGGATTGCTTTCTTGTTTTGCGTGGACTGAAAACTCTGCACCTGCGGATGGAACGTCACAGTGCAAACGGTGCCCGGATAGCGCATTATCTGCGCGAGCATAATAAAGTAGGACGTGTATACTGGTGTGGATTCGAGGACCACCCCGGTTACAAAATAGCCAAGAGCCAGATGCGGGATTTCGGAGGCATGATGAGCTTTACGCTAAAAGAGGATGATCCGGAAACCGCCCGCAAGCTTCTTTCATCTACCAAACTGTTTGCCCTTGCCGAAAGTCTTGGCGGTGTCGAATCGCTCATCAACCACCCGGCTTCCATGACGCATGCATCTATTCCACGCGAAGAAAGAATCAAAAATGGACTCTCCGATTCGCTGATAAGATTGAGTGTTGGTGTAGAAGACGTGGACGATTTGATTGAAGATCTCCGGCAGGCGATCGGATAGATACGACCGAACGATGGACAGCGCTGCTTTGAAAGATTTTCTCGATCGGAAGGTGGCAGAGTACAACAGGCCTGAGTTTATCATCAAAGACCCGATTGCAATACCACATCGCTTCAACACGAAGCAGGATATAGAAATATCGGGGTTTTTCGCTGCTGTTTTCGCATGGGGAAACAGGACTACCATCATCAACAAATCAAACGAATTGATGGCTTTGATGGAGAATAGCCCTTTCGAGTTTGTCGTGGGGCATCGTCCGAAAGATCTAAAACCATTCACAACTTTTTCGCATCGTACGTTCAACAGCACCGATCTGCTGTACTTCTTGTCCTTTCTTCAATACCACTATCGTCGCCGGCCGTCGCTGGAGGATGCATTCACCGAAACTTTGTCGAAGCAGACAGATGAGCCGGCCGACATGCAAAACGTATTGAACCGTTTCCATGACTATTTTTTTTCGCTGCCTGATGTACCGAAGCGCACGCGGAAACATATTTCTGCGCCATGGAAGAATTCTGCCTGTAAGCGATTGAACATGTATTTGCGATGGATGGTGCGTAGTGATAGTTGCGGTGTAGATTTTGGGCTGTGGAAGAATTTGCGCCCGATGGATCTTATTTGCCCTCTCGATGTGCACGTCGCACGAGTTGCCCGCAGATTCGGAATGATCGAACAGAAGCAGGCAAACTGGCCGGCAGCAATGGAACTTACCAGGTTTCTCCGCGGTTATGATCCACAGGATCCTGCCAAATATGACTTCGCCCTGTTTGCACTCGGTGTACTTGAAAAGTACTGATTCGTATTGTGATCGAAGCTCACTTACCTTTGCAAAAATCAGAGACATGCCTGGATTTGAAAAGTTTGGCCCGGAAGAAAAGAAAAGCGTAAACGAGGTGCTCGACACCGGTATATATATGAGGTACGGGTTTGATGCCGCGCGAAATGGGTTATGGAAATCGAAAGAACTTGAAACAGCGATATGCGAAAAGTTTGGATGCCGTTATGCGCAGTTGGTTTCAAGCGGAACGGCGGCACTCACAACCGCGCTCGCAGCCCTTGGCATCGGGTATCGCGATGAGGTCATCATGCCTGCCTTTACGTTTGTTGCAAGCTTCGAGGCAGTGTTGAGCGTCGGTGCGTTGCCGGTACTGGTAGAAGTGGATGACACGCTAACATTGAATCCGCAGGCTGTGGAACAGGCCATCACACCGAATACAAAATGCATCATGCCCGTGCACATGTGCGGTAGTATGGCCGACCTCGACGCGCTAAAAGAAATTTGTAGAAAACACGATCTCATTCTTCTCGAAGACGCTTGCCAGAGCATCGGAGGCACATACAAAGGAAAATTGCTGGGCACGATCGGTGATGCCGGAACGTTTTCATTCGATTTCGTAAAGACGATCACATGTGCTGAAGGTGGTGTCATCATGACCAACAGGGAAGATGTATATATCAAATCAGACGGTTACAGCGACCATGGACATGACCACAGGGGTGTGGATCGCGGTGCGGATCTGCATCCGTTCGTTGGTTATAACTTCCGGATCTCCGAATTACATTCAGCTGTAGGATTAGCCCAGATCAGAAAACTTGACGAATTTTTGAAAATTCAAAAGAAAAATCATTCCATTCTGAAATCGTCTCTTGAAAAGATCGAAGGAATAAGTTTTCGACGGATACCGGATCCTGCCGGCGATAGCTGCACTTTTTTAAGCTGGTTCCTTCCAGATCAGGAAACGGCTGCGGCCGTAGTGGAAGAATTCCGGACGCAAAATATACTCCCCGGAAACTTCTACTGGTTCAATAACAACTGGCACTATATCCGGAAGTGGAACCACTTGCAATCCGGCGCGTTCCTCAATAAGCTGAGCCCCGAAATGACTGAGCTTGTCACCGAACAGGCAAATAAAACTTTCCCGGAAAGCGATGCCATCATGTCCAGATGCATATCTACCGGAATCAGTCTGACATGGAGCGAAGAGCAGGCAATGGAAAAGGGCAGGAAGATGGCAGAAGCAATACAAAAAGTATTGTCGCAAAAAACAGTCACCGCATGATCTAACGGATATGCCTGGCCGAAGATTTCAGTTCGAGCCTGTCGGTGTGTTCAAGTGATCCCAACCTGAACCGCAAAGGCAGACTGGTGGCCTTTTCGAACTGGTACTCCTTTCGGCAAAAGAATTCAAGTTTTGAAACGTATAATGACTGCGGCAGTTGAAACCTGCCCGAACCGATCGACGGTTTCCCTGCAGACATAACAAATTGCGGCGAAATACCGTTGGTAGTATGCAGTTCGCTACGCGAAGAGAGAAGACTCACGGGTATCTGCTGACGCGTTGATTGAGCGGTGGCATCAGTAGATGCGGCCGACAGAATCAACACAACAATAAAATAATAAAATCGTTGCGCCACGCGGATTCAATTTGTTGTAAATTTACGGCCTGATTTTTGCGGAAAGCGCGCCTTTTTTTAAAAGACGCAAATAATTCTCACCGAAGATATGGCACTGAGTCAGGGTTTACAGCAAAAGCTGCTCCAGAAGTTATCGCCGCAGCAGATTCAGCTGATGAAGCTGTTGCAGGTGCCTACAGCCAATCTTGAAGAGCGCATAAAGGAAGAACTGGAAGAAAACCCCGCCCTGGAGCAATCGGAAGAAGATTATGATGAGCAGTTTGATGAAACCAAGGATGAATTCGAATCCAAAGATGACGACGAATTTGAGACCGAGGGCAGCGAAGATGAATACGATAAAATTGACCTCAGTGAATACGTCGGCGACGACGACGGTGAAATAGCCGATTACAAGCTCCGCGATGACAATTACCCGGAGATCGACGACAATAAGGTTATCCCATACAAGATACAGACCTCGTTTCACGAGCATCTGCAGGAGCAGCTCGGCATGCTGAAGCTGGATGAAAAGCAGAAAAAGATTTCGGAACAGATTGTGGGAAGCATCGATGACGATGGATATCTGAGGCGCGAAACCGCGGCCATTGTAGATGATCTGGCCTTCAGGCAAAATATTGAGAGTAATGAACGGGAGGTGGAAACTGTCATCAGCCTCATCCAGCAATTCGACCCACCGGGAGTTGCCGCGCGAAATTTGCAGGAGTGTTTGCTTATCCAGCTGAACCGGCAAAAGAAAGACAAGAAAGAAGTGGAACTCGCGATCCAGGTTCTCACACATTACTTCGACGAGTTCACGAAAAAACATTACGACAAGATCCAGAGAGGATTAAATATCACCGATGAACAACTGCGTGATGTCATTAACCAGATCATCAGGTTGAACCCCAAGCCCGGCGGTAACCATAGCGATATCAACAAAGCCGAAAGCTATGTTGTACCTGATTTCTTCATTTTCAACAATGCCGGAAAGCTCGAGCTGACCCTCAACTCAAAGAATGCCCCGGACCTTCGCATCAGCGAGGGATATCGCGACATGCTGAGAGATTACGAAAAAGGAAGCAAAAAAGATCGCCGGCAGAAGGAAGCGGTGCTGTTCATAAAGCAGAAGATCGATGCTGCTAAGTGGTTTATCGACGCAATCAAGCAGCGCCAACATACTCTTACTTCGGTAATGGAGACGATCATGGATTACCAGCGGGAATTCTTTCTTACCGGCGACGAAACCACGCTTCGTCCAATGATCCTTAAAGACATTGCTGAAAGAACCGGACTCGATATCTCAACTGTTAGCCGTGTGGCCAACTCCAAATTTGTTCAAACAGAATTCGGGACATACCGCCTGAAGTTCTTTTTCAGCGAATCGCTGAGCACCGACAGCGGTGAAGAAGTTTCGACACGCGAAGTGAAGAAGATACTTAGTAATTTCATTGAGGGCGAGAGCAAGAAGAAACCTTTAAGCGACGAAAAATTAACAGAACTGCTCCAGGAAAAAGGATACAATATTGCGCGTCGCACAGTGGCGAAATATCGAGAACAATTGAACATACCCGTAGCACGGCTGCGCAAAGAATTATGACCGAAGATTACCCGATCAAAAACGACGATGCGGCGAGTACCGACAGGTCGGTTCTTCGCTTCGCTGCAGAAGTGGTTTCTGTCATATTACACCCGGTCTTCATTCCGCTATACATCTCGTTTTTTCTTCTGTACCACGATCCGGTTCTCTTTGCAGGATTTTCCGACCTTGAAAAATTCCGGTTGCTGGCAACCGTTTTCATCAATTACACATTTCTTCCGCTGTTTGTGGTGTTTCTGTTATGGAGACTAAAATTCATCGCGTCGGTGAGATTGAATACGGTTAAGGAGAGGATCATTCCGCTGGCTGCGTCGATGGTATTCTATTTCTGGATCTGGTACGTTATACGTAATCGCCCCGATATCCCTGAGGGATTTCAGGACTTTGCTCTTGCCAATTTCATTGCGGTTATTGCCGCATGGATTGCAAACATTTATTACAAGATTAGCCTGCATGCGATTGCCGCAGGAGGAAGTATAGGAATTGCACTGATAATGACAATGACTTATCCGGGTGCGAGTGGCTTTTTCCTCAGCGCCGCCTTGCTAGCTGCAGGGATTGTATGCACAGCTCGATTGATTGCATCAAATCATTCCGGCTTCGATATTTATTCGGGCATTGTGGTTGGCATTGGCGCGCAATACCTGGCGGTAGCATTGGGATAACAGCAACTTTGTTAATTTAAAAAAGAGAAAACATGGAAGAATTGATGATCGGCGATATAGTGCAACTGAAATCCGGCGGTCCAAAAATGACGGTTCAGCGCATCATTGGTGAAGACAGGAACAACCTCGGCGTGAAAGCTGCCGACGAGTTTTTAAAGATGCGTGGATTTAAGGATGGCGACGTCGTCTGCCAATGGTTTGAATCGAGTTCGCTGAAAGACGGCACATTCAAAGTGGAGAGCCTGGTTAAGGTTGCGATGTAAGATCAGTCAGGGCTTGTCCTTTTTCGCTTTTTTTACCCGCTTCAAACTTGGATCCTCTCCCAATAACAACCCGACGGGCTGCAGCCTGTCGACGTTGTCGAAGATCACTTTCAGGATCGCGAGAATAGGAATTGCGAGAAACATTCCCGGTATTCCCCATAAAGCACTGCCGACAATTACGCCTACAATGATGGCGAGTGCATTCATGCGCACTTTTGCTCCAACGACGATTGGAAAAATAATATTTCCGTCGATCAGGTGAACGACGAGGAGCACGATCAACAGTCCGATCACGACATTCGGAGAGTTCGTTGTGAGCGTAATCAACGCCGACATCACGCATGCGGCAACTATTCCGAGATACGGGATGAGCTTCAGAAAAGCCGAAAGTACGGCAAGCAGTATCGCGTATTTGACTCCGAGTATCACGAAACCGATCCAGTGCAACACAGCAACGATGATGGTTTCGATAAAGAGGCCGGCCAGATAACTTCTAACAACTATCCTGGTTTTTGTGAGCACCTCATGCACTGTAGGAAGATGCGCTGCATCGAACAATCCGAGGATGAATTGAACGATCAGGTTTCTGTAAATCAGTAAAAGGAAAGTATAAATGGGGATGATGATAACGAGGAACAAAACCTTAGACAACGTGAAGAATGTGGATCCAACGATCATGGAAGTTCTTCCGAAAATATGTTCCGCAGTTGTGTTTACATACTCTGCTACCGCCTCGGGCGTTGCATCGAACTTTGTTACGATCCATTGCTGCAGGTCGTTTAACGACGACACAAGGCGTTGAGAAATGAGCGGGAGGTCTTTGCGGAACGCTATCAGCTGAGTTAGGATCAGATGAGCAGATAAAATAAAGAACAGCAAGCCAAGCAACACGCAGATCAATGCGGCACTGATGCGTGGAAATCCCTGCCGTTCGAAAAATTTACACGGAGAGATGAGCAACACCGTTGTTAATCCTGCGAATGCCAAAGGAACAAGCACGGATTGACCATAGTAAACAAGTACAATGAGAAGGGCAATGATCACAAGCTCGGAAGCAATACGGGTTGTCGATGACTGTGCCATGAAGTTTCGCGATTGTTGCAATGCATCGCCTCAATGAATGTAAGTACTTTAGTAATTCAATTTTTTGAGATGAGATGGTTGATGCATTTTATTTTCATTCTGTCGCTTCCGGTTGTCGCGCAGGATTTTCAATATCCGCGGATGGTGTTTGATAACGCGAGAATGGAAGGGGCCTACTATTACAGCCAGGCGTCATATTCCGGCGATAGTTGGATTCGCCACTCGAACAATCATTTGCCGACGTCTGCGGAACGTTATTATACACCGGGGAACTCTCTGGTTTTGCAATATGTTTCTACAGAGACGGGAAACTGGAAAGCGCGAGTGCGGATTCCTGAATTACGCGGAAGGGACCGCTTCAAACCTGCAAGTCATCTCGTCTTCAGAATGAATGGAGCGGAGGGAGTTCCTGCGTCTGAGCTTCCAGACATCTCGTTGATGCAGGATACACAAACAACACGTGCGGTCCGGGCCGATATGTACCTCAAAGCGATAGGTCAGGGCACGGGATGGAAAAAGATTGCGATTCCGCTGACAGAGTTTGGTTTGGCAGCTGGAGCTGATGTGAGCAAGATCGGCGCTGTTGTGTTTGGTCAGAGTGGCAACACACAGAAGGAGAGAAAGCTTTTCATCGACCAGATCCTTTTTGAATCCGAAACAAAACCTGCACAATTTGCGTCTTCCGTGACGCCTCAACTTATCAGTGCGACCGGCCTCGAACAACACGTCGACCTGCAATGGAAGTCAACACCCGAACGCGTGAAGTATGTAACGGTGTACCGGTCGGCCGACAATAAAAATTTCCGGCCCATTGGTATTCAGTATCCACATACAAACATGTACACCGATTTCGTGGGAAAGAGCGGCCCGACATACTATTACAAATTACAGTACGTGTGGGAAGATGATAATGAATCCAATTTCTCAAATGCATTGCCTGCGAAAACCAGAAAGCTGAACAATGAGGAGTTTCTGACAATGATACAGCGCGCGCATTTCCGTTACTATTGGGATGGTGCCGAAAAAAATAGCGGGCTTGCACTGGAAAACATCCCCGGCCGACCTGAGATGATCGCAACCGGAGCATCCGGCTTCGGGCTGATGGCACTTGTTGTCGCGGCCGAAAGAAATTTTATCACACGTTCGCAATTTGTAGCCCGCATGCGTAAAGTCATCGACTTTCTTGAGAAAGCGGATACATTCCATGGTGCGGTTTCACACTTCATCGATGGCCGAAACGGAAAGGTAGTGCCATTTTTCGGGCCCGTCGACAACGGTGGTGATCTTGTAGAGACTTCCTTTTTGATGCAGGGACTATTGGTACTTCGACCGTATCTCAACAACTCGGTCGAGGAAGAAAGAATGCTTGCGACGCGAATTACAAAAATCTGGGAAAGGGTAGAATGGAGCTGGTATCGCCGCGATTCAACCAACAACTTCCTCTATTGGCACTGGTCGCCGGAGCATGGCTGGAAGATCAATCACAAACTAATTGGCTTCAATGAAACGATGATCACTTACCTGCTTGCTATTGCTTCCCCGACATTCCCGGTATCGTCGCGATCCTATTACGAAGGCTTTGCCAGCCCATCGCAGGAAGCTCAGAGGTACAGGATGAATTGGGGACGCACAGCTTCGGGATCGAACTATTTCAATCGTAACTTATACAATGGAGTGCGACTTCCTGTTGGCGTGTCGTCAGGAGGGCCTTTATTTTTTACACACTATTCGTACTTCGCGATGGATCCCCGGATGTTGACTGACAGTTTCACGAACTATTTCGAGAACAACAAATCAATTGCTTTGATCAATCAACGCTACTGCTCTCAAAACCCGGGCAGGTTTGCGGGATACAGCGATTCTACATGGGGACTCACCGGCAGTGACGGTCCTGAAGGTTATGCTGCGCATGAACCAAGTTTGCATGGCGACAATGGAACAATTACTCCGACCGGTGCTGTGGCCTCTATAGTTTATACGCCTGCCGAAAGCCTCGCGGCATTAAGAAACTACTATTACAACTATGGTAAGTTTCTTTGGGGAGAATATGGCTTCAGGGATGCATTCAACCTTACGGAGAACTGGTGTGCAGAGATTTATATGGGATTGAATCAGGCGCCGATTACAGTAATGATTGAAAATCATAGGACGGGACTAATCTGGAAATTGTTTGCGAAAAATCCGGAGATCCAACAAATGTTGAAGAACACGTTCAGGCAAAACAAATGAGCAGTCTGACACCGGTCACCATCACTTACGCCAGGTAACCACATTATTCTTTACCCCAGTTGCTTTGCATATCGCGATAAGATTTCTTGCTGATAGACGACTTTTTCTTTGGCCGGCTCTTGCCTTTTTTCTTACGCGCGTTGATATTGTTTACAAGAGAATTTTTCACGCCAAGCTTGTTCTTGCCGCTTTTCTTTGGAGCCGACTTTTTCGAAGAAGACTTTGCTGCGGCTTTTTTCTTTGCTGGCTTTCTTCCGGCTTTCGATCCCGACCTTTTGCTGGCTGCTTTATTAGATTTCTTAGCTGCTGATCTTTTGTTCGATCGTTTGCCACTCGCTTTCTTGTTTCTTTTCGCTGAAGCGGATTTTTTGTTCGACCTCTTACCTGTCGATTTCTTACTCGTCGAAGCTTTCGCCATAGGATTTTTTCTTTTTAAACAAGAAGATCCGTCGAAAAGTTGGAATGTTGAAGCAAAAGTAGCAGGTTATAGGAAAGCGTTGAACAAAGAAAATCACCGGCGATTGCATGCCGCTATTGCTAATTTTCTTAGTAATTTCACTGTATGAGTGACAGGATCGTGGAAAAGCTAAGTATTCTTGCGGATGCGGCGAAGTACGATGTTTCATGTTCGTCGAGCGGAAGCAAACGAAAGAATGAAAACAAGGGATTGGGAACAACCGGCAATGGGATTTGTCATGCATACACCGAGGATGGTCGCTGCGTTTCGTTGCTGAAGATCTTGTTGACAAACCATTGCATTTACGATTGCGCGTATTGTGTTAGCCGAAAATCGAACCAGATTCAGAGAGCAGCGTTTACAGTTCAGGAGGTAGTGGACCTCACCATCAACTTTTATCGTCGCAATTACATCGAGGGACTTTTTTTAAGCTCCGGCATTTTTGGTACTCCGGATTATACAATGGAAAGGTTGGTGCGAGTAGCAAAGAAATTGAGGACAGAACACAAGTTCAATGGATACATTCATCTTAAGTCGATACCCGGAGCGAGTGACGAACTGATCGAAGAGGCCGGAAAATATGCCGACCGGCTCAGCGTAAACCTGGAAATGCCGACAGAAAGCAGTCTTAAGTTATTGGCTCCGGATAAAAATCGGCAGGACATGATTCGGCCGATGCTCCACCTCAAGAATAAAATAGACGAACATACCGAGGACCGGAAGAACTTGAAGTCCGTTCCAATATTCGCGCCGGCGGGTCAAAGTACCCAGGTTGTTATTGGTGCCACCCCGGAAACGGACCTGACGATCCTCGTCATGGCCGATCAGTTTTATAAGCGGATGAATTTGCGTCGGGTATATTATTCAGGCTACGTCCCTGTTTCCTCCGACAACCGACTTCCCGCGCCGGGTTCGTCGGTTCCGTTTATCCGTGAGAATCGTTTATACCAGGCGGACTGGCTCATGCGGTTCTATAAGTTTGATGTGCAAGAGATCGTATCGCCGGAATTTCCTTCGCTTGACCCTGAAATTGATCCGAAGCTTTCATGGGCATTAAGGAACATGCAATTGTTCCCGGTAGACCTGAACAAAGCGGATCTGTCTATGATCATGCGGGTCCCGGGCATTGGCATCGACTCGGCACGAAAGATCGTGCACGCAAGAAAATTTTCATTTCTCACCTGGGAGAAATTGCAGAAAATGGGTATTTCGGTTACCCGAGCCCGTTACTTCTGCATTTGTGATGAAAGAGGATATGAGTCAGTGAATTTTTATCCGGAGGTGTTACGCAGCCGACTGTTGAATTTGAGCAAAGGGAAATACAAGCGTGGGTTCTCACCGCAATCGTCCTTATTTTAATTCGATCCACAGCTTATGCACTGCGTTCGATTTGATGGCACCTTTCGCGGATTTCTTACTTGTGTGTTCGAGGTGTATGAATACAAATTGAATGAGCCCAATATTTGTTCGCCGCACGACAAGGCGCTTGAGGCCTTTGCTGCAGAGCATCGAGTCGTTACCGATGAACGAAAGGCGGAACGCGTTTGGAACGGGTTGAAGGAACGGATCTCGCAGCAGGCCATGATGCAGGTGTACCGGGCATTTTTATCCGGGAATAAGGGGATGTTCAATGTGCTCCTGAAATACATCCAGGATGTATTTGCTAATCCGAGATCGATCGAGTATGATTTTGGAAACGATGCCGTCCGCATTGTTCATGAAACGTCGCGGAAGGTTTATCGCGAGAAGCATCGAATGGAGGCCTTTGTAAGATTTCAGCTGACGGAGGACAATTTATACTATTCGATTATCGAACCTGATTACGATGTATTGCCGTTGATTGCATCTCATTTCGAGAACCGTTATGCCGACCAGGACTGGCTGATTTATGATGTAAGAAGGAAGTATGGTTTATCTTACTCAAAGGGCTCCTTGAATGTCGTGGGCATTCAATTCGCGGAGGCGGTCAATGAAGGTAAGGATGTCTCGAAAATTTATGCCAAAGACGAAGAGTTGTATCAACGTCTTTGGC